>Ga0209023_10000991_pt1 | contig 39797 bp, 26 predicted proteins | sample LakOneMetagenome_FD_187468 | JGI IMG/M metagenome (GOLD analysis project Ga0209023, IMG submission 187468) | Freshwater and sediment microbial communities from Lake Erie, Canada (SPAdes) (version 2) | ecosystem: Environmental > Aquatic > Freshwater > Lentic | place: Lake Erie, Canada...
CAGGCACGAACAGCACCACCAGCACCCCAAGGCACTTCGCCAGCCGGTTGCTGATCGTCCGAATCTTCTCGAGTGTGTCGTTCATGTGGGTGTCGGTCGTCCAGACGCGAGCGTGTCAGTTCGTCGATCCGCGAGAGTCGGCCCTTGTCGACAGGGCTGAGCCCGGCGTGACGAGGCCATACAGTAGCACCCAACGGTCGTGTTTGAATCGATGACCTTCTGAGGGAAGGCAGCCGGAGTTCACGCCACGCAGGACGCGGGCGCGAACTCCGGCGTTGGGTCTAGTTCCTGCCGACTGCCGTCCACGCCGCCGCAACCGCCGCGCTCTGCGCGCTCGTCGCACCGAACAGATCGCGCGCGGCGTTCAAGGTGGCCGCCCGCGCCGCAGCGTAGCTGGTGCTCGATGTCATGTAGGTCGTCAGCGCGCGGTACCAGATGCGTTCCGCCGCACTGCGACCAATGCCCGTCACCGAGCCGGCGCCACTCGCGACGCGCGTGTTGCCCGTGACGCACGTCTTGCTGGGCACACCGGCCGTGGTGCCCTCAGCGAGAAGATAGAAGAAGTGATTCGCCACACCGGAGCTGTAGTGCACGTTCAACGAACCGACGCCCGAGTACCAGCAGTCCGCCGAGAGACCATCAGTGCTCGGCTGAATCATGGAACGAAGCGCCTTGTTCCCGCTCTTGTACAGCCGCTCACCAATGAGGTAGTCGGGCGTATCCGACGGGTTGTTCGCGTAGAACTCCACCATGGTGCCGAAGATGTCGCTCGTGCCCTCGTTGAGGCCGCCGGACTCGCCCGAGTAGGTCAGGTTCGCCGTGCGGCTGGTGACACCATGCGACATCTCGTGGCCCGCCACGTCGAACGAGTCGAAGGGATTGAACGTGGTGCCGTCGCCGTCTCCATAGGTCATGCAGAAGCAGCTGTCTGACCAGAACGCGTTGTTGTAGCCGCTGCTGTAGTGCACACGGTTGTAGGCGCCGGTGCCGTTGTTGGCGATGCCGTTCCGACCGTGCACGGTCTTGTAGTAGTCCCAGGTCATCGCCGTCCCGTACTGCGCGTCCACACCAACGGTCTGGCGGCTCGTCAACAGGCCGGTTCCCCACACGTTGTCGGCATCGGTGAAGACTGTTCCGTTGCCGTTGGTGCGGTTGTTCATGTCGCGCGTGTTCTGGCTGCCACGCGACGGGTCGCGAAGCTCGAAGCCACCGCTGATCGAGTTCGTCGTCAGCGCCACGGTGCCATTGAAGAAGCTCTTGCCCGTGCCGGCCGCTGATGCCGTCTCGACGTTGTCCCACGAGCGCAGCACGCCTCGACCGCTCGCGTCGACGAAGGCGATCGCATCGATCGGTCCACGCGCATCGTCACCCTGGTGTCGAACCTGCCAGGCGAGCGACGCAACGCCGTTGTCCACCATCACCAGAAGGTCGCTCTTCGCGGCAAGTCCGGGGGGCAGATTGAAGTGTTCGGCGGCACGTCCGTGCGCAGCAGCGGCAGGCAGGGACGGTCGCGTGTCGATCGCCCCAAAGCCAAGCAGCGCGTCGGTCACGTCGAGCACCGTACGGGAGGCGAGGTCGACGTGCACGATGGCTTCACCTTCGAACACCGGAACGCCTCGGTATGTCTGCTGATAGCGAACGTGCGCCTGGCCCAGCGTGTCGATGACCGTGCTGACAGCCACCAGCGCGTGGCCCGCACCAAGTCGACTGGCACGCGCGGCGGCGACGGGCTGGGCAACGCGCTGAGCGATCTGCTGCTGATCGGCCTGAGCCACGATCAACGCAGTGGAGGCGGCCATCGCCGCCACAATACAGACGAGATACACAAGTCTCTTCATCAGTCGAAGCTCCAGGCAAAATCCGCCAATCTTGGTCGTTTCGCGCAAAGCATGAGCTTATGGAAGAGCTAGCATCGGGTCAATCGAAAGCGGACCGGAAACACGTCAGGCCATGTAGAACTTGCGCGCCCGCAGGTGGCCGTCAATGCCACTGCCGGACAGGTTCACGAGTGAAACTCGAAGTAATCACGCGAGATTCACGTTTTGGCACAACCGGTGCTATCCACGCCCGGCATGCGTCGTCGTCGTTCGCTGCCCACACGGCTTCTCCAATCAGTTCTTCCCACACGTTTCCTCCACTGGTTCATCGCGCTCGCTGGCGCGGTGTCGTGCATGTCTCCCGCGTCGCTGCAGGCACAGACAACAGACGTCAGCATCGTGCGCGAGAACCTGTCTGCCGGATGGGCAGACTGGTCGTGGTGCGATCGCGATCTTGCGAGTCGCGCCTTCGCGCACACTGGCTCGAGTGCCGTGGCTGCGTCGTTTCGTTATCCGTGGTCCGGTCTCTACTTCCACGCCGCCGCGCCGCTTTCAGGCACGGCGTACGAGCGGATCGAATTCTGGATTCATGGTGGAAGTGTGGGCGGGCAACGTCTCCGCTTCGTGCTCAATGGAGACGATGAAAGCGCGGTGACGCTCGCGCCGCTGACCAGACAGTGGACGCTGGTATCAATCCCGTTGAGAACGCTCGGCTATCCCGCCGCGGTACAGGACCTCTATTGGCAGGACATCACCGGCGCGGCACAGGCCACCTTCTATCTCGATGACGTAGTGCTTGTGACAGGCGCCGGCACACCGCCGCCACCTCCCGTTGAAGGTCCGGCGCTGACGATCGACACCACCGCCGACCGCGCGCCCATCAGTCCGCTCATCTACGGGATGAACTTCGCCGACGATGGTCTGGCGCGCGAACTCGCGCTTCCGGTGAACCGGTGGGGTGGGAATGCGGTCACGCGCTACAACTGGCGACTCGACGTACAGAACCGCGCTGGCGACTGGTACTTCGAGAACATTGCGAACGAAGTCGAGCGTCCCTCGCTGCTGCCGGACGGCTCCTCGTCTGATCGGTTCGTCGAGGCAAACCGCGCGCGTGGAACCGACAGCATCCTGACAATCCCCACCATCGGCTGGACGCCCCGGTCGTTCGCGGTGTCATGCGGCTTCAGCGTCGCACGCTACGGCGCGCAGCAATCCACCGATCCGTGGCGGCCAGACTGCGGCAATGGTCTCAGGCCTGATGGGCAGCCCATCACCGGAAACGATCCGACGGACACGAGCCTGGCCGTGGGTCCGTCATTCGCCGCTGACTGGATCGCACATCTTCGCCAGCGGTTCGGCTCGGCCGCCGACAAGGGCGTCCGCTACTACGAACTCGATAACGAACCCGAACTCTGGCACAGCACGCATCGCGACGTGCATCCCGACCCGCTCTCGTACGACGAACTGCTGCAACGCTCGGTCGCCTATGCGCGGGCGATCAAGACTGCCGATGCCAGGGCGCTGACGCTCGGTCCGGTGGGCTGGGGCTGGGTCGCGTATTTCTACTCTGCCGCGGATACGGCTGCGGGCGATGAGTGGTGGAATGCGCGTCCCGATCGGCGCGCGCACGGCGATACGCCTCTCGTGGAGTGGTATCTGCGCGAAATGCGTGCGCAGAGCGAGCGTGACGGCCGACGCCTGCTCGACATGCTGGACCTGCACTACTACCCGCAAGCCTCAGGCATCTCGCTGCAACCAGCCGGCGGCGTCAGCACGCAGGCGCTTCGTCTGCGTGCGACACGGTCACTCTGGGATCCGTCCTATGTGGATGAGAGCTGGATTCAGAACGCGGAGGGTGGACCTTCGGTGCAGCTGATTCCACGCATGCGGTCGTGGGTGGACGCGAACTATCCAGGAACGAAGATCGGATTGACCGAGTACAACTTCGGCGGTCTGGAGCACGTGAACGGTGCGCTCGCGCAGGCTGACGTGCTCGGTATCTTCGGGCGTGAAGGGTTGGATCTGGCGACGCTGTGGGCGCCGCCTTCGGCCGATCAACCGGGCGCGTTTGCCTTTCGCATGTTCCGCAACTACAACGGCACCGGCGGTCAATTCGGCGACACGCGCGTGCGGGCGCAGAGTGCCGACCAGAGCAAGCTGTCGGTCTACGCCTCCGAACGCACGAGCGACCACATGCTGACGATGGTGGTGGTGAACAAGGCGTCGACTGGACTGACGTCGACGCTGCAGGTGAACGGTGGCGCGCAGGCTGGCACAGCCAACGTATTCCGCTACAGCGACGGAGACCCCGCACATATCCTCGCGCTCGCCTCCGCAACCATTACGGGGCAGACGCGCATGACCTTTCCGGCGCGGTCGATCACACTCCTCGAACTGCCCATGGCAGCTGTCGCGACACGCTGAGTCGAGCGCGAGCGACACAGGCTCGCGCTCAACTCATGACTCACCGTAGCTCTGAAGGGGGATGTGATCAGGTGCGCGAACGGCTCGAACTCACGCTCGTCTGATCATGCGGGTAAGCGCAATGAGCAACACGGCACCGATGAACGACACGGCGATGGAGCCGATGATGCCGCCGCCCGGAAAAACTCCGGCGCTGCTGAACAGCCATCCGCCAATCACACCACCAAGCAAACCCAGGACGATGTCCATCAGGACGCCGTAACCGCCGCCCTTCATCATCTGTCCAGCAAGCCAGCCGGCTATGAGCCCGACGAGAATCGAATACAGCATTCGCCACTCCTTTTGTGGTTGACGTGCGAGAACCGGCGCACAGGCCGGCATCGATTCAGCAAGAGCAGTGCCGCCATCGCGCAGACACCGCGCCTTGCGCCCACAGCGTAGTGGAGATCGCTAACAGCGGCGCACTCCAGATCTCACAAAACACCGCAGCAAATCAGCAGAGTTAACGCATGGGCTGCGAAGCGAACGCCGCGCAACGCCGGGCTGGTTGTGACGGTCCGACCTCTCGTAACGCGTGTGGCCGCTATCTGGTCTTCGTTCTGCACAGATCGGCCACGGTAGGCCTTGGGGACCTGACACTGGGTAAGGAAAGGACACGAAGTAGCAACGCCCCCACCACGGTCACGAACGCCGTCGCAGCGCACTGATGACGCGCGGGTCTACCTAAAGCGTCTGCTGTCAGTGCGATACGAAAGCCGGCCCGGCAGTTGCTACTGCACCACAGCAAGAGCTTCCGGACCATCCGAAGGCCAGAGGGTACTGTCAAATGACTACCACGCACTCGCTGAAGGCGACAATCGTTGCAACAGCAACTGTTGTGCTGTGCATGATGCTGGCAGCATGCAGCTCGTCATCGTCTCCGACTTCGCCCTCGACCCCGATATCGTCTGCGACGTTGGCTGACCTTTCGCTGAATGCCTCGACCGTTCTGCCAGGCAGGACCGTGCAGGGTACGTTGACGCTCGTTGACGTGGCGCCCGCCAGTGGCGTGACCGTCACGATGTCCTCCAGCAATGCCGCAGTAGCCACCGTGCCCTCTTCGGTCAGCGTTCCGGCAGGAGCACGAACGGCGACGTTCACCGCATCGGCTCTCGCGGCTGGTTCAGCCACGATCTCCGCCACGGTCGGAGCGAGCAGTGCACGCAGTGCGACGTTGACCGTCTCTCTGACCACTGCGCTTGCGTCGCTGACCATGAGCGCATCGTCGGTCGTTGGCGGCGATCCGCTCACGGGCACGATCGTCCTCACTGGACCTGCGCCGGCCGCCGGAGCGATCGTTTCGTTCGACGCAGCAGACCCAATCTTTCCACCTGCCACGGTAACCGTACCGTCCGGCCAGACTCAGGCGGCTTTCAGCGTGGTCACACGCGAGGTTGGCGGCAACATCACAGGCCGTATCACCGCGACGTATGCAGGCACGTCGCTGAGCGCGGCGCTCAGCGTGACCGTTCCACCGACGCCACGCGCCTCATTTGGCGTGGTCCGCACGAGACGGAGACGTGTGAGCTGACCAACAACGGACAGACGCTCGACTGCACATTCGACGGCTCTGGCTCGTCCGGGCCGAACCCGATCGTCTCGTGGGAGTGGACCTTCGGCTCGTCGAAGATGTTCACGCAGACGACCTCGTCGCCAACGCTGTCGTCACCAACCATCGACTGCAGCATTGCGCCGCCACCACCGCCTCCCTCTGGACAGGTGTGGCTGCCGATGACCGTGTCACTGCGCGTGCGTGACAGCGCGGGGAATGTCAGCGAGATAGCGAGCGATCCGGGAACGCGATTGCTACCCAGCGGTTTGTGCGGCTACTAGGGACCTGAGTGGCCGACGCGTGAGGATGTGTAGATCGCGGGTGGATGAATGCCGGGCGCGTCGCGTGACACACCAGCCGACGCGGCGCGTTCCGGCGTATCCAGAATAGTAGCCTGCCGCTACAAGCGCCGCAGCTGCACCTGCTGGACGGCGTGCGTCGGACCCTTCCGAAGAATCAGATGCGCGCGTGCCCGGGTCGGGGCGATGTTCTCCTTCAGGTTCACGCCGTTGATCGTCTCCCAGATGCGGGCGGCCGTTTGTTGCGCCTCGGCTTCGTTCAACGATGCGTACCGGTGGAAATAGGACTGTGGGTCCTGGAACACCGTGTCGCGCAGCCGGAGAAATCGCTCCACATACCAGCGTTCGATGTCGGCTTCGTCGGCATCGACGTAGATCGTGAAGTCGAAGAAATCGGACGCGAAGACGGTTGATTCGGCTCGCTCTTCCGGCGCCTGCAGGACGTTCAGGCCTTCGACAATGGCGATATCGGGCTGACGCACGGTCTGCACGGTGTCGGGCACGATGTCGTACCGCTGGTGCGAGTAGACCGGCGCGTACGCTTCCGGTGCCCCTGCCTTGACGTCCGCGAGAAACCGCACGAGGCGTGCGCGGTCGTAGCTCTCGGGGAATCCCTTGCGGTTCATGATGTCGCGCGAGGCGAGCACGGCATTCGGATGCAGGAAGCCATCGGTCGTGACGAGGTCGACGCGCGGATGACCGGGCCAGCGTGAGAGCAGAGCCTGAAGGATGCGCGCCGTCGTGCTCTTGCCTACCGCAACACTCCCGGCCAATCCGATGATGAACGGCACCTTTGCCGTCGCCGCCCCGAGGAACAGCTGCGACGCACGGTGCAGTTCCTGTGTGGCCCGCACGTACAGGCTGAGCAGACGCGACAGCGGCAGATAGATCTGCTCGACCTCGAGCGTCGACACGGCTTCGTTCATGCCGCGCAGTCGACGAAGGTCGTCATCTGAAAGCGTGAGTGGCGTGGCATCGCGCAACTTCGACCATGACGCTCGATCGAACGTCAGGTAGCGCGACAGGAGAGCCGAGGCGTCAGGTCCCATGGAGGTTGAGCGAGCTTACAACAGCCACGAGTTACGCACACATGGGGCGCCCGCTACCGCACGCTGATGCCCGGCACATTCCGGTGTCGGGCGATGCCTTCGTAAGCCGCCGCCAGTTCGAGCAGCCTGCGGTCGGCCCACATCGGACCGAGGAGGGAGATCCCGAACGGATACCGTCCGCCAATCACACCTGCCGGAACCGTGACCTGTGGCAGGCCCGTCGCTGCGCTCTCCACGCACGTGCCGGGTTCGCCACCGTACCGCTCCAGCCCACCTTCGTGCGTGTGCGGACGTGCCTGATTCGCCGGATACACAAACGCGTCGAGCCGCTCGGTCGTCATCAGGTCGAGGAAGATCTGCCGGAACGCCTCGCGGCGTGTGGTGAAGGCGCGGACCGCCGCATCGAGCGCTGGTCCCGACGGCGCCGGCAGGAGCGTCGTTTCGAGGCGCCGTGCGCCGGCCGGTGCGAGCTTGCGTGAGGCCAGCAGTTCGTCGATGGTGAGCACACGCTCGCCAGGCTTCGCGCCACGCGAGAGATACGCCTCCCACCCCGCCTTCAACGAGCCCGGCGCACTGCCACGCGCCTTCGCGTACTGCGCGTCGTAGTCGGGAATGCTCACGTCGACCAGCGTCGCGCCCTTCGCACGCATCTCGTCGATGACCCGGTTCATCGCGTCGGCAACTTCGCGCTCGCCGGTGATGCCAACGAAGCGCTGACGCAGCACGCCAATGCGCGCGCCTGACAGCGACGCGGTATCCAGACCTCGCGCAAACGACCCGTCGAGATGCGAGCGGGCGTCCGCCGTGACACTGTCCTCCGGATCCGATCCCATCACCAGATCGAGCGCCAGCGCGACGTCCTTCACCGAGCGCGCCATCGGTCCCACGGTGTCGTTGTACGAGTTGAGCGGCATCACGCCCGCACGGCTCATGAATCCTCGTGTGGCACGGATGGTCGAGAGGCCGGCAAACGCCGATGGGTTCGACAGCGAATTGCAGGTGTCGGTGCCGAAGCCGAGCGCCGCCATGCTCGTCGACACGGCCGTGGCACTGCCGCCGCTCGAGCCCGCGGTGCTGAGCGACGGATCGTAGGCGTTGCCGATGGTGCCGCCGACACTGCTGATGCCGAAGTCGCCGAAGGGAAACTCGTCGAGGTTGCTCTTCCCCAGGACGACGGCACCGCCCTGCCGCATGCCGGCCGCGATATGCGCGTCGAGCCGCGGCCGATGGTCGACCAGCGCCAGCGATCCCCCCGTGGTCGGCAGACCGAGTGCGTCGATGTTGTCCTTGAATACGATCGGCACGCCGTGCAGCGGGCTGCGCACGCGGCCAGCCGCCCTCTCCGCATCGCTCGCGCGCGCGTCCGCGATCGCTCTGGGGTTGAGCGCGAGAATCGCGCGGAAGGTGGGTCCGTGCCGATCGAAGCGCGCGATGCGGTCCAGCGACTCGCGCACGATGTCTTCGGAGGTCACGTCCCCGCGTGTCATGGCCGCCTGCAGGTCGGTGATGCTCTGCTCGACGACGGTGAAGGCGGGTGGAGCGGGCTGGGGCGGCAGCGCCCAGTTGGCGATCTGTGCCTGTTGCCGTCTGGTCAGGCCCGTGAGGTCGGGATGGACCAGCAGTTCGCGCGCGACGGCGGTCACGCGAGCGATTTCGGAGCCGGTCACCGGGATCTGCGCGTCAGCGCCGGCGTAGACTGGTTCAGCGCCCAGCAGCGCGTCGTGGATGGCCACCGGAAATCCACCGCGCGGGTCGTACACCTCGCTCAATCCCTTCACGACGAAGGTGACGAGCGCGCGCGACTGTCCCGGGGCCAGCGTGAGTCGAAAGAGGTACGCAATGTGCGCGGGGTCGTAGCCGGGCCACCGATCGACGAATGGGTCCGCATACATGTTCCCGACGCCGCGCAGCACGCCACGCGCGGAGCCAAGCACGTGCGCCGATGGACCGTGCCCGGACGGTCCGGAGCGTGGGTCGGCCACCTTCTTCGCGTTCTGCATCACGGTGACGAATCCGTCGGTCGACGCAATCGTCTGATTGCCGCCGGACGTCGTGGCAACCGTCATCAGGCCGCCGTCCTCATAGGCGCCAGCGGCACCACCCCATGCAACGTCCACGACGAGCGGACCGTTCGTCGTGTTGGTGAAGCTGTCGAAGTAGCGAAGCCAGGTCGTCGACGTCGGAGCATAGAGCGCGCGTGAGACCAGCACGCCTTCGGTCAATACGGGACTGATCGAGTCGAACCGCTCGCCACCATCCCAGCTCAGGCCGAAGCCATGAAGATACTGATTCCGCAGCAGCACACGCCCGGCTGGCGTGGACACCCGCAGCTTCAGATAGCCGAAGCCGTTGAAGGGATTCGCACGCCCTCCGGTCGCGATCCCGCCCGAGTCCTGCGCCCAGGGCGACGTGTCCTGAACGTCCCAGAACTGTCCGTCGGCAGACGGCAGCGGCGTCACGCCGAGGACGCTGACGGTCAGCGCCAGCGTCAGCGCAACGGCCAACCCGGCAGACAGGCGACTACTTGCTCGACTCATCGATACGCTCCTTCACTGCGACGTACCTTAGCAGGGGTACCGGGATGCTGTGTCGGTCGCGAAGCGCCGCTGGTGCGGCAACAGGGTGTTCCTACACGCGCCAGAGCGACTGCACCTGTCGAACCGCAGCCGAGCGTGGCGTGACACGCATGACCGCGTCTCTCAACCAGACCGCGGCAGGGTGCTGCAGTTGTGAGACCCATCCAAGACGACGAGCGCTGATCACGATGCTGTTCGCACGAGAGACGCGTCGGCGTTCGTAATGCTGGAGCGACTGCTGGAGCGAAACCGACGCGGACAGCTCCTCGGCGAGCACGGCGGCATCTTCGATGGCCTGGCACGCACCCTGTCCGAGATTCGGCGTCATCGCGTGCGCCGCATCGCCCAGCAACACCACGCGGTCGCGATGCCAGCAGGTAACGGGATTGCGATCGCTGATGTCGGTGCGGATGATGCGCTCCGGAGCCGTCGCTTCGAGCACCTCGCGAACAGGCTCGTGCCACCGAGCGAACCGTTCGAGCAGCTCACCGTGGACCGCCCCGTCAACACCGCCAGGCGTCGCGTTCGCGACAGCGAACCAGTAGATTTCGTCGTGGCCGATGTCCACCATCCCGAACCGCTCGCCGGCGCCCCACGATTCGCTCATGCGCTCGAGACGAGGCGCCACACCCGGAGACGTCACACCACGCCAACTGGTGTAGCCGGAATAGACCGGCTCTCCATCACTGACAACGTATCGCCGCACGTTCGAACGCAAGCCGTCCGCTCCGACAATGAGATCGGCCTCGAAGGTGCGGCCATCGTCGCAGCGAAGACTCGCGTGTGAAGCTGAGGACTCGACGTCGGTGACCAGCGCGCCGAGTGTGGGTGCGAATTCCCCGGCTGCGTCAGTAAGAACGGCGTGCAGACGAGCGCGATGAATTGCCAGCAGCGGAACGCCGAAGGGTGCGCTGAGCTCGGTCATGTCCAGTTCCGCGCCAAGCAGCTGCCCGTCACGATCGAGAATGGCCGCGCGCGTCACCTGGCGCCCCGCACTGATCACCGCACTCGCAAGACCGAGTGAGGCGAGCACGCTCATGGCATTGGGCTGCAGCGCGAGCCCGGCTCCAGCAGGCGTCACGCTGCCGGCTCGTTCGAGCACCTGCACCGAGTGTCCCTTCTGCCTGAGCGCGACCGCGAGGGTCAGTCCGCCGATTCCGCCGCCGACGATGAGTACGTGCATGACAGGTGTGTGCGGGGCTGCCTTCTATAATCGGACGCACCATGCGTCCATTCGACCTCGTCGCCTTCGACGGTGACGACACTCTCTGGCACAACGAGCGCAATTATCGCGGCGGTCGCGAACGCTTCCACACCATTCTGCGCGAGGCTGGCTTCGACGTCGATCAAGAGCGACTCGACGAGGTGGTCGATCGCACCGAGGTCCACAACATCCAGTTCTTCGGCTACGGAGTCTCGGGCTTCACCCTCTCGCTCATCGAGGCAGCGGTGCTGCTGACCGGCGGGGACATTGGCGGCCGCGCCATCGATCAGATCGTCGCACTGGCGAAGGGGATGCTGGCCACCGACATCGAGCTCTTCCCGGCCGTGAAGTCGACGGTCGCCTCACTCAGTCGGCGCTATCCGCTCATGCTCATCACCAAGGGCGACCTGCTGCATCAGCGTTCGAAGCTGGCGCGCTCCGGCCTCGAGCAGTACTTCCGCTACGTTGAAGTCGTCAGTCACAAGACACCCGAGGTCTACGACGTCATCCTGAAGCGGCAACGCGTCAAGCCTGGTCGCTTTCTCATGATTGGGAACTCGCTGCGGTCCGACATCCTGCCCGTGGTCGCGCTCGGCGCCAGGGCTGTGTACATTCCGGCATCACTCACGTGGTCCCACGAACACGCTGAGCCGACAGCCGCAGCCGGACGACACTACTTCGAACGCAAGAGCATCCGTCAGCTGGAACGGTTCATCGAAGGGCTTGGCGCAAACGGGCAGCGCAAGGCAGGCTCAGCACGCAGGACAAGCGGCGCCGGTCGGTCAGGCACCGCAGGCGCGGTGCGCAAGGCAGCCAGGGCGAGCAAGCCCGGCACACGCAGGTAGCGAGCGCATTTAAGAGAGTCATCTGGCACGGCAGGCTGAGCGTGCCGACGAGAGCACGAACGGTTGCCACGCGATCGGAACGTCGCCGACTGCGGCGAGCAAGACCGTCCGCAGCGCGCCTACGCGCCGCGCAGGTCGCCCTGAGGCATATCGGGAATCGGCGGCACGTACAGACAGAGCGGGTCCTCCGAGAGCGGATTCCCTGTAGCGGCAAATGCTCGTCCGCGTGAGCCACCGCACAGGTCCTTCATGTCGCAGGCGCCGCAGCGGCCGCCGAACGCGGCGGTGTCGCGCAGGCGCACGAACAGCGACGACTCGCGGTAGATCGTCAGCGGATCCTGTTCGCGGACATTGCCGGCAGACAACGGCAGGAATCCGGACGGCATGATCTCGCCGCGGTGCGAGATGAACATGATGCCGTTGCCGTCGCGCATGCCGGCACCTGGGACGCGCATCTGGTTGCCGTCTTCTCGCTTGCTGGCCAGCACGCGACGGAACTGCGGCGCTTCGGTGGTCGCGATGACGAAAGAGGACTTCGGTCCCATCTCAATCAACCACTCGAAGAGCGCCTCGGCCTGCGCCGGTTCAATCTGCGGCAGCAGCGAACCGCGGCCGGTCGTCACCAGGAAGAACAGACTCCATCGGCGCGCCTTCATCTGACCGACGCACTCGTGAATGGCCGGCAGGTCGCTCAGCGTATCCGCGGTCACCAGCGTGTTGACCTGCATTGGAATCTGCGCTTCGTGAACGTACTTCGCCACCTCCATCGTGCGCGTGAAGCATCCGGGGATGCCGCGCAGCGTGTCATGACGCCGGGCGTTCGAGCCATCGAGACTGAGCGACATCGCGCCCGTGCCGTGCGCTTTCAACGCCATCACCTGGTCACGCGTCAGCTTCGGCGTGACGGCTGGCGCCACGTCGACGTGCAGCTTCAGGCTCTTCGCGTAGTCCATGATCTCGAAGAAGTCTGGTCGCTCGAGAGGATCGCCACCCGTCAGCACGACGACCGGGGTTGGCTCCGCGGTGGCGAGCGAACGCAGCACACCAAACACCTCTTCGCGCGAGAGTTCCTCGGGCGAGCGATCCTTGATGGCGCCGGCGCGGCAGTGTTGACAGGAGAGACCGCACGCAATCGTCAGCTCCCAGTAGACGCGTCGCGGAGACTTCGAATAGCGGAAGCCTGGCTCGGATGGCGTGAGCGCTGCGTGAGGATGAGGCATAGCCCCACGATCATCGCATGAACAAGACCGTCAGCCGGCAGTCGTACCCGCGGCAAAGCGGGCCGAGGCAGACTCACGCAGCGCCTTGAGCGCTGCGTCGCGCACCACCGAGAACGCCGGCATCTCAGACGCGTCGAGCGGGTCGCCAGGCGGCAGCGACTTGTGAACGGTCACCGGGTTCATGAACGTGCCGTTCTGCATCACGCGATAGTCGAGATGTGGTCCGGTGGCCAGCCCGGTCGCGCCCACCTTGCCGATGACGTCACCCTGATGCACGCGGGCGCCGGCATGAACGTCAATCGCGGACAAGTGCAGATACTCGGTCTCGTATCCGTTCGCGTGCCGCAGCCGAATCATCTGCCCTGCGCCGCCACTCCAGCCCGCAGAGACGACGACAGCGTCTGACACGGCCACCACTGGCGCACCAACCGGCGCGCGGTAATCGACGCCAAGATGCGCGCGCTCGAGGCCAAGCACCGGATGCATGCGACTCATGGAGAAGCCCGAGGTGATGACCGGATCGAACTTGAGCGGCGACTTCAGGAAGAAGCGACGGATGGAGTGACCGTTGCCGTCGAAGTAATCGGTCTTGCCGTGCTGTGCCGTGAAGCGGAACGCCTGGATGGTGCGGCCGTCATTCTCGAACTCAACGGCGTGAATGCTGCCGTAGTTCGCAAACAGATCGACATCGTCGCTGCCGAGCACCTCGTTCGCACGATATTGCTTGTCGACGAGCAGGCGGAAGTGATCGCCAGGCTGGAGTTCGGTATTGAAGTCGACTTCGCTGCTGAGCACATCCGCCAGCGCAATCGACAGGTCGACGCGCTCACCGGCGCGTGACAGCGCACCGAACAGCGACGTAACCTCCTTGTCGATCGACCCCTGCACGATGGCGCGCTCGGAGCGCTTGTCGATATCGGCGATGGCCGCCACGAAGCCTTCCGCATCGTCGGTCCGGCTCACGCGCAGCATGCGGTCGCTGTCGATCTCGTACTCGAACGCGCGCAGCGCGCCGTCCTTCGCCGCGCGAACGATGCGATACGGACGATCGGTTCGCAGCCGACGCACGTCGAAGACGCTCGCGGCACGCCCGACCAACGCCACGATCTCGCGCTCGGCAAGGCCGTGCGCGTGGAGCAGCGACGAGAGCGTCGCCCCGGGCGACACCCGCGCGGCAAGCACGCGAACTTCGGCAGGCAGGCTGATGTCGGCGATGTGCGGCAGCACACGACGCGTGTGGATCCAGTCGTACGATCCAACGGCCAGCATCGTGGCGCTCGCCAACGCGGCGGCAAAGGCTAGGTTGCGACGGCGCATCCAACGGATCATACGGGGCGACGGTACATTCGTGGTTGTCGAAGCCACACTTTTTCGAGTGACAGGAGTCCACAGATCAGCTTGCAGTGTTGACCATTCGCACGTGATAGGCTGACGCGCATGCGCCGCCGTGACTTTCTCGCAGTCACTGCCGGCTGCCTCGCATCGCCGCTGTCGGCGTTCGGTCAGCACGGTCAGATGCCTTCGCCTGCTTCCGCGTCCGCTGCGGCGTCGCCTCCAGTCGGTCCGGCAGACATCGAACTGCGAATCGCACCTCTGAGCTGGGACCTCGCCCCTGGACGCACCATCAAGACCCTTGCCTACAACGGCGCCATCCCCGGTCCGCTGCTGCGTGCGCCACGCGGCCGTTCTTTCACCGTAGACGTCGTCAACGACAACACGGAGACAGACATCGTCCACTGGCACGGACTCCACATTCCGTCAGAGGTCGATGGGGCGGTTGAAGAGGGCACACCGCCGGTCCCGGCGCGTGGACGCCAACGCTACGTGTTCACGCCGGAACCTGCAGGTACGCGCTGGTATCACAGTCACGTGATGCCGGGACGCGATCTCAGGAAGGGTCCCTACAGCGGGCAGTTCGGCGTGCTCATCGTCGACGGTGGTGACGACCCCGGGCACTACGACGCTGAGGTGCCCATCGTGCTGCACGAATGGGAACCGCGTTTCAATGCCGCAGGCGATGTCGAAGCGCGCTACTTCTCCATCAACGGCAGGATGCTCGGCGGTGGTGAACCGATTCGTGTGAAGGCGTCGCAGCGCGTCCTCTTCCGCATCGTCAACGCGAGTGCGACCGCGAGCCATCAACTCGCGCTCGCCGGCCATGTGTTCGAGGTGATTGCGCTCGACGGCAACCCGGTGCCGACCCGCGCACGCGTGCAGGTGGTCGACGTCGCGCCAGGCGAGCGCGTTGACGCACTGGTCGAGATGAACCGGCCCGGTGTGTGGACGCTCGGCGCCATTCGCAACGACTGGCGTCAGGCCGGCCTTGGCATCGTGGTCGAGTACGCCGATGCGCAAGGTCCGCCGCAGTGGTCTCCGCCGCCGCCCGCCTCATTCAACTGGGACTACGGGCTCTTCGCGAAACCCGACGCGCCACGCGACCCGGACGAGCGCCTCACGATGGTCTTTCGTCCAACGGGCGATGGTCATCACTGGACCATCAACGGCAAGTCCTACCCGAAGTCCGATCCGATCGTCGTGAAGGAAGGTGGACGCTACCGCTGGCTGCTCGACAACCAGAGCGCTGAGGCACACCCCATCCACCTGCATCGACACACGCTCGAAGTCGTGAAGGTGGACGGACGCGTGATGTCAGGTGTGATGAAGGACGTGGTGGTCGTGCCGGCGTGGAAGCAGGTGGAGGTGGACGTATCCGCCGTCCACCCCGGTCTGTCACTCTTTCATTGTCACCAGCAGTTCCACATGGACATGGGCTTCATGACCATGCTGCGGTACTCGACGTAGCGGAGACGCCGAGCGACATGACAACGGCAGCTACTGCTGGATGCTCTCGAGATACCTGGCCAGCGATTCGATGCGCAGTTCCGCCGCATCGCTGCTGCCCATCTTCCTGAAGAGACTTCCCCACATCGGCATGTCCCGCGTGCCGTGCGCCGCGATCTCGTCGCTGCCTTCGATGTAGCGACGGATCCTGACGCCCGGGAACGTGCCGTTGTTGCGTGCCGAGATCTTGGTCAGATCGGCAGGCGCCTTCGTGAGCGCCTTCGCTGCCGGACCGGTACCTTTGCCGTCTGGCCCGTGGCACGTCGCGCAGTAGCTGGTGAACATTTCCTTGCCGTCCACCGGCGAGGTTCTCGCCATGGTACCCACCTGAATCTTGGGCGGCTGCTGCGCCGCTGCGAGACCCGCAGTCAGCGTCAGCGCGGCAACCGCTCCGATCAGTGCTTTCATACACACCTCCGTCGGTCGAATCGTTACGAGGAACCCGGATCAACGCACGTGAAGCACGGCTGCTCGTCTGCGACTGCGGCCACGGGAATCCGAAAAATTTCCGGCAATCCGGCAATTTGCCCCACGAGTCGCGGCGATTTCAGCTCGATGCGCGGCGTTGTGCATCGTTCGTTCCACGTTCGCGGCGCTGACGTGTGTTTCTCGCGGCCGGCATGGGTCGCACATGGCGATATCCCAACGCCGTGAGCCACCTGGCGGGGCTTCTACGCATATGCAGGTAGGAGGGATGGTCATGAGATCGAAGTCGCTGTCGAGAGCGAAAGCCATGCTGTTCGTCGTGCTCGCGGTTGCCGTCAACATCTGCACGGCACCTGATGCGGCCGCCCAAAATACCGCACCGACAACAGCGCAGCTGTCGGGAGGCGTGGGCTGGACCGAGCTGTGGGACGACGAGACACAGCTTGGACGGGGCACCATGGTGACGTTGGGAGCCGGCATGCTGCTGTCGCGTCGGTTGCTGGTGGAAGGGTCGTTCGACGCTGCATCGCACATCCGCGATTCGGGCTACCTGCGCGTGGAAGGCACGACACAGGCGGTCTTCGCGCGGGCGACCTATCTCTTTGGAGCGGACGACGCGAGAATTCGTCCGACGGCGGGAGCCAGCCTCGGCGTCCTGCACGGCTCGGGCGCCCTCATTGCGCGAAGCGTGGTCTTCGATGGGAGCGTGCCTGTGCAGGGGCCCGATGAGCGACGTCCGTGGAGCATCACGCGCCCAGCCTTCGACGTCCATGGCGGCGCACGCGTCCAACTCACGAATCGAGTAGCGCTGCGTCCTGAGGCACGCTGGCGCGCAACGTGGGGGACCGCGGCATCGGCGGCGATCGAACCGCCGCTGATCAACCTGCAGGCGATGCTTCACATCGACGTAGGGTTGCGGTGAGCGGGGTGCCAGCCTGCGCTGACACCCCTGAGGATGCGCTAGAACGTGATGCGGAAACCGAGTTGTGCCGTGCGCGGATTGTCGGCCACGGTGGTCTTGAGGAAGTTCACCGAGTTGCGTGTGCCGAGCGGATTGCCGAAGTTGGTGTGATTGGTCAGGTTGTAGATCTCGAGGAAGATCCCCGCTTCGTACTTCCCGAGCCGATGCACGTACTGGAAGCGGCCGTCGAGAATGGTCTTCGCTTCGCCGTTGATGCCGTTGCGGACCGCGAACCCGCGTGCGTCGAGCGCCGAGACAATGGCACCGGGCAAGCCGGAAGGCAGCGTGGCGAGATCGTTGACGCCGGCCTGCGGCCGATCGTTCGACGTGCCGTCACCGTTCGCATCGGTGCCGGTGGTCTCGTTGATTGGATAGCCCGAGTAGTGACGGAACACGAAGCCCATGCCGAAGCCGTGGGTCAGGTCGACGTTGGCGCTGCTGGCAAACGCATGCGTGTTGTCGCGGTCGCAACGCCCGTAGTCGAGGCGGGGGTTGCTGTCGATCACAATCGAGCCCACGTCATAGCAGCGTGCGTAGGTGTAGCTGACACGCGCTGACCAGTGATTCGCCATCCGCCGCTCGAGCTCGAGTTCGAGTGAATTGAAGTCGGTGTCGAGCGCCGACCCCAGTTCGCGCGTCTGTTCCTGGTTGAACTGCACGAAGCTCGAGTTGCGCGCCGCGGCGGGGACGAGGACACCGTTCGGATCGAACGTGCTGACGCCCAGACGCGTCACGCGGCCGGTTGCCGCATTGACGGGCCCTTCGTTGATGTCGACCACGCCCGTGTTGTCCTTGCCGCGGTTGCCGACGTAGTCCACTGACACCGCCATGTTGTTGGCGAGTTCGTGTTTGATGCCGGCGCTGAACGCCCAGGTGTAGGCCATGCGACGGTCACCGTCCACGATGGGGCCGGTCGTCGTGGTGTTGACCACGCCGCCCGCGAGCACCGAGTTGCGGAGACCGGCGATGTAGCTGCGGCAGGCAGCGCTCATGACGGCGGTGCCGGGTGTCTTGCCGCTCACCGGATTCAGGCAGGCGGTCGCGTTCGCGTCGCCGGCTTTCACAGGGAACGTGCCGGTCTGCGCCGGAGACGTCACCTGCGCCGTGTCATACGCCAGCGTGGGGGCGATCACTGCGCGCTGCAGCAGCGTCGCGAGAATGGCCAGCTGCTGATACTGATAGACCTTGCCGAAGCCGCCGCGCAGCAGCGTCTTCCCGTCACCGAGCAGATCGTACGCAAGGCCGAGGCGCGGCCCGATGGCGTCCTTCGTCTTCGGCGTCGCCTTCTGCCAGTCGTAGCGAACGCCGATGTTCAGCGTCAGCTTCTTGTTCACCTGCCACTTGTCGGAGATGTACCCGCTGGCGCGATGATCGATCTGGTCGAAGTCGAACTGACCCATGCTGATCCCGAAACGGAAGGGATACGTCGTCGGGTCGCTGACGTTGAACGGCACATCGGTCGGGAACGTGTAGAGACCGATGAAGTTGGCGGCGGTTCCCTGCGGAAGCGCGCCGTTGCGACTGAACGCGGCCCCGACCTTGAAGGAGTGTTCACCTGCCCATCCGGACTTGATCCACGTCAGGCTGTCGTCCACGTTGATGTCGCGAATCAGATCCTGGGCGTAGGTGTTGCGCGAACCTGCGATGTAGTCGGGGTGCGTGTTCTGCGAGCCGACATCGAACGGATCCACACCGGCAAATCCGATGAACTTCCAGTTCTTGTCGAACAGCGAGCTCGGTCCCTGCAACAGGCTCTCGCGGACGTGACCGAACTTCAGCTCGTTGGTCGCATGGTTATTCAGCACCGAGGTCCACGAGGCGCTGAACACCTGGTCGCCGGCGTCGTTCTCATGGCGTGCGGCTTCGAGCGTCGCGAGATCGGCTTCGATCGAATCCCGCTCGGTGATGATGGCCTCTCTGGTCCAGCGGAAACTGAACTGGTTGTTGCCATTGAGGTGATAGTCGAGCCGCAGGAACGTGTTCGGCCCATGGAACGCGGTGGTCGTCGAGTAGGACGTGGCCAGCGGCGCCGCGGCTGCCGGGAAGTTCAGGTTTGCGGCTTCACTGGCGTTGGTGCCCTCGTAGTTGAAGAAGTAGAAGAGGCGATTCTTCACGATGGGACCGCCAACGCTGCCGCCGTACACGTTGCTGCCCGAGTTCGGGTTCTTCTCGCCTGCCAGCTTCAGGAAGTAGTCGGTCGCTTGCAGCTTCTCGTCCTGGTAGTACTCGAACAGTCGACCCGAGAGCTTGTTCGTGCCGCTCTTGGTCACGCTGTTCACGACAACGCCGGTGGAGCCGCCGTACTCGGCGCCGTACTGGTGCGTCTGCACCTGGTATTCGGCCATCGAGTCGAGTGACACGCGCGCCTGTGTGCCCTGCGATCCACCGCGACGCGAGTCGTTGTCGTACTGACCATCGACCAGGAACAGGTTGTTGGTGGTCGCCTGTCCGTTGGCGCTGAACTGGCCGCCTTCGAACGACCCCACCTGCAGCACCGGCACCATGCCGGGAATGGTCTGCATCAGGCTGAACTGACTTCGGTTCGCACTCGGCAGGCTGTCGATCTCAGAGCTGGTGACGTTGGTGCCAATGCGGCTCGACGTCGACTCTACGAGCGGGGCCTGCGCCGTCACCGTCAGGGTTTCGACGACGCCTGCGATCTCGAGCTGGAGGTTGAGTGTCGCCTCCTGGCCCACGTTCAGGGCAACACCGGCACGTCGCGCAGGCTGGAAGCCAGACAGTTCGGCGGTAATCGTGTACGTGCCCGGCAACAGCGACGGAATGGTGTACTTGCCTTCAGCACCGGTGACGGTCGTGCGCGACAGCCCTGTGCCCTCGTTGGTGGCTGTCACGGTGACGCCAGGCATGATGGCCTTCGCGGCGTCAGTGACGGTACCGGTGACTTCGGCTCGCCCACCCTGGGCGTAGCCTGACTGACTGAACATGACGACGAGCGACGCGACAAGCGCGCCGACCAGCCCGCAACGCATGGGTCCCTCCTTCGATGGTTACTGCGACGTCGGTCAGTGCAAGGTCACCTTCTGCGCACGCCAGTTCCACACCTCCCCAACCCAGAGATTCGTGTCCGAGCGGCAGTCAATGGCGTTGGTCATGCCAAATTCCTTCGCCATGCGTCCCGCTTTGCCGAACTTGCCAACGACGTCGCCCGTGAGCCGCAGCTTGTAGATCTCGCCGCCGTTCATGCTCTCCGCATCGTTGGAATTCGACGCGAACAGATACTGCGTCGAGCCACTCGAGATGCAGAGCGCCTGCGGTGAGCCGACACCGGCAATCTCGCGCTTGAAGGTCCCTTCTCCATCGAAGACCTGGATGCGCCGGTTGCCTGCATCGGCGGCGTAGAGGTTCCCGGCGCTGTCGGTCACCAGACCACGAATGCCGTTGAACTGGCCGGGTCCGTTGCCGGTGCGTCCCCACGTCTTGATGAAGTCGCCGTCTTTTGTGAACTTCGCAATGCGGTTGTTGGTACCGAAACCGTCAGCGACGTAGACATTGCCCGCCCGATCCCAGGTGACATCCGACGGTCGATTGAAGTTGTCACCGTTGATGCCAGCACCGGTCTGCGCACCACCACGGCCGCCACCTTCGCCGCCGCCGCGACCCGCCGGCGCAGCCCCACCGCGCGCCAGGAACTCGGCGTCTGCCACCGTGGCCGATACACCCGGCCCCGATCGCAGCGTGATGTTCTCAGGCTTGCGTCCGAGCACCATGAGGAAGCGCCCCTCCGGATCGAACTTGACGATCTGGTTCGAGCCCGCGTCCACGATCCAGATGTTGTCCTGCGGATCGACGCGCACCTGTTGCGCGAAGTTCACCGCGTAGACGCCCTGGCCGATCTCCTTCGTGAACGTGCCGTTCTGATCGAATTCGAAGAGGCGCGAGCCTCCGTGGTAGAACGTGCGCTCGTCGCCGAGCGTCGCCACGGCGTGTCCGGTTCGCGCATAGACGAACACATGCCCTCGCGAATTGGTCGCCACACCGGCCACCTCTCCGTATGAGGGCAGTGACAGCGCGTCGGCGACCGCGTCGTACCGAATGTCTGGAATGGCCTGTGCGACGAGCGTCGCGCCGAACACCGCACAGGCTCCCGCCGCAAACGACAGCAGTTGACGTGTCATGGCCTCCTCCTTCAGCGGGCGGACGTCGCGCGCGCAGCCGGCTTGACCAGCAGTTTCTGGGCGCGCCAGGCGGTGATCTCGGCGACGAAGACCTCGTCAGGATTCCGGCAATCCATCTGATGAATGCTGCTGAACTCCTTGAAGGCGTGGCCGGCAGTGCCGAAGCGACCAATCACGGTGCCGTCGAGTTCCATCTTGTAGACCTCGCCGGTGATGGGCGCCTGATCGAAGTTGTTCCCCGTCGGGAACGAGTTGGACGAGTAGAGGTACTGATGCGCACCCTGTGAAATGCAGACCGCCCACGGTGCCCCGACCGTGTCGTAGACGGCTTTCTGATTCAGGTCGTTGTCGAGGACGACAATGCGCGAGTTGCCACGGTCGGCGACGTAGACGATGCCCCTGGCATCGACAGCAATGGCGTGCGGCGTGCTGAACTGCAGCGGGCCATTGCCGCGCGTGCCGACCGCCTTGATGAACCGACCTTCCTTGTCGAACTTCACGACGCGCGAATCGCCGTATCCATCCGACACGAAGATGTTGCCCTGCGGATCCCAGCCAATATCTGTCTGTCGATGGAATGTGTAGGGCCGATTGGTGCCGGCATACTGACCGCCGCCGGGCGTCTGCGCGAGTTGCTCGAGCGGGTCGGGTCGCTTCCCGAGAATCATGAGCAGCTTGCCGTCCGGGCTGAACTTCTGGATGATGTTCGTCCCTTCATCAACCGCCCAGACGTTGTCGTCCTTGTCGACGCGCACCGCATGCGCGAACGCGAAGCCGTAGCTGCCGACGCCGAATTCCTTGACGAAGGTGCCGTTCTGATCGAACTCGAAGAGTCGCGTCTCACCGCTCCGCGTGAACACGAACACGTGTCCGCGGGAGTTCGTGGCGATGCCAGTGCCTTCGCCCATGTAGAGCCCGGGCGGGAGCTTGAAGAAGCCGGGAACCGACTCGAACGTCAGTTCCGGAGTGGCAGCCTTGGCCACCGCAGGACCAGCGACGTTCTGCGCCGCCAGCGGAACGATCGACCACATACCGACGACGAGGATCGCGACGCGTCTGAGCATCTCTGACCTCCAGATCGTGCGGAAACAGGCGGACTCTACACCTGTTCCCTTATGCGCGATAAGTCGTCAGTAAGAAATATTCACCGCGTCTAACTGGTTTCAGTGAGGCTGACGGTCGAGCTCGAGCCTCATCGGACCGAGCTCGGATCTCGCAGATGCGGACTACGTCACCAGCAGTCCGCCGTCCACGTACAGATCGTGTGCGTTGATCCCGCCGTTGCGCAGCAGGAACTCGGTCGCATCCGCCACTTCGTTCATCGTGACCAGGCGACCGATGGGTGTACGTGCGATTGCCGGATGATTCGGCATCGCACGCCACTTCGGGCTGTCGCCGACGACGCCCGGATGCACAGCGTTGACGCGGTGCGGCGCCAGTTCCAGCGCGAGCGTCTTCACCAGTCCGCTGACTCCCGCATTGAACGTCGTCACCATGGTCGACCCCGGATAGGGCCGTTCCTTGGCGAGCCCGCCGAACAGCACGACTGATGCATCCGGCGTGAAGTGCGGACGAAGCACGCGAACGGTTTCTGCGTAGCCAACGAGCTTGGTCGTAATGGCCGTAATCGCGTGCTCGACGTTGAACGCCTTCAGGCTGTTCACGCCTTGATCGATGGCGGTGATGACCAGGTTGTCGACACTCGTCACACTCGCGAAACTGTCAGCAATCGACGCGGGCTTCGACAGGTCAGCGGCCAGCCCTCTGGCTGCGCCTCCCATTTCAGCGGCGACCGCATCAGCACGTTCCTGACTCCGGCTGGTGATGATGACGGTGTCGCCACGCTCGAACAGACGCTGCGCGATCACGCGTCCCAGTCCGTTGCTGCCTCCAACCACTACTGATACAGCCACGTCTCAGCCACCTTTCCTGCGAGCGCATCGTCTCGCCATCAGCCCGACCGTCGGGCCGCGCATGCGGCCACATCACCCCGAACATCGGGCTGGCTTCCTCGACCGAGCATGATAGCTCTCAGCCCTCGAACCAGACCTCGCACGGTTGCTACGACACGAACGACACAGACGACGATCGGACCGTCAGCGTCAGTCTGACAAAGCGTATGCACCGCTTCGCGCTGCCGCGCGGTGCAGCGAAGAACGTGAACACGCGGCGCTATTTCGGGCGATTTCTGCTCATACGCAGGCCGTTCGCGCCGATTTCACCTGTGCGTGCAACTCGCTCCCGACACGGCAAATGAGAGCCAACGCCTCGCAACCCTGCGTGCCTGCGGCATTCTCGATACGGACCCGGAACCCGACTTCGACGGGCTGACCCGCCTTGCCTCGCACATCGCAGGTACGGCGCTGGCCACGGTCACGTTCGTCGACGAGCATCGGCAGTGGTTCAAGTCACGGGTTGGCGACATCAGGACCACGGAAAGCCCAAGGGAGACCTTGTTCTGTGCCCACGCCATCCTGACGCCAGACCAGCCCTTCATCGTCGAGGACGCACGGCTCGATCCGCGGTTTGCCGACAATCCCCTCGTCACCGGGCGTCCGAACATCGTGTTCTATGCCGGCATCCCGCTCCTCGTGGGCGAGGACCGTCAGCCGCTCGGGGCTCTGTGCGTCATCGATCACGAGGCGCGTGTGCTCTCGAACACGGTCCTCGACGGGCTCCATGCAATTGCGCGTCAGCTCGAGTTGCTGCTGACGCAGCGCCTGCAACTGCGGCAGATGGAGCAGTCGCTCGGTGTTGCACTCAGGCGGAGCGGCATGTTCGAGTCGATTCTCGACAGCCTTCTCGAGGGCGTGGTGCTGCAGGACTGCGAACGCCGCATCATCTCGGCAAACGCCAGGGCGCAGCAGATGTTGAGCGCCAGCGGTCACTCGTCCGACGCGCCCTGGACACTGCTCGACTGGAATGCCCTTCGGCCCGACGGCACACCGGTGCCGCTGGAGCAATGTCCGGCAACCGTCGCCTTGAGAACCGACGCCCAGATCACCGGTGAAGTAATCAGCGTTCAGCCAACGCCTGGCGGAGAGAGACGCTGGTTGTTCGTCAGCGCGAGAACCTATCCGTCGTCGACCGGCGAAGCCTCGCAGATGGTCGTCACCTCGTTTACCGACGTGACCGAGTCACGCAGGCTCGAGGAACGTCGGCGTGCCGCGGAATCGGTCATCGAGAGCATCTTCGCAACCTCGCTCGACGTGCACGTCGCCATCAATCAGTCCGGTCAATTCGTCTTCCTGAACCGCGCCTGCGAGCGTCTCCTCGAGCGACCAGCTGCCGAAATCATCGGGCATCACTTCAACGAGTTCGTACATCCGGATGACCGCGATTCGACGGCAAACGCCGCTCGACGCGCGTTTGACGGCGAAGAGATTGTCTCGTTCGAGAATCACGTGCCGACGGGCGACGGCGGTCTGCGCACGATTCAGTGGAGCGCCGTGTTCTCGCCCGAGCGGCAGCTGGTCACGGCGTCGGGTCGCGACGTCACCGGCGAACGTCGACACCAGGCCGAACTGAAGCGGGCAATGCGGGAGGCTGAAGCCGCCACGTCCGCGAAGTCGGCTTTTCTCGCGACGATGAGCCACGAGATACGGACGCCGATCGCCGGCGTGATCGGCCTCCTGAACCTGCTGCTCGACACCTCGCTGGACGATGTGCAGCACGGGTATGCACGGGCGACGCTGACGTCGGCCGAATCGCTGCTCACGGTGCTCAACGACGTGCTCGACTTCTCGAAGATCGAATCGGGCCGGATGACGATCGAACGATTGCCCTTCGACCCCCGCACCATCATTCGCGACGCGGTCGCCCTGTTCGAGGTCGCGGCACGAAACAAGGGTATTGCGCTGAACGCTGAGCTCGCGCTGCCCGATGCGCTGACACTGCTTGGCGATCCGGGCCGCGTTCGCCAGGTGCTCCTCAACCTGCTCAGCAACGCCGTGAAGTTCACGGCGCACGGGGAGATCGAGGTGTCGGCGCGTATCGAGCCCATCAACGGCGACACTCACGACCTGGTGCTCGTGGTCCGCGATTCCGGCATCGGCATGACACGCGAAGCGATGGCGCGCCTCTTCGAACCCTTCGTGCAGGCAGACTCGAGCACCGCCAGACGATACGGCGGCACGGGCCTGGGCCTCGCGATCAGCCGTCGCCTCTGCGAGCTGATGGGCGGCCGCATCGACGTGCAGAGTGAACCGGAACGCGGCAGCCGTTTCACGGTGCGAATGCGCTGCGAACGAGTGGCTGTCACTCCGTCGACGCGCGAAGTTCAGGTGCCCGCACGAAGCTTCGCTGGACACGTGCTGCTCGCGGAGGACGACCCGGTCAGCGCGCTGGTCGCGACACGTCTGCTCACCAGGCTCGGTCTCACCGTGCGGCGCGTCACCTCAGGACGCGAAGCGCTCATCGCCATCGAGCACGAGACGTTCGACATCGTCTTGATGGACCTGCAGATGCCGGAGCTCGACGGCCTCGAGGCCACACGGCGAATCCGCGCGGCTGAGCAGCCGCGGCGTCACGTGCCCATCGTCGCCTTGACCGCCAACGTGTTCGAAGACGATCGGCTCCGTTGCCTCGAGGCCGGCATGAACGGCTTCCTCACCAAGCCGCTCGGCATCGGTCCGCTCAGCGAGATGCTCGACCGATGGCTGGTCCCCGTGCACGACGCCGTTCAGCAATAAGACGACGCCCCCCAGTCAATCCCGGCACCCCAGGCACCCGCACGACGGGGAACTTTTCTATCGGCGTGGACGCGAGTAGGATCCGCGCCATGACTCTTGGCGACCTTCTCGATTCCCATGCGGTTCGTACGCCCGACGCGCCTGCCCTGATGTGCGGCGAGCGGACCATGTCGTTTGCGGAACTTGCGTCGAGCACAGACCGGCTCGCTGCCTGGCTGCTCGGCGAAGGTCTGAAGCCCGGTGACCGCTTTGCCGTGCAGTGGCCGAACGGCTTCGAGGTTGTGCAGCTGTACTTCGCGGCGGCAAAGGCCGGACTCATCGCGGTTCCGATCAACCTGCGACTCAAACCTTCCGAGATTGCGTGGGTCATCGAGAACTCGGGCGCGACACTCGGCTTCGCTCACGCCGCGCTCTCTGAAGCGATGATCGCCACTGGCGTGCGCGTCCTATCCGCCTTGCCTGACCTCACTGCGGTCGCCCCGCTCGAGCACAGCCTCGGATCGGCGGACATGCCGGGCGTGATCATGTACACCTCGGGCAGCACCGGGCGTCCGAAGGGTGCGGTCATCACGCAGCGCGCCCTCCTCGCTACTGGTGAACTGTGCGCGCAAATCGTCGACAGCTACGGCTCCGATATCAAGGCACGCGGGCTGCTCATGACACCACTGATGCACTCGAGCGGCATGTTCGTGCTGCTCGCCTCGATGCAACGTGGCGAACCCTGCGTGCTGCTCCCGACCTTCGATCCGGCAGCCGTCCTGGACGCCGTCGAACGGCATCGCTGCACGACGACGCTGTCGCTGCCAGCCATGATGCAGTTCGTGCTCGAAGAGCAGGCGAAGAAGCCACGCGATGCCAGCTCGCTGCGCGTCATCTTCGCGGGCGGAGACAGCGTGCCGGTGGCGCTGCAGGAACGCACGCGGCAACTCATGGGCGTGACGATGGCTGAGGGCCTGGCGCAGACCGAGACGGGACCGACGATCTGCAATCCGCGCGTCAATCCCAAGCTCGGATCGCTCGGCATTGCCAATCCCGGCGTCGAGCTGCGCATTGTCGATGTGATGACGCAGCAGGAGGTGCCACACGGCGAACCTGGCGAGCTGCTCGTGCGAAGTCCCGCCGTGTGTTCCGAATACTGGCGCAACCCGGAGGCGACAGTCGAAGCGCTGCGCGACGGATGGTTCCACACCGGCGATCTCGTCAGCCGGGACGCGGACGGCTACTACTGGTTCCGCGGACGCCTGAAGGAGATCATCATTCGCGGCGGCTCGAACATCTCACCGCAGGAAGTGGAAGAGGCGCTGTACACGCATCCGGCAGTGCTCGAAGCGGGTGTCATCGGCAAGCCGCATGAGGTCTGGGGTGAAGTGGTGCTCGCCGTCGTCGCGCTCCGCGAGGGGATGTCGGCCAACGAACTCGAACTGCGCGAGCATGCACGCAAAACACTGGCGGACTACAAGGTGCCGGAACACATCCACTTCATGGCGACCTTGCCCAAGGGCGTGACAGGCAAGGTGCACCGAAAGGCTCTGCGAGAGGCCCTGGGCGCCGCCGGGTGAAGTGTTCGCACACATGCGCTACAATTTGGAGTCTTTGCAACGGCCGTCGCGCGCGGGGTCGGTGCAGGACAGCGGGCCCGAGTCGGCCTTCGCACCAACATTTACGACGACAGGAACGGACACATGGACGACCAATTCGGACTCTTGTGGATTCACGTGGGCTTTGCGGCGATCATCTCGTTTGTCGCCGTGCTGTTCGTCTTCAACTGACGCGACACCGCTCACGTTCGACCCGCACTCATTCATGCAAAAGGCCCGGTCATCCCGGGCCTTTTTGCGTGTCACGCGTCGCCTCGACGGCCTACGGGGCGATGGTCACCTTCGTCACGTTCCACAGAATCGCCGACCCGAGGTAGACAACGTTCGGGTCCTTGCAGCCGATCTCGTGAATCAGACGGCCGGCGTCATCCTCTCCGCGGCCGAGACTGGTCTGTGCCCAGCCAATCACCTTGCCGGTTGCCTGATCGATCTTGTAGACGCGGCCTGACGTGCCGTCTGAACTGAAGATGATCTGGCGACCCTGCGCGTCGGGCTTGTTCGGAATACAGACACCCCACGGTGCGCCGATGCCGGTGATGGACCGCTGGAAATTGAGATCGTTGTCGTAGACCTGAATACGGTGGTTGTTGCGGTCCGCCGCATACACGTTGTCTTTCGAGTCCACCGCGACACTGTGGACGATGTTGAACTGGTTGGCGCCGGTGCCCCAGGTTCCCACCCACTTCAGCCAGTGGCCGCCTGGCGCAATCTTCACGACGCGCGAGTTGCCGTAGCCGTCGGTGACGAAGACGTTGTCGTGTGAATCCCACGCGACGTCAGTCGGACGATTGAAGGTGCCGACAGTGCCATCCGGGTGCAGGCGCTTCACGAGGTTCTCGCCGGCTTCCTGGCGTCGCGCCTCGCCTTCAGAGCCGCGACCGGCTTTCTCGACGTTGGCTTCGAGGTAGTCGATCGCTTCGAGCGTGCGCCCGAACTGTTCGATTGGAACCGCCTGCGGGCTGTACTTCACCAGCATCCCCGAGCCCTCGTCCACCTGCCAGACGTTGTCGTGCTTGTCCACGCGAACCGAGTGCGCGAAGGACGCGGCGTAGTTGTGCGGTCCCCACTCCTTGACGAACCTGCCGTTCTGATCGAACTCCCACAGCATCGCTGCGGTGCCGCCACGCGCGATGCCCTGTGGATGCGTACGCGAGTAGACGAAGATGTGATTCTGCGAGTTGACGTCGACGCCCACGGGCTGCCCCATGGTCTCGCCAGGCACCAGCAGCTGAAGCACGTCCTCCTTGTAATTCAGCTTCGGCGTCTTCGCGTCGATCGCATCCTGTTCGTCCTGCTGCGCCTTCGTCGAAATCTGCGCGTGCGCCGGCGTCAGATGACCCGCCAGCAGCAGCGCCGTGAAGAGCGTCACATACGTACGTCTCATGTCGTGTTCCCTTCGCGTGAGGTTCATCCGCATGACGAACCAGTCGTCGGCTGGCGCATCCGCACGCCAGGCGCGACGACTCCGCGGTGCACCGCGGAATTCACCGGGACTATAGGGCCACGTCGGACGCCCGCAACGGGGAATTTGACTGACACCACGGCACAGGTTGGCGCGCGCATTCATCGCCGCATGGAGCGCACACTCCGAACACGGGCGTGCGACGCGCGTGCACTCGGCGCGGATTTGACGTGTGTGTGCGACCGGGTGAGTTCCGACAAGAATGTTAAAAACCGGTGTCATCCATGCGGTCGTCGGTGCTTCCTGATGCACAATCCAAGGCTCCATCTATGTCACCACACACTTCGTCGATGCATGAGACACCGGGACGCGTGCTGGTCGTCGAAGACGAGCGCAGCATTCGTGAGCTGGTGGCGCAACAACTGACGCGCGCCGGGTACACGTGCCAGGCGGTGGCAGACGGCGCCGATGGACTGCGCTGGCTGCTCAACGAGCCGTTCGATGTCGTCGTCCTCGATCTGATGCTGCCGGGTGTCGACGGCATGACCATCTGCAAGACGGTGCGGCGGCGCGGCATCAATCGCGATGTGCCGATTCTGATGCTCACCGCACGTCGCGAAGAGTCGGAGAAGGTTGCCGGCCTCACGAGCGGCGCCGACGACTACGTGACCAAGCCGTTCGGCGTGAACGAGCTCACGGCTCGCGTCACGGCGCTCGCACGCCGGGCGCGTCGTGTGCCGCGGCCCATCGAGGCGAAACAGCGCGGTCACATCACCGCAGGATCCGTCGAGCTCGATCCGATCAAGCACCTCGTGCGTGTGCGCGGCACCGACGTCTCACTCACGCCGCATGAATTCGAACTGCTCTATCGCCTGTCATCGCAGCCGGGAGTGCTCTTCACGCGCAAACAGCTGCTGGCCGATGTCTGGCACGGTCAGGCGTTTGTCACCGAGCGCAGTGTCGACACTCTCGTGCGCCACCTTCGTCGCAAGATCGAGGTGGACCCGGCCGAACCCCGGCTGGTGCTGACGGTGTGGGGCTATGGCTACAAGTTCACCGAGACGTAGCTTCATCTGGCAGCGAAGTCTCTACTGGCGCAGCGTCCTTGGCCTCAGCATCTGCATCGCCGCCGTGCTCGCGGTGCAGGTGGGCGCTGTCGTGGTCTGGCTTCGCAGCGCCCCAGACCAGACGCGGCTGAGCGCCTTCACGCACGGTGTCGCGGCGGAACTCGGTGACGCACTCACGCGCCAGCCGTCACTCGACGTCGAGGCGTACATCAAGGCGCACTACCCCGATCCGTACGCAACGCTCTACATCATCACGGCCGCTGACCGTAAGGTGATCCTTCAAGGTCCGCTGAAACCATCGGACCTGTCTGTGCAGGGAGCACTCGAGTTCTGGACGGCAAACCCGCATCCCGACGTCCTGCCCGAGAGCTGGACGACGGCGCCTTACCAGACGGCGCCGATCGTGGTGCAGGGTCGTATCGTCGGCGGTGTGGGCGGCATCATCATCGATTCCTGGCGGCAGCTGATTGGCTGGAAGATGGCGCTGCTGTCGGGAGCGCTGCTGCTCTTTGCGACCGGGCTTGGCAACTACCTCGTGTTCGGCACGATGCGCCAACGACTCGAGAACATCGAGCGAGCTACGAGTGGCATCGGCGCGGGCGATTTCGCGTCGCGTGCAGACGAGTCTGGCGCCGATGAACTTTCGGCGGTGGCGCGTGCCTTCAACCGCATGGCTGCGGATCTGGCCGCACGTGACGAGCAGCTCAAGATCTCGGACCGGACCCGCCGTCTGCTGCTCGCTGACGTCTCGCACGAACTGATGACACCGCTGACCGCTGTGCGTGCGTATCGCGAGGTGCTGTCGATGCACCGCGTGGCGCGCGATCCCGAAGTGGCGCACAGCCTCGGCGTCATCGGCGACGAGACGCACCGCCTCGAACGCATCATCGGCGACCTGCTCGATCTGGCCCGGCTCGAAGCCGGCGGTGACGTGCTCCGCCGCGAGGACGTCTCGGTCGAGTATCTCATCGGGCGAGTGGCGGCGCGCCACGAGCCGACGGCACGCATGCGCGGCGTCACGGTGTCCACCTACGTCGCGCCTGGTGCCGAACTGCTCTACGGCGATACGCTTCGGCTCGAGCAGGCGCTGCAGAACCTTGCGGCCAACGCCATCCGCCACACGCCGTCGGGCGGCAACGTCATCGTGTGCGCCGAGCTGCGCGATGACACCGTGGTGCTCTCGGTGCGCGACTCGGGCAACGGCATTCCGGCGGAACACCTGCCGTTTGTCTTCGACCGCTTCTACAAAGTCGACCCGTCGCGGTCGGGCGACCGCATCGCCGGCAGCGGCCTCGGTCTCTCCATCGTCAAGGCGATTGTCGAGCGGCACGGCGGGTCGGTCTCCGCCTCCAGCATCCCCGGTGTCTCCACGGAGTTTGCGATTCATCTGCCGGTGACAATCGCCGCGTAACGCGGTTACACCAGCGTCCCTTCGCACACGCACATTCAGCCTGACTGTCGTGCGGAGTGACCCGCGCGTTCGTCACCACTTCGCACTCTCTCTCAACTCGCGGCGCGTTCTGCCGATTGTCAGGAATATGCGTTTGGCATTCCTGACGTTTTCGGCCATCACGCTTGCTGTCATCGCCCTCGTTGCACGTGCGTGGCCGCAGGCGCTGTGGGCGCTCATCGTCGTCATCCCGGTGTTCGTGCGAGGCATGGCCGACATGATGCAGACCCGGCAGGCAGTCCGACGCAACTTCCCGCTCATCGGTCACGGCCGCTACCTGCTCGAACGGATTCGTCCCGAGATCAATCAGTACTTCGTCGAGAGCAATCACGACGGCCGCCCGTTCAGCCGCAACGATCGTTCTGTGGTGTATCAGCGCGCCAAGGGCGATCTCGACACCCTGCCGTTCGGCACGCAGCGCGACGTCTACGCGGCAGGCTACGAGTGGATCAATCACTCGCTTGCACCCGTTCATCCGGACGAACACTGCAGCCGCATCATGGTCGGCAACGCGGCGTGTCGGCAGCCGTACTCGGCGTCGATCTTCAACGTGTCTGCCATGAGCTACGGCTCCCTCAGCAAGAACGCGATTCTCGCGCTCAACGCCGGAGCGAAGATTGGCGGCTTTGCGCACAACACGGGAGAGGGCGGGCTGAGTCCGTATCATCTCGAGCCCGGCGGCGACCTGGTCTGGCAGATCGGCACCGGCTACTTCGGATGCCGCACGCACGACGGACAGTTCGACATCGAGACCTTTGCAACGCGGTCGGCGCTGCCAGCCGTCCGCATGATCGAAGTCAAGCTCTCGCAGGGAGCAAAGCCTGGACACGGCGGCATCCTGCCAGCGGCGAAGCTGACGCCGGAGATCATCGAGATTCGCAACGTCACGCCGGGTCAGGACGTGATTTCGCCTGCCGCGCACACCGCGTTCTCGACACCACTTGGCCTGCTGCAGTTCCTCGAGCAACTGCGTCAGGCATCGGGCGGCAAACCGGTCGGCTTCAAGCTGTGTGTGGGCAAGCGTCACGAGTTCTTCGGCATCGTCAAGGCGATGCTCGAGTCGGGCATCGTGCCTGACTTCATCACCGTAGACGGCGCCGAAGGTGGAACGGGCGCCGCGCCGCTCGAATTCTCTGATTCGGTTGGAACGCCCCTCAACGAAGGCCTGGCGTTCGTGCACAACGCGCTGGTTGGCGCTGGCCTTCGCAGCGAGATCCGCATCATCGCGTCAGCAAAGGTGAACACCGGCTTTCAGATCGCGACCAAGGTGGCGCTGGGAGCCGACATGTGCAACGCCGCCCGCGCGATGATGTTCGCGCTCGGTTGCATTCAGGCGCTGCGGTGCAACACCAACCAGTGTCCGACCGGCGTTGCCACGCAGGATCCGCAGCTGGTGGGTGGCCTGCACGTCGGCGACAAGTCGGCGCGCGTGGCCCGCTTCCATCGAGAGACCGTCAAGAGCTTCTTCGAGGTGCTCGGCGCTGCTGGCATGCGCGTCCCCGGCGAGCTGAAGCCGTGGCATGTGCTGCGACGTGTGGGGTCCGGCGACATTCGCAGCTACGCCGAACTCTACCCGTCACTCACACCAGGCGCGCTGCTCTCGAACAGTGTCGAGGGAAGTCTGGGACAGGCGTGGAAGACCGCACGGCCAGACCGCTTCTGACACACTCGACGCCGTCAGCGCCTGATGGATTTCCGACACGCCCGGATTGAGCGGGCTCCGCTCTGACATCACTGCCGAGCGGACTGTCACGACCTGCCTCCAGAGCGCTGTCCGTGTCCGCCCTGTCCGGCCGTGTCCGGGCCTGCGCGTCCAACCATCCTTGTTGCTCTGCCGTCCCTCCTACGTGGCTGGATCGTGCCCTGTCACATTCGCATCGCTTCGTGTAGAAGTTGCATGGTGCTGACTGTCGCAATCCCGTCACAGTGCGGACATAACAGTGAAATTCCCATTAGTCAGCGGAGTTTAAACCTTGGCATGCGGGCTGCTATGTCACCTTGTCATGCGACGCGCTGACCACCCGCTCACACCTCTCGTCGATTCGTTTCAGGACTGGGACGCGATTCGAGTCGTTGCGATGCTCATCATCGTGATCGGCCTGATGGTGGTCCTGTCGTTGCGCGGGTAACACGACACGAAGGAACAACACCGACACGAGGGAGAACTGCGCGACGAGCGCGCTGTCAGCGAATCGCCGACACGGAAACGACGCGAGCGTCAGGGCTGCAGCTTGCGCTGCGCGTCCCGGTAGTGACTGGAGTTCTGCGGGACGAGGGCGTACGCGGCGTGTGCCTTGTCGACGTTCTTGACGCGCTTCTCGTAGAGATCCGCGGCGCGCCAGGCCGCATCGCGCGCGTTGTTCGGATACTGCCTGGCGAGACCATACCAGGCATCCGCTGACAACTCGTATCGCTTGAGATCGTCGTACAACTCGGCGAGCCTGGCGAAAGCGGCTTCGGCACCATCAGCGCTCGGGTAGTGTTCGGTCAGCCGCTTGTACGTGACCAGCGCTGAGGGCACTGAACCGAGCGTGCCTTCGATCACGTGCAGCTTGGTGCGCTCCTCGATGCTCGCTTTCCTGAGCAGCGCCTTCGGCGCCCAGTCGCTGTCGGGGAATGTCGTCGCCACCTGATCGTAGAGCGCCAGTGATGCGCGGTCGCGATCGTCACGTCGCGAACGCCCGGTGACTTCCGCAAGCTTGAACGTGGCTTCGGCGGCGACGGGCGCATTGCCGAATCGGCTGCGCATCTCCACGTAGTTCGCCATCGCATCGTCGATGCGCGATTGCTGTTCGTAGACCGATCCCATCAACAGGTACGCAGAAGGGATGCTGGCACTCGTGGGATGCTTCGCCACGACCGCCTTCAGATCCGCCAGCGCCTGGTCGTACAACTTCGAATCAACCTTCGCGCGAGCTACCCTGATCTCGTCGACAGCCGGGTCCACAACCGGCGCGGCTGCAACCGGTGGCGCAGCGGGCGCGGCGGGTACAGGTTTCGCGGCCGTCGCCGCCGCACTTGCGGATGCCGCGGCTGGACGCGACGCAGGACGGGCGTCTGCGGAAGCCGCTGTTGTCGGAGACAAGGCGACCGTTGGCGCTGCTGGCGCGCTGGCTCCTGCCGATGGCGGTGCCGGCGTTGCGGGTGCTTCTGGTGTTGGAGCCGAGTCCGCAGGTGTCTGCGGCGCAGCAACGGCGGACTCCGCTGGTGGTGCAGCGTCGCGCGACCCCATGGCAAACCAGCCGGCGCCAAGTGCGACAATGGCGGCGGCGCCCGCAAAGGCGGCCCACGGCGTGCTGGCTGACGGCGTCGCGGGCAGTGCAGCCGCCGGTCGAATCTCACTGACTACCGGCGTTGACAATGACGCGGACGGTGCGGCAGGGGCGGCGACGGTGGCGCCAGACGAGGACCATTTGGAGCCGGCAGCGGCCACGGCACCCGACGCGGTCGAGCGTGAGCCGCTCGACCGAAGATCGCGTTCGCGCTTGAGCGCTTCGAGATCGGCGCGCAGCTCCGCCGCTGTCTGATAGCGCATGACGCGGTTCTTCTCGAGCGACTTGCCGATGATGCGCTCGAGTTCTTCCGGCACGTTCGCATTCACCTCGCGCGGCGCCTGCGGATCGCGATTCAGGATGGCGTCGTAGATGACCGCCGTGGTGCTGCCGTGAAACGACCGCTCGCCGGTCGCCATCTCGTAGAGCACCACGCCAAACGAGAACAGGTCGGTGCGTACGTCGAGGTCTTCCCCGCGCGCCTGTTCGGGCGACATGTACGCGATGGTGCCAAGCGCCACACCCGCACGCGTCGTCAGGAAGGCTTGATCCTGCGTCGCCGCTATCGTGGCCAGCGGATCGGGACCCGCGGGAGCCAGCGCCTTGGCGAGACCAAAGTCGAGAATCTTTGCCTGACCGCGATTGGTAATGAAGATGTTGGCGGGCTTGATGTCGCGGTGCAGGATGCCCTGCCCGTGCGCGGCATCGAGCGCGTCGGCAATCTGAATCGCGATATCAAGCAGCCGCGAAATCGACAGCGGACGGTTGGCGATCGCTTCCTCGAGCGTCTGTCCTTCGAGCAGTTCCATCGCGATGAACTGCCGGCCTTCGAAGTCGTCCACTTCGTAGATCGTGCAGATGTTCGGATGGTTCAGCGCCGACGCCGTGCGTGCCTCGCGCAGGAATCGCTCGACCGACTGCCGATCGTTGTGGCGATCGGGCGGAAGGAATTTGAGCGCGACCTGCCGCGAGAGTTTGACGTCTTCGGCCCTGTAGACGATGCCCATGCCGCCGGCACCGAGCTCTTCGATCACGCGGTAGTGCGAGATGACAAGACCGATCATGAGAGGATCGTTTTGAAGCTTAGAGGGTCTCAACCCGCCGGTCAATGCCGAGCTTCACCCTTCGGTCACGGGTTCGTCGCATTTCCGAACAAAGTTGTCATCAATCCGTGTGCCTCGCGCGTGCGGCCTCGACGCCGTTTTACGCATCGCCACGCGTCTGCACGAGAGAGCGTGCATTGTTGCTGCTGCAAACGGAGCAGGAAAAGATCGCGTCGATTCACGGCACAATGTGAACGCAGTCGCTGCGCGGCGCGTTTGGATGCTCACAGCGCAATACCCATGGGAACGGTGCGATGACGGTCGATGACAACCGCGAATGGCTCGAGGCAGATGGCCTCGGTGGCTTTGCCTCTGGCAGCGTCTCTGGCGTGCGCACGCGTCGCTATCATGCGCTGCTCCTCACCGCCAGCACCCCGCCGATCGGACGCATCGTGCTCGTCAACGGACTCGATGCCTGGATAGATGCAGGCGCCGGTCGCGAAGCGCTGACCACGCAGCACTACGCGCCTGACGTGTCGAGCCCGGACGGCATCTCGCGCATCACGCACTTCACCACGTCTCCGTGGCCGACCTGGGAGCTGCAGACGGCAAGCGGCTGTCGCATCGTGCACGACGTCTGCGTTGAACGTCACACTGGCCGCGTCGCGTTGTCGTGGACCGTCGCCGAGGCTCCGGGTCCTGTCGCGATTGTCGTGCGGCCCTTCATCTCAGGTCGCGACTACCACGCCCTGCACCTGATGAATCCTGACTTCCGTTTCGAACCGGCCAGGTCAGGACATCGAATTGTCTTCAAACCGTACAGCGGCCTGCCCCCGGCTGTGTTCGAGTCAGACGGCGAGTACAAGCACCAGCCTTTCTGGTATCGGAACTTCCTCTATCGTGCCGAGCAGGAACGCGGCCTCGACTGTCAGGAGGATCTCGGCGCACCGGGCGAATGGACCTGGCGCCTCAACCCAGGCGAACGCGCCGTGCTGATCCTGGCGGCATCCACGGACGCCGACGCGCCAGCCTCCGCAGACGATGTGGTGCGACTGTTCGAACAGATCACGACGACGGAACGTTTGCGACGGACCGCGGCCAGCGATCGGCTGCTTCGCTCGGCGGCTGCGTACATCGTGAAACGCGGTGCAGGCGACACGATCGTGGCGGGCTATCCGTGGTTCACCGACTGGGGCCGCGACACGTTCATTGCGATGCGCGGACTGTGCCTCGCAACAGGACGGCTCTCGCAAGCGCGCGACATCCTGCTGCAGTGGTCCACCTTCATTGCAGACGGCCTGCTGCCGAACCGCTTTCCGGACGCCGGTGAACAACCCGAATTCAACTCGGTCGATGCGTCGCTCTGGTTTGTCATCGTGGCCGGCGAACTGCTCGAGCGAGCCGCGACACGCCCGGACGTGCTCACGCCTGACCAGCACGCCCAACTGCAGGCGGCGATCGAGTCGATCGTCAGCCGCTACGCCGCGGGGACGCGGTTCGGAATCCACGCCGACGAAGATGGTCTGCTGGCGTGCGGCCTCGTCGGCTCGCAGGTCACGTGGATGGACGCGCGCGTCGGCGATCGCGCCGTGACACCGCGCGTCGGCAAGCCGGTTGAAGTGCAGGCCTTGTGGTTGAACGCACTCCGGTTTGCGGCGGTCGGCAACCAGGACTGGCTCGTCTGGCTCGAACGCGGACGCCGTTCCTTCATCGATCGCTTCTGGAACGACGAGACCGGCATGCTGGCCGATGTCGTCGACGTCAATCACATTCGCGGCACGCGCGACAACCGCTGCCGGCCGAACCAGGTGCTGGCGGTTGGCGGACTTCCCCTTCCGCTCGTCGACTCCATGATGGCCGCGCGGATTGTGTCAGGCGTCGAACACTACCTGCTCACACCGATGGGACTGCGTTCGCTCGCGTCGTTCGAGGCCGGCTACGTCGGACGCTACGAGGGCGGCGTCGACGCACGCGATAGCGCCTATCACCAGGGCACGGTGTGGCCGTGGCTGATGGGGCCGTTCGCTGAAGCGTGGGTGCGGGTGCAGGGCGACACTCCGGGATCACGCCAGGAAGCACGACGCCTGTTCCTCACTCCGCTGCTCGATCATCTCGATACCGCAGGTGTGGATCACGTCTCGGAGATCGCAGACGGCGACGCCCCGCACACACCTCGCGGCTGTCCGTTCCAGGCCTGGTCGCTTGGCGAGGTCATCAGGCTCGATCGCGACGTGCTTCGTGTGACAGACGACGAGGAGCGCGCCGACCTGCGCTAGGCGCCGGGCGGGTTGTCGCGCGGCGCGGTCAGGCGCCGCAGGTGAACGACGGCCTGCCACATCAGCACACCGGTGGCGCCGAGCATCATGATGAGCGAGGCGACGGCGGCGTCAACCGACACGCGCCAGCGGCTGATGTTGCCCACCATGGGACCGGCAAACACGATCGCGCAGATGAAAGCGGTCGTGAATCCCCACGAGAAGTAGGCGGCCGATGCGCCGAATGTCGCCACTGACTGTCCGAGCATCGCCTCGACGAAGCCGAGGAGCGGACCGGGGCCACTCGCCCGAAGCAAGAGCCATCCACCAGTGACCACCAGCAGCACGTACAGATGGCGAAGCGCGCGCGGCAGTCGGTGCAGCACCTTGCCAAGACCCAGCGATTCCAGCGCGAGGACGCTCGCGAAGTACACGGCGAACGGCAGGACGTGCAGCGACGGCGTCTGCCAGGCACCGACCAGGAACATGGCAGCGATCGACGAGAGAAACACACGCGGCGTGTGTCTGTCGTGGTCGGCAATCGGCAGGGCAAGGTAGTCGCGCAGCCACGTCATCAGCGTGACATTCCAGCGTCGCCAGAACTCGCGAATCGAATCGGCGGTAAACGGACGACGGAAGTTCTCCTGAAGGCGGAAGCCGACGATGCGCCCGAGTCCGATGCCCATTTCCGAAAAGCCCGAGACCCAGAAGTAGGTTTCGAGTGAGGCCGCGATCGCACCGAGCCAGGCCGTGTCCGTGGAGAGGCGCGTCACTCGCAAGGCGAAAATCTGCGTCGTCACGCCGTGCAGCGGACCCGCAATGAGCAGCACCTTGATGAGACCGGTGACGATGCGACGGATGCCGTAGGAGAAGCTCGCCATCGACACCTCGCCGTGCGCGAGCTGCGTGCGAAAGTCGTGGACGCGCGACAACGGTCCCGCCGGGAACACCGGCAACTGCACGAGGTACATCAGCGCTGTCAGATCGGCGCGCGGGTCAGCGGTGCCACGCGAGACATCAACCAGGTACGACACAGACAGGCAGAAGAACAGTGTCATGCCGGCCGGCACGGCAAACGGCCACTGCGCCGCGCGCAGCGTCGACAGCAGCAGCACGACGTGTCCGGCCAGCGCGACGCGCAGCACGGTTCGTGCAGCAGCTGGCTGTGCGCGCAGACTGCCGACGACACGGGCAGCGACCTGCGTGAGGACGGCGGCAACGAGGAGCAGCAGGCACGACGAAGTGCCAAGGATCCACGCGACTGTTGCCCAGGCGAGTACGCGAAAGAGCCAGACGGTCAGTTGTTGGAAGGTGAGACGAACCAACGCGCTGGACATCATATCGCCTCTCGTCTGCGTCACGACTGAGCCGCCGCTGACGTCGGCTCCGAGTGGTGGCCCGCGCAGCCCGCGAACGCGGCTACAGCGAGGGCGAGTGACGCCGACGAAATACCAAGGCTGAGGCTTCGAGTCGATCGCCGCTGTCAAGCACGGCCGCGACGAATGGTCGCCCTCACCATCGGGTGCGATTTGTGCTGGAAAAGCCGCTGAGAACGGGGGCACGATTGTCGCGTGCGTCTCGGCTTCTTCGCGCAATCGATTCTCGAGTACGGCGGCCTCGGTTCCGGCGG
>Ga0209023_10000993_pt1 | contig 39792 bp, 36 predicted proteins | sample LakOneMetagenome_FD_187468 | JGI IMG/M metagenome (GOLD analysis project Ga0209023, IMG submission 187468) | Freshwater and sediment microbial communities from Lake Erie, Canada (SPAdes) (version 2) | ecosystem: Environmental > Aquatic > Freshwater > Lentic | place: Lake Erie, Canada...
GGAGGCGTCCTGGCAGATCATGCGCCACATGGGTTATCAGCCCTGGATCGGCCTGCCGAACATCCTGGCGCGCGAATTCGTCGTTCCGGAGTATCTTCAGCATGCGGCCAGCCCCGCGGCGCTGGCCGACGCCGTGTGGCGCCAGCTGGACGACCCGGCCGGCAGCGCGCTTCTCGCGCGGCGTTTCACGGACATGCATTACAGCCTGCTGCGCAACAGCGCACAGGCGAGCGCGGACGCGGTGCTGCGCGTTATCGGGAAGAGAAAATAAGCGGAAATGAGTAAGAAGAAGTTCAACTTTTACCCCGGCCTGCCGCCCCGGCTGCGGCCCTTCACCGACCTCGATATCGTCTGCGGCGTGGACGAGGCCGGCCGTGGTCCGCTGGCCGGGCCGGTCTTTGCCGCCGCCGTCATCCTCGACCCGAAGCGTCCGATCGAGGGCCTGCGCGATTCGAAGAAGCTGACGGAAGCGCGCCGCGACGAGCTGGCACCGAGAATCAAGGAACACGCCCTGGCCTGGGCCATCGCCGAGTGCTCCTGCGAAGAGATCGATACCCTGAACATCCTGCATGCGACCATGCTGGCCATGCGCCGTGCGGTGGAAGCCCTCGCGACGCTCCCGACCATCGCCCTGATCGACGGCAACCGCTGCCCGCCGATGGCGGTCAAGGCCCATGCCGTGGTCGAGGGCGACGATAAGGTGCACGCCATCTCGGCCGCCTCGATCCTCGCCAAGACCGCGCGCGACGCCGCCCTGGTGCAACTGCATGCCCAGTACCCGCAATACTGTTTCGACCAGCACAAGGGCTACTCGACGGCGCTGCACCTGGAGCGCCTGCGCCTGCACGGGCCGTCGCCGGTGCACCGCCGCTCGTTCGGGCCGGTGCGGGAACTGCTGCAAGCCGATATGTTCGCGGCATGAAGGCATGAAGAGCATCACCTCGCGCGACAACGCGTTTTACAAAGAGCTCAAGGCGCTCGCCACCAGTTCGCAGGCGCGCCGCAAGGCCGGCCAGAGCCTGCTCGACGGCGTCCACCTGTGCCGCTCCTGGCTCGACCTGCGCGGGGCGCCGCTGCATTGCGTGGTGTCCGACGCCGCGCTGGGCAACACGGAGGTCGCGGCCATCGTGGCCGACTGCGAGCGCATGCATGCGCACGTCAAGGCGCTGCCGGACCTGCTCTTCGGCGCCATCAGCCAGGTCGAGAACGGCGTGCACATCGTGTTCGTCGTCGCGTCGCCCCGGCCGTCGAAGCCGGCGGGTCTGGTCGAATCGGCGGTGCTGCTCGACGGCGTGCAGGATCCCGGCAACGTCGGTTCGATCCTGCGCAGCGCCGCGGCGAGCGGCATCAGGCAGGTCTACTGCAGCCCCGGCACCGCGTTCTGCTGGTCGCCCAAGGTGCTGCGCGCCGCGATGGGCGCCCACTTCGTGCTCGACATCTTCGAGAACGTCGAGCTGGCGCCCCTGGTGCGCGAAGCGAAAGTCCCGGTGCTGGCCACCAGCGGCTACGCCAGCGAGCAGCTCTATACCCTCGACCTGCGCCAGCCTGTCGCCTGGGTGCTCGGGCACGAAGGGCAGGGCGTCTCGAACGAATTGCTGGAGTTGGCCACGCACCGGGTCGCGGTCCCGCACGCGGGCAAGGTCGAGTCCCTGAACGTGGCCGCCTGCGCCGCGGTGTGCTTTTTCGAACAGCTGCGCCAGCAGCAGGCCAAGGCAGGATAGACGTCGAGCCGGGCTCAAGGTAATCTAGGGCCCTGTAGAGTGGAGCAGAGATGGACATCGCGCATTTGCATTTCCTGGTGGCGGAAGCCGACGCGGCCCAGCGCCGAGCGCTGGTGGAGCTGCTCGGCCAGTTGGGCGCCAGCCGGGTCACCGACGTACCCGACGGGCACCTGGCCCTGCAGTGCCTGGAGGCGGGCATCGGCTTGACGGTCGACGTCGCCATCGTCGACCTCGCGTTGCCCGGCATGGACGGCCTGGAACTGCTGCGCAAGCTGGGCGGCTACCAGGGCGGCCCGCGCCTGATCGTCACCGGCGCCCAGCCGGCCAACCTGCTGTTCTCGGTCGAGACCCTGGCGCTGGCCCTCGGCGTCGACCTGCTGGGCACCATCGCCAAGCCGGTCAACGCCGTCAAGCTCAAGCCGCTGCTCGACAACTACACCCCGGTGCTGCGCCATGACGATCGTCCTGCGAGCCCGCGCTTCGGCTTCCAGGACATCGGCATCGGCCTGCAGAAGCGCCAGTTCGAGCCCTTCTTCCAGCCCAAGATCGAGCTCAGCACCGGCCAGGTCAAGGGGCTGGAAGCCTTCGCCCGCTGGCGCCATCCGGAACACGGCGTGCTCGGCCCCGCGTCCTTCATCGACGCGCTCGAGCAAAACAACCGGGTCGACTTCCTCGACTGGAGCATGATCGAACTGTCGGCCGAGCGCTGCCGCTGGTTCCAGGACCAGGGCATCCCGGTGCCGATTTCGATCAATCTTGCCCCCGAGACCCTGGCCAACGCCGCCTTCGTCCGCCAGATCACCGCCTGCGTCCAGCGCCACGGCATCCTGCCCGAATACCTGACCTTCGAGATGCCGGAGTCGTCGGTGCTGAACACCGACCCCGACTTCATCGAACGCCTGGTCCGCCTGCGCATGATGGGCTTCGGCCTCGCCATCGACGACTACGGCACCGGCCGCTCGAACCTGCAGCTGCTGGCCCGCATCCCCTTCACCGAGCTCAAGATCGACCGCAGCTTCGTCGACGGCGCCTCCAAGCGCCGCCCCCTGGGCACCGTCCTGCGCTCCTGCCTCGGCCTGGCCCACAGCCTGGACCGCATGTCGGTCGCCGTCGGGGTCGAAACCCGCCAGGACTGGGACTTCCTCCAGAACCTCGGCTGCACCTACGCCCAGGGCTACCACATCGCCAACCCCATGGAAGCCGCCGCCTTCCCCGGCTGGCTCGAAGACTGGCGCCACTTCTTCTGATGGGGTCAGAGTCAAATTGTCGAGCAATTCCCTAAAGTTGCCTGCAATTCGACTCCGACCCTAATTGCTGCAAATATCTTGCCCAGAAAAGTAATGAGGGTCAGAGTCAAATTATTGGGCAATTTTCTGGAATTGCCAGGTAATTCGACTCTGACCCTCGTGCTTTTTGCGTTAAATATTGTTCGGTTCGATTGAAAATATTTGGGATCAATTGTTCAGTCAAATTGATTGCTGAGCTACCAGTAAATCCTATCTTCCACGCATTAAAATAATGAGGGTCAGAGTCGAATTAATCGGAAACTCGCAAAAGTTTCCCAATAATTCGACTCTGACCCTAATTGCGTGGCAAGAACCAGTGCGCAAGACAAATGAGGGTCGGAGTCGAATTGCAGGAAATTTTGAAAAGTTTCCCAACAATTCAACTCTGACCCCGCGGTTAGTATTCGCGGCGGTCCGGTTTGATTTCTTGCAGGATGGTGGTGGCGATCTCTTCGATCGACTTGGTGGTCGAGGACAGCCAGCGCACGCCTTCGCGCTTCATCATCGCTTCCGCCTCGTTCACCTCATAGCGGCAATTCTCGATCGACGCATACTTGCTGCCGGCGCGGCGCTCGTTCCGGATCTGCGACAGGCGCTCGGGCGTGATCGTCAGGCCGAACAGCTTCGATTTGAAGGGCGGCAGCGAGGAGGGCAGCTTGCCGCGCTCGAAGTCGTCGGGAATCAGGGGATAGTTCGCCGCCTTGAGACCGTACTGCATCGCCAGGTAGAGGCTGGTCGGGGTCTTGCCCGAGCGCGAGACGCCGACCAGGATCACGTCCGCCTCGGCCAGGTTCTTGTGCGACTGCCCGTCGTCGTGCGCCAGCGAGAAGTTGATGGCCTCGATGCGGTTCTTGTACTCCTCGGTATCCACCGCATTGTGGATGCGCCCGATGGTGTGCGTCGACTTGATGCCCAGTTCCTGCTCGAGCGGCGAAACGAAGGTCTGGAACAGGTCCATGTGCATGCCCTGGGCCGCCCGGATCACGCTCGACAGGTCGTGCTTCACCAGGGTCGAGAACACGATCGGCCGCTGCCCGTCGCGCGCGAAGCTGTCGTTGATGCGGCGGGCCGCGTCGTGCGCCTTGTCGATCGAGTCGATGAAGGGCAGTCGGATCTGGCGGAAGCGCATCTCGAACTGGCTCAGCACCGCGTGGCCGAAGGTCTCCGCCGTGATGCCGGTGCCGTCGGAGACGAAGAACACGGTGCGGGAGGAGGGGACGGGGGGTGGGCTGGCTTCGATGGTCATGGTGTCGTCTTGCTAAGTCGTCGTGACAAAGTTGCAGCATCGTGCGGTGTGCAGCGCCCGCTCACGGGTTAAAATGCTCGGCAACGGGTCTGCATTGTGCTGCACGACGGCCAGAATAACAAGAACACTCCGTCGCCCAGCGCAGCGAAAAGGTTTCTATCTCAAGTAAGGGTGTATCACCATGACTAACCTGTCTGTAGCAGCATTGAAGGAGCCTGACCAGGCGGCACGTACCTACGTGGCGTCGTTCGAAAACCTGCGCATGAGCGACGTCGAATCGGTCGGCGGCAAGAACGCCTCGCTCGGCGAGATGATCTCGCAGCTGGCCGAAGCGGGCGTGCGCGTCCCGACCGGATTCGCCACCACGGCCGACGCCTTCCGCGACTTCCTCGAATACAGCATCGAGGGCGGCCCTTCGCTCGCCCAGCGCATCGCGACGCGCCTCGAGCACCTGGACATCGACGACGTCCGTTCGCTCGCCGCCGCCGGCCTCGAGATCCGCCAGTGGATCGTGGACACGCCCTTCCAGCCGCGCCTGGAAGCCGAGATCCGCGACTTCTACGAGCGCCTGGTCGCCGACTCCAGTACCGAAGTGTCCTTCGCCGTGCGCTCTTCCGCCACCGCCGAAGACCTGCCCGACGCCTCCTTCGCCGGCCAGCAGGAAACCTTCCTGAACGTGGTCGGCATCGACAACGTGCTGGAAGCGATGAAGCACGTCTTCGCCTCGCTCTACAACGACCGCGCGATCTCCTACCGCGTCCACAAGGGCTTCACCCACGCCGAGGTCGCGCTGTCGGCTGGCGTGCAGCGCATGGTGCGGTCGGACACGGGCGCGGCGGGCGTGATGTTCACCATCGATACCGAATCGGGCTTCAAGGACGTGGTGTTCATCACCTCGAGCTACGGCCTGGGCGAGACCGTGGTGCAGGGCGCCGTGAACCCGGACGAGTTCTACGTGCACAAGCCGATGCTCGCGCAGGGCAAGTCGCCGGTCATCCGCCGCAACATCGGCTCCAAGCTCATCAAGATGGAGTTCACCAGCGAAGCCAAGGCCGGCCGCTCGGTGAAGACCGTCGACGTGCCGATCGAGCTGCGCAACCGCTACTCGCTCACCGATGCTGAAATCGTCGAGCTGGCCAAGTACGCCGTCATCATCGAGAACCACTACGGCCGTCCGATGGACATCGAGTGGGGCAAGGATGGCCGCGACGGCAAGCTCTACATCCTGCAGGCGCGTCCGGAGACCGTGAAGTCGCAGCAGAAGGCGACCGACTCGCAGCAGCGCTTCAGCCTGAAGGGCTCGGGCACCGTGCTCACGAGCGGCCGCGCGATCGGCCAGAAGATCGGCGCCGGTCCGGTGCGCGTGATCCACGACCCGAGCGAGATGGAACGCGTGCAGCCGGGCGACGTGCTGGTCGCCGACATGACCGACCCGAACTGGGAGCCGGTCATGAAGCGCGCCTCGGCCATCGTCACCAACCGCGGCGGCCGTACCTGCCACGCGGCGATCATCGCCCGCGAGCTGGGCGTGCCGGCGGTGGTGGGCTGCGGCGACGCCACCGAGGTGCTCAAGGACGGCACCTTCGTCACCGTCTCCTGCGCCGAGGGCGACGAGGGCAAGATCTACGACGGCCTGCTGGAAACCGAGATCACCGAAGTCTCGCGCGGCGAACTCCCCGCCATCCCGACCAAGATCATGCTCAACGTCGGCAACCCGCAGCTGGCCTTCGACTTCCAGTCGGTGCCCAACAACGGCGTCGGCCTGGCGCGCCTCGAGTTCATCATCAACAACAATATCGGCGTGCACCCGAAGGCCATCCTCGAGTACCCGAACATCGATGCGGACCTCAAGAAGGCGGTCGAATCGGTCGCTCGCGGCCACGCCTCGCCGCGCGCTTTCTACGTCGACAAGCTGGCCGAGGGCGTGGCGACCATCGCCGCGGCCTTCTGGCCGAAACCGGTCATCGTGCGCCTGTCGGACTTCAAGTCCAACGAGTACAAGAAGCTGATCGGCGGTTCGCGCTACGAGCCGGACGAAGAAAACCCGATGCTGGGCTTCCGCGGCGCCGCGCGCTACCTGGCCGACGACTTCGCCGAAGCCTTCGAGATGGAATGCATGGCGATGAAGCGCGTGCGCGAAGAGATGGGTCTCACCAATGTCGAGATCATGATTCCCTTCGTGCGTACCCTGGGCCAGGCCGAGAAGGTCATCGGCCTGCTGGCCAAGTATGGCCTGAAGCGCGGCGAGAACGGCCTGCGCGTCATCATGATGTGCGAGGTGCCGTCCAACGCCATCCTGGCCGAGCAGTTCCTGCAGTACTTCGACGGCTTCTCGATCGGCTCGAACGACCTGACCCAGCTGACCCTGGGCCTGGACCGCGACTCCGGCATGGAGCTGCTGGCCAAGGACTTCGACGAACGCGACCCGGCCGTGAAAGCCATGCTCTCGCTGGCGATCAAGGCCTGCCGCGCGCAGGGCAAGTACATCGGCATCTGCGGCCAGGGGCCATCGGACCATCCTGACTTCGCCCAGTGGCTCGTCAGCGAAGGCATCGAGTCGATGTCGCTCAACCCGGATTCGGTGATCGATACCTGGAACAAGCTGGCGGCGAAGTAATGGCCGGGTGGGCGCGGACCGTCAGGCCATTGGCCTGAAGCGCGAACGCCCACGCGTGCAAGCCACGCCGGGCCGCCGCGCTGCCTTGCTTATGCGCTGGCGATAAGCTTGAAGGGAATCCTTCCATTTCGCCCCATAGCTGCTACACTGGCCTCGACAACTCCCTGCCAGGAAGCACACAATCAGCAAGCGCACCGACACCACGGAACCCTCGCCGCCTCTTGCAGGCCGCGGGGGTTTTTTACTTTTTCAAACCACACGAAAGGAGACCCATCGATGACCGACTGGATGAGCTGGCTGGTTGCAGCCGGCGTCCTCGTGATCGCCGAGCTGTTCACCGGCACCTTCTACCTCCTGATGATCGCGATCGGCCTGCTGGCCGGCGCGCTCGCCGCCTGGCTGGGCCTGAGCGGCCCGCTGCAGACCTTCGCGGCAGCAAGCGTGGGCCTGGTGGCCACCGCCGTCCTGCACCGCAGCCGCTTCGGCCGCCCGTCGCGCCAGGAGGCCACGCGCGACCGCAACGTCAACCTCGACATCGGCCAGCGCGTGCTGGTCGACGCCTGGATCGACGGCCGCGCCCGCGTCATGTACCGCGGCGCCCTGTGGGACGTGGAACTCGGTCCCGGCGCGCTGCCGGAAGCGGGCAACTTCCGCATCGTCGAAGTACTCGGCAACCGCCTCATCGTCGCGAATTTATAAGATCAACGAATAGTTGACTATCATTTATAAGGGATGCTCATGGAATTCTCCTTCGGTACCGTCGCTCTGGTCTTCTTCATCATCGCGCTGGTCTTCATCTTCAAGACGATCAACGTCGTGCCCCAGCAGCACGCGGTGGTCGTCGAACGCCTCGGCAAGTTCCACGCCGTGCTGGCCCCGGGCCTGAACATCGTCGTGCCCTTCATCGACCGCATCGCCTACAAGCACAGCCTGAAGGAGATACCGCTCGACGTGCCGCCCCAGGTCTGCATCACCAAGGACAACACCCAGCTGCAGGTCGACGGCATCCTGTATTTCCAGGTGACCGACGCCATGCGCGCGTCCTACGGCTCGTCCAACTACATCCAGGCCATCACCCAGCTGGCCCAGACCACGCTGCGCTCCGTCATCGGCAAGATGGAGCTCGACAAGACCTTCGAAGAGCGCGACCACATCAACACCACCATCGTCAACGCGATCGACGAATCGGCCGCCAACTGGGGCGTGAAGGTGCTGCGCTACGAGATCAAGGACCTGACGCCGCCGGCCGAGATCCTGCACGCGATGCAGCGCCAGATCACCGCCGAGCGCGAAAAGCGCGCGCTGATCGCCGCCTCCGAGGGCCGCCGCCAGGAGCAGATCAACATCGCCAGCGGCGAGCGCGAAGCGGCGACCCTGCGCTCCGAAGGCGAGCGCCAGGCCGCGATCAACCGCGCCCAGGGCGAGGCGAGCGCCATCGTCGCGCTGGCCGACGCGAGCGCCGCTGCGCTGCGCCAGGTGGGCGCGGCGATCCGCGAGCCGGGCGGCATGGACGCCGTCAACCTGCGCGTGGCCGAGCACTACGTCGACGCCTTTGCCAAGCTGGCCAAGACCAACAACTCGCTCATCGTCCCCGCGAACATGGGCGACATGAGCAGCGTGATCGCCAGCGCCCTGCAGATCGTCAAGGCCCAGAAATGAGCGGGGCGCGCGAGCCGCGGGTGGTCGTGATCACCGGAGCGTCAAGCGGTATCGGCGCCGAGATGGCGCGCCAGCTGGCCTCGAAGGAGGGCAGCGGCATCGCCCTGGTGCTGGCCGCCCGCAATGCCGCGCAACTCGATGCGGTGGCCGGCGAATGCGCCGCCCTGGGGGCGCAGACGCTTGCCGTGCCCACCGACGTCGGCATCCAGATCCAGTGCCGGCGGCTCATCGTCAGTAGCATCGAGCGCTTCGGCCGCATCGACGTGCTGGTCAACAACGCCGGCCGCTCGGCCCATGCGCTGTTCGAGGAAGTCGAGGACCTGTCCTGGTACGAGGAGCTGATGCGCGTGAACCTGTGGGGCAGCGTCTGGTGCACCCAGGCCGCGCTGCCGGCCCTCAAGGCCTCCATGGGCAAGATCGTCGCCGTGTCCTCGCTGGCCGGCCTGGTCGGCGTGCCCGGCCGCACCGCCTACAGTGCGAGCAAGTTCGCGATGACGGGCTTTTTCGAGGCGCTGCGCGCGGAAGTGAAGGGCGCGGGCGTGAGCGTCACCACCGCCTTTCCGGGTGTCGTGGCCACGCAGATCCGCTACCGCGGCTTCAATGCGCAGGGCGAGGCGATGGGCGCCAGCGCCCTGAAGGAAGAGGGCGCCATGAGCGTGGAGGAATGCGCACGCCTGATCATTGCGGGGATGGACGCCCGCAAGCGCGAGGTGGTGATGACCGCCAGGGGCAAGGTGGGCCGCTTCCTGAAGCTGCTGGCCCCTGGCGTGGTGGAAAGAATGGCGCTGGCGGCGCTCAAGCAGGATGTGCGGCCGGAGTAGCTGTCATTACTGACCATCTGGTCATCAATCGTGCGCGATAATATTATGGCAACTACGATAATGAAAGTGTTGTCCGTTTAGACATAGTCTGGCGGACATTTTGAATAACGCTTTCAATTGGAGTAGTCATGTTCCGCCCTGTTTCGCGTACTTCCGCAGCACCCATCACCGTCCTGAAAACCGCCATCCTGTTCGGCGCCGCCTTCGCCGGCCTGGCCCATGCCCAGCAGTCGTCCGCCCTCGACCGCATGAGCATCGCGGCCGGCGGCTTCTACGCCGAGCCGAAGATCCACCTGGGCGGCGACACCCGCTACGGCCGCGTGGATACGCCGGATGAGAAGATCGACGACGTCACCCTGCCGCGCGTGAAAGCCGACCTGCTGTTCGGCGACAGCCACGGCCTGTCTTTCGATTATTTCCGCTTCGACGAGGACTACTCGGCGTCGCCAACCGGCTCGACCGTCTACGAGGGCCGCCCGGTCAGCGGCGCAATCGACGCCAAGGCAAACCTGCGCATCGAGATGGCGCGCCTGGCCTATAAATACTGGTTCGGCAAGGAGCGCACGACATTCGGCGTTGGCCTGGGCGCGGCCTACCTGCGCGCGAAGATCTCGGGATCGGCCGTCGCCAAGGTGAGCGCCACGAACCCCGTGGAGAACTACAGCTGGAGCGGCTCGGGCGAGGCCAAGGATGGCGTCTGGGCGCCGACGGTGGAGCTGGCATGGCGCCATGCGCTGAACGAGAAGGTGCGCCTGTATGCCGAGGCTGGCGGCGTCAAGCGCAACGGCGGCACCTTCGAGGGCCACGTCTACAACGCCGCGGCCGGTGTCGAATGGCTGGCCGCGAAGAACCTCAGCCTGGTGCTCGACTACGGCATCCAGAAGATCGACCTGCACCGGAACGGCGAGCGTAGCGCCGACCTCGACCTGAAGCTGACCGGGCCATCGGCCTACATCAAGCTGCGCTTCTGACCCGGACACGGCGCGTCGTCCGCCCTCATGGCGGCGACGCGCCGGGACCCGGCTAGAAGTCGACGGTTGCCGACACCACCACGCTGCGCGGCGCACCCAGCACCAGGTAGCCGTATTCCGGATAGCCGCCGGCGGACGCCCAGTAGTTCTTGTCGGTGACGTTGTCGATGCGTGCCCGCAGCGTCAGGTCGCGCTCCATGAAGCGGGTCGCGTAGGTCGCGCCGATGTCCAGGCGCGACCACGACGGCAGCTTCTGGGTGTTCGCCTTGTCCGCGTACTGGCTCGAGGTGTGGAGCGCGCGCGCGTTCAGGGACAGGCCCGGCGCGCCGGGCACGTCCCAGTCGGCGCCCAGGTTCAGCTGGGCGCCCGGCACGCCGATCGCATCCTTGCCCTGGTTGATCCCGCCCGCGGTCTTGCGCTGCTCGGCGTCGAGCAGGGTCAGGCCGCCCAGCAGGCGCAGGCCGCGGGTCGGGGTGCCGAACACGCTCAGTTCCAGGCCGCGGTTGCGCTGCTCGCCGAACAGGCCGTAGCGCAGGTCCTGGACATAGGCGCTCGGCTGCGAGGTGCTGAACAGGGCTGCGCTCGCGCCGAAGCGGCCGCCGTCATACTTGACGCCGATTTCGCGCTGGCGCGAGACGTAGGGCGCGAACACCTCGTTCTTGTTGACGAGTTCCTTGTTGGTGGCCGGGTCGAAGGTCGGCGCGACCGGGCCTTTCTGCAGCGCTTCGCTGTAGTTGGCATAGACCGACACACCCTTGGCCAGCTTGTACACGATGCCGGCGACCGGGGTCACTTCGCTTTGCTCGTAGCCCGCATACTCGGCGCCGGTGTTGTAGTCGTAGCCGTAGTCCTTGATCTTCTGGTGGCGCAGGCCCACGGTGAGCAGCAGCCGTTCGTCCAGGAAGCCCATGGTGTCGGCCACGGCGACGCTCGACAGGATGGATTTCTGCGTCAGCAGCGGATCGCCCATGTTCCCGCCGGTGAAGAAGCTGCTGGACGGCGCCGCGGCGTCGCGCGATTGGTAAATGTTCGAGGCGAAGCCGGCGAAGTCGCTCATGCCGTAGGCGTTCTTCGATTCGGCGTGGAAGCTCGATGCCGAGGCGCTCAGCTTGTGCGAGACCGGGCCGGTCCTGAGTTCGGCGCGCACGCCGACTTCGCCGGTGCGCACGTCGTCCTCGCGCACATTGTCGAAGCGGGTCATGGTGGCGCTGCCATCGGTGGCGTTGACGGTCGGCGAGGAGATGATGTTGAATTCGTCGCCCTTGCGCAGGCCCAGCGCCGCCCAGGCGGTGGCGCCGCCCGGCAGGTCGAGTTCACCGCGCAGGGTGCCGAAGGTGTCGCGCTCGCCCGAGAAGGTCCAGGGCTGGGCGAAGTTGCTGTCGCTGTCGGGGGCCGGCACCATCGGCAGCGTACCCGCCAGGGTCACGCTCGGGCGGGCGCCGCGCAGCTGGTGGTCCTGGTGGCCGACGTCGGCCGACACACGGAAGCCGCGGCCGCGGTAATCCATGCCGATCGCGTAGACGCTCAGCTCGCGGCTCTCGCGGTCGACCGCGGTATCGCCGTCGCGGCGCACCGCGTTGACACGCACGCCGAAGCGGTCTTCCGCGCCGAAGCGGCGCGCGATGTCGGTCGCCAGGTAGCCCTGGCCGCCGGTCTCGACGCCGGCCGTCACCTGGGTCAGCGCTGCATTGGGCGCGCGCTTTGGCAGCAGGTTGATGGCGCCGCCGATGCCGCCGTTGCCCGGCGCAGCGCCGTTCACGAAGCTGTTCGCGCCGCGCAGCACCTCGACCCGCTCGAGCAGTTCCGAGGCCACGAACTGGCGCGGCAGCAGGCCGTACAGGCCGTTATAGGCCAGGTCGTCGGAGTTCGCGGCGAAGCCGCGGATCATGTACAGCTCCTGGTAGTTGCCGAAGCCGCGCGCCACGCGCACGGACGGGTCGTTCTGCACCACGTCGGCCACCCCCCGGGCCTGCTGGTTCTGGATCAGCGCATGGGTGTAGTTGGTCGAATTGAAGGGCGTGTCCATGATGTCCACATTGCCCAGCAAGCCGAGCCGGCCGCCGCGTGCGACCTGGCCGCCGGCGTAGGCGGAGGGCAGGCCCTGCGCGGACGCATCGGCCGAGGCGCTCACGACGACGGTGGCGACCGGTTCGGTGGTGGTTTCCTGGGCGTGGACCGAGGAGGAGGCAAAGACGGCGGCGACGGCGAGGGCGATCGGGGAGAGGCGAAGCAGTTTCATCAGCGTAAGCGGTGTTCTTATTGAGAATGATTGTCATTCTACCGCTTTTGGCTTGCCTCTGTAAATGAGAACCATTATTATTCTCCCACTCAAAGCAATCCCGACGCCTCATGTCCCCCTCGAATCTCCGCCGCTGGAGCTGGATCCACAAGTGGAGCAGCCTGGTCTGCACCGTCTTCATGCTGCTGCTGTGCCTGACCGGCCTGCCGCTGATCTATCACCATGAGATCGGCCACCTGCTCGGCACCGACGTCGAGGCGCCGGCGCTGCCCGCGGAAACCGGCGCCAATCCCCCACGCGGCAATATCGACGCGGTGCTGGCCTCGGCCCGGGCCCTGTATCCATCCAAGATCCCGATGTACATCTCGATGGAGATCGACGAGCCGGCGATCTGGAACGTGACCCTGGGCGACCACCCGAACGACGAACACTACAAGCCGATCGCCGTCGACTCGCGCACCACCAAAGTCATCACCGAACCGGCCTTCGAGGGCGGCGTCTTCATGTCGACCATGTTCCGCCTGCACGTGGACCTGTTCGCGGGCCTGCCGGGCAAACTCTTCCTCGGCTTCATGGGCCTCTTGCTGATCGTCGCCGTCGTCAGCGGCGTGGTGCTGTACGCTCCCTTCATGCGCAAGCTCGATTTCGGCGCCGTCCGCCACGAGCGCAGCCGCGTCATCAAGTGGCTCGACCTGCACAACCTGCTCGGCATCGTCACCCTGGTCTGGGTCTTCGTGGTGGGCGCGACCGGCATGGTCAATACCTGGGCCGACCTGCTGCTCAAGTACTGGCAGAACAACGAGCTCGCCGTCATGCTCAAGCCCTACGAGGGCCAGCCGCAAGTAACAAGAATGTCGTCGCTGCACGAGGCCATCGTGCGCGCCGAAGCCGCCGAACCGGGCATGCGGGTCGGCTTCGTGGCCTTCCCCGGCACGCCGTTCTCGAGCCCGCACCACTACGGCGTCTTCATGCGCGGCGACGAAGCCTTCAGCTCGCGCCTGTACAAGCCGGTCCTGATCGACGCCGCCACCGGTGCGATCACGGACCGGCGCGAGCTGCCCTGGTACCTGACGGCGCTGCTGCTGTCGCAGCCGCTGCACTTCGGCGACTACGGCGGCCAGCCCATGAAGCTGCTGTGGGCGCTGCTCGACATCGGCACCATCATCCTCCTGGGCAGCGGCCTGTACCTCTGGCTCAAGCGCAGCCGCGCCCCCAGGCCCGTCCAACAACCGCGAGAAGCCGCGCAGGAGTCGCCGGCGCTGGCTGCATCGAACAAGGCATCATGATCCGCACACCTTCCCAAATCTGGGGCGCGCCCATCCTGCTGGGCGTGCTCACCACCGTCGGCCTCATCGCCGCCCTGCTGGGCGACGGCATCTGGGACCTTGTTTCCAGCGTCACGCTCGGCGCCCCGGTGCTGGCCGGGATCTGGTACGGCCTGCGCCGGCAGCCGGCCAGGCGATAGGGCCCGCGCGCTCCTGCAAAAGGGCGCCCCGACCGGCGCCCCGACCTTGTATACTGCTCCCGACGACAACAGCAAGCGAGAGCGCACATGTTTGCAGCAGTGGACCTCGGGTCCAACAGCTTCCGGCTTCACATCGGCGAACCGGCGGGCGGGCGCATGCACATCGTGCGCACCGCGCGCGACCCGATCCGCCTCGCGGCGGGGCTCGACAAGGACAATCTGCTCAGCGAATCGGCCATGCGCACGGCGGTGCGCACGCTGCAGGACTTCCGCGCCATCCTCGACGAATACACGCTCGACGCCGTGCGCGTGGTCGCCACCAACACCCTGCGCGTGGCGCGCAACGCCGACCAGCTGCTGCCGCAGCTCGAGGCAGCCATCGGCTATCCCGTCGAAATCATCTCGGGCGAGGAAGAGGGCCGGCTGATCTACATGGGCGTGGCGCGCGCCATCGACAAGCCGGACGAGCGCCGCATCGTGGTCGACATCGGCGGCGGCTCCACCGAAGTGATCGCCGCCATCGGGCCGGAGATCACGCTGGTCGAATCCTTCGGCATCGGCACCCATCCGCAGACCGCCGCCTACTTCGCGGACGGCCGCATCACCGCAGGGCGTTTCGACGCCGCCGTGACCGAGGCGCGCGCCCGCCTGGAAGACGCGGCGGGCCTGTACCGGGCGCAGGGCTGGGACGCGGCCTATGGCTCGTCCGGCACCATGCGCGCAATCGCGGAGGTGCTTTCAAAAAACAGCATCGGCGACGGCGGCATGTCGCTGGCCAGCCTGCACGCGCTGCGCGACATCCTGATCGAATTCGGTCACGTCGACGCCTTCAGCCTGCCGGGCATCAAGAAGGAAAGGGTGCCCGTGATGGTGGGCGGCCTGACGGTGCTCATCGGCGTGATGCAGGAACTCGGCATCGACCGACTCACGGCGATCAATGCCGGCCTGCGCCTGGGCGTGCTGTCCGACCTCGAGCTGCGCGCCAACAGCCGCGACCGGCGTGACGCCGCGATCCGCGCCTGCATGCGCCGCTTCGGCGTGGACAGCCAGCGCGCGCTGCGCACGTCCAGCCTCGCATCGAAACTCTACGAGGGGCTCGAGCCGCTCGAGTCGCGCCACCCCTACCTGTGCTGGAGCGCGATGCTGCACGAAGTCGGCCTGGCCATCTCGATGACCGGGGCGCACAAGCACGGCGCCTACATCGTCGAACACGCCGACCTGCCGGGTTTCACGACCCGCGAGCAGCGCCTGATGGGCACCCTGGTGCTGGGCCAGAAGGGCAACCTGCGCAAGGTGCGCGACGCCCTGTTCGACCTCGACCTGGCCAAGGCGGTGCTGGCGCTGCGCATGGCGGTGGTGTTCATGCACGCACGCGCCGACGCCGACCTGGCGGGATTGCGGGTGCGCATGAAGGCCGCGCGGATCGAGCTGGATCTGCCGGCGCAGTTGCTGGGCAAGCACCCGACCCTGGGGCCGTGGCTGGCGAAGGAAGAGGGAGCGTGGAGCGAGATCGGGATCGCGTTCCAGGCTCGCGAGTTCTGAACCGTAGGGTGGGCGGGTATCCCGCCCACGCGTTCAACGGACGGATGAAGGGCCGCGGTGTGGTTTGCAAAGGATTGTTGAACGCGTGGGCGGGCAAGCCGCCCACCCTACCGGCGATTCAGCGCAGCTGGCCGACGAAATCGGGCCCCACCACCAGCTTCACATAGGGCGCACTGCCTTCATCCTTGTCGCTGCCGGCTTTCTGGCTAATCCAGAACACGCCCGCCTTCTTGATGCGCCAGTCCATCTTGCTGCCGGCCAGCACCAGCGAGGCCACCTCGCCGAGCAGCGGCTGGTGCCCCACTACCAGCACCGGCTGCCGGTGGTCCGGCCAGCCGCAGGCTTCGAGGATCGCTTCCGCCGCCGAATACGGCGCCAGCGCTTCCACCAGCTTGTAGTTGCGGCCCAGCGCCTCGACCGTCTGCACGCAGCGCTTGGCGGGGCTGCTCATCACCCGCACGTCGTCCGGCAGCTGGCGGTGCAGCCAGGCGCCGACGCGGGCGGCATGGCGCTTGCCCTTGGGCGTGAGCGCGCGTTTCAGGTCGCCGGCCTCGTCGCCCACTGCGGCGTGGGGATCAGCCTCGGCGTGGCGCCACAGGATCAGGTCCATGCTCGTTCTCCTTGTTCGGGTGTACGCCCGCGCCCAGCGTCTCCATCAGGATGTGCTGGGCGCTGACGGCCTTCTGGCCCTTGCGCGGCTTCTTGCGGCGGTAGTGGCCGTCGCTGCCCAGTTCCCAGGCATCGACGTTGTCGTTCAGGTAGGGGTGCAGGCCTTCGCGCAGCACCCGGCGCTTCAGTGCGGGCGAGCGGATCGGGAAGGCGACTTCGACCCGGCGGAACAGGTTGCGGTTCATCCAGTCCGCGCTCGACAGGTAGATGTCGTGCTTCAGGTCGTTGCGGAAGTAGAAGATGCGCGAGTGCTCGAGGAAGCGCCCGACGATCGAGCGCACCTTGACGTTCTCGGACAGGCCGGCCACGCCGGGCCGCAGCGAGCAGGCCCCGCGCACGACCAGGTCGATGCGCACGCCCGCCTGGGACGCTTCGTACAGCGCCTTGATGACCGAATCGTCGGTGAGCGAATTCATCTTCGCGATGATGCGCGCCGGACGCCCGGCCTTCGCGATCGCGGCCTCGTCGCGGATCGCCCGCACCACTTCCTTCTGCAGCGAGAAGGGCGCCAGCCACAGGCTGTCGATGGCCTTCGGGCGGGTCAGGCTGGTGAGGTGGATGAAGACCTCGTTCACGTCGGCCGTGATGGCGTCGTCGCTGGTGAGCAGGCCGAAGTCGGTATAGAACTTGGCCGTGGTCGAATTGTAGTTGCCGGTGCCGAGGTGGGCGTAGCGGCGCAGGCCGTGCTCCTCGCGGCGCAGGACGAGCGCCAGCTTGGCGTGGGTCTTCAGTCCCACCACGCCGTACACCACCTGGGCGCCGGCCTGCTCGAGGCGTTCGGCCCAGTTGATGTTGGCCTCCTCGTCGAAGCGCGCCATCAGCTCGACGATGACGGTGACTTCCTTGCCGCGCCGCGCGGCGGCGATCAGGGCTTCCATCAGGTCCGAGTTCATGCCGGCGCGGTAGATGGTCTGCTTGATCGCGGCCACGCAGGGATCGCCCGCCGCCTGCATGATGAAGTCGATCACCGGCTGGAAGGATTCGAAGGGATGGTGCAGCAGCACGTCCTGGCGGCGCAGCGTGGCGAAGATGTCCGGGCCGCCCAGCTTGGCCGGGAAGCCCGGCGTGAAGGGCGGGAACTTCAGCTCCGACTTGTCCTGGGTGTTGACGATTTCCAGCATGCGGCCGAGGTTGACCGGGCCGTCGACCGCGAACAGGCGCGAGCGGTCGATCTCGAACTGGTCGAGCAGGAAGTTGGCCAGGTGGGGCGGACAGGAACGGCCCACTTCCAGGCGCACGGCGAAGCCGTAGTTGCGGGCGTGGAGTTCGCTCTGCAGCGCCTGGCGCAGGTTCTTGACCTCGTCCTCGTCGACCCACAGGTCGCTGTTGCGGGTGACCCGGAACTGCGAGTACGACACCACTTCGCGCCCGGTGAACAGGTCGGCCATGTGGGCCTGGATCACGGAAGAGAGCAGGCAGTAGGACTCGCCCTTCTTGTCGGACAGCTCGCCGGGCAGGCGGATCACGCGCGGCAGCACGCGCGGCGCCTTCATGATGGCGATGCCGGTGCCGCGCCCGAACGCATCCTTGCCCGCCAGCTCGACGATGAAGTTCAGGCTCTTGTTGACCACGCGCGGGAAGGGGTGGGCAGGGTCGAGCCCGATGGGGGTGAGCAGGGGCCGCACTTCCTTGTCGAAGAAGGCCTTGACCCAGGCGCGCTGGGCCGCATTGCGCTCGCTGCGGCGCAGCATGTGGATGCCGTTCTCCGCCAGCTGCGGCAGGATCTGCCCGTTGAACAGCTTGTACTGGCGATCGATCAGGTGGCGGCACTCGGTGCTGGCGCGTTCCAGGGTGTGGAAGAGGGCGTGCGGGATGCCGTTGTGGCCGGCCTCCATCTTGTGCTGGGCCAGCAGGCTGGCCACGCGCACCTCGAAGAATTCGTCCAGGTTGCCCGACACGATGGTGAGGAAGCGCAGGCGCTCGAGCAGGGGAATGGCAGGATCCTCGGCCTGGGCCAGCACCCGCCGATTGAACTCCAGCAGCGACAGCTCCCGGTTCAGGAAGGCGCCGCCGTCGGGAACGTGCTTGGCCTCGCTCTCCAAAGCCTTGTGTTTCATATCCATGGGTCTGCGTCGTAGTGTCGGCGCAGGCAGTGTAGTTGGCGAATATGACAACGCTGTTACACGGCTGCCGATGCTTGATATTTAAGCATGGTTAAAGACTCGCCGCGTATAACGTTCTCATCATAACAAGAGGAGGGTTGTCCGATGAAATCGTTCGTGCGCGCCAACAAGGGTTTCCTGGTGTTCCTGCTGCTGTTCGGCGTGTTCCGCACTGCGGTGGCCGACTGGAATCCGATCCCGAGCAGCTCGATGCGGCCCAATCTCCTCGAAGGCGACGTGGTCTTCGTCAACCGCCTGGCCTACAACGTCAAGCTGCCGCTCACCGACGTGGTGCTGGCGCGCACCGGCGAGCCGCAGCGCGGCGACGTCGTCACGTTTACCTCGCCGCTTGACGGCACCCGCCTGATCAAGCGCGTGCTGGCCTTGCCCGGCGACCGGGTCGAGATGCGCAACGAGCGCCTGGTGATCAACGGCGTGCTGTCCGACTACACGCCGCAGGAGACCGCGCGCGAGATCGCGCCGGAAGGCCCGCTCGACGCCGTGCGCTTCGTCGAGGTGGTGGACGGCCGCCGCCACCGCATCCAGCTGATGCCGCAGCGCGACGTGCCGCGCAACTTCGGTCCCGTGACCGTGCCGGCGGACGCCTACCTGATGCTGGGCGACAGCCGCGACAACAGCGCGGACTCGCGCTACATCGGCTTCGTGCCGCGCCACCTCCTGATCGGACGCGCCGAGCGCATCCTGGTGTCGGCCGACTACCAGGGCAACTGGATGCCGCGCTTCGGCCGCTTCGGGAATTCGCTGCGCTAGGGTCTGCCGTTTGAAGGGGGGCTCAAGAAGCGTCGCATGAAATTCAGTACAATCCCGTGCCCCGGGTGCTTGCCGTTCGCAGTGCCGGTTTTACGCTTAAGGCACTGCCATGCAACGTCTCCTCACCACGATCCTCGCCTGCCTCGGCATGACCGGGGCCCTCGCGATCGACGCCTACCTGCCTTCCATGCCGGCCATCGGCGTGGAGTTCGGGGTGGGGCCGGTCGCGGTGCAGCAGACGCTCAGCGTCTTCCTGTTCACCTTCGCCCTCATGATGCTGTTCTTCGGGACGCTGTCGGACTCCTTCGGCCGCCGTCCCATCATCCTGGGCGCGCTGGCCTTGTACACCGTGTCGTCGCTGGGCGCGGCCTGGGCGCCGACACTCGGCTGGCTGCTGTTCTTCCGCGCCCTGCAGGGCCTGTCGGCCGGCGCCGGCTCGGTGATCGGCCAGGCCATCGTGCAGGACCGCTTCAGCGGCGCGGAAGCGCAGAAGATCATGTCGCACATCATCATGGTGTTCGGCCTGGCGCCCGCCATCGCCCCCGTGCTGGGCGGCTGGCTGCACGTGACCTTCGGCTGGCGCTCGACCTTCCTGTTCCTGGCGCTGTTCGGCGTGGCGATGATGGTGCTGGTCTCGCGCATGCTGCCCGAAAGCCTGCCGCGCGAGAAGCGCCAGGTCTTCCACCCGGTGACGATCGCGCGCAACTACCTGATGGTGCTGAAGAATCCGCAGTTCGTAATGCTCGCGCTGTCGCTCGGCCTGGTGTTCGGCGGCCTCTCGCTCTACATCGGCTCGGCCGCCAACTTCGTGATGGAGATCCTGGGCCTGCCGGAGACCGCCTTCGCCTGGATGTTCATCCCGCTGATCGGCGGCATGGTGGTCGGTTCCGGCTGGGGCAGCAAGCGCGCGGCGAAAGCCCCGCCGGGACGCCTGCTGTGGATCGGCTACGGCGTGATGGCGGCGGGCTCGGTGCTGAACGTGGGCTACAACGCGCTGTTCGACGCCGCGGTGCCGTGGGCGGTGCTGCCGCTGGCCGTGTTCACCTTCGGCCTGGCGGTCGCGATGCCGGGCATCCAGCTCTCGGCCATGGGCCTGTTCCCGCAGAACCGCGGCCTGGCCGCCTCGATGGTCGGCTTCATCCAGATGATGTCCTTCGCGCTGGTCTCGGGCCTGGTGGCGCCGCTGCTGTTCGGCAGCGCCCTCAAGCTGGCCTGCGGCGCGGCGATCGGCGTGCTCCTGAGCTTCCTGATGTGGCGCCTGTCCCGGCGCTTCGCGGCGCCGGGCGCTTGAATCCGGCCCGCCCGGCGGGAGGCGCATTTGGCGCCTGAACATCCCTTCTTCCTGCTGCTGCGCAGCCGGCGCGCCTGGTACCGCCGGCAGTCCTTTGCACTCTACCTGCGCTATGCGCACGTGGCGGCCGTGCTGCTGGCGCTGACCGGTCCCGCGCTGGCCGAGCGCCCCGAGGTGCTGGCCGCACCGATCCTGCATTTCTGGCGCGGAGCCGGCAGCCTGTCCGCCAACGCCGGCTGGGCCTTCGCCTGGCTGGCCTGCGTGTTCGTGTGGGTGCGCGTCCATCGCGCCTTCATCGGCGGCGGCGCGCTTGCCGCATTCGCCCGTTCGCTGCCGGGCGCCGTGCGCGCCGGGCCGCTGGTGGACGCGGCGATGCTGCTGGTGAGCCTGCAGGTCTTCCTGCTGCCGATCGGGCTGGCGGCGTGGACCATCGCGCGCGGCAGCGGGGCAGGGGAGCCGTTCGCGGCGCGCGCGGCCCTGCTGGCCGTGCTGACCCTCGGCGCCGCGCGCCTGGCGCTGGGCGGAGCGCACGCCATCAAGCTCCTGCTGCCCGCCGGCTTCGCCTTGCTGTGCGGCGCCGGCCGGCTGGGCGCCATGGAGCCGGTGGCGTTGTTGGCCGCGGCCCTCGCCATCGCCGTTGTTCTTGCACGCCTGCTGGCCTCCAGCCACGCGCAGCCGCCGCCTCGCCGCGTCCGGGCGGGGGCGCCAGGTCCGCGCGGTCCCGGCAGCGCCTTCCTGCTGCGCCTGCAGTGGATCGTGCTGCTGCGCCGCCATCCCCATGCCCTGGTCCCGCGCATCGCGCTCGCCGCCGCCATTATGGCGGCCTGCGTCTGGATGATCTTCGGCGTCGGCAAGTTCGAGGAATCCGCGGCCTTCGTCAAGGTCGGCTGCTGGCTGACGATCGCCGTGATGTCGGGCTTCTACTACCTGTTCTGGACCACGCGCCAGCCGCTCGAGCCTTTCCTGCGCAGCCTGCCGCATGGGCTGCGGCGCATGGTGCTGAGCGAGCACCTGCTGGTGCTGGGCGCGACCTGCCTGCTGTTTGCGCTGGCCTGCGCGGCATGCCTGCTGCAGCCGCCCCATGGCGAGAAGGTGGCCGGGCAGATGCTGCGCCATGGCGCAGCCAGCCTGCTCGTGCTGCCCCTGCTGGGGCTTCCCCTGATCCAGCGCCACCAGGATGGCATGCTGATCAAGGTCGCGGTGCTGGCCGCGAGCTTCGTGGTTTTATGAAACGAGTGAGACGATTGCGATGACGACGGATCTGCTGGAAGTCGAGGGCCTGGGCATGGCGTATTCCGGACTGCCCCTGTTTCGCGGCCTGTCCTTTTCCTTCGGCCCGGGCGTGGTCGCGTTGACGGGCGAGAACGGGGCGGGCAAGTCGACCCTGCTGTCGCTGCTGGCGGGCGTGCATCCGCCGCAGGAGGGGCGGATCCGCATCGCCGGCCACGACCTGGCGACGGCGCCGCAGGCGGCAAGGCGCAGCCTGGCCTGGATGCCGGACGAATCGGTGGCCTACGATTTCATGACGGGAGACGAATTCCTGCGCATGGTGCTGGCGCTGCGCGCCCAGCGCGAAGCGCCCGACCTGCCCGGGCTGCTCGATGGCCTGGGTTTGCAGCCGCACGTGGGCAAGCGCTTCGGCGAGATGTCGCTCGGCACGCGCAAGAAATTCATGCTGGCCAGCGGCCTGGCGAGCGACGCCCCGCTGGTGCTGATGGACGAACCGACCAATGGCATCGATGCGCATGCCAAGGCGTGCCTGCTGGAGCGGATGCAAGAAGGCGGCAGCGCGCGGCTGTTCTTCTTCTCGACGCACGACCGTGAAGCGCTCGCCCGGTCGGGCGCCCGGGTGTTCGCGCTCGGGGCGTGATCAGCGGCGGTGCTGCTTCATCGCCGAGGCGACTTCGCGCTTGGCGTCGCGGTCCTTCTCGGTGGCGCGCTTGTCGTGCTGCTTCTTGCCCTTGGCCAGGCCGATCTCGCACTTCACGCGGCCGCCCTTGAAGTGCAGGTTGAGCGGGACCAGGGTGTAGCCCGAGCGCTCGACCTTGCCGACCAGCTTGTCCAGCTCGTTGCGGTGCAGGAGCAGCTTGCGGGTGCGCAGCGCCTCGGGATGGCTGAAGGCCGAGGCGGTCGTCAGCGCGCTGATGTGGGCGCCGAACAGGAACAGTTCGCCGCTGCGCACGACGACATAGGCTTCCTTGATCTGGACCTTGCCTTCGCGGATGGCCTTGACTTCCCACCCCTCGAGCACGATGCCGGCTTCGTACCGGTCCTCGATGAAGTAGTCAAAAAAAGCTTTTTTATTGTCAACAATACTCATGAAATAGCGAAAATCCGCGTCTCGGTTAAACTACTGCTGTGGCGCCGGCGGTACAAACCGCGTGGCGCAAAATGCAACTCGTCCAACATCATAACAAACGGTTGACCAATGGCAGTAGTACACAAATCAGTTTTTCTCGGCTATAGCACGGAGCAAATGTTTGACCTGGTCGCCAAGGTCGAAGATTATCCGAAATTCCTCCCCTGGTGCGGCGGCGTCAAGATCCTGGAACGCAGCGAGGAGAAGCTGGTCGCCAACCTGCAGATCAACTTCCATGGCGTAAAGCAGAGCTTTACCACCTCCAACCATAACACCCGCCCGACGCAGATGAAGATGCACCTCGTCGACGGCCCCTTCAAGATGATGGAAGGGACCTGGAGCTTCAAGGCCCTGCGCGAAGACGCCTGCAAGATCGACTTCGACCTGCAGTACGAGTTCTCGAGCATCATCCTGGAACAGATCATCGGCCCGGTCTTCGGCATGATCGCCAACAGCATGGTCGACTCCTTCTGCAAGCGCGCCGAGGCGGTGTATGGCTGAGATGCTGCAGGTGACGGTCTGCTACGCCAGCGCCGGCTTCGAGTACCTGCACCCGATGCAGGTACGCCCGGGCACCACCATCGGCGAGGCGATCGAGATGAGCGGCGTGCTGCAGGCCCACCCGGACATCAACCTGAGCACCCAGCCGGTCGGACTCTACGCCAAGAAGAAGACCCTCGATACGGTGCTGCGCGAACGCGACCGCATCGAGATCTACCGCCCCCTGGTGGCGGACCCGAAGGAGTCGCGCCGCAAGCGCGCGGCGAAGAAGGAAGGCGCGGCGCCGGCCGCACCTTGAGCCGGCAGGGCCGGCGTGCCGTGCCGGCCTGACAATATTGCCTTGCGAATCGGCACAATTCCTTGCATCTCGGGAAGGAAACCGGCCCGGTTCGCGGTATCATACGGATGAGCCCGCGGCCCGTAACGGACGGTCCGGTCCGGGGCTCGATCCTGCGCAGCGCGGCCGGCCCGGAGCACAGACCGGGTCGCGGCAATGCCGTCATACCGTCCGCTGTCGCTTTCATCCATGCTGAGTACCCTGAGCCTCCTGTTGGTCACTACCGCGCTGTCGGTGGTCATGTTGCTGGTCCTGTCCTCGTTGTCCGGCAGCAAAGTGGGCGGTATCCGCGAATGGGGGCAGGCCAACGCCCTGGCCATCATCGCGCTGCTGCTGTTCGCTTCGCGCGGCGTGCTGCTCGAGGTCCTGTCGATCGAGCTGGCCAATGCGCTCTACCTCGCCACCGTGGCCCTGATGTACGTGGGTTTCCGGCGCCACCTCGGCCTCCTGGTGCCGGCCGCCTGCTGTGGGCGGGCGGCATTGCCGCGCTGGCCGGCGTCGTGTTCTTCCATATCGGCCAGGAGTCGCTGTCGCTGCGCATCAGCTCGGTCTCGGCCTACCATGCCGCCGTCTGCTTCGCGATCTTCGCCAGCGTGCCGTCCGTCCGCGAACGGCGCCTGCGCTACTCGTTCTCGTTTACGCGCATCGCGGCCTTGTCCCTGGGTGTCGGCCACAGCTTCCGCGGTCTGTTCTACATCGTCGACGCCTATGAACCGGTGTCGCTGCTGGACCCGGCCGCGATCAACCTGGCCTTCTTCGCGATCGGCACCCTGTTCATGCCGGGCCTGACCCTGGGCGCGGTGATGATGGCCAATGCGCGCGTGCTGTTCGAGACCGCCTACGCGGCCGACCACGACCACCTGACCGGCGCCCCCACGCGCCGCGCCTTCTTCGAGGTCGCCGGGCGCGAACTGGCGCGCGCGCGCCGCCAAGCGGGCAGCGTCGGCCTGCTGCTGATCGACGCCGACCACTTCAAGCGCATCAACGATACCCATGGGCACGGTGTGGGCGACCAGGTGCTGCGCGACCTGGTCCAGCGCATCATGGGAGTGATCCGCAAGAACGACTATTGCGCCCGCCTGGGCGGCGAGGAATTCGCGGTGCTGCTGCCCGACACGGACCTCGACGCGGCGCTGGTCGCCGCCGAGCGCCTGCGCGCCGCGCTCGACCGCTCGGCCGAGGGCGCCGCCGCGGAGGTGCCGTATACCGTCAGCATCGGCCTGGCCATGCTGGAGCCCGGCGAGGATTTCGACAGCTTGATGCTGCGTGCGGACGCGGCCCTGTATGCGGCCAAGGAAGCCGGGCGCAACCGGGTGGTATGCGCCCCGGCGCTGCCGGAGCAGACGGCAAGGGAAGCCGGACGCGCCTGAGCGGCGGTCCGGTCAGCGGCACTCCGCCAGGATCTTGTTGGCTTGCGCCAGTTGTGCGGCGCGCTCTTCGTCCGTCGCGATGCGCGATTGACCCGTCGCGTCGACATCGCGGATGCGCACGCCGGACTCGACCTGGGCCTTGGCACTACGCGCCAAGGCGCAGCGCTGCGCGATGTCGCGCTGGCGCTCGGCCTGCTGGGCATCCTTCTTGTCCTGTTCCGCGCGCTTCTTCATGCGTTCCTGGTAGTCGGCCTCGCGCTCGGCCAGGGTCGGCGCCGCCTTAAGCGCGGCCGGCGCGGTGGCGGGCGCTTCCGGCGCCGGCGCCGGCGGGATAGCGGCCATGCGTCCGGGCGTCTTGAGGATCTTGTGCGCCGGCGTCGACGGCGGAGGAGGGCGGTCGGAGAAATGGCGCACGCCGTTCTCCCCGATCCATGAATACTGTGCCTGCGCCAGGCCGCTGCCAAGAAGCAGGACGGAGGCGATCAGCAGGCGCAAGGGCGTAGTGGAGCGTGGCATAAAGTTTTCCTCAGGTAACAAACGGATTTCGCCACGCTTGCGCCCGGCTGTCAATCGGGGATGGCCGGCCGCGGCGATTTTTAGGCATGCCTGCGACAGTCTTTTGTACTTTCTGTATAATTCGCTTTTGCGCCTATAGGAAAATACTATGCGTCTCCTCCAAAAAGCACTCACCTTCGATGACGTGCTGCTCGTCCCGGCCTACTCCAACGTTCTTCCGGCCGAAACTTCCCTTCGCACCAAACTGACCCGGAATATCACGCTGAACATTCCGCTGCTGTCGGCTGCGATGGATACCGTGACCGAAGCGCGCCTCGCGATCGCGATGGCGCAGGAGGGGGGCATCGGCATCGTCCACAAGAACCTGCGCCCGGCCGACCAGGCGCGCGAAGTTGCCCGCGTCAAGCGTTACGAGTCCGGCGTGCTGCGCGATCCGATCACCGTTCCTCCCACCATGAAGATCCGCGAAGTGCTGGCGCTGTCGCAACAGCACGGCATCAGCGGCTTCCCGGTGGTCGAGGGCAAGCAGGTGGTCGGCATCATCACCAATCGCGACCTGCGTTTCGAGGAAGACCTGGACGCGGAAGCGCGCGCCAAGATGACCCCGCGCGAGAAGCTGGTGTACGTGAAGGAAGACGCGAATACCGAGGAAGCCAAGCGCTTGATGAACAAGCACCGCCTCGAGCGCGTGCTGGTCGTCAACGACGACTTCGAACTGCGCGGCCTCATCACCGTCAAGGACATCCAGAAGTCGCACGAACACCCGCTGGCCTCGAAAGATTCGCAGGGCAAGCTGCTGGTCGGCGCCGCCGTCGGCGTGGGCGCCCGTGACGAAGAGCGCATCGAGCTGCTGGTCGCGGCCGGCGTGGACGTGCTGGTGGTCGACACCGCCCACGGCCACTCGCAAGGCATCCTCGACCGCGTGAAATGGATCAAGGAGCGCTACCCGCACGTGGACGTCATCGGCGGCAACATCGCCACCGCGGCGGCCGCCAAGGCCCTGGTCGAGCATGGCGCGGACGCGGTCAAGGTCGGCATCGGTCCCGGCTCCATCTGCACCACCCGTATCGTGGCAGGCGTGGGCGTGCCCCAGATCACCGCGATCTCGAACGTCGCCAAGGCGCTGGAAGGCACCGGCGTGCCCTGCATCGCCGATGGCGGCATCCGCTTCTCGGGCGACATCTCGAAGGCACTGGCAGCAGGCGCACACACCGTCATGATGGGCAGCATGTTCGCCGGCACCGAAGAAGCGCCGGGCGAAGTCATCCTGTACCAGGGGCGCAGCTACAAGTCCTACCGCGGCATGGGCAGCCTGGGCGCGATGGCCGAAGGTTCGGCCGACCGCTACTTCCAGGAAGCCTCGAGCAAGGCCGACAAGTTCGTCCCGGAAGGCATCGAAGGCCGCGTCGCCTACAAGGGCAGCGTGCTGGCGATCATCTTCCAGCTGGTCGGCGGTGTGCGCCAGTCGATGGGCTATTGCGGCTGCGCCACCATCGAGGAACTGCGCGAGAAAGCCGAGTTCGTCGAGATTACCTCGGCCGGCATGCGCGAGTCCCACGTGCACGACGTGCAGATCACCAAGGAAGCGCCGAACTACCGCTCCGAGTAAGCTCATTCCATGAAACGCGGCCGACAGTGGCCGCGTTTTTGCATGACCCGATTCATTTCCTATCGTTGCTCTCCACATGCATTCCAAAATCCTCATTCTCGACTTCGGTTCCCAGGTTACCCAGCTGATCGCCCGCCGCGTGCGCGATGCCGGCGTGTTCTCGGAAGTCTATCCCTACGACGTCAGCGACGAGTTCGTCCGCAACTACGGCGCCTCGGGCATCATCCTCTCGGGCAGCCACAACTCGACCCTGGAAGGCGATTCGCCGCGCGCGCCGCAGGCCGCCTTCGAAGCCGGCGTGCCGGTGCTCGGCATCTGCTACGGCATGCAGACCATGGCGGCCCAGCTCGGCGGCAAGGTCGAGAACGGCAAGGTGCGCGAGTTCGGCTACGCCGAAGTGCGCGCCCGCGGCCACACGGCCCTCTTGACCGGCATCAATGACTTCGTGACCGACGAAGGCCACGGCATGCTGCGCGTCTGGATGAGCCACGGCGACAAGGTGCTGGACATGCCGCCGGGCTTCAAGCTGATGGGGTCGACCGACAGCTGCCCGATCGCCGCGATGGCCGACGAGGACCGCCGCTTCTACGCGCTGCAGTTCCACCCGGAAGTGACCCACACGACGCAGGGCGAAGCCATCATCGGCCGCTTCGTGCACGAGATCTGCGGCTGCAAGTCGGACTGGAACATGCCGGACTACATCGGCGAAGCGGTGCAGAAGATCCGCGAGCAGGTCGGCACCGACGAAGTCATCCTCGGCCTGTCGGGCGGCGTCGACTCGAGCGTGGCCGCAGCCCTGATCCACCGCGCCATCGGCGACCAGCTGACCTGCGTGTTCGTCGACCACGGCCTGCTGCGCAAGGACGAAGGCAAGATGGTCATGGACATGTTCTCGAAGAACCTCGGCGTCAAGGTGCTGCGCATCGATGCCGAAGACCAGTTCATGGGCCACCTGGCCGGCGTGACCGATCCGGAGCAGAAGCGCAAGATCATTGGACGCGAGTTCGTCGAAGTGTTCCAGCAGGAGGCCGGCAAGCTGACCAATGCGAAATGGCTGGCGCAGGGCACCATCTATCCGGACGTGATCGAATCGGCCGGCAAGGGCAAGAAGGGCCAGACCATCAAGAGCCACCACAATGTGGGCGGCCTGCCGGAGACCCTGAACCTCAAGCTGCTCGAACCGCTGCGCGAACTGTTCAAGGACGAGGTGCGCAAACTCGGCGTGGCGCTCGGCCTGCCGCACGACATGGTGTACCGCCATCCCTTCCCGGGTCCGGGCCTGGGTGTGCGCATCCTCGGCGAAGTGAAGAAGGAATATGCCGACCTGCTGCGCGAGGCGGATGCCATCTTCATCGAAGAGCTGCGCAATACGCCGTTCGAGCTGCCTGCGGTTGCCGGCATCGATCCGGGCAAGGCGCCGGTGAACTGGTATGAGGCGACCAGCCAGGCGTTTGCCGTGTTCCTGCCGGTGAAGTCGGTGGGGGTGATGGGTGACGGGCGTACCTACGAGTACGTGGTGGCGCTGCGCGCGGTGCAGACGCTGGACTTCATGACGGCGCAGTGGGCGCATCTGCCGCACTCGCTGCTGGGCAAGGTGTCGAATCGGATCATCAATGAGGTGCGCGGGCTGAATCGGGTCGTGTATGACATTTCGGGCAAGCCGCCGGCGACGATTGAGTGGGAGTGAACCTTTCTCGGGACGCTGCTTCTGTCATGTAAGAGAGCTCGCTCAGGCGAGCCTTACCGATCGGCCGCGCGACAAACTCAGCTGATCGAGCAGGAACGCGTATCGGCAACGCCGAATCGGGCTTCCGTCTTGATTGCCCTTCCTATTTCGGCGGCGTATTGCTGGAGCGAACCCAGACAAAGGCGCAGACCGCTGCAGCCGCAGCACTGGCGGCGCACACCGCCATCGCCACATGGAATGGCGCCAGCAAAGCGCGTCCCTTCGCCGTGAGCATCACGCCCAACATTGCCGTTGCGATCAGGCCTCCGCCACGCGCCACTGCGCTGTTGAAGCCGGATGCGATCCCGGTATGGCGTCCATCCACCGACGACAACACCGCCGTGGTCAGCGGCGCCGCCACGCAAGCCATGCCCAGGGCGATCGTCAGCATTGCCGGCAGGACCGTCTCCGCATAGCTGCCAGGGCCGATGCGCAGCGCCAGCAGGAAGCCCCCGGCGACGATCAGCGAGCCGATCGACAGCGGAAGGCGCGAGCCATGGCTGGCGGCAACGCGCCCCATCAGCGGCGAGGCGATCGCGAGCACGATCGGAAACGGCAGCAGCGCCGCACCTGCCCCCTTGGCCGAGTAGCCCAGTGACTGGATCAGCACGAACGGCAACAGCAGCATCAGCGCGCCGAGCGCGCCGTACAGCAGGAAGGTCATCAGGTTCAAGCCGGAAAATGCGCTTGAGCCGAACAGTTTCAGGGGCAGCATGGCGCGTTCGCCGGCGCGCCGTTCGAGCCACAGGAAGGCCAGCATGATCCCGATGCCGGCCGCCAGCGCGATTGCGCCCCACATGGTCAGCTGCTTCTGGGCCGACGCCTCCGCCAGGCCCCAGGTAATGCAAGCAAGGCCCAGGCTGGCGGATACCGCGCCGAGCGGATCGAGCGCGACCGGCTTGTCGCAGGTGCTCACCTGCACGAAACGCCAGCCCATGAAGATCGCCAGCGCTGCGATCGGCAAATTGATATAGAAGACCGCGCGCCATCCCATGGTGTCGATCAGCCAGCCGCCCAGCAATGGTCCGACCGCCCCGGCGGCGGCGCCGGCGGCAGCCCAGATGCCGACCGCCCGCCCACGCTGCTTGCCTGTGAAGGTCGCGCTCAGGATTGCCAGGCTGTTCGGCAGCAGCATGGCTGCGCCCAGGCCCTGCAACAGCCTGCCTGCGACCAGCAGCCCGAGCGTCGGCGCGAGCGCGCAGAAGAGGGAGGCCAGCGCGAACACCAGGATGCCGCCCAGCAGGACACGCTTGCGCCCGTAATGGTCGCCCAGCGCGCCGCCCAGCAGCAGGAGCGAACTGAGCGGCAGCAGGTAGCCGTTGACGACCCATGACAGGTCGGCGCCCCCACCGTCGAGATCCCGCTTGATCGCCGCCAGGCCGACGTTGACGACCGAGCCGTCGATGAAAGCCAGGCTGCTTGCCAGGATCGAAGTGCACAGCACCAGGTTCGGATGCGCCGCGGCCTCGGCCCGGGCCGGTGCGGCGCCGTCGGCGAGCGCGCGGTCGCAGTCACTGGGCAGGGTGCTCAAGCGCACGCCTCGTGGGGGCGTTGGAAAGGTGGCAGCATGACGGCATGGTGCGCGTCCGGCGGCGCGGGCGTCTGTTCGGATGCACACACATCAGGTGTTGGCGGATGAGATGCCTGGACCTCGCGCCATCCACCGTCAACCCAAGTGCACTGCCAGCCTGCCCGTCACGATGATGCCGATTGCCGCAATCCCGCACCGGACTGCGGATCCGGCTGCACCACCGCCGGCCGGATACCCGCGCCGCCCTGGCGCAGGATCGGCGCCACCGCCGCCGCCCGCGTCCCGGGCGTGCGCCGTCCCACGGCAAAATCGCTGGGCCGGTTCAGCCCCGTGGCCACCACCGTCACGCGCATGGCGTCCCCCAGGCTGTCGTCGAACACCGCCCCGAACTTGATGATGGCGTCGTCGCTGGTCTGCGTGCAGATCGCGTTCATCACCAGCTTGGTCTCGCGCAGCCGCAAGGTCTCTTCCGATGCGGCGATGTTGACCAGCACGCCGCGCGCGGCGCGCAGGCTGGCGCCATCGAGCAGCGGACAAGCGATCGCTTCTTCGGCCGCCTTGACGGCGCGGTCCTCGCCGGCATGCTGGGCCGAGCCCATCATCGCCATGCCGGTCTGGCGCATCACGGTGCGCACGTCCTCGAAATCGACGTTCACCATGCCGGGCACCGTGATGATTTCCGCGATGCCGGTGACAGCCTTGCTCAGGACTTCGTCGGCGGCGGCGAAGGCGCGCTTTTGCGTGATGTCCTCGCCCAGCACTTCCTCGAGACGGCTGTTGAGGACGATGACCAGCGAATCGACGCAGCGCGCCAGGGCCGCGATGCCTTCCTCGGCCACGCGCATGCGCCGCGGCCCTTCGAACTCGAAGGGCTTCGATACGACGCCCACCGTCAGGATGCCGAGCTCGCGCGCCACTTCGGCGACCACGGGCGCAGCGCCGGTGCCGGTGCCTCCGCCCATGCCGGCGGTGAGGAAGACCATGTCGGCGCCCTTGAGCGCGTCGGCGATGGCGGCGCGCTCGCGCACCGCGCTTTCGCGTCCGACCACCGGGTCGCTGCCGGCGCCGAGGCCGCCTTCGCCGAGCTGGATCCGCTTTTCGGCCCGGGTAGCCGACAGCGCCTGCGCGTCCGTATTTGCACAGATGAACTCGAAAGCGCTCAAGCCGAGCGATGCCATGTGGCTGACGGCATTGCCGCCTGCGCCGCCGATACCGATCACCTTGATGACGGTGTTGGGCTGGGGGAAGTTTGATTCGGACAAGAAAATACTCCGTTTGAAAAGGTGAATGCGGGCGTCGTAGGCAAATGACCGGCCACTGCCGAGCCCATTAGACTAATGGCAAGCGCGCGCGCGCGAAAGCGTGTAATCGTTTCAAAAGCAAGCAATTGTAAAAATTCGTGCGCACGACACGAAACAATGGTGACGGGTATGTACGTGGCCTATTGCATGCTCGATCATGTTCGCTTCCGAAAAGAAACGAACTGGCCAGCACTCGGGTCACTATTCCACGCCCGGGATGGCGCGCGCATCGGTGAGCGGCCGAACAGACCGCCCGGCCTTGCCTGGATAAGCTGAGGACTTGCATGCCACCTCGAACCTGCGCAGGAGCGGAATGGATATCGACGCACAGCGTTTCTGCTTCAAGGGAGACGGCAGGATCAGCCTGGACCGCCTGCCGACCGAGGTCGACCCCGTCTACCGTTCGAAGCAGGACTACCGCGACATCCTCGACCGGCACGTTGCCCGCCTCAGCGAACGGCAGCAGGTCCTGTTCGCGTCGAACAGCCATGCGGTGCTGCTGATTTTCCAGGCGATGGATGCGGCCGGGAAGGACGGCGCGATCCGGCACGTGATGTCGGGCGTGAATCCCCAGGGCTGCCAGGTACATAGCTACCAGCATCCGGCGCCGGTCGAACTGCGGCACGATTTTCTCTGGCGGACCACGCTCGACCTCCCGGAACGGGGCCGGATCGGCATCTTCAACCGCTCGTATTACGAAGAAGTCCTGATCGCCCGCGTGCATCCGGAGATCCTGCGCAGCGAGGGCGTGCCCGGACCGGTCGACGACGCGGCGGTCTGGCGCGAGCGCTACCGCTCGATCAGGAACCTGGAACGGCATTTGTGCGCCAACGGCACCCGCATCATCAAGATCTTCCTGCACATCTCGCGCGACGAGCAGAGAAAGCGGCTGCTCAAGCGCATCGACGATCCGCGCAAGAACTGGAAGTTCAGCCTGGCCGATGTCCAGGAGCGGGCTTTCTGGGACGACTACATGCGCGCCTACGAGGAATGCATCAACCGGACCGGCACACCCGCGGCGCCCTGGTACGTGGTACCCGCCGACGACAAGAAGAACGCCCGGCTGATCGTCTCCCGGATCGTGCTCGACACGCTGTGCGCGCTGAAGCTCAGGTATCCCAGGGCGGATGCCCGCCAGCGCGAGGCATTGCGGGCGATCCGCGGGCGCCTGCTCGAGTGAGTGCGGCGGAAGCCGTGGACCTCGCGTCTCGTTGCCACAAGTAATTGTCAAACGTATACTGGACGCCATGCGGTGTTCCGCGCGACTTCCAACCGGGTGCTACTTGAGCTTGTTCCAACATATCTCCCTGATGATCCTGCTGGTGCTGGCCGCCGGCTTCCTCTCGCTCACGGAGATCGCCTTCGCCGGGGCGCGCAAGATCAAGCTGAAGCTGCTGGCCGAGGCGGGCGACGAACGCGCCTTGAAGGTCATGGCGCTGCAGGTGCAATCGGCCGAGTTCTTCGCTGCATCGCAGATCGGCCTGAATGCGATCGCCATCCTCGGCGGCATCCTGGGGGAGGGGGCCTTGCGCCCCTTCTTCATCGACTGGGTGTCCAAGGTGTACCTCGGACCGGCGCTGGACAATATCGGCTTCGCCCTGTCCTTCCTGTTCGTCACTTGCCTGTTCATCCTGTTCGCCGATCTGATGCCGAAACGGCTGGCGATGATCGCGCCGGAACGCATCGCCGTCGCGGTGATCCGGCCGGTGCTGCTGTATATCCGGATCTGCAAGCCGCTGGCCTGGGCGCTGAACCTGGTCGCCAACCTGATCTTCCGGGTCTTCAAGATCGATACCACGCGCGAAGACAGCATCACCTTCGACGAGATCTCCGCCGCAGTGGAAGCCGGCGCCCAGGCCGGCGTGCTGCAAAAGCAGGAGCAGCATTTCATCGAAAACGTGTTCGAGCTGGAGTCGCGCTCGGTGGCCTCAGCCATGACGAACCGCGACAACGTGGTGTATTTCACCTTGACCGAGAACGAAGCGAGCATTCGCGAGAAGGTGGCCGGGCATTCGAAATTCCCGGTCTGCGACGGCAGCATCGACCGCGTGATCGGCTACGTGGATACGCGCGACATCCTGGTGCGGCTGCTGAACAAGCAGTCGGTGTTGCAGCTGAACGAATCGAGCGTGCGCACCGTCCTGATCATCCCGGACACGCTGACCCTGTCCGAACTGCTCGACAGGTTCCGCGCCACCAAGGAAACCTTCGCCGTGGTGATCAACGAGTACGCCCTGGTCATGGGGGTGATCACCCTGAGCGACGTCATGCTGACCGTGATGGGCAGCTGGGGCAGCCCGCTGGACAAGGATGACCAGATCATGCAGCGCGACGACGGCTCCTGGCTCATCGACGGCAGCACGCCGGTCGGCGATGTCAAGCGTACCGTCGGGCTCGAGAGCCTGCCGGACGAGGAGAACTACGAGACCGCTGCCGGTTTCATGATGTATATGCTGCGCAAGGTGCCCAAGCGAACCGATAGCGTCGAATACCAGGGGGTCAAGTTCGAGGTGCTCGATGTGGACCACTACCGGATCGACCAGCTCCTGGTCAGGATCCTGCCGCCGGCGCATGGGGCGGCAGGATCGCCCGATCGGCAGGGCGGACCGGCATAGCTTGTTATTCCTGCAGCCCCGCCGATGAAGGCCACGTGCCTGAGCCAGCTACCGGCCACGGCAAAAAAAATGTAACTAACCCACGGATCCTTTTCGATCCTCAGTCACACCTCAAGGTCCGCGGCTACGACACAGCCGGCAGGGCATTGACAGGGCATCCAGGAAAAGGCCTGGCCGCCGGCGAGGCCGCTCGCGCGCGCTGTGGATGTCTTGTGAACGGCAGACAAGCGCGTCAGCGGCAGGCGCGCGTTATCATTGACGTCCGATCCGCCGCACGACCAGCAATGATTCCATTCACCTTCAACGACATCGAGACAGGCGCGCGCCTGTTCGACGCCCTCGCACGCCAGGCCACATCCCTGCGCGGCATGCCGATCACCTACGGCGACCTGCTGACGCTGGCGCGTTCCCTGCATCCGAAGGACGAGGTACTCGGCCGGGCGGTACCGGTCGGGGTCAAGCCCAAGCTGCAGTTCGTGGAAGCCTTTTGCGCCGCGCACGGCTTTCCCAACCTGGCATGTCTTGCGGTGAACAGGGAAACCTTGCGGCCCGGCCCCGCATACCAGGGCGATTGGGAAGCCGACAAGCGCGCCGTCGCCGGCTTCGACTGGAACGCCGCCGATGGGCTGCTGGCAGCTTATGTGGAAGCGATGCGCGCCAGGGTGCCGGCACGCTTCAAGCCACGCAAGGAACGGCCGGCGGACGTGGCCTGGTACGCCTATTTCTGTTCGCACCGGGCAGCCTGCGAGACGCTGACACCGGAGGACAAGCAGGAAATCATCAACCAGATGATGGCCGGACTCGACCCGGAAACGGCGCTCGCGCGCGTGCTGGCTGCGAAGAGCGAATTCGGCAGCGTGTCCTGACGCGAGGCCAGGGCGCTGCAGCGAAATTCCCCGGCCGGCGGCGCGACGAAGGCGGGAAGACCGCAAAATAAAACAGGAGAGAAACCGTATGCAAGAACTGTCGAAAGGGGCACGCGTGGCGCTCGGCGCCGACGTGTTGGAGGGCGAGCTGCAGCTCAAGCTGGGAGGGCAGGGGCTGCCACTCGACTTCGCCTGCTTCGCCATCGATGCAGCCGGCAAACTGGTCGATGACCGCTACATGACCTTCTTCAACCAGCCTGCCACGCCTTGCGACGGCGTCGTGCTCAACCGCCGTGGGAACGAGATCGATGGTTTCTCCTTCCGTCTCGCCATGCTGCCGGCGAAGGTCGAGCGCCTCGTCGTCACCGCCAGTATCGATGGCGGCGGCGTCATGTCGCAACTGACGCACGGCCACGTGGCGCTGCATGGCGCGGGCGGCGAGTTCGCGCGCTTCGCCTTCACTGGCAGCGACTTCGCCCAAGAACAGGCCGTCATGCTCGGCGAGCTGTATCGCAGGGACGGCGGCTGGCGCTTCATGGCGGTCGGCCAGGGCTTCAATGGCGGTTTGCCCGCCCTGGTGCGGCATTTCGGCGCCGACGTCGCGCAAGTCGCCGCGCCGGCCCAGCCGAGCATCAGCCTCGAAAAACGGGTCGAGGCGAAGGCGCCGCAACTGGTCAGCCTGGTGAAATCGGCGGGCGTTTCGCTTGCGAAGGTGGGACTGGAGGCGCACCGCGCCAGGGTCTGCCTCGTGCTCGACATCTCCGGCTCGATGAGCGCGCTGTACCGCAAAGGCCTGGTGCAGCGTTTCGCCGAACGCATCCTGGCGCTCGGCTGCCGCTTCGACAACGACGGCGACATCGACGTCTTCCTGTTCGGACGCAAGGTCCACCAGCCCGAGCCGATGGGCCTGTCCAACTGGAGCGCTTACATCGAGAAGGCGATCGACCGCCATCCGCTCGAGGGTGACACCCGTTACGGCGCCGCCATGGCTGCCGTCCGCCGCCACTACTTTCCGGATGCCGGCGGCGGCGAACGCAGCGCGCCGCACCCCGCGCCACTACCGGTCTACGTGATGTTCGTGACCGACGGCTCCACCTCGGACCAGCCGATGACCGAGCGCCAGCTGCGCTGGTCGAGCCGGGAGCCGATATTCTGGCAGTTCATGGGGATCGGAAAGGGAAAGAAATCCAAAGCCAAGCGCCTGGCGGACTTCGCCGACTCCGACTTTCCATTTCTGGAAAAGCTCGACGACCTGGGTGGACGGTTGATCGACAACGCGGATTTCTTTTCGGTGGCAAGCCCGGACGAGCACACGGATTCGGCCCTGTACGACCTGTTGATGACGGAGTATCCGGGCTGGGTAGGCCAGGCACGCCAGAACGGGCTGCTGCGATAGTCATTCGTGGCTGCCACCTTTCCTATCTATCACTTTTTCTATAGACTCTCGGAAATTTCGTAGTGATGCACTAAACAGGATGAACGAGATGGGGCGAGCAGCGGTATGACGCGGATGCGACGATGGTGCGGCGCGCTGCTCGGGTCGATGTTAAGCGCGGCGACCTGTGCCCAAAATCATGGGCCGACGCTGGCCGACTATAACCGGACCGTATGGACTGCGAGCGACGGGGCCCCGGTGCATGTCGTGCGCATGATGCAGACGTCGGATGGATGGCTTTGGCTGGGCACCGAGAATGGCCTGTACCGTTTCGATGGCGTACGCTTCCATCCCTTCGTCGCGACCAACGGCGCGCGCCTGCTCGGCGCCCGGATCTGGGCGCTGTCGGCGCAGCCGAATGGCGACCTGTAGATCGGCTACGAAACGCCCGGCCTGAGCGTCGTCCACCCCGACGGTCGGCTCGAGCATGTCGCGCCGGCCACGAAGGATGGCCCCGTCAGGGAGGCCACCGATATGGTCCGGGAACCCAACGGCGATCTCTGGGCCGGCACGTCGTTCGGTCTGCGGCACCTGAAGAATGGGCGCTGGTCGGCGCCGGGCGTGGCCCAGGATTGTCCAGGCGCGCCCTTGACTGTTGCGCTCGACCGCAGCGGACAGTTGTGGACCGCCACCTTCGAGGATGTCTACCGCATCGATCGCGCTACTGGCCGCTGCACGCTTGCGACGCCGGTGGCGCCGAAGCCCGGGTGGCCGAAAAAGCTGGTGGGTTTCAACACCTCCCCGGATGGCCGTTTCTGGGTTGGCGCGGACGGGCAACTGGCGCTGGTCACGCCTTCGCCGGCGACGGACGGCCAGGCGGCGCGTATCAACCACGACTCCGGCTCCAGCGCACTCTTCGACCGTGCCGGCAACCTGTGGGCACTGCGTTGCCCCGCCGGTGTCTGCCTGGTCGCCGCGGCCGGTGTGCGCAAGGAGGGCGTCATCGACGCGACCATCGAGGCAACAAGCCGGCTCGACCGCCCTGGGCAATTGAGCTCACTGGCGCCGCGCGTCATCTACGAAGACCGCGATGGCGACATCTGGCTTGGTCTGCCGACTGGCATCGAACGCTTCCGGCGAAATACGCTGCGATCCGTCAGACTGCCGGCCATCAGGGGCGACTTCCACGTCGCGCCCGATGCCGATGGCAGCGTGTGGCTGGTCGCGCCCCAGGAGAGAAGGGGATGGCGTTACGATCCCGTCTCGAAACAGCTGACGGAGCTACCCGGGAAGTACCGCGGGGCGACGCTTGCCCCTGACGGCGCAATCGTATTCCTTACCGAGGACAGCATCCGCGTGCGGCACAATGGCCGGGAGGTGAACGTCGATCCACCGGGGCCGCTACCGCCCGGCGCATGGGCCCGTAGTGACGGCGAACGTGTCTGGCTCGGCGGATTCAACGTTCCGGTGCGCCTCTGGGACGGCCGCGCGTGGCGGGTGCTCCAGAATTTGCCGGGGGCGGAGTTCGTCTTCAGTTCACCGGGCAAGCGCGGCCACATGTGGCGTGGCCTGGCCGACGGGCGTCTGGTGCTGTTCGAGGGCGGACGCTTGCGGACTGAATACGACCAGCGCGCCCTGGGCAAGATCGGCCAGGCGACATGTCTGTCCGCCATGCCGGAGCTGGTCGTCTGCGGCGAGGCCGGCGTGTCGGTGTTGCGCAATGGGCGCTTCCAGCGTCTGCACGCACAGCGTGACGAGCTCCTGCGCCGCGTGACCGGTGTGTTCGTCGCCGCGGATGGCACGCGGTGGCTCAACGGCGACACCGGACTGTTGCGTATCGAGGAAAGCGACTGGCGACGGTCCGTGGATACCGGTGCCCCACTGCGCTATGTCTTGCTGGACGCGCGCGACGGCTACACAGGCACGGCCGCGGGCGTAGCCTCCCTGAGGAAGGTGGGCGGCCGCCTGTGGGTGATGACCACCGACGGCATCGTCGAGCTCGACCCATCGACGCGAGAGCTCAGTCCCGCGCCACCTCAAACGGAGCTGGTCGCGGTGACGGGCGACGACCTGGCCTATCCGCTGACACACGCCCCGACCATCCGCGCCGGCACGACGCGCCTGCGCTTCGACTTCACCGCACCGGCGCTGAGCCGGCCCGAGCGCATCGTGTTCAGCTACCGGCTCGACGGCGTGGACAAGGCCTGGCAGAGCGGCGCCAAGCGCAGCGCCACCTATACGGGGCTGGCGCCGGGGGACTACCGTTTCCGGCTGCGCGCCATGAACGGGGACGGCGTGTGGAGCGAGCAGGAACGGACATTCGCGCTGCACGTGGCGCCGACCCTGGTGCAGAGCGCCCCGTTCAAGCTCGCCTGCGTGCTGGCCGGCCTGCTGCTGCTCTGGCTTTGCTACCGCCTGCGCCTGCGCTTCCTGACCCGCAAGCTCACCGAGCGCCTGCGCGCCCAGCTGGAAGAGCGCGAACGCATCGCGCGCGACCTGCACGACACCGTGCTGCAGACCTTTCAGGCTTCGTGATGAAGGTGACGGCGATGCTGCCCGACGCCGAGCCGGCGCTGGGCGAGACCCTGCGGCGCAGCCTGCGCGACGCCAAGGCCGCCATCGAAGAGGGGCGCGAGAAGGTCGCGGCCCTGCGTGCCAGCGCGGGCCAGGCGAGCGCGCTGGAGGACTGCCTGCGCGTGGCGGCGGAACAGGATGCCGCGCCTGGCCAGGCGCTTCACCGTCCGCAGCGAGGGGAGGGGACGGATGCTGCACCCGATCGTCGAGCAGGAGTTGTGCGCCATCGGGCGTGAAGCCTTGCGCAACGCCTTCCGACATGCGCAGGCGCGGCAGCACGAGGTGATTGTCGAGTATCGCCCCGGCGCCCTGGTGCTGACCGTGCGCGACGACGGCCGTGGCATCGATGCCGGCGCGTGGGAAAAGCCCGGCCACTGGGGCCTGCGCGGCATCGACGAGCGCGCCGGGCTCATCCATGGCGACGTGCGCCTGCACACGGCGCCGGGCGCCGGCACGACGTGGAGGATCGAGATCAAGGCGGCGCTGGCGTATGCGGATGTGCGGCCGCGCAGGCGCTGGCCCTGGCAACGCTGAAGCAAGGAAAAGGCTCGCCTCGGCGCAACGCCGTTCAGCGACAGTGAACCTGTAGGGTGGACGGTCTTCCGCCCACGCGTTCAACCCATGGATGCAATGAGGCAGCGCCTCTGCCCTTGGACGGGTGGGCAAAGGATTGCCCACCCCACAAACCAGAGAAATGAAAAAGCTCGCCACA
>Ga0209023_10000995_pt1 | contig 39762 bp, 36 predicted proteins | sample LakOneMetagenome_FD_187468 | JGI IMG/M metagenome (GOLD analysis project Ga0209023, IMG submission 187468) | Freshwater and sediment microbial communities from Lake Erie, Canada (SPAdes) (version 2) | ecosystem: Environmental > Aquatic > Freshwater > Lentic | place: Lake Erie, Canada...
CCGTCGGCGCGACGGCAAGCTTCGACCGCTTGCAGCGGCTCGGCTTCGGACGTCAGCCAGCCGTCGTCGAACGCTTCGCGCTGGTCGCGCTCGAAGCGTCCCTGGAGGTTGCTGACTGCGCCGCGGCCTTTAGTGGGCGGCCCCTTGGTTGGCGGATGGCGATGGGAAGGCATGGGTTGCCGGTCGATCGAATACTGTATGAATATACAGTATCTGCGATGCGGACCCAAGCCCCATTTCAGGGCATTCCGGGCGCGCTGCCTTCCCTGGCGTCGACTGCAATCGCCAGGGTCTCCTTGATCTCCTCCATCACCACATAGCTCTTGGACTGCGCCGCGCCGGGCAGCTGCAGCAGGATGTCGCCCAGCAGGCGCCGGTACTCGCTGATTTCGCGGATGCGCGCCTTGATCAGGTAATCAAAATCGCCGGACACCAGGTGGCATTCGAGCACCTCGGGAATGCGCAGCACTTCGCGCCGGAACTGTTCGAACATGTTGCCCGATTTGTTGCCCAGCGAGATTTCCACAAACACCAACAGCGCGCTTCCCAGCAGAGCGGGATTCAAGCGCGCGTAGTAACCCATGATGACGCCATCGCGCTCGAGCCGTTTCACGCGCTCGATGCACGGCGTGATCGTCAATCCCACCGCCTCGGCGAGGTCCTTCATTGAAATCCGCCCGTCGGCCTGCAGCACCGCAAGAATCTTCCGATCCAGCCTGTCCAGCGCCCGTACCGGCGAACGGCTCGTCCTCATGATTTTTTCCTGTTTTTCTGAAAATTTCGGTAACTATGACCAGCTCGAAGTCAATAGTATAGAAGCGAATCCTTCAATAGGCTGATCTGGCAGTCTGGAGCCCCCGAAATGCGCGTTCTTATCCTTGGTAGTGGCGTGATTGGCGTCACGAGTGCGTGGTATCTGGCGCGAGCCGGCCATGAAGTGATCGTGGTCGATCGCGAGAGCGGACCGGCGCTTGGCACCAGCTTTGCCAACGCGGGTCAGATCTCGCCCGGATACGCTTCGCCCTGGGCAGCGCCGGGCGTTCCGCTGAAAGCCATCAAGTGGATGTTCCAGGAACACGCACCGCTGTCGATCAAGCCGGACGGGACGCTGTTCCAGTTGCAATGGATGTGGCAAATGCTGCAGAACTGCACCGCCGAGCGCTATGCGATCAACAAGGAGCGCATGGTGCGTCTGGCCGAATACAGCCGCGACTGCATTCGTGCACTTCGCGCGGAAACAGGCATTTCCTACGAAGGTCGCCAGCAAGGCACGCTCCAGGTGTTCCGTAGCGATGCGCAAATGGAAGCCGCGTCGCGCGACATTGCGGTGCTGAAGGAAGCGGGCGTGCCCTACGAATTGCTCTCGCGCGATGAACTCGGCGCGAGCGAACCGGCGCTTGCCGCCGCAGGCCAAAAGCTGGCTGGCGGGTTGCGCCTGCCTAACGACGAAACCGGTGACTGCCAGTTGTTTACCGAACGACTGGCAGCCATGGCAACGTCGCTGGGCGTGCAGTTTCACTACAACCGCTCGATCGACGGTCTGCTGACCGAAGGCGATGCGGTGACCGGTGCCATCGTGGCGGGCCAGCCGATGATGGCCGACGCGGTGGTGGTGGCGCTGGGCAGTTGGTCGACGCTTTTCGTCAGGCATGTGCTGCCGGGCTTGTCGAACCTGCCGGTCTATCCGCTCAAGGGCTTCTCGATCACGGTGCCGCTGACCGACGCCGACAAAAGCCCCGTATCGACCGTGCTCGACGAAACCTACAAGGTGGCCATCACGCGCTTCGACGACCGTATCCGCGTGGGCGGCATGGCGCAGATCGTCGGCTTCGATCGCTCGCTGGACCCGAACAAGCGCCGCACGCTCGAGCACGTTGTGACCGATTTGTTTCCGGGCGCTGGCGACGTCAGCCGCGCGACGTTCTGGACCGGTTTGCGCCCGATGACGCCCGATGGCACGCCGGTGGTAGGCCCGGCCGGCATTCGCGGGCTATGGTTAAACACCGGCCACGGCACGCTGGGCTGGACCATGGCGTGCGGTTCCGGTCAGTTGCTGTCGGATCTGGTGTCCGGCACGCGTCCGGCGATTCGCGCCGACGATCTGTCGGTGGATCGGTATCGCAAACCGGCGCGCACGCATCATGTGCCGCGTCCCGTGCCCGCCTGACCTCAGCCGGCCGAAGCAAAAAGGGCGACCATTGCGGTCGCCCTTTTTGCTTCCCGATGCGGCGCCGCTTGATGCGGCGTCGATCGGCAACGGATCAGAACTGATCCGGGCTCAGCGCGGTCGTGGGCGCGCCGCCATCCACGATCGCCGCGCGCAACGAAGCCGACTGCGAAAGGATGTGTTGGGCGAAGAAATGCGCCGTCGCGATCTTGGCATCGTAAAACGACGGGTCGTCGGCGCGTTTGGCTTGCGCGACAAGCATCGCGCGGCCGAGTTGCCAGCCCGAGAACACAATGCCGCACAGCTTCAGGTATGGCACGCTGCCCGCAAACACGGCGTTGGGATCCGTCTTAGCGTTCTCGACCACAAACTTCACAACGGCTTCCAGCGCCTCACGCCCCTGCCGGAGTTGCGCCTGCACGGCCGCGCATGCCCCATCGCCCTGCGCACCGAGCGCGGCTTCCGTCTCGGCAATTTGCGAGCAGATCGCTCGTGCAACGGCGCCGCCGTCGCGCACGGTCTTGCGGCCGACCAGATCGTTGGCCTGGATCGCCGTGGTGCCCTCGTAGATCGGCAAGATGCGCGCATCGCGATAATGCTGCGCCGCGCCGGTTTCCTCGATAAAGCCCATCCCGCCGTGGACCTGCACGCCCAGGCTCGTGACGTCGATCGACAGCTCGGTGCTCCAGCCCTTCACGACCGGCACGAGGAATTCGTACAGCGCCATGTTTTGCTTGCGCACTGCCTCGTCCGGATGCTGGTGCGCAACGTCGCTGGCAGCCGCCGCCACATAGGCGACGCTGCGCGCGCCTTCGATCAGCGCCCGCATCGTCATCAGCATGCGCTTGACGTCGGGATGATGGATGATCGTCACTGCCTCGCGCGCGGAGCCGTCCACCGGGCGGCTTTGCACACGTTCCCGCGCGAAAGCCACGGCCTGCTGATAGGCGCGTTCCGATACCGCGATGCCCTGCATGCCGACCGAGAAGCGCGCCGAGTTCATCATGATGAACATGTACTCGAGCCCGCGATTCTCTTCACCCACCAGCGTGCCGATGGCGCCACCGTGGTCGCCAAACTGCAGCACGGCGGTCGGGCTTGCCTTGATGCCGAGCTTGTGTTCGATCGACACGCAATGCGCGTCGTTGCGCTCGCCCAGCGATCCGTCCGCGTTGACCAGGAACTTCGGCACGATGAACAGCGAAATGCCCTTGACGCCCTCGGGCGCATTTGGCGTGCGCGCCAGCACCAGATGGACGATGTTCTTCGCCATGTCGTGCTCGCCGTACGTGATGAAGATCTTCGTGCCGAACAGCTTGTAGGTGCCATCGCCCTGCGGTTCCGCCCGCGTACGCACCGCGGCCAGATCCGATCCGGCTTGCGGCTCGGTCAGGTTCATCGTGCCCGTCCACTCGCCCGAAATCAGCTTCGGCAGGATCGCGGCCTTTTGTGCGTCGGACCCCGCGGTCAGCAGCGCCTCGATGGCGCCGTCGGTCAACAGCGGACACAACGCGAACGACAGGTTCGCCGAGTTCAGCATCTCGTTGCAGGGCGTGGCCACCAGCTTGGGCAGCCCCTGGCCGCCGAAGTCCGCCGGATGCAGCACACCTTGCCAGCCGCCTTCGCCAAACTGGCGGAACGCATCCTTGAAGCCCGGAGTGGTGGTCACCACGCCATCCTTCCAACTGCTGGGATCGATGTCGCCAGCGCGGTTCAGCGGCGCCACCACCTGTTCGTTGAACTTGGCCGCCTCTTCCAGAACGGCCTGCGCGACATCGGCAGTGGCGTCCTCATAGCCAGGCAGTTGGCTGATCTGTTCGAGACCTGCCAGTTCGTTCATCGCGAACAGCATGTCCTTGAGCGGTGCACGGTAGGTCATCTTGTCTCCATGGTCTGTAAAAAAGCCGCTCGCGGGATTCACCCGGAACGGCTTTTATTCTTCTGCGCGATTGGCCGGTCATCGAGATGCGAACCGGCCATCGGATTGCCTTAGCCCAATGCGGCCACCAGTTCCGGCACCACGGTGTTCAGATCGCCAACCAGGCCGTAATCCGCCACCGAGAAGATCGGGGCTTCGGCGTCCTTGTTGATCGCCACGATCACCTTGGAATCCTTCATGCCGGCCAGATGCTGGATCGCGCCCGAGATACCGACGGCGATGTACAGCTGCGGCGCGACGATCTTGCCGGTCTGGCCAACCTGATAGTCGTTCGGCACGAAGCCGGCGTCCACTGCCGCGCGCGATGCGCCCAGCGCAGCGCCCAGCTTGTCAGCCAGCGGCGTCAGCACCTTGGTGTAGTTCTCGCCCGAACCCACGCCGCGGCCACCCGAGACGATGATCTTGGCGGCGGTCAGTTCCGGACGGTCGCTCTTGGTCAGCTCGCGCGACACAAATTGCGACAGACCCGCGTCGGCCACCGCCGGCAGCGTTTCCACGCTGGCCGAGCCACCCTCGGGCGCGGCCTGGTCGAACGCCGTGCCGCGCACGGTGATCACCTTGATCTTGTCGGCCGACTTGACCGTGGCGATTGCGTTGCCGGCGTAAATCGGACGCTCGAACGTGTCGGGCGAATCGACCTTGGTGATGTCCGACAGTTGCGCCACGTCCAGCTTGGCGGCCACGCGCGGCAGGATGTTCTTGCCCGAGGCCGTGGCCGGCGCAACGATATGCGAGTAGTCGCTGGCGATGGCCAGGATCTGCTCGGCGACGTTCTCGGCCAGACCGTCGGCAAAGTACGGCGCGTCGGCCAGCAGCACCTTCGCCACGCCTGCGATCTTCGCGGCGGCGTCGGCTGCGGCCTTGGCGTTCGAGCCGGCCACCAGCACGTGGACGTCGCCGCCGCATTGGGCGGCTGCCGTCACGGCGTTCAGCGTGGCGGCCTTGATCGATTGATTGTCGTGTTCAGCAATGACAAGTGCAGTCATGTTCTATCTCCCCGCGCTCAGATAACCTTGGCTTCAGACTTCAGCTTTTGCACCAGCGTGGCAACGTCCGGCACCATCACGCCGGCGCTGCGCTTGGCAGGCTCGACTACCTTGACGGTGGACAGGCGCGGCTTCACGTCGACACCGAGGTCTTCCGGCTTGACGGTTTCCAGCGGCTTCTTCTTGGCCTTCATGATGTTCGGCAGCGTCACGTAGCGCGGCTCGTTCAGGCGCAGGTCGGTGGTCACCACGGCCGGCAGCTTGACCGATACGGTTTCCAGACCGCCATCCACTTCGCGCGTGACCGACGCCTTGCCGTCGGCAACCACCACCTTCGAGGCGAAGGTGGCTTGCGGCAGCCCGGCCAGCGCGGCCACCATCTGGCCGGTCTGGTTCGAGTCGTCGTCGATGGCCTGCTTGCCCAGGATCACCAGGCTCGGCTGCTCCTTGTCGATCAACGCCTTGAGCAGCTTGGCCACGGCCAGCGGCTGCAGGTCTTCTGCGGATTCCACCAGGATGCCGCGGTCGGCGCCGATGGCCATCGCGGTACGCAGGGTTTCCTGGCATTGCGCCACCCCGCAGGACACCGCGATCACCTCGCTGACGACGCCCGCTTCTTTCAGGCGCACGGCCTCTTCCACGGCGATTTCGTCGAACGGGTTCATGCTCATCTTCACGTTGGCCAGGTCGACGCCTGTGCCATCCGATTTCACGCGGACCTTGACGTTGTAGTCCACCACCCGCTTGACTGCGACGAGTACTTTCATGCGCTCACTCCACTGATAGCTGATAGTCCAAAGTTTTGAATCGCTCGCCATTATAACCACCAGGGTGGCGGCGCTTTTGATTTTCGAACGATCGTACTATTTTATAGACAAAGAATTGCCGGGCATAGCCGGCAATCCAAAAAACCCGCCCCGATTGTGCCGCAGGATGCTCTGCGCGCACAGGGTTTGGATGAAAGCTTCGACAAATTACCAGGCGGTAATCACAGAATCCTTGAAAGTGGCCTGGACGTACTGCTTGATTTCAGCCGACTGGTAGGCCTTCACGAGCTTGGCGACCCACGGTTTGTTCTTGTCCGCCTCGCGGATGGCGATCAAGTTGGCGTACGGACCCTTCGGGCCTTCCATGGCGATCGCGTCACGCGTCGGCGACAGGCCGGCGGATTCAGCGTAGTTGCCGTTGATGGCGGCAGCGTCCAGATCGTCAAGCGAACGCGGCAATTGCGCCGCATCGAGTTCCACGATCTTGATCTTGCGCGGGTTTTCGACGATGTCGAGCGGCGTCGCCTTCAGGCCCGCATCGGGGCGCAGCTTGATGAGCCCCTTCGCTTGCAGCAGCAACAGGCCGCGGCCGCCATTGGTGGGATCGTTCGGCACGCCCACGCGGGCGCCTTGCTTGAGCTGGTCCAGCGACTTGATCTTCTTCGAATACACGCCCATCGGGAACGTCACCGTATAGGCCACGTGCGCGAACTTGTAGCCGCGGTCCTTGATCTGGGCCTCGAGGTACGGCAAATGCTGGTAGCTGTTGGCGTCGAGATCGCCGGCGGCCAGCGCGGCGTTCGGCTGGATGTAGTCGCTGAACTCCACCACCTGGATGTTCAGGCCGTCCTTGGCCGCCACTTTCTTGACCTGCTCCATGATCTGCGCATGCGGGCCGCCCGTCACGCCCACCTTGATCGGCTTTTCCTGCGCGATGACGCCAGCCGACACCACCATACCCAGCGCGACGACGGCGCCCTTGATCACACTTCGACGTTGCATTGCGATGTACCCCTGGTTCTTCTATTGATATTGATGGAATTGGTTTTTCTTCTGATCAGCGATGGCTAATGCGGCGGACCAGCCAGTCGCCAAAACTCTGCACGGCCTGCACGAAGACGATCAGGATCACGACCACCGCCACCATGATCTCGGTGATGTAGCGCTGGTAGCCGTAGCGGATGCCGAGATCGCCGAGGCCGCCGCCACCGATCGCGCCCGCCATGGCCGAATAGCCAACCAGGCTCACGAACGTGATGGTCAGCCCCGCCACGATGCCGGGCATGGCTTCCGGCAGCAGCACCTTCCAGACGATCTGCCCCGTGGTGGCGCCCATCGACTGGGCGGCTTCCACCAGACCCTTGTCGACTTCGCGCAGCGCGGACTCGACCAGTCGCGCGATGAACGGAATCGCGGCAATCGTCAACGGCACAATGGCCGCCGTGGTGCCGATCGACGACCCCACGATAAAGCGCGTAAACGGAATCACCACCACCAGCAGGATGATGAACGGAATCGAGCGCACCGCGTTCACCACCACGCCGATGGAGCGGTTGAACAGCGGATGCGACAGCACGCCGCCGCGGTTGGTCAGGTGCAGCAGCACGCCCAGCGGCACACCGAGCAACGCCCCCACCACGCCCGAGATCGCCACCATCAGCAACGTCTCGGCGAACGACGACAGGAACAGGTCAAACATTTCAGACCACATGTTCGATCTCCTCCACCACTACGCCTTGTTGTTGCAGATATTCCATCGCGGCGCGCACGTCCGCCGGATCGCCGGTGGCCATGATTGCCAGCGAGCCAAACGCCTGGCCCTGGATTTCGTCGATATGGCCGTGCAGGATGTTGAAGTCCAGGCCATGCTGGCGGATCGCCTGCGCAAGCACCGGCTGATCGACGTTCTCGCCAGTGAACGCCAGTCGGTAGACGTGGTCGCGCCCGTTGCCGAGGCGGCTCTCGACGCGCTTGAGCACGCTGGCAGGCAATTCCTGGGCGATCACATCGCCAATCATCGCGCGCGTGACATCGTGCTGCGGACGCAGGAAGACGTCGATCACGCGGCCCGATTCCACCACCTGTCCGGCTTCGAGCACCGCCACGCGGTCGCATACCTGTTTGATGACTTCCATCTGGTGCGTGATCATGACGATCGTCAGCCCCAGTTCCTTGTTGATCTGCTTGAGCAGTTCGAGGATCGAGCGCGTGGTTTCGGGATCCAGCGCCGACGTGGCCTCGTCGGAGAGCAGCACTTTCGGCTTGCTGGCCAGCGCGCGGGCGATACCCACGCGCTGTTTTTGCCCACCGCTGATTTGCGCCGGATAACGGTCACGGAGGTTCGACAGACCCACCAGCGCCAGCAAGGGCTCGACGGTCGCCGCAATCTCCTGCCGCGACTTGCCGGCCAGCTCCAGCGGCAACGCCACGTTGTCGTAGACGGTGCGCGACGACAGCAGGTTGAAATGCTGGAAGATCATGCCGATTTCGCGGCGCGCCTCGCGCAGCGCGCCGTTACCGAGCGCAGTCAGATCCTGACCGTCGACGATCACGCGGCCGCCGGACGGACGGTTCAGCAGATTGATGGCGCGTACCAGCGTACTTTTGCCGGCGCCGCTTCGGCCGATGATGCCGAAAATCTCGCCAGCGGCGATGGATAGGCTGACATCGCGCAGCGCATGCACCTCCCCCGACCCGCCCGGGAAGCGCTGCGAGAGTCCTTGCAGTTCGATCATGGAACGAAAAAAGAAAACGGCAACAGCGCGGGGTCTCCTGCGTTGTTGCCGCACTTATTTTTATGAAGCCCGCATTTTATGCGATTCGCTTCATACCTCAAACGAGATTTTTTCGATGGCTTTATACGCCCCCGTCATAAAGACCACCAAAAAGAGCCGCGAAGAGCTCTTTTCAGGCGTCCATCAGCACCTTGAGATGGGCGAATACGCTGCGGGCCAGCGCGCTGAGGTTATAGCCGCCCTCGAGACAACTGACGATGCGGCCATGGGCGTGGACGCGTGCCACGTCCACCAGTTGCTGGGTGATCCAGGTGTAATCCTGCTCTACCAAACCCATCTGGCCGAGATCGTCCTCGCGGTGCGCGTCGAAACCCGCCGAAATAAACAGCATTTCCGGCTTGAACTCGTTCAGGCGCGGCAGCCAGATCGTCTCCACCACTTCGCGCACCGCCAGGCCATTCGTATAAGCGGGGAGCGGGATATTCGACATATTGGTCGCAATATGTTCCGTGCCGCTATAGGGATAGAACGGATGCTGAAAGAAGCTGCACATCATGACCTGGGAGTCATCGCGAAACGCCGCTTCCGTGCCGTTGCCATGGTGCACGTCGAAATCGATAATCGCCACGCGCTGCAGGCCGTGCGCCGCCAGCGCATGTCGGGCTGCAATGGCGACATTATTGAAAAAACAGAAACCCATCGCCCGGTCCGGTTCGGCGTGGTGACCGGGCGGACGCACGCAGCAGAACGCATTTTCGATTTCGCCGGCCATTACGGCATCTGTCGCCGCCACAGCAGCGCCGGCGGCATGGGTCGCCGCGGTCAGCGTGTGTCGATTCATCGACGTATCGGGATCGATCGGAAAATATCCGGTCGACGGACTGTTGGCGGCCAGCCCCGCGACATAGTCGGGCCGATGCACGCGCTCGATCTGCGCTTCGGTGGCGGCAGGCGCCTCGCGCCGGTCCAGCAGCCCATCGATTCCATGCGAAATCAGATGATCTTCGATGGCCTGCAGCCGTTCCGGGCATTCGGGATGGAAATGTCCCATCTCGTGCAACAGGAACGACGGATGCGTGTAATAGCCCGTTGGCATTTTTGATTGCGGGTCAAGTTTGTCTCCAGCCGTTACGTTAGCACAGGACATGCGCGCGCCCTCGGCGCCGAAACTTCGTAACCAACCGCGCGGATCGGGCGATGCATAAAACGCATCCGCTATACTCGGTGCGACTTGCAAAGGACAACATGACAGATCCACAGCGCCCCTTGCGCCGCCCATTGATGGGCGCCGCATTTACCGCTGCCGCACTGGGCCTCTGCGGCATTTCTCCAGGCCTCTTTGCCGCCGGCAAGCGCCGCGTGAGCGTGCGTGAAGAAGAGATCGACCCGGGTCGCTATCAGAATCATCCGCAAGCACGCGCATTCATCGACGACATGGTGGCGCGCAATGGATTTCAGCGCACCGAACTGGAATCGTATTTCGGGCAGGCTGCTTATAGCGCTACCGTGGCGCGGCTGATCATGCCACCCACCACGCCGGGCAAGAAAAGCTGGCGCGCCTACCGTTCCCGCTTTATCGAGCCGATCCGTATCAACGCCGGCGTCCGCTTCTGGCAACAGAATCGCGAAACGCTGCGCCGCGCGGAAGCCGAATTCGGCGTGCCCGCATCGGTCATCGTCGGCATTATCGGCGTGGAAACGATTTATGGTCGCGATATGGGTACGTTTCGCGTGATGGACTCACTTTCCACGCTCGCTTTCGATTACCCCGATACGCCGAATCGCGAAGCCCGCACCAAGCTGTTTCGCGATCAGTTGGCCGATTATCTGCTGTGGTGCCGCGACACCAAAACCGATGTGTTTTCGGTGCTTGGCTCTTATGCGGGCGCCATCGGCATTCCGCAGTTCATGCCGACCAGCCTGCGCGAGTATGCGATCGACTACGACGGCGACGGGCATATCGATTTGCGCAACAGCCCCGCCGACGCCATTGGCAGCGTGGGGCGCTTTTTGCAACTGCATGGATGGGAGCAGAATCGTCCCGTGGTCTGGCGCATTGCCGGCGACGCGGGCAGCCAGGGCGTCGCCGTGGCGGCAGCCGACGGCGAGCCGTGGCCCACGCGCACATTGAACCAGCTGACGCGTGCAGGACTGCGCGTGGACGAGCCGATCGATGTGCAGCGCGAAGGCGAAGCGGGGGTGTTGATTGTCGACCTGCCCACGCCGGATCAGCCCACCGAGTACATCATCGGCCTGCGCAACTTCTACGTGCTGACGCGCTACAACCGCAGCTTCTTCTACGCCTTGGCCGTCTATCAGCTTGGCGAGGCAGTAAAGGCCGCGATGAGCTGATCGATCCGTCAGTCCCATAAACAAAAGCCCCGCGTCGACAACCCGCGGGGCCTTTGCTGCGGGACCGACGATCAGGCCGGAAACACTCCGGTCGACAGATAGCGATCGCCGCGGTCGCATACGACGAATACGATCGTGGCGTTCTCGACTTCTTCGGCAACCTTCAGCGCCACGCAGAGCGCGCCCGCCGCCGAGATGCCGCAGAAAATGCCTTCCTCGCGCGCCATCCGGCGCGCCATATGCTCGGCGTCGGCCTGCGTCACCGGCTCTTGCCGATCGACATACTTCGGGTCATAGATCTTTGGCAAGTACGCTTCCGGCCACTTCCGAATGCCCGGAATCCGCGAACCTTCCGCCGGCTGCGCGCCGACGATCTGGATGGCCGGATTCTTTTCCTTGAGGAAACGCGATACGCCAGTAATAGTGCCCGTCGTGCCCATCGCCGACACGAAGTGCGTGATGCGGCCTTCGGTATCGCGCCACAATTCCGGGCCAGTGGTCTCGTAATGCGACAGCGGGTTATCGGGGTTCGCGAACTGGTCGAGGATCACGCCCTTGCCCTCGCGCTCCATGGCGTCGGCCAGATCGCGCGCGTATTCCATGCCGCCCTTGACCGGGGTGAGGATGATCTCGGCGCCGTAAGCCGCCATGCTTTGGCGACGCTCCAGGCTGAGATCCTCGGGCATGATCAGCACCATGCGGTAGCCGCGAATTGCCGCCGCCATGGCCAACGCGATACCGGTATTGCCGGACGTGGCTTCGATCAGCGTGTCGCCAGGCTTGATACGCCCGCGCTCTTCCGCACGCCGGATCATCGACACCGCAGGGCGATCCTTGACCGAACCGGCAGGATTGTTCCCTTCGAGCTTGCCGAGGATGACATTGCCACGCGCTTCGATAGCAGCACCGGGAATGCGTTGCAGTCGTACCAGCGGCGTGTTGCCGATGGTGTCTTCAATCGTTTTGTAGGCCATGGTGCGGGGGTCAGTCGGTTTTTCGTGGGTCATTGTAATGCAGCAACCTTACCCGCATCGCGGACCGGGGCAATCGACCCGGCCCGCGTCACTCGCGAAACTCGCACGATCAGTGCGTGAGCCCCTGCTCTTCGGCGCGGCCCTTGCCCAGCAGGTGGTAGAGCAGGATCGCCCCGAACGTGGCGGTGCCGATACCGCCCAGCGTCATTCCGCCCAGCTTCAGCGTCAGGTCGCCCGCCGCCACCGTCAGCGTGGCCCCCACGGTGATCAGGTTGCGTGAACTCGAGAAATCGACGTGGTTCTGGACCCAGATACGGCCAGCCGTCGCCGAAATCAGGCCGAACACGACAATGGTCAGCCCACCAATCACCGGTCCCGGAATCGTGAGGATCAGCGCGCCAAACTTGGGTGAAAAGCCAAGCAGGATGGCCACCGCGGCAGCCACCACGAAGATCAACGTCGAGTAAATCTTGGTGACGGCCATCACGCCCATGTTCTCGGCGTAGGTGGTCACGCCCGTGCCACCACCCGACGCCGACAGCATCGTCGCGACGCCATCGCCGATGAACGCGCGACCGATGTATGGATCGAGATTGCGTCCCGTCATTACGCCGATCGCCTTGATGTGCCCAAGGTTTTCCGCCACGAGCACGATCGCCACCGGCGCAATCAGCAGCATCGCATTGATCTGGAACACGGGCGCGGTGAACTCCGGCATGCCGAACCAGTTGGCTGCCGCCACGCCCGAAAAATCGATGGCCTTGCCCATGCCCATCATGTTGGTGGCCACGAAGTACGCGAGGTATCCTGCCAGCCCACCGAGCAGCACAGGCAGGCGCCCGAGCATACCGGGCGCGCGTACGGCAATGAGCCCCACTGCAAGCACCGTCAGCAGCCCGACCCACGTATCGAGCGGCGCACCGCTGACCGCCTTGACCGCCACGGGCGCCAGGTTCAGGCCGATGGCCGCGACGATCGCGCCTGTCACCACGGGAGGCATCAGCTTTTCGACCCACGCATAACCGACGGCCTGGACGATCAGACCAATCACCGTATAGAGCGCACCCGCGGCGATGATCCCACCGAGCGCCAGCGGGATGTTGGGATTCGGTCCGCTACCCCCGTAGCCGGTTGCGGCGATCACCACGGCAATGAAGGCGAAGCTCGATCCAAGGTAGCTCGGCACGCGACCGCGCACGCATAAGAAGAACAGTAATGTGCCGACGCCCGAGAACAGGATGGCGATATTCGGATGGAAACCCATCAGGATGGGCGCGATGGCCGTGGAGCCGAACATCGCCACCACATGCTGGATGCCCGCCAGCAAGGTCTGCCCGGCAGGCAGGCGCTCGTCGGGGCCGATCACGCCCGAGGTCTTGAGCCGCCACGTCGGCAGGAAACCCCCGTCGTCAGTACTGCCCTGGCCATTCGCCATGTTTTTCTCTCCCTGTCAGCGGTACGTCTGTAGTTGGATAAGGCCGCTTGCGATGGTGGCGCAGCCACCTGCCGCAACGGCGTTGCGCATGATACCCCGCACCCAGTAGCGTGCAAATTGGCATGGCTGCGGTGTGCGATGTCAGCCAAGCACAACGCATACCAGCCATGCCAGTTGACGCGCGATGGCGCCGCTCCGTCAGCGAGCCGCTGCCGCCTTGGCCGCGGGCTTGGCCGCAGGCTTGGCATCCTTGCGCGCGGTCGTTGCCGCGGCACCGAAGGTCAGCCCTGCTTCCTGCAGATGGGCGACCGACTTCGGTCCCACTCCGGGCACGCGGTCCGACAGGTCGCCGGCGTCCTTGTAGGCGCCGTTTTTGTCGCGCTCTTCGAGAATGCGTTTGGCCGTAGCGGGCCCGATGCCCTTGACGGACATCAGCGCGGCTTCGTCGGCACTGTTGACGTCGACATCGGCATACGCCGGCTGGATGCCGGACAGGGCAAGCAGCAGCGCGAGCGCCATGCCCGCGCGTCGCCAGCCGCGCAGCAGCGCCGCGCCAACATGAGAGAGGGAAATAGCAGACGTCTTGTGCATCAGAAAACTCCTTTCCTTGATTGGGATGCCCGCCGCTTCGTGCAGCGGGGACCGTCAGGATAGAAGTCCGAATCGACGTCAGAAATGGCCGGACACACAAGTTCACATCACCCGCGCGGATATGTGTCCGACCGACTTATCGGCGTTGCATTTCCCGCGGTTCAGCGAAGACTGCGCAAAGCCGTCGTGGTGTGCGCGCGACAGTCACGCCATCAAGCGCGTTCCAGCAGCCACTGGCAATAACGGCTCACGCCTTCCTGCACGGTGAGGAAAGGCGCGTCATAGCCGGCCGCGCGCAGTCGCGAGACATCGGATTGCGTGAAGCACTGGTACTTGCCACGCAGCGCGTCGGGAAACTTCACGTATTCGACCAGGCCTTCCTGGACCATATCGTCCAGCGAAAGCTGCGGCTTGCCCTCGGCCTCGCGCAGTGCATTCACCACCGACACGGCGATGTCGTTGAACGGCTGCGAGCGTCCCGTACCAAGATTGAAGATGCCGGATTTTTCCGGATGATCGAGGAAGTACAGGTTGACCTTGACGACGTCTTCCACCGAGACGAAATCGCGGCTTTGCGTACCCGGCGCATAGCCGTTGTATTCGCCAAACAGCTTCACCGACCCTTCGGCGCGGAACTGGTTGAAGTGGTGGAACGCCACGGACGCCATGCGCCCCTTGTGGAATTCCCGCGGGCCATAAACGTTGAAGTAGCGGAAACCAACGATCTGCGACAGCGCGGACGGCAAGCGTCGACGCACCACCTGATCGAACAGGAATTTCGAGTATCCGTAGACATTGAGCGGCTTCTCGAACTCGCGATCCTCGCGAAACAGCGTGGACGCGCCGTAGGTGGCCGCCGACGACGCGTAGAGAAACTGCGTGCCCTGTTCCAGGCACGCTTCCATCAACGCCAGCGTGTAACGGTAGTTGTTTTCCATCATGTAGCGGCCGTCCGTCTCCATGGTGTCGGAGCAGGCGCCTTCGTGGAATACCGCGCGCACGTTGCCGAAATCGCCGCGCTTGAAGCGCTCGATGAACTGGGTCTTGTCCAGATAGTCGGCAATCTCGCAATCCACGAGGTTGTTGAATTTCTCGGCGCGCGTCAGGTTGTCGACGGCCACGATGTGGGTCTCGCCGCGCTCGTTGAGCCCCTTGACGAGGTTGCTGCCGACAAAGCCGGCAGCGCCGGTCACGATGATGGTCATGGCGGATTCAGGCTTGATGGCGCGCCTCAGGCGGCGCCAAATAACTCGGGATAAGTGACAACGGCGGTACCCAGCTTGCCGACGACGATGGCGCCGGCGCGGTTGGCGTGCTGCACCGCTTCCTTGAGCGGCACGCCCGCGCCAAGCATGGTGGCCAGCGTGGCGATCACGGTGTCGCCGGCCCCCGATACATCATAGACTTCGCGGGCCTGGGCCGAGACATGCAGCACTTCGGCTTCGGTATAGAGCGTCATGCCCTCTTCCGAACGCGTCAGCAACAGCGCCTCGAGCTGCAAGGCGCGCCGCAGGTTCTGCGCGCGAATGGTCAGATCAGCCTCGGTCTTCCAGGCACCGACCACGGCACGCATCTCTGCGCGGTTTGGCGTGATCACCGTGGCGCCGCGATAGCGCGAATAATCGTCGCCCTTCGGATCGATCAGGACGGTGCGGCCCGCCGCGCGGCCTGCCTCCACCATGCGCCCGACGTGGGTCAGGCCGCCCTTGCCGTAATCGGACAGCACCAGGACCTGATAGTCGTGCACCAGCTTATTGAATCGATCCTGTACGGACGACAGCACCTCGCTGGCCGGCGCGTTTTCGAAATCCACGCGCAGCAACTGCTGCTGATGCGCCATGACGCGCAGCTTGATCGTGGTATTCAAGCTGGCATCGCGGTGCAGGTAGGGCTGCACGTGGCTGGCGTTCAGCAATGTTTCGAGCGTACGGCCCGGTTCATCGTCGCCGACCACGCCAAGCATGCCGACCGTTGCACCCAGCGCCGCGGCATTGCGCGCCACGTTGGCGGCGCCGCCCAGGCGCTCGTCGCTGCGCTTGATCTGCACCACGGGCACCGGCGCCTCGGGCGAAATGCGTTCGACATCGCCGAACCAGTAACGGTCCAGCATCATGTCCCCTACCACCAACACTTGCGATTGTCGGATCTGATCCTGCGAAATGGTGTTCTTGCTCATGAACTTCCCTTTGCGGACGTGCGCCGGTCAGGCGTCACGGGCCGGTCTGGATACGCGGATTGGAAAGAATCAGTGCTTCGCGGTGGAGCGCCCGATCGCGTGATATTCGATGCCGGCCGCTGCCATGGCATCGGGTTCATAGAGGTTACGGCCATCGATGATGACTGGCGTCTTGAGCAGCGCGCGGATCTGCGAGAAATCGGGGCTGCGGAAGACCTTCCATTCGGTCACGATCACCAGTGCATCGGCGTCCTTGAGCACGTCCATCTGCGCTTCGCAAAACTGAACGCGCGCGAGGCCACCCGGAATATCGGCCAGGTCGATCTCGAGCACGCGTCGCGCCTCTTCCATCGCGACCGGGTCATGCACGCGCAACGACGCGCCGCGCGACACCAGCTCCCGCGCCAGCACACGCGACGGCGCTTCGCGCATGTCGTCGGTGTTGGGCTTGAACGCAAGGCCCCAGATCCCGAAGGTCTTGCCGCTCAGGTCTTCGCCGAATCGCTTGATGACCTTGCGCCCAAGCACCTGCTTCTGCGCATCGTTGACCGATTCCACGGCTTCCAGCACACGCATCGGCTTGCCGTAGGCGCTGGCCGTGCGCATCAGCGCCTGCACGTCCTTCGGGAAACACGATCCGCCGTAACCCGCGCCGGCGTACAGGAAACTGTAGCCGATGCGCGGATCGGAGCCGATGCCCATGCGCACCAGCTCGATGTCGGCGCCCACTTCGTCGGCCAGATTCGCCAGCTCGTTCATGAACGAAATGCGCGTCGCGAGCATCGAGTTGGCCGCGTACTTCGTGAACTCGGCCGAGCGGACATCCATGTAGAACGTGCGCTCGTGGTTGCGGTTGAACGGCGAATACAGCTGGCGCATGATCGCCTGCGCGTGGCGGCCGGCGACATCTGGCGCGCAGCCCAGCACGATGCGGTCGGGGCGCATGAAATCCTCGACGGCCGCGCCCTCCTTGAGAAACTCGGGATTGGACACCACCGAGAACTGCAGGTCCTCCAGGCCGCGCGCCGCGAGTTCTTCGCGGATCACGGCGCTGACGCGGTCGCCCGTGCCGACCGGCACCGTCGACTTGTCCACCACCACCTTGAATCCGGTCATGTGACGGCCGATATTGCGCGCCGCGGCCAGCACGTACTGCAGGTCGGCTGAACCGTCTTCGTCGGGCGGCGTGCCGACGGCGATGAACTGCACGTCCGCATGCTCGACACTGGCCGCGACATCGGTGGAAAACGTCAGGCGACCGGCCGCGCGATTGCGGTCGATCAGTTCCTTGAGACCTGGCTCGTAGATCGGCACGCCGCCCGCGTTGAGCAGCGCGATCTTCTTTTCATCGACATCGAGGCAGAACACGGAATTGCCGAGTTCGGCGAGGCAGGCACCGGTCACGAGACCAACATAACCGCTGCCAATAATTGTGACTTTCATTGCGGAAGCTCCAAAATGATGTGGGCCGCTTGATATGACTTAGCCAAGCGCTTCGGAGCGGCGCGGCGCATAGGTTTCCCAGCGGTTGCAGCCGGGGCATTGCCAATAGAACAAGCGGGCGCGAAAGCCGCATTCGCGGCAGGTATAGCGCGCCAGATTTCGGGTACGCAGTTGCAGCAGGTCGCGAATGGCGGCGGTTTCGCTGGCGCCTTCGTCCGCCACGGCATCACTGGCAGACGCTGCGGCTTCGGCCTGCGCGGCCTGCGCCTCGAAATAGCGCGTGAGCGCCAGCAGCGACGGTTGGCGGCGCAACTGGTCGCGCATCAGGGCCGTGGCCGCCTCCGGACCGTTGACTTCGAGTTCGGTGCGATAGGCGGTGTCCAGCAGTTCGGGTGCGAGATTGCCTTTCAGCAGGCCGCGCAGCCATTCCACCGCCTTGCCTTGCTCGCCCAACGTGGCATATGCCTTGACCACGCGGTCCGCCACCAGCGGCACGTAGGCCGCGTCCTGCGTTTCGATGCCGAGCCAGTGGTTCAGCGCGCCGGGCATGTCGCCGGCTGCGGCAGCAACGTCGCCCAGCAGGATCGGCGCGCGCACGTTGGCCGGGTTCTCGGCTTTCGCGCGGTCCAGCCATGCGATGGCGTCCTCGGGCTTTTTCTTTTGCAGCGCGTCCTGGGCGAGTTCGCAGCAGAACTGGGCAATCTGCATGCGATAGTCCTTCTGGTCCAGCGTTTGCAACTCGCGCGCGGCGTCGATCGCCTTCGACCATTCCTTCTCGACTTCGTACAGTTCCAGCAGCACGCGCTTTGCCGACGCGGCATAGGGCCCGGACATCAGGCGACGCAGCGATTCTTCGGCGCGATCCAGCAGCCCCGCGCGCAGGAAATCTTGCCCCAGCTCATACAGCGCGTGCTCGCGCTCCGGCTCCGGCAGATCGGGCCGTGTCGCCAGATTCTGGTGCACGCGGATCGCGCGCTCGGTTTCGCCCCGACGGCGGAACAGCGCGCCCAGCGCGAAATGCAGCTCGGTGGTTTCGGGGTCGAGGCGCGCCACTTCGACAAACGCGTCGATCGCCTGATCCGGCTGCTCGTTAAGCAGGAAATTCAGGCCCTTGAAGTACGAACGCGGCAACGCGCCCTGTTCGCTCATCAACTGGCGCAGGTCGAAGCGGGCGGCCATCCAGCCAAGGCCAAAGACAAGTGGCAGCGCGAGCAACCACCAGGTTTCAAACATCATGGATCAGACTTTCGGGCCGACTACGTTATAGGAGACGCCTGGCTTTGCCTCGGGCGGCACAACATCGACCGGCGACGCCCTGCGCGCTTCACCCAGCGCACGGCGCAAGCGCGCGGCCTCCATGCGCTGGCGCATCAGACCGGGCGCAACCGCTGCCAGTGCCGCCAGGATGCCCAGACCAAACGCCGCCAGCAGAATCAGAATCAGCGGGGCATGCCACACAGCGCCGAAAAATAGTTGCAGGTCAGCATCGCCCGTGTTGCGCAGGGCCAGCACGAACAACAGGACGAACAGGACAATACGAAAGATCCAGGCGACGAGTTTCATGCGGTGTGAGACAACGTAACGGGGTTGGGCATCCGGCCATGCAACTCGCGGCCAGGCGCGCGGGCGACGGATTCCCGGCATTGTAACGGAATCACTTATCGCAAACGGTAACGAATGGTGGCGTCACGGGGCGCCGGCGCGGCCCGGGCCGGAAACCGTTCGACCCAACAAAAAGCGCTCCCGAGGGAGCGCTTTCCGAAAGACTTGCCAGTATGGCGAGCGAGCATCAGGAACGGACCAGATTGAGCTGGGCGTCCTCGCGCAATCCGCCTTGGGCCGACTGCGACGTGGACAGGCCCTGTCCGGCACTGCCGTGCCCCGACTGGCCGTTGGCGGCGATAACACCGCCCTGCGGCGACGCGGGACGATCCACACGCTCGCGTAATTCCTTGCCCGCCTTGAAATGCGGCACCCGTTTTTCGGGCACCAGCACTCGTTCACCGGACTTGGGATTGCGCCCCACGCGCGGCGGCCGCCGATTCAGACCGAAGCTGCCGAAGCCGCGGATCTCGATGCGATGGCCATCGGCCAGGGCTTCGGACATCGCGTCGAGAATCGTTTTCACCGAGATGTCCGCATCCCGCAGCAGCAACTGCGGGAAACGGGCAGCCAGTTTTTCGACGAGCTCGGACTTGGTCATGGGCGGTTTCGCTTGCGCGCAGCGCTCTCGCGTGAAATTACTGGTTGTCCTGGCCCAGCTTGGCCTTCAGCAGTGCACCGAGGTTGGTCGTGCCAGCCGCGCCGGTGTCAGCCTGGAACTTCTGCATCGCTTCCTGCTGCTCTGCGCTGTCCTTGGCCTTGATCGACAGGTTGATGTTGCGCGACTTGCGGTCGACGTTCACCACCAGGGCGGTGATCTGTTCGCCTTCCTTCAGCACGTTGCGGGCGTCTTCCACGCGGTCGGCGGAGATTTCCGAAGCGCGCAGGTAGCCTTCCACGTCGTCGGCCAGTTGCACCACGGCGCCCTTGGCATCAACAGCCTTGATCGTGCCGTTGACGAGCGAACCCTTGTCGTTGGCCGAGATGAAGTTGTTGAACGGATCGCCCGACAGCTGCTTGATGCCCAGCGAGATGCGTTCCTTGTCGACGTCGATGCCCAGGACGACAGCTTCCACTTCGTCGCCCTTCTTGTACTTGCGCACGGCTTCTTCGCCCGTCTCTTGCCACGACAGGTCCGACAGGTGCACCAGGCCGTCGATGCCGCCAGGCAGACCGATGAACACGCCGAAGTCGGTGATCGACTTGATCTGGCCGGTCAGCTTGTCGCCCTTCTTGTGGTTGCGGCTGAAATCGTCCCACGGATTGGCCTTGCACTGCTTCATGCCCAGGCTGATACGACGCTTGTCTTCGTCGATATCCAGAACCATGACTTCGACTTCGTCGCCCAGCTGGACAACCTTCGACGGGGCCACGTTCTTGTTGGTCCAGTCCATTTCCGACACGTGGACCAGGCCTTCGATACCGGCTTCGATTTCCACGAATGCGCCGTAGTCGGTCAGGTTCGTGACCTTGCCGAACAGACGCGTGCCTTGCGGGTAACGACGCGAGATGCCCACCCACGGATCTTCGCCCAGTTGCTTCACGCCCAGCGAGACGCGGTTCTTTTCCTGGTCGAACTTGAGGATCTTGGCGGTGATTTCCTGGCCAACCGACAGCACTTCGCTCGGGTGACGCACACGACGCCATGCCAGGTCGGTGATGTGCAGCAGGCCGTCGATGCCACCGAGGTCCACGAACGCGCCGTAGTCGGTGATGTTCTTGACGATACCGTTGACGATCGCGCCTTCCTTCAGCGTTTCCATCAGCTTCTGACGCTCTTCGCCCAGCGTGGCTTCCACCACGGCGCGACGCGACAGCACGACGTTGTTGCGCTTGCGATCGAGCTTGATCACCTTGAATTCAAGAGTCTTGCCTTCGTACGGCGTGGTGTCCTTGATGGGACGCACGTCGACCAGCGAGCCGGGCAGGAATGCGCGGATGCCGTTGACCATCACCGTCAGGCCGCCCTTGACCTTGCCGGTCACGGTACCCGAGATGATTTCGCCGTCTTCCAGCGCCTTCTCGAGGTTCAGCCACGATGCCAGGCGCTTGGCCTTGTCGCGGGACAGAATGGTGTCGCCATAGCCGTTCTCGAGCGCGTCGATGGCCACGGAGACGTAGTCGCCGGCCTGCACTTCGAGTTCGCCCTGGTCGTTCAGGAACTCCTCCACCGGCACAAATGCTTCGGACTTGAGGCCGGCGTTGACGACCACGAAATTGTGGTCGATGCGCACGACTTCAGCGGAAATCACTTCGCCAGCCTTCATATTGGAGCGGGCGATCGATTCCTCGAACAGTGCGGCAAAGGATTCGTTAGTTTGCAGGTCGGACATAAACGTAAGTTAGCAATCCGCAGTACGCTGGCCGGCGCGCCTATCGCGCTCAGTCTGCCATCGCAGCGGGGTTGGGTTGAGAACGTCTGGCGGCGGCAAAGCCCGCACCAGACTCCTGTTGCACCGGGGCGGCGACGCCCACCGTTATCGCACGGCGGCGAACCACTCCAGCACCTGCGTCACCGCCTCGTCGACCGTCATTTCGGACGTATCGAGGCGCTGCGCGTCTTCAGCGGGACGCAGCGGGGCGGCGGCACGGGAGCGATCCCGCGCGTCGCGCGCCTCGAGGTCACGCAAAAGGTCTTCGATATTAGCAGAAATTCCCTTATCAATCAATTGTTTATAGCGCCTGCGGGCGCGCGCCTCGACACTTGCGGTCAAGAACACCTTGAGCCGGGCCTCGGGAAAGATCACCGTGCCCATGTCGCGGCCGTCCGCGACCAGCCCGGGAAGTTTGCGAAACCCGCGTTGCAGCGCCGTCAACGCGTCGCGCACCGGCTGATGCACGGCCAGCGCGGAGGCCCGGTTGCCGATCGCCTCGTGGCGGATCAGCTGACTGACCTCCTCGCCCGCCAGCCATACCCGGTCCGGTCCGAATTTCACATCCAGGTGCAAGGCGATCCTCGCCAGCGCGTCGACGTCCTGGACGTCCACATCGGCCCGATCGCTGGCCAGCGCGACAAGCCGATAGAGCGCGCCGCTGTCCAGCAGATGGAAGCCAAGGGCATCTGCCACCTTGTGGGCCACGGTCCCCTTTCCGGACGCGGTGGGCCCATCTATGGTGATGACGTCGATGATAGTCATTATCAATTGATTGGTTTGAAACTATTGATTTTCGATCTCAATTGAGAATCGTTATCATGAAATCCATGGTTGCGTGGCAGCAGCGCCACGGTTCCTCACAAAAGTGCTGCGCAACCATCCTGAATTCATTCGCGAGGCAGCCACCGTGGCCAAAACACTTTCCTTCGGCATCATGCACCTGGGCATCGCTTTCAGCGTGACCTACGCGTTGACTGGCAATCTGGCCGTCAGCGGCGCCGTGACCTTCGTCGAACCAGCGGTGAACATGGTGGCGCACTACTTCTTCGACAAGTATTGGGACCGCCGCGAGCGCCGAGCCGCCGCAGACGCCCGCACCGGGAACACGGCGTCGGCCACCGCTGTGCCACGCCGGCTCGCCATGACGTGATCGCCACCAAGGCGGCACCGCGTGAAGTGACCGCTTACCGCGCCATCTTGCCGAACACCTCGAAATACTCGGGAAAAGTCTTGGCCACGCATCCCGGATCGTTGATCCGTACCGGCAAAGGACCAAATGCGGCCAGCGAGAAACACATCGCCATCCGATGGTCATCATAGGTGCCAATGCCATCGGACGGGGTGCGCCATAGCTCATCCGATGCTGGTGGCGTCACTTTCAGGTAGTCGGCACCCTCTTCCACCTGTGCGCCGAGCTTGCGTAGCTCGGTGGCCATGGCGGCAATCCGGTCGGTTTCCTTGACGCGCCAGCTGGCAATGTTTGTCAGCGTGGTCGTGCCTTCTGCAAACAATGCCGCGACAGCCAGCGTCATGGCCGCATCGGGAATATGGTTGCAATCGAGTTCGATGCCATTGAGCCGGCCGTCGTCGCGCTCCGTGCCACGCACCTCGATCCAGTTATCCCCGGCCATCACGTTGGCGCCCATGCGGTTCAGCGCATCGGCAAACCGTACGTCGCCCTGGATGCTCGACAATCCGACGCCTTCCACGCGCACCGGCCCGCCGCCGATCGCCCCGGCCGCCAGAAAGTACGACGCCGTGGAAGCATCGCCCTCGACGTAGATCTCGCCAGGCGATGTGTACGCGGCGTTGGCGGGCAGCACAAAGCGCTCCCAGCCGTGGCGCTCGACCGCGATGCCGAAGCGCGCCAGCAGGTTCAGCGTGATTTCGATGTATGGCTTCGAGATCAGTTCGCCGACCACCTCGATTTCAATGCGGCCGCTTGGCGCCGACGCCATCGGCAGCGTCATCAGCAGCGCCGTCAGAAACTGGCTCGATACGTCGCCGCGCACGCGAATCGGCGCATCGATGCGGATCTGTGCCGGACCGATCTGCAAGGGGGGATAGCCGGGCGTTCCCAGATAGTCGATCGACGCGCCAACCTGCAGCAGGCCGTCGACCAGATCGCCGATGGGACGCTCGTGCATGCGCGCCACGCCGCTCACCTTGTAGGTGCCGCCCTGCAAGGCGAGCGCCGCGGTCAGCGGACGAATCGCGGTGCCGGCGTTCCCCATGAACAGGTCCGCGGACTTGTTCGGAAATTTCCCGCCGACACCGGTCACGATGCAGTCGCCGCCGTCGCGGCGCCACGCCACGCCGAGCACCTTGAGCGCCTCCAGCATGACGCGCGTATCGTCGGAGTCGAGCAGGTCGCGCACGCGCGTCTCGCCGGTGGCGAGCGCCGCCAGCAGCAGCACGCGGTTGGAGATGCTTTTGGAGCCGGGCAGGCGAACCGTGCCCGAAGCACGGGTCAGAGGGCCGAGGGTCAGATGTTCCATGGTCTTTGCAGCCAGGCCGCCGCGCATCAGGCGCGTGGCGACCTCAGGGTTCTACGTTATGGGCGGCCGCGCGTGCGGCGCCCCATTTCAGGCGCGTGTCGCTGGCGCGCGCAAACACGCGCTCGAGCGCCGCGCCGTCGCCCGCCTTGATCTGCGCCTTGAGGTGGCCGAGCACCGCCTCATACGTATCGATCTCGCGCAGCAGCGCCTCCTTGTTGGCGATACAGATGTCGCGCCACATCTCCGGCGAAGACGCGGCAATGCGCGTGAAGTCGCGGAAACCGCCGCCGGCAAAATCGAGCTTCAGCGCGGCGTCCTCGGCGTTGCCGATCTGCGCGACGAGCGCATACGACAACAGATGCGGCAGATGGCTGACCGCGGCGAAGACGGCGTCATGCTGCACGGCCGACATCACATGGCAATCGGCGCCCGCCGCTTCCCACATCGCGCGCACCGCCGCCACGTCGGCACGGCTGTTTTCCTGCAGCGGACACAGTACGACCTTCTTGCCACGATACAGATCGTTCAGCGCCGCCTCGACACCGTTCAGCTCGCGCCCGGCAATCGGATGCGCGGGTACGAACTGCGCAACCTTGTCGCCAAGGGCGGTCTTGGCCGCCATGATCACATCGGATTTGGTGCTGCCCGCATCGGTGACAATCGTGCCCGGCTGCAGATGCGGCTCCAGCGCGTGCAACAGCGCGAAGTTCTGCGCGACCGGCGCGCACAGTACGATCAGGCTGGCGCCGCGCGCGGCATCGGCGAGCGATTCGGCGATCTCGTCGATCACGCCGAGCGCCTTGGCCTTTTCGAGCGATGCCGCCGAACGCCCCACCCCGATCACCGTGTCAACCACACCGGCACGTTTCAGCGATAACGCCAGCGATCCGCCGATCAGGCCGACCCCAACAATCACGACACGGGAAAAATGCAACGCTCGCACGGATTCAATCTCAGTGGAATTCATTTCAGCGCCTGCTCCAGCGCTGTGATCAACGTGGCATTCTCCTCGGGTAGGCCGATCGTGATGCGCAACCATTGCGGCAAGCCATAGTTGGCCACCGGTCGCACGATCACGCCTTGCTTGAGCAGCGCCAGATTGACGCGCGCACCGGCGCCGTCATCGCTGCCGACGCGGACCATGACGAAATTGCCCGACGAGTTCACGTATTCCAGGCCCATCCGCTCGAATGCGGCGACCAACTGCGCCTTGCCAGCACGATTGAGCTCGGCGCTGCGATGGAGAAAATCCGTATCGCCCAGCGCCGCCACAGCAGCGGCCTGCGCCAGGCTGTTGACGTTGAACGGCTGGCGCACACGATTGAGCAGATCGGTCAGCGGAGGTTGCGCCACGCCATAGCCGACGCGCAGCCCGGCCAGGCCATACGCCTTCGAGAAGGTGCGCGACACCATCAGGTTCGGATACTTGCGCACCCAGGCGACGGACTCGTACTGCTGCGCGGGATCGAGATATTCGTTGTACGCCTCGTCCAGCACCACCACGACATGCTGCGGCACCTTGGCCAGGAACGCCTCGATCTCGGCAGCGGCCACAAACGTGCCGGTCGGATTGTTCGGATTGGCGATGAAGACGAGCTTGGTGTCCGGCGCAATGGCCGCGGCCATCGCATCGAGATCATGCCCATAGTCGCGCGCCTTCACCTCGATGGCGCGGGCGCCCACTTCCTGCGTGGCCAGCGCATAGACGGCAAACGAATACTCGGCGTAGACGATCGACTCGCCCGGACGCACGAGCGCATGCGCGGCAAGTTCGAGGATGTCGTTGCTGCCGTTGCCGAGCGTGAGCCATTCGGCCGGCACGTCGAACTTCGCGGCAAGCTTCGCTTTCAGCTCGAAGCCGTTGCTGTCCGGATAGCGCCCGAGTTCGCCCATCGCCGCGGCGATGGCGTGCTTGGCCGACTCTGGCATGCCCAGCGGATTCTCGTTCGAAGCCAGTTTGACGATGCGCGCCTCGTCGAGGCCGAACTCGCGCGCAACTTCCGAAATCGGCTTGCCGGCGATGTAGGGCGAGATCTTTCGCACGTACGACGGGCCGAAGTAGTCGGCTGCGTTGCCCTGTTCTGACATGGTGTTACCTCGCTGTTATCGGCTCGACGGATAGGAACCGAGCACCTTCAGATACGCGGCATTGGCGCGCAGCATCTCGATCGCACGCGCCACGGCGGGGTCGTGCTGGTGCCCTTCCACATCGACGTAGAAGTAGTATTCCCATGCGCCGCTGCGCGCGGGACGCGATTCGAAGCGGCACATCGACACGCCGTTTTCCGCCAGCGGCGCCAGCAGCTGGTACACGGCGCCCGCCTTGTTCGGCACGGACAGGATCATCGACGTCTGGTCGCTGCCCGACGGTTCGGTTTCGTATCGGCCGATCACCGCGAAGCGCGTGCGATTGTGCGGATCGTCCTGGATGTGCGACCGGACGATATGCAGGTGATAGCGGTTGGCGGCCGACTCGCCGGCAATCGCCGCCACGGTTGGATCTTCGCTGGCCATGCGCGCCGCCTCCGCGTTGCTCGACACCGCCTGGCGCTCGAGGTTCGGATAGTTGGCGGTCAGCCAGTGCTGGCATTGCGCCAGGGCCTGCGCGTGCGCGCGCACGACCTTGACGCCCTGCATGTCCGGCGTCGACGCCATGAGGTTGTGATGCACCTTCAGGGCGATTTCACCGCTAATCTTCAGCGAGGTTTGCAGGAACAGGTCGAGCGTGCGCGATACCGCGCCTTCGGTGGAATTCTCGACCGGCACCACGCCATATTCGACGGTGCCCGCCTCGACTGCCCGAAACACCTCGTCGATACTCGGGCACGGCACGCCGGACACTTCATGACCGAAGTGCGCGTAAAGCGCCTGTTCGGAAAACGTTCCCGCGGGCCCCAGAAAGGCAATTTCCAGCGGCTTTTCCAGTCCGCGGCAGGCCGACATCACCTCGCGCCAGATCGACGCCACGCTTTCGTCGAGCAGCGGCCCGGGATTGGCGCCCTGCACCTTGCGGATGACCTGCAATTCGCGCTCGGGACGAAACACCGGCGCGCCATACTTCTTCTTGACCTCGCCGACATCGAGCGCGAGCTGCGCACGGCGGTTCAGCAACGTCAGCAGTTCGCGGTCGACGGCATCGATCTGGTTGCGCAGCGGCGCCAGGTCCGCGGACAACGCCTGCTCTTGCGGGCTGGGGCCGCCATTGTCATTGCGCGTCGCGTCCGCGCCGGCGCTCGGCTTGTCTTGCTCTGTCATATCAAGGCCTGTGGGCCGCGTGTGGCACGGCCTCTCGAAAAGTCTGGGCAACGCCGCGCCCCCCACCAGGCAGGAAGCGCGGCAGATGCACCGCCGTCAGGCGGCGGTGCGCTCGAATTCGCGCATGAAGTCGATCAGCGCGGTAACACCTTCGAGTGGCATCGCGTTGTAGATGCTTGCGCGCATGCCGCCCACGGACTTGTGGCCCTTGAGCTGTACCAGGCCATTCGCGCGCGCCTGGGTCAGGAACGCTTCGTTGCGCGATTCATCGCGCAGGAAGAACGGTACGTTCATGCGCGAGCGGCAGCTGGGGTCGATTTCGTTACGGTAGTAGTCGCTCTGGTCCAGGAAGTCGTACAGCGCGGTCGCCTTGGCGATGTTGCGCTGCTCGATCGCGGCAACGCCGCCCTGCGCCTTGAGCCATTGGAACACCAGCCCGGCGATATAGATCGCATAGGTCGGCGGGGTGTTGTACATCGAATCGTGTTCGGCCACGATGCGCCAGTTGAACGCCGAAGGGCACAGCGGATGCGCGAATCCGACCAGGTCTTCGCGCACGATGACGATCGTCACGCCAGCCGGGCCGATGTTCTTCTGCGCGCCGCCGTAGACCACCTGCACGCGCGACCAGTCGATCGGACGCGACAGGATATGGCTCGACGCATCAGCAACGACGATGCGTCCCTTGTCATGCGTGCCGGTCTGACCGATATCGGGAATTTCCTGGAATTCGACGCCGACAATGGTTTCGTTGGTGCACAGGTGCACGTACGCGGCATCGTCCGACAGCTTCCACTCGGCGGCATCGGGAATCTTGTGCCACTTCTGGTCCTTGCTGGACGCGGCGATGTTGACTTCGCTGTAGCGTCGCGCTTCCTGCTCGGTCTTGACCGACCACGTGCCGGTCACCACGAAATCGGTCTTCGGCTTTGCGGCGCTGACGCGATTGGCCAGGTTCAACGGCACGATGCCGTTTTCGCCGATCGCGCCGCCTTGCAGAAACAGGATCTTGAAGTTCTGGGGAATATGCAGCAGATCGCGCAGGTCGGCGAGCGCCTGTTGATGGATGCTCTCGAATTCCTTGCTGCGATGGCTCATCTCCATCACCGACACCCCAGTGCCGCGCCACGACAGCATTTCCTCGGCCGCCTGTTGCAGGACTTCGGCCGGCAACGCGGCCGGACCCGGCGAGAAATTGAAGACGCGCTCGGCCAGGGAACGTTGCAGGCCGTGGAGGGCGGGATTCTGGGGATCGTTCATGGAGGAAAAAAGAAAAATGGCTGCCGGATTGAACCAGGCAGCCATTATCCCTCAAACCCGCGACGCTGGGACACCGGTGTATCCGCGTGCGTCTGAAGCCGTTGGCCCCGGCCGGCCGCGAAGCCATGCCGAGGCCAGCCGTCGATCACTTCGAAGCGGCGGTAATTTCCTTTTCGGCGGCGTCGCGCATCGACTTGCCAACCTGCGGGCCGTACTTCTGCATCATCGAACCCCAGATTTCCTGCGTGGCCTTGCCCTGGTTCTGCATGAACTTCTGGCCGGTCGGCGACTTCAGGAACGTGGTCAGGTCCTTGATTTCCTGCGTCGAGTAGTACTTGCCGAAGGCGTCGTAGTGAGCCTTGATCGCATCCTGCTTGAAGCTATCGGTCGTGAACGCCGTGCCCGCGCCATCGACCATGCGTTGCACCGCGCCGTTCTTCTTCAGCTTCTCGACCGCAGCCTGCTTTTGCTTGTCGTTCAGCGTCTTGTTTTCGACCAGAACCTGCTCCAGCACCAGCGGCGCTTCCTGCTTGGCGCCTTGCTGCCAGTTATCGGCCTGGCCCTTGACGGCCTGATCAGCCTGCATGACGGTCAGCAGTTCCTTGATGGCGGCAGTCTTGTCCTTGTCTTCCTGAGCGTGCGCGGCTTGCGCGAGCATCATCATCGGGGCGAAAGCAGCCAGAACAGCGATACGTCGATAGGTTTTGAGCATTATGACTCCCTGTAAATACGTCCGGTTTAGTCCGGTCGGCCTTCTGGCGAGTTCCGGCCGCCGTCCCATTGTTGCAACAATTTACGAATTCGCGTCCGCGTCGGTGGCACCCGCGTCGGTGGCGCCCGAGCTGTCGTCCGCGGCCTCGCCGTCATCAGCGCTGCCGCTGTCGTCATCCGATTCGACGATTCGCTGCAGACCCGACAGTTTCGTGCCCTCGTCGACATTGATCAGCGTGACGCCCTGCGTGGCGCGGCCCATCTCGCGGATTTCAGCCACCCGCGTGCGGATCAGCACGCCGCCGGTCGTGATCAGCATGATTTCGTCTTCCGGCGAAACCAGCGCCGCGGCCACCACGCGGCCATTGCGCTCGCTCGTCTGGATCGCAATCATGCCTTTGGTGCCACGGCCGTGTCGAGTGTATTCGGAGATCGGCGTACGCTTGCCATAGCCGTTCTCCGTGGCGGTCAGCACGCTGCCTACCGGCATGGCTTCACCCTCTGCCGGATCGACCTCTGCGCTTTCAGCCGGCGCAACCAGCATGGCGATCACGGCCTGGCCCTCGTCCAGGTTCATGCCGCGCACGCCGCGCGCCTGGCGACCCATCGGCCGCACGTCGTTTTCGTCGAAACGCACGGCCTTGCCGGCGTCCGAGAACAGCATCACGTCGTGTTGACCGTCGGTCACGGCAGCGCCAATGAGGAAGTCGCCTTCGTCGAGGTCCACTGCAATGATGCCGGCCTTGCGCGGATTCGAGAATTCGGTCAGCGCGGTCTTCTTGACTGTGCCGCGCGCCGTGGCCATGAAGATGAAATGCTCGGCATCAAACTGGCGCACCGGCAGGATCACGTTGATCTTCTCCCCGTCGGCCAGCGGGAACATGTTCACGATCGGACGGCCGCGCGAATTGCGCGAACCCTGCGGCACCTCATAGACCTTGAGCCAGTAAAGGCGGCCGCGATTCGAGAAGCACAGGATGTAGTCGTGCGTATTCGCCACGAACAACGTGTCGATCCAGTCGTCTTCCTTCGTCGTGGTCGCCTGCTTGCCGCGACCGCCGCGCTTCTGCGCACGGTATTCGGAAATCGGCTGGCTCTTCATGTAGCCCGAGTGCGACAGCGTGACCACCATGTCTTGCGGCGTGATCAGGTCTTCGGTGTCGAGTTCGGTTGCGTTCAACTCGATCTGCGAGCGCCGCGCGTCACCGAATTCGGCACGGATCGCGCCCAGTTCTTCGGTGATGATGGTGGTGATGCGCTCGGGGCGCGCCAGGATATCGAGCAGATCGGCGATGATGCCCATCACTTCGCGATATTCCTGGACGATCTTGTCCTGCTCCAGGCCCGTGAGGCGCTGCAGTCGCATCTGCAGGATTTCTTGCGCCTGACCATCGGAGAGGCGGTACAGGCCGTCGGGTTGCATGCCGAACACAGCGGGCAGGCCGTCCGGGCGATAAGATTCGCGGCCGCCGGCAGTGTCGCTTTCAGCACGCGCCAGCATCTCCCGGACCAGGCTGGAATCCCATGCGGTGGCCATCAATTCCTGCTTGGCCACAGGCGGCGTGGGCGCGGCCTTGATGATCGCGATGAACTGGTCGATGTTGGCCAGCGCCACCGCCAGGCCTTCCAGCACATGACCGCGTTCGCGCGCCTTGCGCAGTTCGAACACGGTGCGCCGGGTCACCACTTCGCGGCGATGCGACAGGAAGGCGTCCAGCATCTGCTTCAGATTGAGCAGGCGCGGCTGGCCGTCGACCAGCGCGACCATGTTCATGCCGAAGGTGTCCTGCAGCTGGGTGTTCTTATATAGGTTGTTCAGCACAACCTCGGGCACCTCGTTGCGCTTGAGTTCGATCACCACGCGCATGCCTGACTTGTCAGATTCATCGCGGATGTCGGAAATGCCCTCGACCTTTTTCTCGGTGACCAGTTCGGCGATACGCTCGAGCAGCGTCCGCTTGTTCACCTGGTACGGCAGTTCGTCGACGATGATCGCCTGGCGCTGGCCGCGGTCGATGTCCTCGAAGTGCGTGCGGGCGCGCATGACGACGCGCCCGCGGCCGGTACGGTAGCCCTCCCGGACGCCCTGAATACCGTAAATAATGCCGGCGGTCGGAAAATCGGGCGCCGGCACAAGTTCAATCAGTTCGTCGATCGTGGCATTCGGATTGCGCAGCAGATGCAGGCAGGCGTCGACAACCTCGTTGAGGTTATGCGGCGGGATATTGGTGGCCATGCCGACCGCGATACCCGACGAACCATTGATAAGCAAATTCGGAATACGCGCCGGCAAAATACCGGGCTCTTTCTCCGAACCGTCATAGTTAGGCTCGAAATCGACAGTTTCCTTGTCGATATCGTGCAGCATTTCATGGGCAATTTTGGCCAGGCGGATTTCGGTATAACGCATCGCCGCGGCGTTATCCCCGTCCACGGAGCCGAAGTTGCCCTGGCCATCGACCAGCATATAGCGGAGGGAAAAATTCTGCGCCATACGGACAATGGTGTCATAAACTGCGGTGTCGCCGTGCGGGTGATACTTACCAATCACATCGCCGACGATACGGGCCGATTTTTTGTACGGCCGGTTCCAATCGTTGTTGAGCTCGTGCATCGCATAGAGCACGCGCCGGTGTACCGGTTTCAGGCCGTCCCGTACATCAGGCAGCGCGCGCCCCACGATAACGCTCATCGCGTAATCGAGATATGAGCGGCGCATTTCCTCTTCGAGCGAGACCGGAAGGGTTTCTTTGGCGAATTGATCCATTGCGGCGTGGTTTATGCGGCGGGTTTAAGCGAATGAAGCCTGCGAATCCGGCGGCCAAAAAAGCGCCTGCCGGGTCGAGGCCAACATGGCATTCTATCATGCGCGCAACCCCTGCCCGACCTTGCCGGAACCCCTGCACGGAACCCCTCCACCACGCCCGACCGGCATCGGGTCGATGCCTCGCAAGCCAGACGGGACAAGGGTTTGCAGGCACCGCAAGATCGATGTTGCACAAACACCACAGGCCCAAAACCACGTGGTTGAATCGAATATATTTACTTCTTAGGAAACGAGCCTTGTGGCACAATTCCCCAGCGAAGAGCCAGACATTGTTCGAAGTGGAGCATCTACCACATCGAGAATGTTATACTCCGAAGAATGTATGACTTGTTTTCGTCCATTTGCTCGCAGTAACCCTGCGGTGATCTCATCCTGAGAGGAGAAATATGAAAAAATTTGCCAAGCTCGCGCTCGTTGCAGCTACCGCAGTAATGGCTGCATCCGCTCAAGCCCAGTCCGTCCCCTACGAAAAGAAGGCAGTGAACGATAACTGGGGCAACGGTACGAGCGAGTACGTGTGGAAGAATGGCACGAACGAGCTCTGCTGGCGCGATAGCTCCTGGACCCCGGCAACCGCCAATGCTCAGTGCGATGGCGCGCTGGCTCCGGCTGCTGCTCCGGCTCCGGCCCCGACCCCGGTGGCTCCGCCGGCTGTGTCGAGCGAAAAGGTCACTTTCGCTGCTGACACCCTGTTCGACTTTGACAAGGCTGTTCTGAAGCCTGAAGGCAAGGCCAAGCTGGACGACCTGGTCTCGAAGCTGCAAGGCATCACGCTGGAAGTCATCATCGCCGTTGGCCACACCGACTCGTTCGGTTCGGACAAGTACAACGATCGCCTGTCGATCCGTCGTGCTGAATCGGTCAAGGCTTACCTGGTAAGCAAGGGCGTTGAAGCCAACCGCGTGTACACCGAAGGCAAGGGCAAGCGTCAGCTGAAGGTTGATCCGAAGTCGTGCAAGGGCAACCGCACCGCTCAGATCGCCTGCCAGCAACCGAACCGTCGCGTGGAAGTCGAAGTGGTCGGCACCCGCAGCGCACGTTAATCGGATCCTCTCCGATGAAGAAAAGCCCAGCGCAAGCTGGGCTTTTTTTTCGCCCCGATTTTGCCGCGGCAAATATGCCATTTCCGAGATTCGGCTCGGCTCCGATTTTTTGGTAAAGTTGGCGCAGCTTTCCCACGAGAATTGCCGCCTCGCGGCACACACGATGTCGCAAACGACTACCCTGAACTCCTCCGCCACTTCCCCCGCCACCAACCGCAATGCCGATCCAAAGGAGATCGACAAGTTCAGCGAGCTGGCCCATCGTTGGTGGGACCCCAACAGCGAATTCAAACCGCTGCACGATCTCAATCCACTTCGCCTGGGGTGGATTGACAGCATCGCGCATCTCGCCGGCAAGCAAGTGATCGATGTCGGCTGCGGCGGCGGCATTCTTTCCGAAAGCATGGCGCGCCTCGGCGCGACGGTGCGCGGCATCGACCTCTCCAGCAAGGCGCTGAAGGTAGCCGATCTGCACAGCCTGGAATCGGGCGTTGCGGTGACTTACGAGGAGATCGCCGTAGAAGAGCTGGCAGCGCGCGCGCCTGCCAGCGTGGATGTCGTCACATGCATGGAAATGCTTGAACATGTGCCGGATCCACAGTCGATCGTCCGCGCATGCACGAAGCTGGTCAAACCCGGCGGCTACGTGTTTTTCTCGACCATCAACCGCAATCTCAAAGCGTATTTATTGGCAATCGTCGGTGCGGAATACGTGCTGAACATGCTGCCGCGCGGTACGCACGATTACGAGAAATTCATTACACCGTCCGAATTGGCGCGATACGCCCGCAATGTCGGTCTTGACATGATCGAAATGCGGGGCATGACCTATAACCCGCTGACACAGATTTACACGCTCGGCCGAGACACCGACGTCAATTACATGGTGGCGTTCCGCAAGGTGGCTCAATAATGGCCGGCGCTTTCGACGCAATCTTTTTTGATCTCGATGGCACGCTGGCAGACACCGCGCCTGACCTGGCCGCCGCGGCCAATCGGCTGGTGGTGGAGCACGGCATGGCGCCAGTACCGTACGAGAAACTTCGGCCGGTGGCGTCGCATGGCGCGCGCGGGCTGATTGGCGCGGCCTTTGGAAAGCGCCCGGAAGACCCCGAATTCCCGGCGCTGCGCGATACGTTCCTCGACTATTACGAAGCTGATATCGCGGTTCATACGCGCCTGTTCGACGGGATGGAGGAGGTGCTGGCCAGGCTGGAAGCAGACGGCATCGTATGGGGCATCGTCACGAACAAGATTGCGCGTTTCACCGTCCCGCTCGTTGCAGCCATCGGGCTGGCGCCACGCGCCGCGGCGGTGGTCAGCGGCGACACGACAGCGCACGCCAAGCCCCACCCTGCCCCGCTGTTGCACGCGGCCGCGGTCAGTGGCGTCGCACCGGAGCGCTGCATGTACGTGGGCGACGACCTGCGCGACATCCAGGCCGGCAAGGCGGCGGGCATGGCGACAGTATCGGCCGCCTACGGATATTGCGGTGACGCCGAGCCTCCGGAATCTTGGGGCGCCGACTTCCTGATCCGTCACCCGTCCGAGCTGCTCAGGCTGCTCGGCTGAACGCCATTACACGCGCACGGAACTGCAACGCACCATTCGCGTCGAAAGCGGGTACAATCCGTTTTCTTTCGCGTTTTACTACGCACATTGGGGCCGACCTGGTTTCGACGTGGGTTGCAAAGCAGTGGAGGGCATACCGAGGACCCGTCACCTCGTTAATCAATGGGAATGCAATAACTGCTAACGACGAACGTTACGCACTGGCAGCCTAAGGGCCGCCGTCCTCGCACTGGCTCGCTGACGGGCTAGGGTTCGCAAGAACCAGCGAGGTCATTTACGTCAGATAAGCTTCGGGAGTGTCACGGGCCCGAGGACGAAAATCTAGTGACTCGCCGTCGTAGAGCGTGTTCGTCCGCGATGCGGCGGTTAAATCAAATGACAGAACTAAGTATGTAGAACTCTCTGTGGAGGGCTTGCGGACGCGGGTTCGATTCCCGCCGGCTCCACCAGTACAAACAGAAAACCCAACCGCCACCGGTTGGGTTTTTTATTTGCGGCGACTGCGCGGCAGTCTCAGTGCATCACGGCGCCGCTCACGGGCAGGCTTTCCAGCCGAGCCATATGGAAACGCTCAAGCGGGAGTGTCACGCCCAGCCGGGCAAACATCTGCCCCGCGTGATCGACCGATTGCAGCATGCCGGGCATCCAGAGCCGCTGCAGCCGCGATAGCGGTTCCCCGGAATGCTCGGCAAACGCGTCGATGCCAAATTCCTGGATGGCCTTGAAGAGGACCAATCCCACCAAATACATGTCGCCCGTATCGAGCGCGATTTCCGCCTGGGCGGTCCAGCGCGCTGCACGATCCTTAATTTTTTCCGCTTCGGCAAACCGTTCCGTGATGGTTGGCATGAACGCGTCGCCGGGCGGCAGAAAGGTAAAACTCATCAGACGGCTCCTGTCCCCGTATCCAAACAATGACGGCATTCTTCGCCAGAAACTGTAGTGGTCGAAAGTAGATATGATCGATCTGTGCAATTTCCGGCAAAAATACAACACTTAGCGATTTGCACGCCACAAGCGCTGAAGGCCCGCAGGGACCGATCGTGCACCGCGCCGCCATATTGAGCGTTGTCAGCGCGCAAGGCGCCCGGGCCCGGCGCAGGTTTCAGATCAGATGAATTGCGATCCGATTGATCGCAACATGCAGCGGGAAGTGCAGTTGATGCCGGTATGCCGGCGTGCGGGCGCTACAATAGCCGGTCGCCGCTTCCTGTCCTCCACACATGTCCGACCATCCCCGCTTTACCGTCAACCGATCCATGATCACGCTGCTGCCCGAGCAGCCGTTCCTGGACTGGATTCAGGCCGTCGATCCCGACCCTGTCCCCACGCTGACGCTGGACGACGTGCGCGACGACGCCAGCGTCTTCCTGCTTCCCGGCGAACTTGCCGACACACAGGAAAATGCCTTGCACTGGGTGGAAAAGCGCTGGCGCCACTTTTTCGAATTCATGCTGGGCGAATGGTTCGACGATTCCGTCTGGCCCGAAACCCTATCCCTGGCGATGTTCCGCGAATGGTTCACCATCCGCTTTCACTCGATGGTGTGGGACATGGCGCCCGAGGCACCGATCGAGCACGAGGACTGGGAAGGCGAGGACGACGACGACATGCCAACCATCCTGCACTGACCGGGCGCGATATTCGTCCCCTGGCATTCGAGCGCGCCATGCAAGCGCGATACGGCGCACGACGTCGCGCGCACAAATCGCCACGCAGCGCCCAACAAAAAACGGCACGCCATGGCGTGCCGTTTCGCATCGACGCGCGCGCCTCAGAGAAAGCGGTCCAGGATCTTGCGGCTTGCCTTGTCCAGTGCCGCCTGATCGCGAATCAGATAATGGATGCCATGGCTATCCGAAATCAGCAGCGTGGTGCCGGTCAGCCGCCGGATATCCTCTTCTCCGCGTAGCACCAAGTCGGTCTGACCACGATCGGTCCGGACCGTCCAGACACTCGGCGTGGCGTAGGTCGATACGCTCACGATCGCCTCGATCTCGGGCATGAATTCGCGCCCGGCCAGCTCGGCCTCGATCAGCTCGCGCGTGGCGCCGGGCAATGCGTCGAGACGCGGAATCCACACCAGCTCACGGCCATCGGTGCTCATCATGCCGAGGCCGTCGTCGGCTGCCGAGATCGGAAACGCCCGCACCGGCACCACGCCTTCATGCGCCGTACCATCGGCCGTCGTCAGCACGAGCTTGCCAAAACTGTTGCGGGTCAAAGTGAAATCTGGCGTTTGCATCGGGGGTTGCTCGAAAGAATGGTCACTGCGCACTGATTGGCTCCACGGCTTCTGCACGCGGCGCGGCGTCGCCGGTCTCTTCACCGGCTTCCGCATCGACATTGCGGGCCTGCGCCTGGTAGAGCTTGTAGTACGCCCCTTCGCGCGCCAGCAGTTCGTCGTGACTGCCTACTTCCACTATCTGGCCGCGATCCATCACCACCAGCCGATCCGCCTTGCGTAGCGTGGACAGGCGGTGCGCGATCGCGATCGTGGTGCGTCCTTGCACGAGATTGTCGAGCGCCTTCTGGATTTCCTTCTCAGTGGTCGTGTCCACCGACGACGTAGCCTCGTCCATGATCAGGATGCGTGGATCGATCAGCAGCGCGCGCGCAATGGAAATGCGCTGGCGTTCGCCGCCGGACAGCGCCTGGCCGCGTTCGCCCACCAGCGAATCGTAGCCATGCGGCAGGCGCAGGATGAATTCGTGCGCATGCGCGGCGCGCGCCGCGGCGATGATTTCCTCGCGCGTGGCATCGGGCTTGCCGTAAGCAATATTGTCGGCAATCGTGCCGAAGAAAAGGAACGGCTCCTGCAGCACCAACCCGATATTGCGGCGGAATTCCGAAACCGGCAGCGAGCGGATGTCGACGCCGTCGACGCGGATCGCGCCTTCGGAAACATCGTAGAAACGGCAAATCAGGTTCACCAGCGTGCTCTTGCCCGATCCGCTATGCCCGACCAGGCCGATCATCTCGCCGGGTCGGATGGTCAGGTTCAGGCCACGGATCACGGCGCGATTGCCGTAGCGGAAGCCCAGGTCGCGCAGTTCGATCGCGCCCTGCACATTGGCAAGATGCACGGGCTTCTGCGGCTCGGGCACGCTGGACACGTGGTCGAGAATATCGAAGATCCGCTTGGCGCCCGCCGCGGCCTTCTGCGTCACCGATACGATGCGGCTCATCGAATCGAGCCGGGTATAGAACCGGCTGATATACGTGAGGAAGGCGACCAGCACGCCCACGGTGATTGCGTCGTGGCTGACCTGCCAAATGCCGAAGATCCACACCACCAGCAGGCCCACTTCGGTCAGCAGCGTCACGGTCGGCGTGAACAGCGACCACACGGCGTTCACGCGATCGTTGATCGCCAGATTGTGCTTGTTGGCTTCACGAAAACGCGACACCTCCCGCTTTTCCTGCGCGAATGCCTTAACCACGCGGATGCCCGGAATCGTATCGGCCAGCACATTGGTGATTTCGGACCAGATCCGGTCGATCTTCTCGAAACCGTGACGCAGGCGATCGCGCACCAGATGAATCATCCACGCGATGAACGGCAGCGGCACCAGTGTGACCAGCGCCAGCCACGGGTTGATCGACACCAGGATCACCGCGGTCATCGCGATCATCAGCACGTCGGTGGCAAAGTCGAGCAAATGCAACGAAAGGAACACGCTAATGCGATCGCTTTCCGATCCGATACGCGCCATCAGGTCGCCGGTGCGCTTGCCGCCGAAGTATTCGAGCGAAAGCTTGAGCAGGTGTTCGTAAGTTGTTGTGCGCAGATCCGCGCTGATGCGCTCGGACACGCGCGCCAGCAGATAGGTGCGCGCCCAGCCCAGGCTCCACGCCACCAACGCCGCGCCGAGCAGCCCCGCCAGGTAGAGCTTGACCAGGTCGCGGTCGATCGGTACGCCGTTCTGGTACGGAATCAGCACCTTGTCCATCAGCGGCATGGTCAGGTACGGCGGCACCAGCGTGGCGGCAGTCCCGAGCAGCAGCAGCACAAAACCGCCCAGCAGTTCCCAGCGATAGGGTCGCGCAAAGCGCCACAGGCGCAACAGCGCCCAGGTGGAAGGCGGCGTTTCCAGCTCGCGGCTGCATTGCGGGCATTGCTCTTCGCCGGGCGGAATCGGCGCTTTGCAGGTCGGGCAGACGTCGGCCTCGACGCTGGCGGCGCGGCCGGTGGCCAGCGTGTCTCGACGAGCGTCGAACTGGTCGGCCAGGCGCAATGCGTCGGGATTGTAACCAAGCGTGTAGCGCCAGGTGGCCAGACGGACCTGTCCGTCGGCAAGTTCCAGCGTGCCGACGCCTGCGTGGTCGCCATGCGACAGGCTGAGGCCGGCGGCGATGTCCCAGCTGCGGAGGTCTTTTTCACCCGGGGCGCGCGAGATCAGACGACGATCCGTCACAACCAGCCACCCTTGGGTAAAATGCAGTCTCGCGTCCAGGTCCAGCGTCAGCCCGGCCAGGACGGATTCCCCGGGCAACAGGGTCGTGCCGAGTTCGGCTGCCCAGGGACCTTGCGGGCCGGGGTGGGTGGAAGCAGACGGGGAGGACTGGGTCATTGTTGGCGCAAGAAGCATTAAAAGCGCGTCCGCAGGCCCAAAAATGGATCAAATACGGACATAACTTGAAACAATTTAAGCGGGGCGCCGGCTGGCGGCCCGCAATTTTGCCCGCAAGTATACATAACGCAAACAAACGGGCGCCCGGTGCACGCACAACGCTCGGTGGTCGGTTCAGGGTAGCTGAGGGGTCAACCCCGCGACTGCTGCAACGTTACTGAAAGGTTAGGCTTCCATTTCCCGGGCATTCGCCCACTGCCTCAAGCTAAATCAATGAAAAAGAAGGACATTGAGATTTTCGATGTCATGTCGCTGCGCGGCCCGAATATGTGGACATATCGGCCGGTGCTGGAGGCATGGGTCGACATCGGCGAACTGGAGGATTTCCCCTCCAACAAGATTCCGGGGTTTTACGAGCGCCTGTCGACATGGCTGCCGACGCTGATCGAGCACCGCTGCAGCCCCGGTGTGCGCGGCGGC
>Ga0209023_10000996_pt1 | contig 39758 bp, 31 predicted proteins | sample LakOneMetagenome_FD_187468 | JGI IMG/M metagenome (GOLD analysis project Ga0209023, IMG submission 187468) | Freshwater and sediment microbial communities from Lake Erie, Canada (SPAdes) (version 2) | ecosystem: Environmental > Aquatic > Freshwater > Lentic | place: Lake Erie, Canada...
CGAGGGCGGCTCGGGAGGAGGGGTCACGCGGGCTCGTCCTGGAAGGGACGGACCTCGACGGGCGCGAGGCATGCGGCCGACGCCTCGCGCGCCCACGCCAACGCGGCGTCGAGGTCGTCGGCGGCGATCACCCAGAAGCCGCCGAGATACTCACGCGTCTCGAGGTAGGGCCCGTCGGTGATGAGCGGCTCGTCGCCGCGGGCGTCGACCACGGTGGCGGCCGAGGCAGGCATCAGGCCACCGCCGAAGACCAGGGCTTCGGCGGCCTTGAGCTTGGTGTTGAAGCGGTCGACGGCGGCGAAGACGACCTGGATGTCGACGCCCTCGGGGATCGCGTTGGTGTCGTCGTGGTGCACGGCCATGAGGTACTGGTGCATCGGGGTTCCTCTCGGTTGGTGTCTTGTCACCTGTTCCACGAACGGGAGTGGCCGCATGCGACAACCTGATCGAGAGGAATCTACGAGACCTGACCGTCGGCGTTCAGCGGGCGCGCAGCCAGGCGAGCACGGCGAGCACGCGGCGGTGGTCCTCCGAGGACGGCAGCAGACCGAGCTTGGTGAAGATCGAGCTCACGTGCTTCTCGACCGCGCCGGCGCTCAGCACGAGCTCGTCGCAGATCGCGGTGTTGGAGCGCCCCTGGGCCATCAGGCCCAGCACCTCGCGCTCCCGCGGGCTCAGCCGGCCCAGCGGGTCGCTGCTGCGGCGGGAGAACAGCTGGGCCACCACCTCCGGGTCGAGCACGGTGCCGCCTCCCACGACGGTGTCGAGGGCCCGGGTCACCTCGGAGAGGTCCTGGATCCGGTCCTTGAGGAGATAGCCGACGCCGCCATCACCGGAGGCGAGCAGCTCGTCGGCGTACGCGACCTCGACATACTGGCTGAGCAGGAGAACCGCGCACGACGGCACCCGCTGCCGGATCTCGACCGCGGCGCGCAGGCCGTCGTCGGTCTGCGTCGGGGGCATCCGGACGTCGACGACAGCGACCTCGGGGGTGTGCTCGACGACGGCATCGACGAGGGTGGGCGCATCGCCGACGGCCGCGACCACCTCGTGGCCGGCCTCGACGAGCAGCCGGACCAGGCCCTCCCGGAGGAGGGCCGAGTCGTCGGCGACCACGACGCGCATCAGGTCACCGCCCGCATGGGACCACTGCGCGTACGACGGTGGGGCCGCCGGCGGGGCTGCTGATCGCGAGCGTGCCGTCGTGCGCGGCGACCCGGTCGGCGAGCCCGGCGAGGCCGTGGCCCTTGGCAGCCGCGGCACCGCCCGACCCGTCGTCGGTGATCTCGACGACCAGCTCGTCGGTCTCCCGGCGGACCTTGACCCACGCGTTGGCGGCACCGCTGTGCTTGGCCACGTTGGTGAGGCACTCGCTGACCACGAAGTACGCCGCCGTCTCGGCCGCGGCCGAAGGGCGCTCACCTGGGAGCTCCACGTCGACCCAGGTCGGTACGCCGGAGCGTCCGGCGAGTGCGGCGAGAGCATCCGGAAGCCCGCGGTCGCTGAGGATCGGCGGCGCGATCCCGCGGGTGAGGGCACGCAGCTCGGCCAGTGCCTCGGCGCTCTGGGCGCGGGCCTCCGCGAGGATCTGGGAGGCCTGGGCCGGGTCGTCGTCGGCGAGCCGGCGCTCGGCGGCCGCGAGGTCCATCCCGAGCCGGACGAGTCGTTGCTGAGGGCCGTCGTGCAGGTCGCGCTCGAGCCGTCGCAGGGCGTCGACCTCGGCCTGGGCGCCGGCCGCCCGGCTCGCGGTCAGCGTGCTGACCCGGTCCTGGAGGGCGACCACGTGGCTGTTGCCGAGAAGCGCGCCGGCGAGACCCGCCTGGGCGGCCGCACACCCGCGCAGCACGGGGATCAGCGTGAGCGCGAACGCCAGCCCGAGCAGCGCCTGGGCGAGACCCTCGCTGATCGGCAGATCCAGCAGGGAGGCCAGGTCGGTGCGGTCGGTGTTCTCAGGCAGGAAGCGCGACCAGAACCAGAAGGTCAGTCCGCTCAGGGCGCCCGTCCACCAGATCAGCGTGATCGAGAAGGTCACCACGGCGACGGGCAGGACGACCAGGCCGTGGAGGACATCGAGCCAGGACTGGGTGTCCCGCAGCTGTCCGAACCAGCGCCGGAGGAGCTTGGTCTCCGCCGGGACGGGCCGGTAGGGCGCCGGGGGCATCTCGGCGGCCACCTGGCCGACGCGCCACCGCTCGATCGTCGCGAAGCCGCGGGCGATGCCGAGCACGAGCACCAGGATCGGTAGCCCGGCCAGCGTGATGAACAGGCCCACGCCCAGCGCCAGGCCCGTCACGAGCACGACGAAGGAGAGGAGGGCGATGGGGAAGCCGGTGAGCAGGTAGAGGGTGTCGCGGCCCAGCTTGGACCAGAGCGAGCGAGGGGCCGGACGCTCGTCGGTCACGAGCGTGTCCGCGATGTCGGGTTGCGTGGTCATCGTCATGACACCAGCCTGCGTGCGGACCGGGCCCGGCCACCATGGCGCGGCCCGGCGTCCTGGGGGTGGGGAGAACCCCACCTCCGCCGAGGGGTCCGGGCTGACGGCACGTCGGCAGTCTAGGGCCGTCGCCGGCGCCCGCTCAGGCGTCGCGCACCGCGAGCTGCTGGGCCGGCGTGAAGAACCGGGACCGCACCAGCACCGCGGCGACCATCGCCGTGAGCCCCCCGGCCGCGAGGATCAGCGCGATCACCACGAACTGATAGATCGCTGCCTGCACCGGGTCGGCGCCGGCGAGCACCATGCCGGACATCAGCCCGGGGATGAACACGATCCCCAGCGCCGTCATGGTGTTGACCTGCGGGATCATCGCCGCGCGCACGGCCGTTTCGACGTACGGCGCGACGCAGTCGTCCGGTGACCCGCCCAGGGAGAGCTTGGCCTCGATGTCGGCCCGGTGGGCGACGATGTCGGAGCGAAGGCGCTCGAGCATCAGCGTGCAGGCGGTCATCGCGTTGGACAGCAGCATCGAGCCGACCGGCACCAGGTTGGAGACCTTGGCGTCGAGCACACCGAGCAGCGCCATCACCACGATCACGCTGCCCGCGCCGATCAGGAGCGAGGTCAAGATCAGCCGGTAGGCACCCGGGATCGCCTTGGCGCGCTTGCGGGCGATCGACGCCGCGGCGGCGAACATGCCGAGCAGCACGATGATCGCCGTCCACCACGGGCCCTGGAGCAGCACTGCCAGGACCGATCCCACGATGACGACCTGGACGAAGCCGCGCAGCATCGACCAGGAGGCCTCACCCAGAAGCGTGACGCCGTAGCGCCGCGCGATCAGCAGGACTCCCATCACCGCGGCCACCGCGACGGCCGCCTGGATCAGGGCGACGGCCCAGGTGTTGTCGACGAAGGCGGTGATCACGACTCGAGCACCTCCTCGATCGGTCCGTCGGTGACGACCCGCCCGCCCTTCATGCGCAGGGCCCGGGTCGCGAGGCGCCGGGCCTGGGCCTCGTCGTGGGTGACGATCAGGCAGGTGACGTCCTGGTCGGTGAGCAGGTCGACCAGGGTGCTCTCGACCTCGCCCTTGGTGTCTTCGTCGAGTGCCGAGGTGGGCTCGTCGAGGAGCAGGACGCGCGGCCGGTTGGCCAGCGTGCGGGCCAGCGAGACCCGCTGGGCCTCGCCCCCGGAGAGCGACGCGGCCTCGCGGTCGGCGTACCCGGACAGCTGGACGCGGTCGAGCAGGCCGGCCACGGTGGTGTCGTCGAGGTCGTCGCCGCGGGCCCGGAACGCCCAGCGCAGGTTGTCGGCCACGGTGCCGGTGAACATCCGCGGTGTCTGGAGCACCATGCCGACCCGGCGGCGGAGCTCGTCGGGTGCGGTGGCGGCCTGGTCGGCGCCTTCGACGAGCACGCGGCCCGAGGTGGGCTCGTCGAGCCGGTTGAGCAGGCGGAGCAGCGACGACTTGCCGGCCCCGCTCCCGCCGACGACCGCGACGACCTCACCGCGGGCCACCGCGAACGACACGTCGTCGACGATGGTCGTCCCGTCCGGCAGCCGCCGGGACAGTCCTTCGACCCGCAACACCTCGTCCACGCTGGTGGAGCCTAGGCGACCCCACCTGACTCGGTGGACGCGCGGACGAGCTGGACCACGCGCGAGGCCGCGAGCTCCGTCGCCCAGTCAGCGGGAGGAGTGACGACCTGGTGAGCCGGCAGCGCGTTGTCGACGAGCTCGGCGAGCCCCGGCGGAAGCTCCATCCCGTCGACGCGAAGCAGCAGGGCGCCCAGGCCCAGCAGCTCGGGAGCATCGGCCGAACCGAGCATGGCGAGGGCCACCCCGGCGCCCGCGGCCGCCTCGCCGATGGCGCCGGGGGTGACGAAGGCGGACGGGCCGATCAGCGTGGGCCTGAACCAGGCGAGCGCCGTCCCGGGCTCGCCGATCGCCAGCGCGGCCCAGCCGGCGTTGACGGCGGTCGTCGAGGTGGGCCTGATGCCGAAGCGCTCCGAGGCGTCGGCGGCAGCGCGGGTGAGGAGGGTCAGTGCTTCGTCGGGGCGGCCGGCGTCGATCATCGCGAGCGCGACCTTGGGGATGACGGTGACCAGGTGGACGGCCGATGACGAGGGTCCCACCCGGGCCAGGGCGTCGCGCGCCAGCGCCAGGGCGGTCTCGGCGTCGCCGGTGGCGGCCACGAAGACGGCCCGGCTCGCGATCAGCTCGGGGAGGTGGTGCGACGCACCCTCGGCGACGAGGTCGGCGCACCGGTCGAGGTGGGCCACGGCCGCCTCGGGGTCACCGCTGCCATAGGCGGCGATTCCGGCGGTGAGGAAGAGCATGAAGCCCCAGTCCGGATCGCCCTCGAGCGCCGCCGCGAGCTCGTCGATCTCGAGGGGCAGCGACGGGCTGTGCTGGAGCAGAGCGGCATGGGCCACCGCGAGGCGGGCGCGCTGTCGCTCCGTGACCAGCGGCCTGGCCAGCAGCTGCTCGGTCCAGCGCAAGCCGGCGCCGGGGGTCTCCGCGAAGATCCACCGTCGGCTGAGCGTGATGGTCAGGTCGGCCGCCGCGGGGTCGTTGCCGTGCTCGAGAGCATGGCGCAGCGCCTCCAGGTGGTCGTCATAGGTGCGGCTGACCTGCTCGATCAGTGCGTCCGAGAGGGGGGCGTCTCGCCAGAGGCCGGCGAACCAGCGCAGATGCCGCGCACGGGTGTCGGCCTCTTCGCCGGCCTCCGCGAGCTCCTCGAGGGCGAGGTCCCTCACGGTGCGCAGCATCCGGAAGGACAACGTCGAGGAGGTGCGCTCGACCGTGAGCAGGTTGTCGCGGGTCAGCGTGCGCAGCTCGCGGTCGACGTCGGCCGGATCCATGCCCGAGACGGCCCGCGCCGCCGCACTCGTGAACGGCGCTGCGAACACCGAGACCCGGCGCAACAGGGCGCGCGCCTCGGGGGCCAACCGGGCCAGGCTCCACGAGACGGTGTGCCGCAGCGACTGCTGTCGTGCGTCGCGGCCCTGCTCCTCGATGCGCAGGTCCAGCGGGCGCCGGACGAGGTCGACCAGCAGGGCCAGCGGAACCCCGCCCGCGGCGCCGGCAGCGATCTCCAGGGCCAGTGGCAGGCCGTCGAGCCCCCGGGCCACCTCGGCGAGCAGACGCAGATCCTCCTCGGACCAGTCGTCGATCGCCGCCGGATAGGCACCGCCCCGGTCCGCGAGACGCTCGGCCAGGAGGCGTACGGCGGGAGCCCGGCGGATCTCGTCCGGGGCACCGGCCGGGTCGGCGGTCGGCAGGGGGTCGAGCGCGATGACTCGCTCGCCCACGACCGACAGCGGGATCCGTGAGGAGACGAGGAGCCGAACCCCGGGACAGGCGGCCAGCAGTGCGCTGGCCACTTCGGCGGTCTGCTCGGGAAGCCACTCGGCCTCGTCGACGAGCACGGTGATGTCGGCGCTCCGCAACGCGCTGACGAGGGCACCGACCGCGTCCCCGCTCGCCATCACGAGGCCCGCGCCGAGCCCCACTCCGGCGGCCAGCTGCTCCGCCGTGTCGACGTGGGCATGCCCCGACAGGTCGACGTGGACGACCTCGACCCCGGTCGTCAGCAGCTCCGCCCCGACGTCGAGCAGGACGCGGGACTTCCCGACCCCGCCCGGGCCCGTCAGGGTCAGCAGGCGCCGACCTTGCTCCAAGGTCGAGAGCACCGCGGCGACCTCGTCCTCCCTGCCGATCGTCGGGGACGTCGGCGCCGGGATCCCTCGTCGGGGGAGGAGGGGGGTGGTGGGCGTCTCGACGCCCAGCGTCGCGTCCTGGGCGAGCAAGCGGGCGTGGAGGTCCCGCAAGGCTGGCCCGGGATCGACGCCCAGCTCGTCGCGGAGGGTCCGCCGGATGCTGTCGAACACCTCCAGCGCCTCCGCCTGTCGCTGCCGGCGGAACAGCGTCCTCATCAGCAGCCCGGCTGCCCTCTCGTCGAGCGGGTTGCTCTCCCAGAGGTCCCGGGCCAGCGGCATCGCCTCGTCGAGCGCGCTCGGCTTCGGCGAGGCCAGCAGGACCTCGGCGAGGTCGGCGCGCAGCCGTCGGTGCAGCTCCTCCAGGCGCACCCGTTCGGCGAGGACCAGGTCGTCGGGCACGCCGTCGTAGGGCGTCGACCCCTGCCACAGGTCGAGGGCGAGGCGGCAGAGCTCCTCGCGCTCGGTGGCGCGGCCCGCGAGCTCGGCCTCCTGAGCGGCGGTGGCGAGCTCGGTGAGCCGGTCGGCATCGGTGCTGATGGCCGAGGGGATCAGGTAGCCGACGTGGTTGGTCTCGACGAGCCCGTCGCCCAGCTGTCGCCGCAGGCGCGCCACCACGGTGTGCACCGTGGCGGCGGTCAGGCCCGGCGCCTCGTCACCCCAGACGAGGTCCAGGAGGACCTCCGCGGGAAGGGGACGACCACGCCGGGAGAGGAGGACGGCGAGGACGTCGCGTGGTCGGGCTCCCCGGGGCTCACGCAGGTCTCCGGCGCCTCCGACCCTGATCGGTCCGAGCACCCGCACTTGCATCCGGACATGCAACCACAGGGGGTGTGCCCGGTGTCGACCTCGTTATCGCCCAGCGCGAGGCCCGCCAGGCTCAGCCGGAAGGGTGCGTAGGGGTCTCCTGGCCGCTCCGCGCCGTACCGTCGCAGCCACCTGATCACCGCGTCGTTCTCGCTGTGGACATGGGCGACCATGGTGTGTGCACCGGCCCGGCGGGCGGCCGCCATGATGCGCCGCAGGAGGTGGTCGCCGATGCCACGACGGTGCATGGCATCGGCGACCTCGACGGCCACTTCCACGACTCCCGGCTCGTTCGGGTCGAGGATCCACCGGGCGATCCCCACCGGTTCCCCGTCGTGCTCGGCGACGAGCGCCTCGTGCTCGCCAGGCACTAGCGCTGTCAGCTGGCGCTCCATGGCGGGCGTCAGCCGTGGCACCGCACTGTGGTAGCGCAGGTAGGCCGATCGGCGCGACAGCTGGCCGAACACGCGTCGGAGGGTCCCCGTCTCGCCTGCCTCCAGCGGCCGCGTCGTGGTGCGAGGGCGGTCGCTGCGAGGCGTGGCCTCTGGGGCTTCTCCGCTCGAGATCGCGCTGGTCGTTCTGGTGGTCGTGGTCATGGTCTTCTCCCTTCGCAGGGAGACGTTGCTCGACCGCCATGACGCCGACCTGTCACCGACCTGTCACACCCACCACCGCCTCCACAACGCACGCCGACCCGGCAGAAGATCTGCCGGGTCGGCGGAGGTTGTGCAGAGGCTGGGCTGGCTGGGCTGGGCTGGGCGGGCTGGACTAGGCGAACTTCCAGGCGATGAGCTGGTTGGGGCCGTCCGCGTCCTCGCGGCCGTTCTGGACGAAGAAGCTGGCCGGCCCGCCGGGTTGCAGGTGCAGGGTCGTGACGGTCGACGCGTTCCCGGAGGCACCGGGCACGACGTGCTTGGTGAACGCGGGTCGGTTGGCCGAGCGGTAGCCGGTGCCGACCAGCACCACGTCGTAGGGGTTCGCCGCGAGGGTCAGGTCGTGGACCAGGCCATAGACGTCCGGCTGTCCGTCGCCGTTGATGTCTCCGACGGCCACGCCCCAGCCGTAGGCGTTCGGGTTGACCGCGAAGTCGTTGGTGTAGATGCGGACTGCGGCGTCGAAGCCGGTCGCCGTACCGGGTCGGTAGAGGATGCCCGTCGCATCGGAGGCGACCAGGTCGGGAATGCCGTCCCCGGTGATGTCCTCGTAGCGGCCGTCGGTCATGGCCGTCAGCTTGACGGCCGCCCACGAGCCGACCTCGGTGAAGCTCTGGCCGCCGTTGTTGCGATAGAGCAGGGGGCGGGCGTTCTTGTAGTTGCACGCCAGCAGGTCCATCCACCCGTCCTTGTTGAAGTCCATGGGGATGGCGCAGTTGACGCCGGCGGAGGGGTGGGGGGTCGCGAACTGCGGTGCGTAGGTGAAACCGGTGCCGCCGTCGTTGAGGAAGACCTTGGAGTACTCGTGCTGCGGCGTGTCCGCCAGCGGGTCACAGAGCGGGTCGTCCACCACGCGGGGCATCTCGTTGCCGAGGAACAGGTCGTCCCAGCCGTCGTTGTCGAGGTCTGTGAAGGCGACGAAACGGCCGCGGCCACAGGGATCGCCCAGTCCCCACTCGGTGGCCACATCGGTGAACGTTCCCGGCGTGAGCTGCAGCCAGAGCTCGTTGTCCTTCTCGGCCGTCTTGTAGTAGTTGTCGAGATTGCGACCGCCGGAGCAGTAGGCGTCCAGGAGCCCGTTGTGGTCCACGTCGTTCCAGGCGCAGTCGTGCCGGTCGAGGATCCCGCCCTCGGCGTTGACCCGGGCGGTCAGGTTCTTGGCCACCCAGGTGAACGTGCCGTCGCCGTTGTTGCGCATCAGCTTGGAGTCGACCTGCTGGTGGTAGCCGAGCCAGATGTCCTCGAGGCCGTCGTTGTTGTAGTCGACGGCCGTCGCAGCCCAGGTGCGCTGAAGGGCGTAGAGGCGGGTGCCGGTGATGGCATTGACCAGCTGGGGCGAGGCGGCATGCGTGCTCGGCGCGAGGGCAGCGACCCCGAGGGCACTGAGCCCGAAGAGCACCACCATCGCGAGCGTCGTCCGTCGTACAGCTCTCACGTCGTCCCCCCGTGGCCCCGGATCACCGCGACGCCTGGTCGCGTGTTCCATCTGCCCACAACCGGGCCGAGCGCGTCAAGGGTGCTCGGGCGGGTCAGACGGTGACGGCGGGGTGGAGGCGGGCCACCGACCAGCTCCGCTGGCGTCGTACGGCGAACCAGGCGAGCGCCATCGCGCCGGCGAACCAGACCAGGAGGACCGCGATGGTCGGGCCGAGCGGGACGGACCCGCCCGCGATGAGCGACCGGAACGACGTGACGACATAGGACAGCGGCAGCAGCGGGTGCAGCCACTGGAAGAAGCCGGGAGTCGACTGGATCGGGTAGGTGCCGCCGGCCGAGGCGAGCTGGAGCACGATCAGGATCAGCGCGAGGAAACGCCCCGCCGGGCCGAACGCGGCCACCAGCGCGTAGTTGATCGCGATGAACGTGAGGCTCGCGAGCGCCGCCAGGGTGAGGAATCCGGCCAGGTCGGCGATGTCGAGGTCCAGCCCGAGCAGCACGATCGCGGCGAGGACGGCGACCTGGACCAGGCCGAGCAGGGCGCCCGGGGCATAGCCCGAGAGCGTGACCCGCCACGCCGCCGCGCTGGACGCGATGGAGCGTCGCGACAGCGGGCGCAGGATCAGGTAGAGGCTCATGCCGCCGACCCACAGGGCCAGCCCGAGGAAGTAGGGCGCCAGTCCATAGCCGTACGACGGCACGGCGTGCGCGCGCGTGACGTCATCGGTGATCGGCGTCGACACCACATCGGCGAGCTGATCGCGCTGGGCCTTGTCATAGGTGGGGACCTGGTCGGCGCCGGAGGTGAGCCCATCGGCCAGCTTCTGCGCACCGGCCGACAGGTCGTCCGCTCCGGAGGCGAGCTGGCTCGTGCCCTGCTGGAGCTGGTCGGCCCCGGTGACCGCCTGGGTGACCCCGGCGGCGAGCTGGTCGGCTCCGTCGGCGGACTGCTGGGCTCCGTCGGCGAGCCGTTCGGCCCCGGCGGTGAGGTCGACCGCGCCGGACGCGAGCCGATCGGCTCCGTCGGCGGACTTGCCGATCCCGGCGACCAGGGTCGGCGTCTGGGCGGCGAGGGTGTCGAGACCGTCCTGGAGCTGGGCGCCGCCCTGGCTGAGGTCGGCGCCTCCCGCAGCCAGCTGGTCGGAGCCGTCACCGAACGTCTGGGCGTTGGTGGCGAGCTGGTCGGCCCCCGCGGAGAGCTGCCCGGCGCCGACGGCGATGCCGTGGACACCGGCGGCGACCTGGCCCGCGACGCTGCGGAGCTGGCCGATGCTGGTGGCGAGGTCCGAGGCCCCGGTGCGCAGCCCCCCCGACTGCTGGGAGAGCCCGGTGAGCTGGGCGCAGAACGCCGGGGCGGCGCCGCTGGCGGCGCACTGGGTGGCGAGCTGGTCGACACCCTGGGTGTAGGACGTCACGCCGGCCGCGAGCTCGGTGGCGCCGGCTCCGGCGGACGCGAGTCCTGCGACGACGCCGTCGGCCCCGACGGTGGCGCTCGACGCCGCAGTGGCGAGCTGGTCGGCGTTGTCACCGAGCTGCGCCGCGCCGTCGGCGATCTGTCGGCCGCCCGTCCCGAGCCGGGTGGCGGCGGACCCCAGGTCGGCGGCGCCGTCGGTGAGCTGACGTGCGCCGTCGGCGAGCTGCAGGGACTGGGTCGGCAGGTCCGCGGTCTTCGACGCGAGGGTGTCGAGGCCGTCGGAGAGCTGACCGGCGCCATCGGCGAGGTCGCCGGCCCCGGTGGCGAGCCGGCCGGCGCCGGTGGACAGCCGGGACGCGCCGCCGGCCAGCTGGCGCGCACCGGAGTCGAGCTGCGTGAGCCCGTCGGTCAGGGAGGCGACTCCGTCGTCGGCCCGGTGGGCGCCGTCGGCGAGGTCGGCGGCACCACCCGCGAGTGACCCGGCGCCGTCACCGGCGTCGGCGAGGTTGGTGTGGATGCCGTTGAACCCGAGATAGACGTTCTGGAGGTAGCCGGCGGTGAGCACGTCGGAGGTCTGGGTGACGACGGTCTTGGAGATCGACGCCGCGATGTTGCCGGACAGGTAGGAGACCGCGTCGTCGGTCTGGAGGTCCATCTGGGCCGGCGTCGCGTCGGCCGCGTCGCTGGTCGAGGTCGCCTTGGCCGACATGTCCTTCGGCAGCGTGAGTACGGCGTAGTAGTCGCCGTCGGCCAGTCCCTGCTGGGCGTCCTCGGCGGTGGTGAGGGTCCAGTCGAGGTTGTTGGGCTCGTCGCTGGTGGTCAGGTTGGCGGCGACCAGGCGGCCGACGGCGACGGTCTGCTTCGTGCCATCGGTGCCCTTCACCGTGACCGGCTCGTCGAGGTTGACGACCGCGGCGGGCACCCGGTCGAGGCTGGTGGTCACGTCGAGGTTGGCCCAGACGAGCAGGCCCGCGTAGAGCGCGGGCACGATCGCGAGGGCGGCGAGCACCACCTTGGCCGGCCCGCGGAAGCGGGTCAGCTCGGAGGCGCTCATGGGCGGGAGGAGCTTCATCGGGTCACCTGCTGGGACTGGAGGGAGACGGTGGCGCCGCGGCGGGCGGGCGAGGCGAGCCCGTCGAGCGGGGTGGCGTCCGCGGTGGCGGCGATCACGGCCGTACGACGCTCGCCGTCGGCGGAGGGATGGTCGGAGACCCGGGCACACGCGGCCCAGAAGGCGCGCTGCTCCGTGGTGGTGTGCAGCGCCGACACGTCGTCGACGACGACCACCGAGGGCTGCGACAGCGTGGCGAGGGCCAGGCCCAGCAGCCGGCGCTGGAGGTCGGTGAGGTCGGCGACGAGGGTGCCGCCGTCGGGGTCGGTGGTCGGGAGCGCCTCGGGTGCCTCGTGGCGGGCGGCCGCCAGCAGGTCGCCGTACGCCGCCCGCGCGCGGGTCAGCTCGCGGCGTCCGGCCCACGGGTGCAGTGACCGGGCGGCGAGCCGCTCGGCGAGGTGGTGGTCGACGTCGAGGCCGAGGTCGAGGTCGTTGATCCCGGGAAGCTCGGCGAGTGTCACCGCGCGCTGCACGCGGCCACGCTCCTCGGGCAGCAGGCCGCCGGCGACCTCGAGGAAGCCGTCGGTCAGCGCCAGTCGACCCGCGACGGTCAGCAGCAGCGCGGTCTTGCCCGAGCCCGGGCGACCGGTCACCGCGGTGACGGTGCCTTCGTCGACGGTGAGGTCGACGCCGGCGAAGACCGGCCCGCGCGGGCCGTCGACGGTGAGCCCGGTGCCGGTGACGACGCGGTGGGGGACCAGGTCGGAGGGCCGCTCGGTCTCGAGCTGGCGGCGCAGGCCGGAGCCCTCGACGTCGAGGTCGGGGAGCCGGTTGTCGAGCCAGCGCGGGAATGCCCACGAGGCGTGACCCAGCAGGCTGAGCACGGCCGGTACGGCGAGCATGCGGACCAGGAAGGCATCGGCGGCGACGCCGACCGCGAGCGAGAGCGCGATCGGCTTGATCGTCGCGTCGCCCTCCGGCACGAACGCCGCGAAGACGCCGATCATGATGGCCGCGGCGGCGGCCACGACCGGGGCGGCGCCGACGAAGCCGCGTCGTACGGCGCCCTTCGGGTCACGTGAGTGGCTGTAGTCCTCGTGCATCCGTGAGGCGACGAACACCTGGTAGTCCATGGCCAGGCCGAACAGGACGCCCATCAAGATGATCGGCAGGAACGAGATCACCGGCCCGACCCGGGGAACCCCGAGGAGGTCGGCGAGGAACCCGTGCTCGAAGACCAGGCTGACCACGCCGAACGAGGCGCCGAGCGAGAGCAGGTAGCCGAGGCTCGCCGTCAGGGGCACGACGATCGAGCGGAAGACGATCGCCAGGAGAACCAGCGAGAGACCGACCACGACGATGCCGAAGGGCAGGAGGGCGCTCGCGAGCCGGTTGGAGACGTCGAGCCCGACGGCCGTCTGACCGGTGAGGCTGAGGTCGTAGCCGTACTGCTTCGACAGCTCGGCGGTCTTGTCGCGCATCCTGGTGACGAGGTCCTGGGTGGCCTGTTCCTTGGGCCCGGTGGTCGGGACGAGCACGACGATGCCGTAGTCGCCGGTGCGGTTGGGGGTCGCGATCGCGACCCGCTCGACGCCCTGCTCGTCGGCGAGGTCCTGCGAGATCTTGTCGATGTCGCCCAGGGGGTCGCGGCTGGAGATCAGGTCGACGGCGACGAGGAGGCGACCGTTCTCGCCGGGCCCGAAGTAGCGCTCGGTCAGGTCGTAGGCCTTGCGCTGCGTGGTGTCGGTGGCGGCGTTGCCGCCGTCGGTGAGTGCGAAACGCAGGCTGGTGGCCGGGAGCGCGAGAGCGCCCAGGGAGACGGTGACGAGCAGCAGAGTGATCACGGGCTTCGCGGTGGCGATCCGGACCCAGCGGTCCCAGATGCCGACCTTGTTGGCCGCGCGGCGCGTCGCGGGCCGGATGCGCCGGCCGAGGACGGCCATCGACGCGGGCAGCACCGTCAGGGTGGTGGCGACGGCGACCACGACGCCGCCGGCGGCCGAGAAGCCCATCGCGGTGAGGAACGGCAGTCCGACGACCGAGAGCGCCGACAGCGCGATCATCACGGTGACGCCGGCGAAGACCACGGCCGAGCCGGCGGTCCCCAGGGAGCGTCCCGCGGCGTCCTCGGGGTCGACGCCGTCGCCGAGCAGTTCGCGGTAGCGGGTGAGCACGAACAGGGCGTAGTCGATCCCGACGGCCAGCCCGATCATGATCGCCAGGAGGAGCGAGGTGCCGGGTACGTCGGTCATCGACGCCGCGATCATCACGAGCATGACGGTCGCGATGGCGCCGTACAGCGCGGTGAGGATCGGCAGGAGCGCCGCCAAGAAGGACCGGAACACGCCGATCAGCACGACGAGGGCGATCACCAGGCCGAGGGCCTCGATGAGGGAGAGCTGCGGGGGCGTGACGCTGTAGGCCGCGCCGCCCGCCTCGACGGTGAGGCCGGCCTCGCGCAGGGGGGCGCCGGCGTCATAGATGGCCTGCCGGGTCTCCTCGGTGACCTGGGGCGTCTTGAGGTCGAGCTGCGCGGTGACGAGTGCGGCCTTGCCGTCGTCGGTCACGGCACCGTTGACCAAGCCGGAGAAGGGGTCCATCACCGCGGTCACGTGGTCGAGTCCCTCGAGGTCCTTCTCGAGGGCCTTGATCTGCTGCTTGACCGCGGGGTCGGTGACCTTCTGGCCGTCGGGCGCCACGACGATGATGTCCGCGCTCGAGGCGCTGACCTCGGGGAAGCGGATCGCCAGGGTGTCGAGCGCGGCCTGCGAGGACGTCCCGGGCACCGTGTAGGACTCGCTGGTCTTCCCGCCCAGCAGCCCCGCGGTCGCGGCCAGGGCGACCAGCAGCAGGAGGGCCGCCGTGAGCGTCAGCCTGGCGTGGCGATAGCACGCGCGGCCCAGGCGGTAGAGGGCGAGGGACATGGATCCTCCGGTCGGCGCTGACGCGCCGTACGTCGATGCGGTGGGTGTTTCGATACACCAATGTATCCGATACACTAGTGTATGCAAACTCGGCCGGACCGTGGTCTGTTCCTGGTCACAGCCGGTTCACGAGTCGCCCGAGGTCGGGAAGGATGACGTCCATGAGCACCACCCCCGCGGCGCCCTCCGCGCCGATGACCAAGCGGCGCCGGCGTACGCGCGAGAAGCTCGTCGAGGCGGCCCGCGCCGTCTTCGCCGACCACGGGACCGCCGTCGGCGTCGCCGACATCTGTGAGGCGGCCGGCTTCACGCGCGGGGCCTTCTACTCGAACTTCAGCGACAAGGACGAGCTGCTCCGTGCGGTCATGGAGCCCCAGCTCGAGGAGACCATCGCCCAGATCGAGGAGATGATGGCCTGGGCCGAGGACACCTCCGATCCGGCCGCCCTCGTCGAACGGTTCCTCGGGGTGGTGAACCTCGATCGCGACCTGTTCCTGATCCGCTCCGAGCTGGCGCTGGCCGCTGCTCGTGACCCTGCCGAGCATGCCGCCGAGCTCGCCCCGCTCGAGCAGCTGCTCCAGCGTCTGACCGAGGCGATCGTCGCGGCGCTCGCCCAGCACGGGCTGCGGTTCAGCGTCGACCCCGGTGACGCCGTACGCATGCTCGCCGCCGTCGCGGACCACAGTCACCAGCAGTCCCTCATCCGGCAGACCGACGACGCCACCCGGCTCGCCCGGGTCACCATGCCGGCCATCGTTGCCGCCATCACCGAGCCGATGGGGTGACGGGCTCGGCCCGGGCTTGACGGTTCATCAAGGTAGGCGGGCGAGCCCTCACCTACCTAGCCCAGTTCGCCTAGGGAAGTGAGGGTTCACCTACCTACCGTGGTGAACCAGCGGCACGCCGCCCGCCGTACGACGGCGCGGACGAGGGGGGACTCAGGCGGTGACGCGGCCGAGGACTGCAAGCAGCTCGGCGGAGTCGATGACCAGGAAGTCCTTGCCGTCGAGGGTGAGCTCGGTGCCGGTGTACTTCGGGAAGAGGACCTTCTCGCCGACCGACACGTTGATGAGGTCCTCGTCCTCGCCGACGGCGACGACCAGACCCTTCTGCTGCTTCTCCTTGGCCGTGTCGGGGATGACCAGGCCGCTGGCGGTCATCGAGTCCTCCGCGAGGATCTCGACGAGGACGCGGGAACCGAGGGGGGTGACGGACTCGCTCATGTGAGGTGGTGCCTTTCTCAGACGGGGAACGGGTGCGGGTCAGCTCGGGCCGAGGCCCAGGAGCCGGTCGATCTGCGGCTTGTCGAAGCCGATGATCGGCTTGCCGTTGTCGATGATCGTGACCGGGACACCCATCTGGCCGGTACGCCGAACGAGGTCTTTGGCGGCCTGGGGGTCGCGCGACACGTCGATTTCCCGGAAGGGGACCCGGCGCTCGCGGAGGTACTTCTTCTCCCGGTTGCACCACGAGCACGTCGGGGTGCTGAAGACCAGGACCTGGTGCTTGCGGCCCGCCTTGGCGGGCCCGGACGTACGCCGCTCCGTGGACGTGCTGGCCATGATCGATCTCCTCTCGACAACGCGGAGAAGAATACCCCCAGGGGTATAGCGGTCGCGAGTCGGGGAGGTTGCCGCTAGCGTGCGGGGGTGGACTTCCGAGTGCTCCCGGCGTCGCGCGACCGCTTCGACGACGTGGCTCGGGTGATCGGTCCGAAGAACCCCGACGCCTCCGTCTGCTGGTGCCTGAGCCACCGTCTCGATGCCAGGACCAACCGGTCGATGATGGGCAGACAGCGTGGCGAGTTCGTCCGCGGGCTGTGTGCTCGCGAGGTCGCGCCGGGGGTGCTCGCCTATGACGGCGACAACGTCGTCGGCTGGGCCGCCGTCGCCCCGCGCTCGGAGCTGCCGTTCGCCCGCTCCCGCAAGATCCCGCACGTCGACGACCTCCCGGTGTGGTCGGTGTGGTGCTTCCGGGTCCGGGCCGGCCACCGGGGTCGGGGGATCGCCGAGGCGCTGTTGGACGGTGCGGTCGACTTCGCTCGAGCTCACGGGGCGCCCGCGATCGAGGGCTACCCGACCGACAACCAGGGCGAGCGGGTCGACCTCACGATGGCCTACGTCGGGACGCGGACGATGTTCGAGCGCGCCGGGTTCGTGAAGGCGGCCGACACCGACTCGGTCTCGGGCGGATTCCCCCGGGTGCTGATGCGACTCGCCCTCGGCTGAGCCGTCAGCTCAGTCAGGCTCGGCGAAGGGCACGGGCCTTGTGCATGATCTCGGCGATGTTGGACAGCCCGCCGACCTGACCGTGGACGGCGAAGACCGTCCGCGACTAGCGCGCCACGACCGCCCCACCATGCGGCGGCAGGACGAGCGCCGTCCGGTCGACCACCGCAGGAGACGGGGTGGTGAAGAGCAGCTCGTGGTCGCCGGCGCCGAGGTCGACCGACACCTCGGCGTCCCCGACGTTCACCGCCATCAGCAACCCCCCGCGGCGCAGGGTGAAGACCCGGCGCTCCTCGTCGGCCTCGGCCGTCACCGACCGAAGGTCGGGGTCGGTGACCTCGGGTCGGGACCGCCGCAGCGCCACCAGCCGCCGATAGGCGTCGAGCACGACCGCGTGCCGGCCCTCGGAGAGCTCGTCCCAGTCGAGCACGGCGGAGGCGAACGTCGCCGGGTCCTGCGGGTCGGCCACCTGGTCACGGTCCCAGCCCATCCGCTCGAACTCGCTGAGCCGCCCCTCGGCCACCGCCGCCCCCAGCTCGGGCTCGGGGTGGGAGGTGAAGAACGGGAACGGCGACGAGGCCGCCCACTCCTCACCCTGGAACAGCATCGGTGTGTACGGCGACAGCAGCGTCAGCATCGCGGCGCACACGAGCTGGTCGTCGTCGAGGGCGTCGGCCAAGCGGTCGCCGCGGGCACGGTTGCCGACCTGGTCGTGGTTCTGGTGGCACACGACCAGCCGCCACGACGGCATCCGTTCGGTGTCGACCGGCCGGCCGTGCTGGCGGCCCCGGAACGACGACCAGGTGCCGTCGTGGAAGAAGCCGCGCTCGAACACCTTCGCGAGCGCCGTCAGCGGCGCGAAGTCCGCGTAGTAGCCGGCGACCTCGCCGGTCAGAGCGACGTGGACGGCGTGGTGGAAGTCGTCGCTCCACTGGGCGTTGAGCCCGAAGCCGCCCGCCTCACGAGGCGTGACGAGCCGCGCGTCGTTGAGGTCGGACTCGGCGATGAGGCTCAGCGGCCGGCGTAGGTGCGCCGACAGCGCGGCCGCCTCGACCGCCATGTCTTCCAGGACGTGGACGCGGGAGTCGTCGTCGAGCGCGTGCACGGCGTCGAGGCGCAGCGCGTCGACGTGGAAGTCGGTGAACCACATCCGCGCGTTGTCGAGCACGAGGCGGCGTACGTCGGCGCTGCCCTCGTCGTCGAGGTTGATGCGGTCACCCCACAGGTCGCCGTCGCCGGCGCTGCTCAGATAGGGGCCGAAGAGCGGCAGGTAGTTGCCGGACGGCCCGAAGTGGTTGTAGACGACGTCCTGCGCCACCGCGAGGCCCCGGGCGTGGCAGGCGTCGACGAAGCGTTGGTAGGCGGCGGGCCCGCCATAGGGCTCGTGGACCGCGAACCACGCCACGCCGTCGTAGCCCCAGCCGTGGTCGCCGTTGAAGGCGTTGACCGGCATCACCTCGACGAGGTCCACGCCGAGGTCGACCAGGTGGTCGAGCCTCCCGATGGCCGCGTCGAGGGTTCCCTCGGGCGTGAACGTGCCGATGTGCAGCTCGTAGGCGACCGACCCGGCGAGCTGGCGCCCGGTCCACGCCCCGTCCGTCCAGGCGAACGCCGACGGGTCGAAGGTCCGGGACAGGCCGTGTACGCCGTGGGGCTGGCGCCGCGACCGGGGGTCGGGCCGCGGGGTCGGGTCGTCATCGAGGAGGAACCCGAAGTCGACCTCGCCCTCGGGCAGCGGTGGGTCACCCGGGCCGATGACCGGCCGCCACCAGTCGTCGGGACCGCGCTCCATCGACACCCGGCGGCCGTCCACGAGCAGGGCCACCGCCTCGGGCCGGGGGGCCCACACCGAGAAGCGGTCGCGCAGCCGGTCGTTGGGCTCCGCTTCGGGCGTGCGGCGAGCGAGCAGCGCCACGGGCAGGTCGCCGAGCAGCTCGGCCACCGCCACGTCGCCGCCGACCACCTCGCGACCGGAGATGACATCGACCCAGTCGCCCGCCGGCAGGGCGAGCACCGTGTCGCCCCATCCGCCCGCGGCCGCGAGCCCGACCGGCAGCCGGGTCGCCACGGTGATCGCCCCGCCGCGGTCGAACGCGACCACGTGGTCGGCGGCGGACCCGGTGGCAGGCAGCGGGAGGTAGCCGCCGAACAGCCCGGGCTGGTCGCGCAGCAGCCGGAGCGCCGCACGGGTCACGAGCAGCTTGGCCGTGCCCGGGTCGTCGAGGCCGCCGGCCAGCCCGGGCCGGGCTCCCTCGGCGAGCTCCTCGACGAGCCCGCCCCGCAGCGCGTAGTCGACGGGGCGCCGGTTGTCGGGATCGACGAGGCTCTGCTGCCACAGCTCGCTGCCCTGATAGACGTCGGGTACGCCGGGCACGGTCAGCGCCAGCAGCTTGGCGCTCAGGGCGTTGACCCAGCCGGGGTCGGCGATCCGCGACACGACGCGCTCGACCACACGGCGTACGGCGTCGTCGTCGAGGGCCGAGTCGACCGCGGCATGGACAGCCGCCTCATAGGCGGAGTCCGGATCGGTCCAGCTGGTGCGGTCGCTCGCCTCGCGCATGGCCTTCTCGGCGTAGGCGTGCAGTCGCTCGCGCAGGTCGCCGGCGCCGTTCGGCGAGGGCCAGGCGCCGACGACGGCCTGCCACAGCAGGTTGCCGAAGCCCGGGTCGGGAAGCGGCGCGAGCGCGAGCAGCTCGTCGAGCCCGGCCTGCCACTCGCCGGGGATCTCGGCCAGGACCGTGATCCGCGCCCGAGTGTCCTCGCCGAGCTTGGTGTCGTGGGTGGTCGTGGTCGTCATCGCCACCGGCCAGTCGCGCTGTCGCTCGACCATGGCGGCGTGGAAGTCGTCGACGGGGACCGCGAAGACGTCGGGATCGCCGCCGACCTCGGTCAGCGACGTCAGCGCCGACCACTGGTAGAACGACCGGTCCTCGACGCCCTTGGCCATCACCATGCCGCTGGTCTGCTGGAAGCGCAGCGCCGGATCGAGCGTCTCGTCGCCGAGCACCGGCTCGAGGACGTCGAGCGTGTCCCCCAGGTCGGGCCGGCGTCGACGCGACTCGGCGAACGCGGCCTCGAGGTGCTCGCGCCCGTCGGGCAGGTAGGACCGATAGACCGGGAAGCACGCGAGCAGCTCGGCGACCGCGTCCTCGGTGTCGGCGGGGGCGTCGTTGACGACCACCCGGATCTCGCGGCCGATCCGGAGCACCTCGGCCCGGAGGATCGTGTCGGCGACCAGGCGCTTGTTGTCGTGCACCAGGTCGGCCCAGTCGACCGGCCCGCCACGCAGGCGGGCGTTGAGGGCCGCCAGCGGCTGCTCGCCCGCCGGGTCGGTGAGGACCCGGTCGAGCAGGGCGAGGACGTCGTAGCCGGTCGTGCCGGCCGTCGCCCAGCTCTCGAGGAGCCGCTCGCCGGGGGCGAGGATCTTCTCCACCAGGACATAGGCGCCGTCGGTCAGCCCGGCGAGGTCGTCGAGGTAGCCCCCGGGATCGCGCAGCCCGTCGGGGTGGTCGACCCGCAGGCCCTGCACCTGGCCGTCGCTGAACCACTGCTCGATGGCGGCGTGGGTCTTGGCGAACCACTCGGGGTCCTCGACCCGCACCGCCGCGAGGGAGTTGACGGCGAAGAAGCGGCGGTAGTTGAGGCCGGCATCGGCCATCCGCCAGCCGATCAGCTCGTAGTGCTGGCGCGCGTGGACCACGTCGGCGTCGACGCCCGGCTCGCCGATGTCGTCGGCACTTCCGGGTGCGAGCGGGAAGGCGACGTCGTGGTAGCGCAGCAGGCCGCCCTCGACGGTGAGGTTGGCGATCGGGCCGCCGCGGGTCTCCTGGTCCTCGTCCCCGATGACGGGGATCCGGAGCCGGCCACCTCCGGCGGCCCAGTCGATGTCGAACGCGTCGGCGTAGGGGGAGCCCTGCCCATAGGTGAGGACACTCCACCACCACCCGTTGCCCGAGGGCTCGGCGACGCCGACATGGTTGGGGACGATGTCCACCAGCACCCCCATGCCGTGGCGCCGCGCCTCCTCGGCGACCGCGGCCAGTCCGGCGACGCCGCCACGGGCGGGGTCGATCCGGGAGTGGTCGGCGACGTCGTAGCCGTGGTCGCTGTCGGCCTCGGCCGCCAGGAGCGGCGAGAGGTAGACCCAGTCGACCCCGAGGTCGGCGAGGTAGGGCAGGACGCGGGCTGCCGCGAACAGGTCGAACTCCTCGGTGACCTGGAGCCGGTAGGTGCTGCGTGGGACGCGGCCGGCCACGGGCGTCACCGGCGCCGCGAGCGCTCCCCGGAGCGCCCGCTGGATCGGCTGTGGGTGCGTTCGGGTCCGGTCAGCGCCGCCACGGAGGCGGCCACGGAGTGGTCGGGCTCGGGTTCGGCCGCGACGTGCTCACGGAGCACGACGACACTGCGGCCCTCGACCGGGAAGGTGGATCCCGGCTGGTGCTCCTTGGTGTCGGTCTGGGCCGCCGCGGTGTCGATCACGACGTCCCAGGCGGCGGCGTACTCCTCCGGCGGGAGGATGACCTCGACCGCGGCCTCGGCGGCATTGAAGTAGAGCAGGAAGTGGTCGTCGACGATGGGGCCGCCGGTCTCGTCGGTGCCCGCGATGCCTCGGCCGTTGAGATACATGCCCAGTGCGACGGCACCCTCGGCGTGCCAGTCGTCGCCCTCCATCGGGCGCCCCTCCGCGTGCAGCCACACGATGTCGTTGAGCCGTTCGCCGCCCTCGGGACCCTCCTTGGTCCGCACCGTGGTGCCGGTGAAGAACCGCTTGCGGCGGAAGGTGGGGTGTCGACGCCGCAACCGGGACACGGCCGCCGTGAACTCGATGAGCGGCTCGTCGGCGTCGTCCCAGTGCACCCAGCTGAGCTCGGAGTCCTGGGCGTAGGTGTTGTTGTTGCCCTGCTGGGTGCGGCCCATCTCGTCACCGTGCAGGATCATCGGCACGCCCTGGCTGAGCAGCAGCGTCGCGAGGAAGTTGCGCTGGGTCTTGGCCCGCCCCGCCAACACGGCCTGGTCCTGGGTCGGACCCTCCACGCCATGGTTCCAGGAGCGGTTGTGGCTCTCGCCGTCGTTGCCGTCCTCGCCGTTGGCGTCGTTGTGCTTCTCGTTGTAGGAGACCAGGTCGCGCAGGGTGAACCCGTCGTGGGCGGTGACGAAGTTGATGCTGGCCACGGGGCGGCGGGCCGAGTGCTCATACAAGTCCGACGACCCGGCCAGGCGACTGGCGAAGTCGCCGAGCCGCGGCTCGCCACGCCAGAAGTCGCGCACGGTGTCGCGGTAGGCACCGTTCCACTCGGTCCACAGGGGCGGGAAGTTGCCGACCTGATAGCCACCCGGGCCGATGTCCCACGGCTCGGCGATGAGCTTGACCTGGCTGACGATCGGGTCCTGCTGGACCAGGTCGAAGAAGGTAGCCAGTCGGTCGACGTCATAGAACTCCCGGGCGAGGGTCGCCGCCAGGTCGAACCGGAAGCCGTCGACGTGCATCTCGGTCACCCAGTAGCGCAGCGAGTCCATGATCAGCTGGAGCGAGTGGGGATGCCGGACGTTGAGCGAGTTGCCGGTGCCGGTGTAGTCCATGTAGTACTGCTTGTCGTCCTCGACCAGGCGGTAGTAGGCCGCGTTGTCCAGGCCCTTGAAGCTCAGGGTGGGGCCGAGGTGGTTGCCCTCGGCGGTGTGGTTGTAGACCACGTCGAGGATCACCTCGATGCCCGAGGCGTGCATCGCCTTGACCATCGACTTGAACTCCTGGACCTGCTGCCCGCGCTGCGCCGGGTCGGCGGGCGTGGCGGCGTAGGCCGCATGCGGTGCGAAGAAGCCGATCGTGTTGTAGCCCCAGTAGTTGGATAGGCCCTTCTCGCGCAGGACCTTGTCCTGGACGAACTCGTGGACCGGCATCAGCTCGATGGCGGTCACGCCCAGCTGGCTGAGGTGGTCGGTGATCGCGGGGTGCGCGAGCCCCGCGTAGGTTCCGCGGATCGACTCGGGAATCTCGGGGTGAAGCTGGGTCAGGCCCTTGACGTGGGCTTCATAGATGACCGTCTCGTTGTAGGGCCGGACGGGCCGTCGGTCGCCCTCCCAGTCGAAGAACGGGTTGATGACGACGCCGAGCATCATGTGGGGCGCGGAGTCGTCGTCGTTGCGCTGGTCGGGGTCGTCGAAGTCGTAGCCGAACAGCGCCGGGTTCCAGTCGATGGTCCCCCAGGTCGCCTTGACGTAGGGGTCCAGGAGCAGCTTGTTGGGGTTGCAGCGAAGGCCCCTGGCCGGGTCATAGGGCCCGTGGACGCGGTAGCCGTAGCGCTGCCCCGGCTGCACCTGGGGCAGGTAGCAGTGCCACACATAGCCGTCGGCCTCGGTCAGCTCGATGCGGGTCTCGACGGGTGACGTCCCAGGCTCGGTGCCGTTGTCGAACAGACAGAGCTCGACCTTGTCGGCCACCTCGCTGAACAGCGCGAAGTTGGTCCCGCTGCCGTCGAACGTCGCCCCGAGCGGATATGCCGCTCCCGGCCATTGCTGCACGCCAGCCCCCTCCGGATCGGAGTCACTGAACGTAGCACGGAGGGATGACATCGACGTTTCGTCTCGCTGGGGACCACGTCGGTGCTGACGTGCGATGGGCCAGTACCCGGCGATGCCGCGACCATGCGCGGTTCGGCCGCGTCTCCTATCGTGAGGGCGTGACGCTCGCCGACGCCCACGTGCCCACCCCGCCCGCTGACGACGCCCCCTGGTGGCGCTCGGCCGTCGTCTACCAGGTCTATCCCCGCAGCTTCGCCGACGCCGACGGCGACGGGATGGGTGACCTGCGCGGGATCATCGACCACCTCGACCACATCGCCGACCTCGGCGCGGACGTGATCTGGCTGTCGCCGGTCTATCGGTCCCCCCAGGACGACAACGGCTACGACATCAGCGACTACCAGGACGTCGACCCGATGTTCGGCACGCTGGCCGACCTCGACGAGCTGCTCGAGCGGGCGCACGCGCGCGGGCTGCGGGTCGTGATGGACCTCGTCGTCAACCACACCTCCGACGAGCACGCCTGGTTCGTGGAGTCCAAGGCGTCGCGCGACAACGCCAAGGCCGACTGGTACATCTGGCGCGACCCCAAGCCCGGCACGGTCGGCGGCCAGCCCGGCGCCGAGCCCAACAACTGGGGATCGGCCTTCTCGGGGTCGGCGTGGGAGTGGTCGCCGGAACGCGGGCAGTACTTCCTGCACATCTTCAGCCGCAAGCAGCCCGACCTCGACTGGGAGAACCCCGAGGTCCGCGAGGCCGTCTTCTCGATGATGCGGTGGTGGCTCGACCGGGGCGTCGACGGCTTCCGGATGGACGTGATCAACCTGATCTCCAAGGTGCCCGGCCTGCCCGAGGCGCCGATGCATCCGAGCGGGTACGGCGACTGCACGTCGCTGGTGGTCTGCGGCCCGCGCCTGCTGGAGTGGCTCCAGGAGATGAAGCGCGAGGTGTTCGACGCGCGGCCGGGCAGCTATCTGACCGTCGGGGAGATGCCGGGGGTGACGGCCGAGCTGGCCAGGATCTACACCGACCGGGACACGGGGCCGCTGAACATGGTCTTCCAGTTCGAGCACGTCGACCTCGACGCCGACGGGCTCAAGTGGCTGGTCAAGCCCGTGACACCGCTCGACATCAAGCGGTCCCTCGCCGGCTGGCAGGACGCGATGGGCGACCGCGGCTGGAACAGCCTCTACTGGTGCAACCACGACCAGCCCCGGATCGTCAGTCGCTACGGCAACGACGGTGAGTTCTGGCGCGAGTCCGCCACGGCTCTGGCCACGGTGCTCCACCTGCACCGCGGGACGCCGTACGTCTATCAGGGCGAGGAGCTCGGGATGACCAACGTGCCGTTCGCCGGCATCGACGACTACCGCGACATCGAGACGCTCAACTTCTATGCCGAGGCGGTGGGCCGCCTCGGCTTCCCGGCCGACGACGTGATGACCGTGGTCCGACAGAAGAGCCGCGACAACGCGAGGACGCCGATGCAGTGGTCGGCCGCTCCGAACGCCGGGTTCACCACGGGCGAGCCGTGGCTGCCGGTCAATCCCAACGCCAGCTGGCTCAACGCCGAGGCCCAGCGCGACGACCCACGGTCGGTCCTCGCCCACTACCGGGCGCTGATCCGGCTGCGGCACGAGGACTCCGTCGTCGTGGACGGTGACTTCTCGCTGATCCAGCCCGACCACCCGACGCTCTATGCGTTCGCGCGTACGACGTCCGCGGGCCGCGTGGCCGTCTATGCCAACCTCTCCGACGACCCGCTCGACATCGACCTCGACCCGGCCGACGTCGGCGCCGCGCTCGTCCTCGGCAACTACCCCGACGCCGGCGCCCCCGACACACTGCGCCCCTGGGAGGCGTGGATCCTCAGGAGCTGAAAACACGTCGACACCAGAAGCGCCGCACGAAAGGGTCGTCGCATGACCAGCAGCGAGCTCTGGACCGCGGCCGACGCCGAGCGGTACGACGCCGAGGACGCCGCGATGTTCTCCCCCGAGGTGCTCGGCCCGACGGTCGACTTCCTGGCGGACCTCGCCGGCGATGGCCGGGCCCTGGAGCTCGCGATCGGCACCGGCCGAGTGGGCGTGGCGCTGCACCGGCACGGCGTACCCGTCACCGGCATCGAGCTCTCCGAGCCGATGGCGGCCAAGGTCCACACCAAGGTCGACCCGGCGGACCTCCCTGTGGTCATCGGCGACATGGCGACGACGCGGGTCGAGGGCGAGTTCACGCTGGTCTATCTCGTCTACAACACGATCACCAACCTGCTGACCCAGGCCGAGCAGGTCGAGTGCTTCCGGAACGCCGCCCGGCACCTCGCCGCCGGCGGCCGGTTCGTCGTCGAGTGCGGCATCCCGCCGCTGCGGTTCCTGCCGCCCGGCCAGGTCGCCGTACCGTTCGACGTCTCCGACGACCACCTCGGCTTCGACACCTTCGACCTGACCCGGCAGCTGCTGACGTCGCACCACGTCACGCGGACCGAAGACGGCTGGCGCCGAGGCGAGTCGACCCACCGTTTCGTGTGGCCGGCCGAGATGGACCTGATGGCGACGATCGCGGGCCTCGAGCTCGAGGCACGTTTCGCCGGCTGGGACCGCACGCCCCTCACCGACGACAGCGGCTCTGCGGTCTCCGTGTGGCGGACGCCGAGCGGCTACGTCGAGTCGGACACTCTCATGCGTGACGGGGTCCACTAAAGCGGCACCCTCGCCGGCCCGCGCACCATACGCTTCCTACTGGGTTGCGGACCCCTCGAGCAGTCACGCTGGAGTGTCACGGAGGGAGTACGTCGGATGACGGCGTCAAGGCCGGTTGCTGACACGACGGTGCCCCGGGAAACCCCGGAGACCCTCGCGGGCACACGGCTGGATCGGCGGATGCTGTTGCGCGGGGCCACCGCCGCTGCCCTCACCGGCATCGGGTTCGACCGACTGCACGCAGACAGCGCCGCCGCGGACACCGCGATGCGAGCCGCGACCAGCCGACCCAACGTCATCGTCATCTCCTTCGACGACCTGGGCTGGAACGGTCTCGGCTGCTATGGCAACGACTTCCACGAGACCCCGAACATCGACCGGCTGGCCGGTGGCGGGATGCGTTTCACCCAGGCCTACGCCGCCGCGCCGGTCTGCTCCCCCACCCGGGCCGCGCTGATGACCGGGCTGTTCCCCGCCCGCACCGGAATCACCAACTACCTCGATGAAGAATCGGTGCCGGGCACCCGGTTCCTCGCGCCCAGGTTCCGGACGGTGCCCGAGTACGTCGCCGAGCGCGGATACCGCAGTGCCCTGATCGGGAAGTGGCACCTCACCGAGGACTACTCCGGGCCCTACCGACACCGCCCGGGGAACCCCTATGTGCACGGCTTCGACGATGTGCTGCTGAGCGAGGAGAAGTACATCGACCAGGGCGACATGTTCTTCCCCTACCGCTTCATGCCGAGCGTGCGCGGCCGCACACCGCGCTACCTCACCGACCGGATCGCCCGCGACTCGGCGGAGTGGATCACCCGGCATGCGGACCGGCCCTTCTTCATGCACATCAGCAACTACGCCATCCATAACCGATGGGAAGCGCCCCAGGACCTGATCGACAAGTACCGGCGCAAGCAGCGACTGCACGCCGAGTTCGACAACAACCGCTACCTGCCTGCGGTGGCCGCCATGGTCGAGCGCTGCGACGACCAAGTGGGCCGCATCGACCAGGCCCTCAGGGACGCGGGCATCGCCGACAACACGTTGATGCTCATCACCTCCGACAACGGCGGCCACGTCGGGCCCAGCAACCGACCACTCAGGGGCGAGAAGGGAAGCCTCTACGAAGGGGGCATCCGCGTCCCGCTCATCGCCTCGTGGCCGGGCGCCGTACCAGCGGGGACGACCTCGGACGCGGTGGTCAGCACCGTCGACATCCTCCCGACCATCAAGGAGCTCGCCGGCGCCGGCGACCGGGGAAGCCTCGACGGGTTCAGCCTGGCCGACGTCCTCCTGCACCAACAAGACCTCAACCGCGACGCCTACTGGTACTACCCGCACCACTTCGCAGACGTCGAAGTTCCGTCCGCGGCCATCCGCTCCGGCGACTACAAGCTCATCGAGCGACTCAAGACGGGAAGGCTCGAGCTCTACAACATCGCTGCCGAACCGCGCGAACGCACGAACCTGGCACAACGAGAGCCCCGCATCGCCGCCGAGCTGCATCGCAAGCTCCGACGGCACATCCGGGCGATGAGGGGGGCCTGAACCGCCACGTCCCCGGGAGCCGGTGCAGATCGCGGCGCTGGGGACTTGTCAGCCGCGGCTGTCGATTTGGCGCCACCTCGTCCGTCACAGTGGTGAGGGTTGCCATCGGGCGACCCCGGAGCCGGAGGAGCCACATGACGAAGTACGCGATCTACTTCATGCAGCAGTGGGTCGGAGACCACCCCGCCGAGTGGTACCAGACGCGGGTCGAGCCCTCGACCGCAGTCGTCCGCGACATGCAGGAGGCGGGCGTGCTGGTCTTCGCCGGCGGGCTCGTCGAGGACATGGAGGAGTCGTTCAGCGCCGACGGGACGAGCGGGACGATGCTCGTCACCGACGGTCCCTACACCGAGGTCACCGAGTACCTCGGCGGCATCACGATCATCGAGGTGCCCGACCTCGCGACCGCGAAGATGTGGGCGGCCCGCGTGGCCGAGGGCTGCGGCTGGCCGCAGGAGGTGCGAGAGATCAAGTAGTCATGGCGCGTCGTCGGCCATGACCTGGGCAGCCGGGTGGGAGCGCTAGCGAGTGAAGGTGATGTGGATCGTGCCGCTCTCGGCGACCTCGGTCGTCATTCGGTGGGTCTGCTCGAGCCCCCGCAGGTCTTCCCAGACCCGGTGGCCGCGATCGAGCACGACCGGGGCGATGGCGACGTGCAGGTCGTCGACGAGGCCCGCGCCCACGAACGCACGGGCGGTGCTGATGCCACCGCCGACGCGCACGTCGAGACCCGAGGCGGCCGCGGTCGCTTCTGCGAGCACCTCCTCGATCGGGGCGTTGCGGAAGCGGAACGTGGTCCCTCCCCGCATCGCGATGTCGGGTCGCGGCGCCGTACTGCTCAGGACGAAGACCGGGAAGCCGAACGGCGGCTCGTCACCCCACCACCCCTTCCACTCGGGGTCGTCAGGGAACGAGTGCAGCCCGAACATCGCGGCGCCCATCACCTCCGCGCCGACGCCCTCGAAGAACGCCGCGGCGTAGACGTCGTCGACCCCCGCGGTGCCGGCGCCGGTGGTGTCGCCGAACACCCGCTGCTGCATGGTGCGCGTGGCGACATAGGCCGCGGTGAGCGGCCCCCAGTCCTCTCCCATCGGGTTCTCCGGACCCCCGCCGGCCGAGGTGTATCCGTCGAGCGAGCTGAACAGGTCGATGCGGACGCGGGTCATGTCGGGTCCTCTCGCAGTCGGTGGCGCCCTCGGGCGCGCGTCCACACTAACCGCGCCAGGCACCGCCCCAGCGCCGGGCGCAGGCGGCCCGGAACGCGCCCATATCGGACGACACCCGGAACTCGAAGCTGGAGTCGTCGATGAAGCCGACCCGCACGTGGCAGTCGCCGCCCTGGGCGGCCCGGTCGGTGTCGTCGACCGAGACGACGTTCTCAGCGGCGATGCGGTAGAACGTCGCGGGCGGCTCGCTCGGCAGGCCGCTCCACGTCCAGGCCGAGAGGCCGATGCGGCTGACCACCAGGTAGAGGTCGACCGGATCCCGGGGCAGCGTCCGGCCGATCGAGCCGGGGGCCCCGTCGGCGGCGGCCCCGATGGGCGTGACCTTCACCCAGGCCAGCAGCCGGTCGTCCGGGTCGAGGAGCAGTTCCACGAGCGAGGTCGGGTCGGATGGCGGGCCGGGTGGCGGGCCGGTCACCCTCGTGACATAGCGATCGAGCAGACCCATGGACTTCCTTCCCCCGTTGCCGGACGCTCCCGACGGGGAGGGTCCAGCGATCGAGCCCGAGAACGAATGGCGTTGCCCTGGATCCTGGTCGGCCCGGCAGCCGACCGACAGCGTCGGCCGGCTTTCCGAACAATCCCGAACTCGGCGGCCGGTAAGCGCATAGGATTTCCCGACGTGAGTGTCGAGTCACCCCCCGAGCCCGGCTCGGTCGCGTCCCTCGACGACCTCGCCACGTCCCTGCTGGAGCTGCGCCGCTGGGCGGGGGACCCGCCGTACGCCGCCCTCGCCGAGGCCATCGGTGACCTGCGGGCCCAGCGGGGCCGGCCGGGCAAGCCCGGCAAGGTCACCGTCTATGACTGCTTCCGGGCCGGGCGAAAGCGACTGGACTCCCAGCTCTACGTCGACCTCCTGGAAGTGCTCGGCCTCCCCGAGCAAGTGCGGGCGGCCTGGGTCCAGGCCTATCGCACGGCCACGGACTCCGAGGTCGAGGAGAGCGTGGAGCACCAGAGCGCCTCGACCGACCTGATGCTTCCGCGCACGAGGCTCATCGGGCGCGACCGCGAGCTCGGCCGGCTCGAGCAGCGGCCGCCGGGATCGGTCACGGTCATCGCCGGACTCCCCGGCGCCGGCAAGACCGAGCTGGCGCTCCACGTCACCAACAGGTGGCGGCGCCGCCTGGGCCCCGGGGCCCTGGCGCTCGCCGTCAACCTGCGCGGCTACGACCCGGACCTCCAACCGCTGTCGGCGGCGACGCTGCTGGCCCGGCTGTTGCTCGGACTCGGGGTGAAGGGCTGGCGGGTCGACGGGCTGGGCGCGTTCGCGCGCGCCGAGCAGCTGCGCCAGGTCGTCGGCAACCGCCCGCTGGTGCTGCTGCTCGACAATGCCGACAGCGCCGCCCAGATCCTGCCGCTGCTGCCGATCGGCAAGCGCTGGCGCGTGATCGTCACGAGCCGACGTCGGCTGCCCGAGCTCGAGGGGACCTCGGGTGACCCGCTGGTCCTCGGTGAGCTGACGATGAAGGCGGCCGTCGAGCTGCTCGCCGCGGACGTCGGGACCGAACGGGTCCTGGCCGAGCCCGAGGCGGCGCTCGAGATCGCCCAGCGGTGCGGGCGCCTCGCCCTCGACCTCCGGCTCGCGGGCGCGGCGATCGCGTCCGGGAGTGAGGAGTGGACGCTCGCCGACCACGCGATCCGTCTGGCCGAGCTGCCGCCCGACGAACACGTCCGGCCCGCGCTGTGGCTGTCCTACCAGCCGCTGACCGAACCCGTACGCCGCACCCTCCGGCTCGCCGCCCTACACCCGGGCCCGATCTTCACCCTCGCGCAGATGGAGGGCCTGGCCGGGCTGCCCACCTGGGTGGTGGCGACCCATCTGGAGCGCCTCACCTCCGAGCACCTGGTCATGGAGGCGGGCGACGGCTACCTCCTCCACGACCTGGTGCGGGGATTTGCCCTGCGCCGACTCGTGATGGAGGACCCGCGCTCCCAACAGGTCGCCGCCATCCGGCGGCTGGCCGCCGTGCTGACCGATGAGGCCCGCGCCCATGCCGACCTCGGCCACCCCGACTCCGCCTGGCTCGAGCGCCACTTCCCGGTGCTCGTCGCCTTCGCGGAGGTCGCCCCGGAGTGGGGCGTTGGTGCCGAGCTCGGCGAGCTGGTGCTCATCTACTCGGAGTTCCTCGACGTCTCCGGGCGGCTCGCCGAGGCCGAGGAGCTGATCCGCGTGGCGCTGGCGCAGCCCGACGTACCGTCGTGGCGCGAGCTCCAGCGCAAGCTCGGCCGCGTGCTCGAGCTGCGCGGCGACCTGACCGGCGCCTACGAGGCCCTGATGGCCGCGGTGGACCCGAGCAGCCCGGAGTACGGGCGGGTCCTCAACGGCATCGGCAACGTGCTCAAGCGGATGGGCCGCCATCGCGACTCGGTCGGCTACTACCGCCGGTCGGCGCGGCACGCGATCGGTCCGATGCCGCTCGGGCGCGCGCTGTCGAACCTCGCCGACGCGCTGCGGCTCCTGGGTCACGAGCTGTTTGCCGCCGACCTCTTCGACCGGGCCGAGCGGGTCTCGACCGAGGCCGGCGACGAGATCAACTTGGCGATCCTGAGGCTCGGGCGCTGCCTGCTCGTCGAGCAGCGGGGGCTCCTGACCCAGGCGCAGATCCTGGCCCGCGAGCTGGCCGCGACCTGCGAGGAGCAGGGGTTCGTGGTCCTCGCAGTCCATGCCCTGGAGGTCGAGACTCGCTGCTTCACGGCGGCGGGCGACCTGGACGCCGCCTCGGCGATGTTGGCGACGGCGACCGCGCGGGCGACCGAGATCGGGATGCCCGAACTGCTGTGCAACCTGCGCGTCACCCGGGGGTCGCTGCGGCTGGCACAGGGCGAGACGGGTGCGGCTGCGACCGAGTTCTCCGAGGCGATCCGGGAGTCCGAGCGTCTCGGACTGGGGCTCTCGGCGGTGGCGGCCTACAACGGCCTCGGCCGGCTCGCCGCCTCCACAGATGATCATGAGGCCGCGACGGCCGCCTACGAGCGCGCGGTCGAGCTTGCCGTCGCGTGCGGTGACCGCATCGAGCTCGTCAGGGCCCAGCGGGCTCTTGCCGACCTGGGCGCTCGCCGCTGACCCGTCACCGGTCGCCGGGCCGGGGCGGACGCGCCGGTCGCGAACCGGCGTGCACGGGGCCACCTGTGCGCCAGCGTCGGTGGCCGTGCGATCACGGCCGGCGCGTTCGCCGCTCCCGGTCCGGACAGATCCGAGTCGGAGAGAACGTCACGAGAACTGTTCCCCAGTTAAGCACCGGCGTGGAGGGCCGGCCACGGTCTGTGCGTGCCGCGGATGCCGCTGGCGACGCGGTGGTCAGGAGTCGGCCTGCTCCGCCACGGCGTAGGACCAGATCTCCGAGGAGATCCCGACGGGTCGGCGTGGCGCCTCGCCCTCGGAGGCTTCGCGAGGGGCATGGGCCTTCTGGAAGTCCTGGCCCACCGTCCACGCCTCGAAGGCGGCCTCGTCCCGCCACCGGGTCACGACCAGCCAGACGGTGCGGTCGTCGGTCGGCCGGAGCAGCTCGAAACCCTCGAACCCGTCCTGGTCCTCGACCGCGCCGGCGCGCGCGGCGAAGCGGCGGGCGAGCTCGTCGCCGCTGTCGGCGGGGACGGTGATGGCGTTGATCTTGACGACGGTCATGCCTCCATCCTGGCGCGCCCGCCCAGCTCTACCGTCGCTCGGGGTGCAGTGCCACGATCGGGACATGACCATGACCACGACCCCGATCTCCGAGTCCTCGTTCATCTCCGCGGCCGACGGCATCCCCATCGCGACCTATGCCTGGTCCGACGCGGGTGACGCGCCGATCGGCGTCGTCCAGATCTCCCATGGGCTGGCCGAGCACGGTGCCCGCTACGACCGGCTCGCACGCGACCTCAACGGCGCCGGCTTCCTGGCCTTCGCCTCCGACCACCGCGGCCACGGCCGCACCGGCCAGGACCACCTCGGCGACTTCGGCCAGGGTGGGTGGGACGGCCTCATCTCCGACGTCGCCCAGTACGGCGCCCTGCTGTCGACCGAGCACCCGGACCTGCCGCTCTTCCTGATCGGCCACTCGATGGGCTCCTTCGCGGCCCAGTCGGTCATCGTCGACCACTCCGGGCAGTACGACGGCGTCGTACTCTCCGGATCCACCGCACTCGACGCCCTGGCCGGGGCGATGGACGATGCTCCGCCGGACGCGCCCGCCGGGTTGGAGGCCTTCAACGCCGGCTTCGAGCACCGCACCGGCTATGAGTGGCTGTCTCGCGACGAGGCCGAGGTCGATGCCTACGTCGCCGATCCGTGGTGCGGCTTCGACACCCCGCCCGAGACGATCCCGATGCTGTTCGGCCAGGCCGGCCGGCTGGCCGACCCCGAGGTGCTCGCCGGCATCCGCGCGGATCTGCCGCTGCTGCTGGCCGCCGGCAGCGACGACCCGCTCGGTGGCGGCGGTGGCCAGCTCGTCGAGCTGCTGGGCCAGCGCTACCGCGCGGCCGGGATCGCCGATGTGACGGTGCGGATCTATCCCGGTGCCCGGCACGAGATCTTCAACGAGACCAACCGTGCCGAGATCACCGGGGACGTGATCGGCTGGCTGACCGGACGGACGGGTCGGACCGGCCGCTGACCGGCCGCTGACCGGCCGCTTGACCCGCGCTGGCCCTCGCCCCGCGGGGCGACGCGACCGCCACCGCCGGCGATGCCGCGTCAACACGTCAGGTCGGGTCCGAGACCTCGGGGAAGTCCGTGACCAGGGAGCGCTCGGTCGACATCGGCCATCGTCGCGATGTCCAGATGAGTGCGAGGGCGACGGCGACGAAGACCGCGGTGATCCCCACGACGTAGGCCGCCACCGACGCATAGCCGCCCACCGAGGTGACCGGGTTGAGGAACGGGTAGGGGTACCAGTAATCGGTCCCCTCGAAGGGGTCGGTGGCGAACGGTCCACGGATCAGCGTGTAGGTCACCCACAGCAGCGGGAACCCCATCACCGCCACCACGTCGCGCGGGTGGAGGCGGGCGCGCCCTGGCGCGAACAGCCAGTCGACGAGGACATAGATCGGGCCGACGACATGCAGGATCTCGTTGGACCAGCCGACGACGTTCTCCGTAGCCAACCCGCGAAGCAGCAGGTTGTAGACGACGCCGGTGATCACCATGAACGTCGTGACCGTGGCCCGCGCCAGCGTCAGTCCGTTGGGCTCGGACTGGACGCCGCTGACCAGCACGAGTGCCCCCACCAGCAGCACGCCCACGGTCAGGGTGTTGGAGTCGATCGTGAAGTAGCTGAAGAAGTTGGCCAGCACCGGCCCGGTCTGGGAGAGGTCGCTGTCGGCGTTGGCCGCGTTGATCGACCGGTCGAGCTGCGCCACGATCGCGGCCACGATGGCGATCGCGATCACCACGCGGCTTGCGATGAACGTCAGTCGCATCGCCGGACCTCCTCTCACGTCCCGAAGGCAAGCCTCGGCTTGGTGGTGCAGCCTAACTGTCGCGGGATCGTTGACGCTTCATCAACGTGGTGACGGTTCATCAAGGTAGGACGGTGAACCCTCACTTACCGGGGTGAACTGATCGAGGTAAGTGAGGGTTCACCCACTTACCTTGGTGAACCGTCACCACCTCAACTGAGCCGGATGAACTTCACCGACACGTCCAGCTGGGCGATGCCGGCGCCGGAGTAGACCCCCTTGAACGGCGGGACGTCCTCGTAGTCGCGACCCCGGGCGACGACGACGTGGTCGAGGCCGACGGGGGTGAGGTTGGTCGGGTCGGCGGGCAGCCACTCGCCGTCCCAGAACTCCACCCACGCGTGGCTCTCGCCGATGCTGGTCTCCCCGACGGAGCTGTCGCGCTTCGGGGCGAGGTAGCCGGACACATAGCGCGCCGGGACCCCGAGGGTGCGCAGGGCGCCGAGGGTGATGTGCGCGAAGTCCTGGCACACGCCGGTGCGCTCGCGCCAGGCCTCCTCGCCGCTGCTGTGCACCCCGGTGATGCCGTGCTGATAGGTCATCACCTCGTTGATCCGGTCGCACAAGGCGTACGCCGCCTCGCGCGGCGTCGGCAGTGAGCGCACCGAGGAGGCCAGCTCGGCCATCCCGTCCCCCGGGAGGGTCCGCGGGGTCATCATCAGCCACTCGTAGTTGTGGTCGGCGACCGCCTCGTCGCTCAGCGACTCCCAGCCGGGGGAGTCGGCCGGCGGCAGGGCGTCGGCGCGCTCCACGGTGCTGATCGCCTCGACCTCGAGGCGGTCGTGGTCGAGCAGCGACTCCATCGAGGTGACGTGGGTGCCCCAGTGGTCGCGATAGACGTGGCTCCACGTCATCGGCCGGATCCGCAGCCGGCTCTCCAGGGTCGTCTGCCCCGGCTCGGTCAGCGGCGTCATCCGCAGCTCGTTGTGGGAGGCGCGGACCGACACGTCATAGGTGAAGGACGTGCGATGGATGATCCGGTAGCGGCGCACGGTCACACCAGCTCCTCCGTCCACGTGGGCAGCGGTCCGGACTGGAAGTACTTCGCCGCGATGGCCTTGGAGGAGGCGGTGATCGCGCTCTGCACGCGGAACATCTGGGTGGGCAGGTCGGCGAGCACCTCGGGGGTGGAGCGGTACTCCAACGCCGTACGGATCCCGCCGAGCTGGCGCCGGGCCTCGTCATAGACGCCCATCCGGGACGACTCCGGGGAGAGCGCGATGAGCCGATGCTCGGCCTCGGTCAGGGCGAACAGCACCGAGCGCGGGAACTCCCGGTTGAGCACGAGGAACGCCGCAGCCCGGTCGTCGGTGAGGAGCCCACGCTCGGTGCGCATGAACGCCTGCGTCGCGCCGCACGAGCCGAGCACCGACGACCACGACGGCCCCCGGTGGTGCAGCCCGCCGTTGGCGACGAGCCGCGCTGTCATGTCGGCCCGCTCGAGCATGCGTCCGAGGACCAGGAAGTCCCAGGCGTCGTCGTGGCTCATCGTCGAGTCGGCGATGCCGTTGACGAGCGCCGCCCGCTCGCGCACCCAGGAGAGGTGACGGTCGGTGACCGCGTTGCGGCCCATGCTGCGCCAGCGGTGCCACGTGGTGTTGATGCTCTCCCACAGCTCCGTGGACAGCGTCTCGCGCGTACGCCGGGCGTTCTCACGAGCGGAGTGCCAGGCCCCCGAGATCGAGCTGGCGTTGGCCCGGTCGAAGACCAGCAGGTCGCCGACGGTGGCGAAGTCGGCAGCGCCCTCGGCGGGCATGCCCATGATCACCGACAGCACGGTGCCCGCGGCGACCTGCTCGTCGGCGCCGGGGTCCTCCAGCAGCTGGAGGCGGAGTACGTCGACGATGCGCGCGGTCCCGTCGGCGCGCTCGACGTAGCGCCCGATCCAGAACAGCGACTCAGCGATCCGGCTCAGCATCGTCGGTCACCCCCTCGGCCCAGGGATCGGGGTGGCCCTGCTGTTGTTGCTGCTGTTGGGCGCGAAGGGAGTCCTCGGGCGAGGCCGTCGGCGCGGTCATCACGATCACCTCGCGGCTGTCCTTGACGCGGGAGGAGAGCCGCTGGGCCCGGCTGTTGCGGCCCGCGAGCACCCAGGTGTCCTTGGAGCCGCCGCCCTGGCTGGAGTTGACCACCAGCTCGCCCTCGGGGAGGGCGACCCGGGTCAGCCCGCCCGGCAGGACCCGGATCCGGTCGCCGTCGTTGACGGCGAAGGGCCGCAGGTCCACGTGGCGCGGGCGGAGCCGTCCCTGGATCAGCGTCGGGACCGTCGACAGCTGCACGATCGGCTGGGCGATCCAGCTCCGCGGGTTCGCGATGATCTTGGTGCGCAGGTCATCGAGGGTCTTCTTGTCGGCGGAGGTGCCGATCACCAGCCCCTTGCCGCCGGAGCCGTCGACGGGCTTGACCACCATCTCGTCGAGATGGGTGATCACGTGCTGGAGCGCCTTGGGCTCGTTGCAGCGGAAGGTGTCGACGTTGGGCAGGATCGGGTCCTCGTCGAGATAGAAGCGGATCAGGTCGGGGAGGTAGGAGTAGATCAGCTTGTCGTCGGCCACCCCGTTGCCCACCGCGTTCGCGACGGTGACCCGGCCGGACCGGACCGACGAGACCAGTCCGGCCACGCCGAGCATCGAGTCGCCGCGGAAGTGCACCGGGTCGAGGAACTCGTCGTCGAGGCGTCGATAGATCACGTCGACCGGCTGGTCGCCCGTCGTCGTCCGCATCCGGACCTGCCCGCCGCTGCAGATCAGGTCGCGGCCCTCGACCAGCTCGACCCCCATCATCCGGGCGAGCAGGGCGTGCTCGAAGTAGGCGCTGTTGAAGATGCCCGGCGTCAGCACGACGACCGTCGGGTCCTTGGTGCCGTCGGGCGCCGCGGCGCGCAGCGCGGCGAGCAGCATCCGTGGGTAGTCGCGGACCGGCCGGATCCGCATCGTCGCGAACGCCTCGGGGAAGACGTTGGCCATCGCGCGCCGGTTGGCGATGACGTAGGAGACCCCGGAGGGCACGCGGACGTTGTCCTCGAGCACGCGGAAGGTGCCTTGCTCGTCGCGGATCAGGTCGATGCCCGACACGTGCACGCGCACGCCGTTGGACGGCCGGATGCCCGCGACGGCCCGGTGGTAGTGCGCCGAGGAGGCGATCAGCCGCCACGGGATCAGCCCTTCGTGCACGGCCCGCGGCAGGGCGCCCTCGCGGCTGTAGATGTCGTCGAGCAGCGCCTCCAACGCGGTCACCCGCTGGGTGACGCCGGACTCGATCACCTCCCACTCGTGCGCCGAGATCACTCGCGGGACGGCGTCGAGCGGGAACGGCTGCTCTTCGCCGGAGTGGTCGAAGGTGACGCCCTGGTCGAGATAGGTCCGGGCCAGCAGGTCGGCCCGCTCCTTCATCTCCTGGGAGGTCATCGAGACGAGCGTGTGGTGCATCGTCTTGTACGACGTCCGCGGGATGCCGATGTCCTCGAGCATCTCGTCCCACGCCGAGCCGAGGGCATACCCGTCGAAGAGGGAGCCGGAGGCGTCGGTGGCGGTGGTCACGGGCGGAAGGCTAGATCCGCCCCGTGTCGGCCGTGCGGCGGTCGTGTCACGACCGTGTTTCGGGATGCGGACCCGCCCGGACCTCGTCCGCACTGAAGAGCTGTGGCGACTCGGGGTGCTCGACCTGCAGCGTGGTGTGGGCGATGCCGTGCCGCTCCTCCAGGAGGGCCGTGATCCGCTGGCGCCGCTCGTGGCAGTCGTGATGGGTGTCGACCAGGATGTGCGCGGACAGCGCCGGGAAGCCCGACGTCACCTCCCACACGTGGAGGTCGTGGATCTCGACCACCCCGTCCACCTGGTGGAGGTCGGCGTCGATCGCCGCGACGTCGACGCCACGGGGAGCCGCCTCGAGGAAGATCCGCCACGACTCGCGCAGCAGTCCCCAGCCGCCCTTGAGCATCAGCGCGGCCACGACGAGCGCGGCCACGGCGTCGGCCCGGGTCCAGCCCCACAGCAGCACCACGACTCCGGCGACCGCCGTCGCGATGAACGCGAACAGGTCGTTGAGGATGTGCTGGAAGGCGCCCTCGACGTTGAGTGAGGTTCGGTCGGCACGGGAGATCAGCCAGGTCGCCGCCAGGTTGACCGCGATCCCCGCACCGGCCGTGGCCACGACCCAGCCACCCTCCACGTCGGGCGGGTCGGTAAGCCGGCGTACGCCCTCCACGGTGAACCAGACGGCCAGCAGCCACAGGGTCAGCCCGTTGGCCTGGGCGGCGAGGATCTCGACCCGCCTCAGCCCGAACGTGTAGCTGCCCCGCGCCGGACGCCGGGCCAGCCGGGCGGCCACCACCGCCAATGCGATCGCGGCGGCGTCGGTGAGCATGTGCCCCGCGTCGGTGATCAGCGCCAGCGACGACGCCAGGATGCCGATCACGACCTCGGCGGCCATGAAGCCGACGATCAGCGCGAGCGCTCCCAGCAGCCATCGGCTGTCCGCCGGCCGGCCGTCCCGCGGTCCGGCCGCGTGCCCCTCATGGGAGTGGGCGTGCGCCATGCCTCCCGATGCTAGTCAGGGGCGCCACTTGATGGAGCAGCCCATGCTCGGCCGGTGCGGCTCGGGCACGGACTCGCCGGCGACGACCCGCTTGATCGCGTCGTCGAGCAGCTCGCCGGTGACCGGGAGGCCGTTGCCCGGGGTGGAGCCGTCCATCGCGCCGCGGTAGGCGAGCGCGCCGGCGGCGTCGTAGAGGAAGAAGTCGGGGGTGCACGCGGCCTTGAAGGCGCGACCGACCTCCTGGCTCTCGTCGACGAGGTAGGGGAACGCCCAGCCGGCCCGCCGGGCCTGGTGGGCGAGGTGCGCCGGGGCGTCGTCGGGGTAGCCGTCGGCGTCGTTGCTGCAGATCGCCACCACGATCAGGTCGGGGTGCGCGGCGGCGACCTCGCCGAAGCGGGTCTCGACATGCTTGACGTAGGGGCAGTGGTTGCACACGAACGCCACCAGCACAGGTGCGCCGGCCAGGTCGGCGCTGGACAGGACTGCGCCGTTGAGGTCGGGCAGGGAGAAGGTGGGCATGGGGGTGCCCAGCGGCACCATGGTGGACTCGGCGGCCATGTTCTGAGGGTACGGCGGGCTCGTCGGCGCCCGACCGTTGGTACCTTGCCGTCCATGGCTCCGACCGAGGCCGCGGCACCCGTCCGCCTGCGGCGTCATCAGGAGCTGGCGCTGACCGCCCTCGACGCCGCCTGGGCCGCCGGTCGGTCGCGGGCGCTGGTCGACCTTCCCCCCGGCGCGGGCAAGACCCTGGTGGGCCTGGAGTCGGCGAGGCGGCTCCTCGCGGACGGCCGCGTACGCCGGGTGGTCGTCCTCGGCCCCAACACGGCGATCCAGGGCCAGTGGGTGGCCGGCGCGACCCGACTCGGGCTCCGGGTGACCGACGACCGGCTGCTCCCCGACGACGTGACGGCGCTGACCTATCAGTCCCTGGCGGTCTTCGACGCCGACGACGAGGTCGACGACGACGCCGTGGAGCAGGACCTCCTGTCGCGGCTGCACGACAACGGTGCTGCGCTGGTGCGGGCGATGCAGGACGCGGGGCCGCTGCTGCTGGTGCTCGACGAGTGCCATCACCTGCTCGAGGTCTGGGGTCGGCTGCTCGGTGAGGTGCTCGACCAGCTGCAGAT
>Ga0209023_10000997_pt1 | contig 39747 bp, 37 predicted proteins | sample LakOneMetagenome_FD_187468 | JGI IMG/M metagenome (GOLD analysis project Ga0209023, IMG submission 187468) | Freshwater and sediment microbial communities from Lake Erie, Canada (SPAdes) (version 2) | ecosystem: Environmental > Aquatic > Freshwater > Lentic | place: Lake Erie, Canada...
TGAAGTCCGCGCTCTCGTCGGTGGATGGCCCGATCTTGAGGCTTTCCACGCGCGGAATGAGCTTTTCCATCAGCCGGTCGGCTGTGGTCTTGCCCACCGGAACTGCAACCGAGATCGCCATGCAGCGTTCGCCAGCCGCACCATAGCCCGCACCGATCAGGGCATCGACCGACTGATCGAGATCAGCGTCGGGCATGATGATCATGTGGTTCTTGGCGCCGCCGAAGCACTGAGCGCGCTTTCCGGTTTCGGCTGCACGCGAATAGATATACTGCGCGATATCGGAGGAGCCGACGAAGCCAACAGCTGAAATATCGCGATCGTCAAGAATGGCGTCGACCGCTTCCTTGTCGCCGTTGACGACGTTGAGAATGCCGGGTGGCAGACCAGCCTCAAGCATCAGTTCAGCAAGCCGCATCGGCACGCCGGGATCGCGTTCCGACGGCTTGAGAATGAACGCGTTGCCGCAGGCAATCGCCGGTGCGAACTTCCACATCGGGATCATCGCCGGGAAGTTGAACGGCGTGATGCCGGCCACGACGCCCAGCGGCTGGCGCATCGAATAGCTGTCGATGCCGGGGCCTGCGCCCTCGGTATAGCCGCCCTTCATCAGTTCCGGGATACCGATCGCATATTCGACAACCTCAACGCCGCGGAAAATATCGCCCTTGGCGTCCGGGATCGTTTTGCCGTGCTCCCGCGCCAGCAACTCGGCCAGCGAATCGTTTTCCTTCGCCAGCAGTTCCAGAAACTTCATCAGCACGCGAACGCGGCGCTGCGGGTTGGTGGCGCCCCATGCCGGTTGCGCCGCCTTGGCGTTCTCAATCACGGCACGAACTTCAGCCTTGGAGGCCAGCGCAACCTTGGCCTGCACTTCACCGGTCATCGGCTGATAAACGTCCGCAAAGCGGCCTGACGTTCCCTTGACCTGCTTGCCGCCAACAAAATGACCGATCGTGCGCATGCGTATCCTCCAAAAGCGAATGTTTGGAGGGTTCTAGCACTGCCATAACCGGATAAGGAACCAGCTTCTGCGCACAGCACAGTGGCGTGCAATGCAAAGAGACAACATCGGGTTTCAGGCCCCCGTCTTTGCCTCGGTTTTCGCCTTCGCCTGGACCTTCGGCTTGCTCGCGCGCGGCTTTGCCGCGTCCTCACCCCGCAACGCAGCGTGACGGCCGGCGCTGAGGATCTCGTCCGAGAATTCTCCGGCCCCTGCCGTCCGGGCAAGGATCATCGCTCCCATCATTGTCGAGATAACAGCAATCGCTTCGCGGCGCGCAGCCTTGGGCGGCAAATCCGAAAACTGTTCCGCAATCACTTCGATCATTTCCTCGAGCTTGTTCACGAATGCCTTGCGGATTTTTGGATTGGCCCGCGAGGCCTCGACGCCAAGCGACGGCAAGGCACAGCCATTGCCTGCGTCATCGCGATGCTCGGTGGACATGTATCCGTTCACAATGGAGGCCAGACGCTTGCCTCCCGGCGCTTGTTCGGCGCGCCTGCGCCACCGTCCGGTGGTCTGCTGCATCGCATGGGCAAAGGCTTCGCTGATCAGCGCGTCGCGGGAAGCAAAATGGGCGTAGAACCCGCCATGGGTCAGGCCCGCTTCCTTCATCAGCTCGGCAACCCCAAGACTTGCCGCGCCCCCTTCGCGCAGGCGCATCGACGCATTCTTCACGATCCGCTCGTGGGTCTCCGCCTTATGATCCTTGGAATAGCGCATCGCGGCCTCATCAAATGTCCCGGATCATATAATATCACAATTCGCCTGCAAGAATGCGTGTTTTCGCGCAAAAATGGCTGCCATGCACGGATTTGACGCCCGGTAGCGGATCGCGCACCATCATGGTCCTCACTGCTTCCCCGCAACCGTCAGGCTTTATAAAAAATGCAACCAATCAACGACTATTGCCATGTCAACCGTAGCGGCAACGGCATTGCACAATTGACGATCACCAACGCCGGTCCGCTCAACATCATGAATTCGGCGGTGATCAATGGCGTTCGCGAGGGACTGGAACAACTCGGCAAAGATCGCGACCTGCGTGTGCTCATCATCAGAGGCTCCGGCGAGAAAAGCATGATCGGTGGCGCGGACATCAAGGAGATGGCAAAGCTCGATCAGGCGTCGGCTGAGAAGTTCATCACCGGACTTCGCGACGTGTGCGAGGCGGTGCGGCAGTTTCCGGCGCCGGTGATTGCGCGATTGCGCGGATGGTGCCTTGGCGGTGGACTCGAGTTCGCGGCAGCTTGCGACATTCGCATCGCGTCGCAGGACGCGAAGTTCGCCATGCCTGAGGTCAAGGTCGGCATCCCCTCCGTCATTCACGCTGCGCTGTTGCCCCGGCTGATCGGCTGGGGCCGCGCGCGCTGGCTGATCCTCACCGCAGCAACCGTCGATGCGCCCACCGCCCTCAACTGGGGGCTGGTCGATCAGGTCGTCGCGGAGGCAGACCTCGACGACGCCATCACAGCGACAGCAACGGCCATCGCGGAGTGCGGCCCCGAGGCCATGCGAAGCCAAAAGGCTCTCTTGCGCGAATGGGAGGAACTGCCGCTGACGGAGTCCGTCAATCTAAGCGTCGGCGTGTTCGGAAAGTCCTTCCTGACCGGCGAGCCGCAGCGTCACATGCAGACTTTTCTCGACAGACGAAAATAACTCATCCGACGCACGAAAATAATTCATGCGAATTCTGGCATGCCAGAGAATGTTTTAAACATTCAGTGGCTTGTCCGGACTCGATTCATGCTTTTATTCTGACCGGCGCGGATTGCATTTTCCGCGACCATTCATATGATGCATGTCATCTAACACGGTGAGGCGCCGTATGCGCGCCAGGAGAGCAATTGCATGTCCACGTCCGATCCCGTCGTCATCGTTTCCGCAGTTCGCACTCCTCTCGGCCGCTTCCAGGGCGAGTTGTCATCGTTCAGCGGACATAACCTCGGCTCTCACGCCATCGGTGCGGCGCTTGAGCGCGCGAAACTGTCGCCCGAACAGATCGACGAAGTCCTGATGGGTTGCGTTCTTCCCGCAGGACAAGGCCAGGCTCCTGCCCGTCAGGCCGCGCGCGGGGCGAAACTGCCGGACGCCACCGGCGCCACCACCATCAACAAGGTTTGCGGATCTGGCATGAAGGCCACCATGTTGGCCCACGACCTCATCAATGCAGGTTCGGCGAACATCGTTGTTTCCGGCGGCATGGAGAGCATGACCAACGCACCCTACCTCCTGCAGAAAGCGCGTGGCGGTTACCGCGTCGGTCACGACCGCATCATCGACCACATGATGATGGACGGTCTGGAGGATGCTTACGAGACTGGCCGTTCCATGGGCGATTTCGGCGAAGCCGCCGCGGAAGCCTATCAGTTCAGCCGCAAGGATCAGGACGAATATGCAATGGAGACGCTGACCCGCGCACGCAACGCGGTTCAGAACGGCGCGTTCAAAAAGGAAATTGCGCCGATCTCCGTCAAGGAAAAGGCTGGCGTCCGAGTCGTCGAAAATGACGAACATCCGCTGAAGGTCGATCCGGCCAAGATTCCGAATCTGAAGCCGGCGTTCCGTCCCAACGGTACCATCACGCCTGCGGCCTCTTCCGCGAATGCCGACGGCGCGGCGGCGCTGGTCCTGACTCGTCGCTCGATTGCCCAAAAGGAAGGTCTGCCTATCCTTGCCGAGATCAAGGGCCATTCGACTCACAGCCAGGCACCAGACTGGTTCACCACCGCCCCTATTCCGGCAATCCGCAAGCTACTTGATAAAGTGGGTTGGAAAGTCAGCGACGTCGACCTGTTCGAAATCAATGAAGCCTTCGCTGTCGTTCCAATGGCCGCAGCCAAGGATCTCGGCATTCCGCGTGATAAGCTCAACGTCAACGGCGGCGCCTGCGCACTCGGTCATCCGATCGGAGCAACCGGCGCGCGGCTGATCGTGACGTTGCTGCACGCCATGGAAAACAACAACGTCCAGCGCGGCATCGCCTCGCTGTGCATCGGTGGCGGCGAAGCAACCGCCATCGCTATTGAGCGCAAGCTAAACTGATCGGCTTAGCGCCAACTTGCAATGCACCGGCGGATTGTCCGCCGGTGACGTAAGCGGCATCCCCTGTAACCGGGCTGACGCCCTCCTGTGCAACCTTGTGGTGAGATCGTGAAACGCAACAGCGCCATACGACGCATTGTCGTCACCGGAATGGGAGCCGTCTCGCCACTCGGCTGCGGCACGGAGGCCAACTGGTCACGCCTGATTGCCGGGCAATCCGGCATCCGTGCACTGTCCGACAATGTCGCAGCCGACCTGCCCACCAAGGCATGCGGCATGGTGCCCGACATTGTTGAAGACCCGGAATTCGGCTTCGATCCGGATCGTGCGGTTCCGAAGAAAGACCAGAAGAAAATGGATCGCTTCATCCAGTTCGCCATGATGGCGGCGGACGAAGCGGTCACGCAGGCCGGATGGACGCCGCAGGATACGCGGTCGCGCGAGCGCACCGCGACCATCATCGGCTCCGGTGTCGGCGGCTTCCCTGCCATTGTCGATGCGGTTCGCACTGCGGATGAGCGCGGTGTGCGCCGGTTGTCGCCGTTCACTGTGCCTGCGTTCCTCGTCAATCTTGCGGCCGGACAGGTTGCAATCCGCCACGGCTTCAAGGGCCCGCTCGGCGCTCCCGTCACCGCATGCGCAGCTGGTGTTCAGGCCATCGGCGATGCCGCACGTCTTCTCCTCGCAGGTGAAGCGGACATTGCTATTGCGGGCGGCGCGGAAGCCTGTATCGACCGCGTCAGTCTCGGCGGATTTGCCGCGGCTCGCGCGCTCTCGACCAATTTCAACGAACAGCCGCAGCGCGCATCCCGTCCATTCGATCGCGACCGCGATGGTTTTGTGATGGGCGAAGGCGCAGGCATCGTGGTCATCGAAACGCTCGACCACGCTCTCAGCCGTGGCGCGACGCCGATTGCCGAACTGGTCGGCTACGGCACAACATCCGACGCCTATCACATGACGGCAGGGCCTGATGACGGCGACGGCGCACGCCGCGCCATCGAGATTGCGCTGCGTCAGGCTGGTATCTCTCCGCTTGAGGTGCAGCACCTCAACGCCCACGCAACCTCGACGCCCGTTGGCGACAACGGCGAACTCTCTGCCATCAAGGCTGTGTTCGGCGCCGAAGGTAAAGTGGCTGTCAGCTCAACCAAGTCGGCCACCGGCCATCTGCTTGGCGCGGCGGGCGGACTGGAAGCGATCTTCTCGGTATTAGCGCTGCGCGATCAAATTGCACCAGCAACGCTCAATCTCGATCATCCCGATGCGGCTGCCGAGGGCGTTGACCTTGTGCGCGGCGCTGCGCGTCCCATGGCGATAGAACACGTCATGTCGAACGGCTTCGGGTTCGGCGGCGTCAATGCAAGCGTCCTGTTCCGCGCCTGGTAACGGCGCGGAAGCGGATCAGCTTTTCTCAAGGTTGTCGCGCTTGTTCTTGGCGAGAAGATAATCGCGTGTTGTCCTGGTCGCGCCGCGTCCAGGCTTGTACATCAATTGATCTGACGACACGGCCCGGCCCGAACCGCTGCGCACCGTCATCTGCTGGATGGCCGCCCCGCTTTCGCGATCAACCGCGATGACCGGCTCGTTACCCGGCCCTGAAACCCACCGGTCGCCCCATTGCATGATCGCCATCAGCGGGACCTGAAAGTCTTTCGCTTTCTGTGTCGGAACATATTCAAAACGCGTCCCTCGCTTGCCGACATCGACCTGCGTCAGCATGTTTTCCTCGACAAGATGCCGCAGCCGATCTGTCAGCGTATTTCGCGCGATGCCGAGACTGCGCATAAAGCCTTCGAATGACCGGACGCCGCCAAGGGCATCCCGCAGGATAAGGAGCGACCACGAGTCGCCGAGACGCGCAAGTGCGCGAGCGATCGAACAGTTCAGCCGGGCGAACGAGGGCTCGCGCATGGCAGTCATATCCTTCATTTAGTTGCTAACTAAGACTAGTTGCAATATCGGACTAATCGTAACATTTCGTTTCAGATCGACATACAGCGATTATGGGAGAGCAGCATGCACAGCGTTCAGATCAATGCGTTCGGCAAGCCGTGGGAAGTGGTCGAAACCGTCACCCTTCCCGACCCCGGCTCTCCCGGTAGCGGCGAAATCGTCATCGATATGGAGTTCGCGCCGATCAATCCGTCCGACCTTGTGCTGATGCGCGGCGTCTATGGCATAAGGCCAAAGTTGCCTGCGCCCGTCGGCTCCGAAGGCGTAGCCCGCGTGAGCAAGATCGGTGCTGGCGTGGCGGGCCTTAAGGAAGGCGACCGCGTACTGTTTCCGCGCGGTGCATCGACATGGCTCACGCGCAGCAAGGTGAAGGCCGATGGCCTGTTTGCATTGCCTGCGAATGCAGACCCGCAGCAACTCTCGATGCTGACGGTCAATCCGCCGACAGCCTACCTGATGCTGACGGAATATGTCGCTCTCAAGAAAGGCGACTGGGTGATCCAGAGCGCGGGAAATTCCGGCGTCGGGCGAGCTGTCATCGCCATTGCAAAGAAGCTCGGCATTCATACCGTGAGCGTGGTTCGTCGCCCCGAACTGATCGATGAACTCAAGAAGCTCGGCGCAGATGTGGTGGTAGTTGAGGGTCCCGATCTTGCCAAGCGCGTCGCGGAAGCAACCGGCAAGGCGAAGATCATGCTGGCGCTCGACAGCGTCGGCGGTGCGGGGCTAATGGCGCTGAACGATTGCCTTGCCAATGGCGGCACACTCGTCGCCTATGGCGTGATGAGCGGTGGTCCCGGCCCCTTCTTCACCGCGCCGAACATCTTTCGCGACCTGACGCTTAAGGGGTTCTGGCTGGTGAACTGGTTCAACAAAAACTCGCCGGAACGCCAGATCGAGGTTCAGAAACAGATGGCGAGATGGATCGCGGACGGAACTATCAACACCCCGGTTGAGGCCACCTATACGCTCGATCAGTCGGCGGCTGCGATCTCCCACGCCGCCAAGGGCACCGGCAAGATCCTGTTCAAGGGGAACTAACAGGAGCGATCTGCCACCTGGAGCAAGCGCGCTTCGGTCTCGATGATGCATGGCAGGCTTCCCTGTTCAGGGAAGCCCAACTGCCCTAGAACATCTGGCATCACCGGAGCGCTCCATGACCCAGTCTGCAATTGACGACCGCAATGCCGATCAGATCGCCTACTGGAATGGCCCGGGCGGCAAACACTGGACGGAGCGGCAAGAGCTTCAGGATATCGTCCTGAAACCTGTCTCCGAGGTGCTGATCAATCGCGCTGCCGTGAAGGCAGGGGAAACTGTGGTCGATATCGGCTGCGGTTGCGGAGCAACGTCCTTCGATCTCCTGCGCGCAGTTGGCCCTGCCGGACAGGTGACCGGTGTCGATATCTCCGAACCGATGCTCGGCCGGGCCAGAGAACTTGCACCTGGCGGCGCACCGGTGGAGTTCGTGCTGGCGGATGCAACCGTCTATCCCTTCGCGCCCGCGAGCGCGGACCTGCTTTTCTCCCGCTTTGGCGTGATGTTCTTTGCCCAGCCGTCGGATTCCTTTGCAAACATGCGCAAGGCTTTGCGGCCGGGCGGCCGCCTCGTGTTCGCTTGCTGGCGCACGCCGCGCGACAATCCATGGATGATGATCGGACTGAAGGAAGCCTACAAGTTCGTGCCAAAGCTTCCCGAAATGAAGCCGGACGATCCCGGTCCTTTCTCTTTCGCCGACGAAGAGCGCGTCCGCCGGATTCTCGGCGATGCAGGCTTCACCGGCATTGGACTCGCGCGTGTCGATCTGGCGCTCGACATCGCCACCGGCCGGGGACTTGAAGCTGCCATCGAAACGGTCCTCGCCATCGGCCCCACCAGCCGTGCCCTGGAAAATCAGCCGGCAGACAAAGTCGAAGCTGCCACGCAATCGATCCGGACTGTCCTCGCCACTCACCAGAAAGGCGAGACGATTCCGCTTGGCGGATCGATCTGGATCGTGACCGCCACCAACGGCACGTAACCCTCGCCGCTCCCGCTCCTTCGCAAGCCGGAACATATCGCTCTGGAAAGCGATTATCCGGCGGTATGATCAATTGCGGAGACGATTATGGCGCGGAAATACTCCAAGGGAGCAACAAAGAAAGTCGCGCGTGCATTGCACAAGCGCAAAAAGGGCACCCTGAAAAGCGGTCGCTCTGGCACGACGGTAAAGAGCCGCAAGCAGGCCATCGCAATCGGGCTTTCCGAGGCACGAAAGGAAGGAAAGAAAGTCCCTTCGAAAAAATCGGCAAAGAAAGCCCGCAAGACAAAGACGGCCAAGCGGCCGACATCCTAGCGCGGGATGGATTGCCACACCTCTCCATAAAAACGAATAACGCGAAAGGGTTATCCGCAGGAACGCTATCTCGCCCGCTCGACAAGGCACAAATGGACTTTTAGTCTCCGCCGAACTCAAAACGGGGCTGGGAGATGCGACGCAAGGTCTGTTGTGTGCTGGCGCTTGCGGCCGCATTGTCCGCACCCACCGCACGCAGTGCCGCGCAGACGGATTCCAGCGCTGAAATTACCTTCTGGAATTCTGTGAAGGACTCGCGCAATCCCGCCGAGATTGCCGCCTATCTCGACAAATTTCCGAACGGCACCTTCGCACCTCTCGCCAGAATTCGTCTTGAAACGCTCAAACCCAAGGCTCCTGCAGCACCAGCCGAGCAATGGGCTGCCATCGGTTTCGCCGCGCGCGGCGCATGGGGCGCTGTCTGGCAAAAAACGACGCGCGATGAGGCGGAGGCGCGTGCCCTCACCCTCTGCGTCAACAATGGCGGACGCGGCTGCAAGATTTCGTCCACGACCAAGTGCGGCGCCATGGCGTTCTACACCACGCGCATCCGCCGCACGCGATATTGGGGAGCGTACACCGCTGAAGGCGCGACGCTCGGTCAGGCGATTGACGCCGCCTCCGCGCGCTGCCGCAAGGAAAGCCGCAGCCCTTCGGATTGCAATATCCGCGCTTCGTTCTGCGCGGATGGCAGCCACAAGGGCTGAGTATTCGTTATTCTACGGGGATCACGTCCACAGCCACAGCCAGCTTCTGCTTGCGCGAACCGACGATCACACCGTCCACAGGTGACACGTCGGTATAATCACGGCCGACGGCAAGAACGACATGGTCGTTGCCGATCACCAGATTGTTGGTGGGATCGAACTCCTGCCAGCCCAACTCTGTGCCGCACCAAACCGACACCCACGCATGGGTCGCATCCGCGCCCTGAAGCCGCGGACGGCCCGGCGGTGGCGTGGTTCGCAGGTATCCGCTGACATAGGCCGCCGGCAATCCAAGCCCGCGCAGGCCTGCGATCATGATGTGAGCGAAATCCTGACACACGCCGCGCCGCTTTTCGAAGACATCGCGCAACGGCGTCGAAATCTCGGTTGCCTTTGTGTCGTAGACAAAATCGCGGTTGACCCTCTGCATCAGATCCACAGCTGAAACAAAAATCCCGCGGCCTTTTGAGAAACTAGCTGCAGCATAGTCAGTAATCGGCGGTTGGATGGGAACAAGCGGGCTTGCGAACAGGTAGCCCACCGGAAAATTGGCCGCCAGACCGTTCGATGCAAACGCGGCCTCGCGCACCTCTTCCCATGGTGGAGAAGCCATGTCGCGCGGCGGCACGGTGCGTGCAACATCGACGCGCGATCGTGCATCGATGCGCAAGACGCGGTGCGCGGTATCGATCACAATGCTTTCAGTCCGAATGCCGAAGAAGTCCGTTCGAAACGTGCGCTCGGCGGGAAGCGGCTTGATTTCGACCTTGTGCGAGATCAACTGCTGGCCGACCCCGGTCCTCGGCTCCAACCTGAGCGAACACCGCGCAAAGCTGACCGGGCTTTCGTAGGAGTACGTCGTGACATGACGGATGTCGTAGATCACGCGAACCCCGTCAGCTTCTCCGGCCGCAACGCGCTGCTGCCGTGCGGGAAATAATGCGAGCCGATGGCATCGGCCAGATTGAGCAGGTTCTGCTCGAGCGAGAACAGCGCCTTTGTATCGAGGGCCTCCGCCTCACCTGCCGTCATGCTGGCCTGCAGCGTCACCGCCAAACGATGCGGCGGATCGATCAGTCCCCCCTCTCGCATGCTCGGAAGGCTGGCGATGTGCTCGTTCAAGGCCGCAATCTGAAATGCGACGGAACGCGGATTGTATGAATCAAGAACGACAAGGTCACGCACCGGCGCCAGCAGCGGCCCGACCAGATAGCGTGAGCGATAGGTGATCTGGCAATCGACCAGTGTCAGCAACAGATCGAGGTCTTCGCTGGTCGCGGTGTCGTAGGCGAACTGCCGCGCAAAACGCGCGGTGTTGATTGCGCGTTCGACCCGGCGGCCCATTTCGAGAAAACGCCAGCCCGCAGCGCGATTCATGTTTTCCTGCGCAAGGCCCGCGAAAGTAGCCAGCGACTGCAACGTCCACTCGATCGCCTCCAGCACGGCCTCATCGTCTTCCGCCTTTTGCGAGAGACGTTCTTCCATGCCCGTAATGACGTGCCATGCGTCCGGCGAAAGCCGCTCCCGCAGCGTTCTTGCCGTGCGCTGTGCAGAGCGAATAAGAGACAACGCGGAGCCGAACTTGTCCTGAGCCTGTAGGGACTGAGTGGCCGTCGTCGCGAGTTTTGCACGCGCCGACGGAGTCGCTGCACCCCATGCCACAAGCAAGCGCTGGATGCGCTCGATCACCGGTTGCATTGGCGATGGGCCCTTGCCCGGCTCGCGCAAAGCGCCGCCCAATGCACGCACCAGCCGCAGTGTCGCTTCGGCACGCTCAAGATAACGGCCCAGCCAGAAAAGATTGTCCGCTGCACGGCTCGGCACCCAGCCGGCAATGCGCTTGATGCGGACGGAATCGCTCGGCGGCAGCAATGTGGAGGTTGCGACTTCTTTCTCCGACACCACCCAGACATCGGCAGCGCGTGTACCCTCTCCCATGGAGACGGCGCGCGCATCCGGCTGATCGGCGATCCGGCAAAACCCGCCCGGCAAGACGGTCCAGCCGTTCGGTGTTGCCGCCGCGAACACGCGCAACACGAACGGGCGCGGAGAAATATGCCCGTTGTCCCATACCGGCGTGGTGGAGAGCCGCACCATCTCCTGTCCGACATAGTCGATGCCGCGCTTGCCGATGGCATCGACCAGTTGCGCGCGCTGATCCTTCGACAGGGAGCCGCCGATGACCGGGCCGCGTCCGGGAAATCCCGGCACGGACTGGCCATAAGCCCCTTCAATGGCCATGTCATCAAGACGCGCCAGAACTTCCTCGCGTGCCGATTTCTGTCCGCACCACCATGTCGCGATGTGCGGCATCTTCAGGTCTTCGCCGAAGAACCGCCGGCTCAAACTAGGCAGGAATCCAAGCAGCGTGCGCGCTTCCATCACGCCGGAGCCCGGCATGTTGGCGACGGCAACACCGCCTTTCCTGAGGACATCGATCAAGCCCGGGACGCCGAGCATCGAGCGCGCGTCGAGTTCGAGCGGATCGAGGAAATTGGAGTCCACGCGCCGCAGCAATACATCAAGCCGCTTCAGGCCTGCGACGGTGCGGACGTGGAGCCGATCCTCACTCACTGCGAGATCGTCGCCTTCCACCAGCAGAAAACCGAGATACCGCGCCAGCGTCGCGTGTTCGAAATACGTGTCGCTGGCGCTGCCTGGTGTCAGCAGGCCAATACGCGGCTCATCGCGATCCGCGATCCCGCGCAAGCTGTCGCGGAAAGCTTCGAAGAACGGTGCGACACGCTCGACGTTCATTGAGGTGTAGAGGTTTGTCAACGCCCGTGACAACACCAGCCGGTTTTCAAGTGCGTAACCCGCACCTGAAGGCGCCTGTGTGCGATCTGACAGAACCCACCAGCGGCCGTCCGGGCCGCGCCCGATATCCGCAGCATAGAGATTGAGATACTGGCCGCCGGGCGGCGATATCCCGCAAACCGACCGAAGATATTCGGAACTGCCTGCAATCGCCGCCGCAGGAAGCGCGCCATCGGAAATCAGACGACCCTCGCCGTAAAGATCGCGCAAGATCTGTTCGAACAACTCAGCGCGCTGCGCGATGCCTTCGGAAATCTGCTTCCATTCCGCCTCACCGATCAGGAGCGGAAGATGGCTGAGCGGCCACATCCGCTCCGCTGCATCGCCAGGCGTTCGATAGGTGACGCCAGCCTCGCGCATATGCTGATCGGCGGACGCAAAACGGCGCTCGATCTCTCCCGGCGCAAGCGCCGAGAACGCCTCGAAGAAGCGAGCCCAGACCTCGCGCGGCTGGCCCTTCGCATCGAGGAATTCGTCCGGAATGCCGGGCAAGGGCTTATAGCCGCGCGTGCAGTCCAACAGATCCTGCTGCGACCCGGTCGCCCCGATACTCGTCTCCGCCATCCCGACTCGCCTTCTGCTGCTCGCGGCAATTTCGCCGATAATGGCGGCCGCCTCAATGCGGGAGCGGTGCCCGCAGGTCCAGAGTCAGGGGAAATTCGAGGGTTCTTTCCTCGGGAGGGACGGTTTTTGGGCCGGGCGTATGGCCGTGATCCTGAAAGCGCGCCCGGCGCCTCGCCTCAGCTTCATAACTGTTGACCGGCTTGGTCTCGTAGCTGCGGCCCCCCGGATGCGCGACATGATAGACACAGCCGCCCAGCGAACGCCCATTCCAGGTATCGATAATGTCGAATGTCAACGGAGCGTGGACCGGAATCGTGGGATGCAGACCGGACGATGGCTGCCATGCCTTGAACCGCACGCCGGCAATGGCTTCGCCGGAACGGTCGGTCTCGGTCAGCGGCAGGCGGCGGCCATTGCAGGTGACGATGTGGCGCCCCGGCACGAATCCATCAACTTTGACCTGGAGGCGCTCGACCGACGAGTCCACATAGCGAACCGTGCCGCCGGCTGAGCTTTCCTCGCCGAGCACATGCCAAGGCTCCAGCGCCTGACGCAATTCCAGCGTCACGCCGCCATGCTGCACGCTGCCGAAAAGCGGAAAGCGGAATTCAAGCTGTGCCTCGAACCATTCAGGCTCGAAATCGTAACCTGCCGCCTTCAGGTCAGAGAGCACATCCCTGAAATCCTGCCAGAGAAAATATGGCAGCATGAATCGGTCGTGCAGCGTGGTGCCCCAGCGCACGAACCGTCCGTCCTGTGGCTCGCGCCAGAACTTTGCGATCAACGCGCGGATGATGAGCTGCTGCGCGAGACTCATGCGCGCATCCGGCGGCATCTCCAGCGCACGGAATTCCACAAGACCGAGACGGCCGGTCGGACTGTCCGGCGAATAAAGCTTATCGATGCAGATCTCGGCCCGGTGCGTGTTCCCGGTGATATCCACCAGCAAATGGCGGAAAGTCCGATCCACCAGCCACAGCGGGACCTTCTCACCTTTCGGCGGAATCTGGGCGATGGCGATCTCAAGTTCATAGAGCGCGTCATGCCGCGCTTCATCAATGCGCGGGGCTTGACTGGTCGGCCCAATGAACATCCCTGAGAACAGGTAAGACAGCGATGGATGCCGCTGCCAATACAGCACCACGCTCTTGAGTAAATCGGGCCGCCGCAGGAACGGCGAGTCAGCAGGCGTCCTGCCGCCGACAACAACGTGATTGCCGCCGCCGGTGCCGGTGTGGCGGCCATCGATCAGGAAGCGGTTCGCGCCGAGACGGACGTGCGCCGCCTCCTTGTAAAGACCGATGGTCGTATCCACGATCTCGCGCCAGTTCTTGGCCGGATGGATGTTGATCTCGATCACGCCGGGATCGGGCGTCACCTTGATGACCTCGACACGGGGATCGTAAGGCGGTGCGTAGCCTTCCACATGAACCTGAAGCTTCATGTCTTCGGCCGTCGCCTCGACAACCGCGATCAGTTCGAGATAATCGTCGAGTTTTTCGACAGGCGGCATGAATGCACACAGAATGCCGTCGCGAATTTCGATCGACAGCGCAGTCCGGACGCCTCCTTTGCCATTGCCGACCTGCTGCTCCTGAATGAACTGGCGCGGCGCGCCATCCATCTGCGCGCCGCCATCGAACACGGACTGAGCGGCAGGCTCGGGCGACGGCGTATCTTCGCGGAAGTCCGGCAGCGGCTCGCGCTCCTCCATCGGATCCTGTTCGACGATGTAAGGATAGTCTTCGGGCGGAATCCATTGCAGCGAGTTCATCGGCAATCGCAATCCGAGCGGTGAATCGCCCGGCATCAGAAACAGATTGCCGCGCCGCAAATTCCACTTCTCGCTGCGCCAACGGCTCGCGGCCTTCGCGTTCCAGCGCTGCACCGGCAGCACGAACCCGCGCGGCACGTTCAGCCCCTGCTGAAACACCTGCGCCATGCGCGAACGCTCTTCGGGATCGGCCAGCTTTGAATCGCTGGGATCGACATTTCCGGGCAGGCTGTTTTCCTTCAGCAGCCAGTGCGCCTGATCTTCATAGGCGGGCAGCACGTTCCCTGCATCGACGCCGAGCTTTTCCGCAACATTGGCCGCGAACTTCTCCGCCTGCTCGATCTTGGCAGAGCGCGGCCCCTCCATCGGCGCGATCAGATCGGGATTGCGCCAGATCGGCACGCCATCCTTGCGCCAGTACAATCCGAATGCCCAGCGCGGCAGGCTTTCGCCGGGATACCACTTGCCCTGCCCATAATGCAGCAAACCACCTGGCGCGAAGCGTATCCGCAAGCGGCGAATGAGATCGTCGGCGATACCGCGCTTGGTCGGACCGACCGCCGCCGTATTCCATTCAGCGGATTCGAGATCATCCATCGAGACGAATGTCGGCTCGCCGCCCATGGTCAGCCGGACATCGTCAGCCGCAAGGTCCGCATCAACCTTTTCGCCGAGAGCATCAAGGCGCTTCCAGGAGTCATCGGAGAACGGCTTGGTGATGCGCGGCGCTTCGTTGACGCGCGTCACCTTCATCTCGAAGCCGAACTCGACATTGGCTGCGCTGACATTACCGCTGATGGGCGCGGCTGTCCGGTAATGCGGCGACGCCGCGACGGGGATATGCCCCTCGCCCGTCAGCATGCCCGATGTCACGTCAAAACCGATCCACCCTGCACCGGGCAGATAGACCTCAGCCCATGCGTGAAGGTCCGTGAAGTCTGCCTCGACCTCGCGCGGTCCTTCCAGCGGATCGATGTCCGGGCGCAATTGAATGAGATAGCCAGAGACGAAGCGCGCCGCCAAGCCGAGATGACGCAATGCCTGAATCAACAGCCACGCGGAATCGCGGCAGGATCCCGCGCCGATCTGCAGCGTTTCCTCGGGCGTCTGAATGCCCGGCTCCATCCGGATCACGTAATTGATCCGGTTGCGGAGTTGCGCGTTGAGATTGACGAGAAAGTTCACCGTGTTCGTCGGTTCGCGCGGAATGCTCGCCAGATATTGTGCGAGCAGCGGCGTCACCGGCTCGGTCTTCAGGTATGGCGCGAGTTCGTCCGCGATATCCGACGGATACTGAAACGGGAATGTTTCCGCATAAGGCTCGACGAAGAAATCGAATGGATTCACCACCGCCATATCGGCGATGAAATCGACGTCGATCTTGAATTCGCGCGTTGGTTCCGGAAAGACGAACCGCGCGAGCCAGTTGCCTTGCGGGTCCTGCTGCCAGTTGACGAAATGTTTCTCGGGCAGAACTTTCAGCGAGTAGCTCGAAACATGTGTGCGGGAATGCGGCGCCGGGCGAAGCCGGATGACCTGCGGCCCGAGGCTGACCGGTTGGTCATACTTATAATGAGTGACGTGATGCAGGGCGACGGCAATGGACACAGCGCGGCAACCTCGATGGCTTCTTTTTTGAGCAGAACACCTGGGCAAGCCTCTATCAAGTGCGAACAACGGGCACCGGCTGCCTAACGCATTGGCGAATCGAGGTTTCGTGCCGAAATTCCGAGCGATTTGATCCGCGATGCCAGCGTGGTGGGCTTGATCGCCAGCAGTTCCGCGGCGCCCCCTTTGCCGAAGACCTTGCCGCCGGACGCCTTCAATGCCGCCAGAATGTTGCTGCGCTCGTGCTCGCGCATTTCATCGTCGGTCATGATGGCTTGCGGTGCACCATTTTTGGGACGCCGCGCCGGAGCGGGTGTCTCGGTTCCTCCCTGCTGAATCGGCAGATCAATCCTCAGCCGTCCGTTCTGGGCCAGAATGGCGGCGCGTTCGATCACGTTGTGAAGCTCGCGCACATTGCCCGGCCAGTCATATTGCATCAGGCGGCGCACATCGCCTTCCGATAATCTCAGGTCGGATTTGAATGATTTGTTTTCGCTGGTGAGGAAATGCTGCGCCAGCAGCGGAATATCCTCGCGTCTGTCGCGAAGCGGCATTGTCTCCACTGGAAAGACGTTGAGACGGAAGTAAAGATCTTCGCGGAAACGCCCCTGCTTCACCTCCTGCTTCAACTCGCGGTTGGTCGCTGCGATCACACGGACATTGACCGCTCGGGTGCGTTCCTCGCCGACGCGCTCGAAATGTCCCTCCTGCAGCACGCGCAGCAGCTTTCCTTGAAGCTCAAGCGGAATTTCGCCGACTTCATCGAGAAACAGCGTGCCGCCATCGGCCAACTCAAAACGCCCGATGCGATCACGCAGAGCGCCCGTGAACGCGCCGCGCACATGGCCGAAGAATTCGCTCTCGAACAGCTCGCGCGGAATGGCCGCGCAGTTGACGCGGATCAGCGGCCTGTCGCTGCGCTGGCTTGCCTCGTGAATGGCACGCGCGATCAGTTCCTTGCCAGTGCCGGATTCACCGGTGATCAAGACGGTTGCGTCGGTCGGCGCAACCAGGCTGACCTGACGCAGAGTTTTCTGAACCGCTGCGGTGCGGCCGATAATGCCGCGCGGATTGGTCTCGGTGCGGATTTCCTCCTGCAAATAGGCATTTTCCTGCTCCAGCCGCTCGCGCAACTGATCGACTTCCGCAAGCGCGGCGCGCAGTTGCTCATCCGCCTCGCGGCGCTGACTGACATCGCGAAACACGATCACCGCACCGACCACCACGCCGCGATCACGGATAGGCGTCGAGGTGTATTCGACCCAGACCGGCGTTCCGTCCTTGCGCCAGAACACCTCGTCATTGACCTGATGCACCGCGCCGTCGCGAAACGCCGCATAGATCGGGCAATCCGTGTGCGGGTAATGCCGTCCATCGTGATGGGTGTGATGCACGGTCGAATGAATGTCGGTGCCGACCAATTCTTCTGCCGTCCAGCCAAGAAGACGCTCGGCAGTCGGATTGACGAATGTCGTCTTACCTTCGGCATTGACGCCGTAGATGCCCTCGCCCGCCGCGCGCAGGATCAGTTGGTTCTCACGCTCGATATCGCGGAAGACGCGCTCGACACGCTGCCAGGCCGCGATGCCGCCGCGCATGTGATCTTCCGCCGTCGCATCGACCAAGCGGCGGCGGCGCTGCTCAAGATCATTCATCGCCAGCAACACCAGCGGCGTGCCATCCTGCGGGATCAATGATCCGGTGTATTCCAGCCGCAGCTTGTTTCCCGCCGCGTGGCGCGGGGTGAGCGACGTGGTCCAGAACGAGCCTTTGTCGAACACCGCCTGGGTGAAGACGATCAGCGCCGGCACCTGCCCCGCATGCAAGGCGGTGATTTTCATTTGCCGCAGCAGCGCGCGGTCATAGCCAAGAAGCGTACAAGCGGCCGGATTGGCATCGACAATGCGGTCCCCGTGCGGGTCCAGCAGCATCATGGGTTCGGCAGAGAAATCGAATGCAGCACCCCACACGTCCGGATCTCTTGCTGGCGAGGCTGAAAGCGATACGTCCATCGGACCTCTACGAAATATCGTAATTGAACTACAAATAATCGTATATCACGAGTTTTCGTAACCGACAATATTACCGCTGCGGCGCAGGGACATTGATAAATCGGGCTTAATCGCCGTGGCACGCCCCTTGCGTAGTGAATGGAAACATCACGCTGGAGGCTTTCATGTCCACCTTCGACAATCCATTCGATCCGAACCGCCGCCTTTCCTCGTTCGGCTGCCCCTGCGGCCAGCATGCGAGCGATGCCGAACACGACGCAGCGCTCCAACTCCAGTCCATAGCGGCACAGGGCGAGGAACAGCGCTACGAGGGCGTTGTCGCCTCAGCGGTGATGCGGGCGATGTTTCCGCAGGATGTCGCGCGGCGCGCATTCCTGAAATCGGTCGGCGCTGCTACCGCCCTCGCCGCCGTCTCGCAGTTCTTCCCGCTCAAGACCGCGACTGAAGTGTTCGCGCAGGGCGCGCCTCTCGAAAAGAAGGACCTCAAGGTCGGGTTCATTCCGATCACCTGTGCGACGCCGATCATCATGGCGGCCCCGATGGGCTTTTACGCCAAGAACGGACTCAACGTCGAAGTCATCAAGACCGCCGGATGGGCCGTCATTCGCGACAAGACCGTAAACAAGGAATACGACGCCGCGCACATGCTCTCGCCCATGCCGCTGGCGCTGACGCTCGGCGCAGGTTCGAACCCGGTGCCCTACACCATGCCGGCAGTCGAGAACATCAACGGCCAGGCGATCACGCTGGCGCTCAAGCACAAAGACAAGCGCGATCCGAAGGACTGGAAGGGCTTCAAGTTCGCCGTGCCCTTCGACTATTCGATGCACAATTATCTGCTGCGCTACTATCTCGCGGAGCACGGCATCGATCCCGATACCGACGTGCAGATCCGTGCCGTTCCGCCACCGGAAATGGTCGCGAACCTGCGAGCCGACAACATCGACGGGTTCCTCGGCCCCGATCCGATGAACCAGCGCGCGGTCTACGACAATGTCGGCTTCATCCACATTCTGACGAAGGATATCTGGGAAGGCCATCCCTGCTGCGCCTTCGCGGCATCGAAGGAATTCGTCACCACGATGCCGAATACCTATGCGGCGCTGCTGAAGTCGATCATCGATGCGACGGCATTTGCGCACAAGGCCGAAAACCGCAAGCAGATTGCCGAAGCCATCGCGCCGGCGAACTATCTTAACCAGCCGCAGATCGTGCTGGAGCAGATCCTCACCGGCACGTTCGCCGATGGTCTTGGCAACATCGTCAAACAGCCGAACCGTGTCGATTTCGATCCGTTCCCGTGGCAGTCCTTCGCCATCTGGATCATGACCCAGATGAAGCGCTGGGGTCAGATCAAGGGCGATCTGGATTACAAGGCTGTCGCCGAACAGGTCTACCTCGCAACGGATACTGCGAAGCTGATGAAGGACGTTGGCCTCACGCCTCCGACCACCACGACAAAGAGCTTCTCGGTGATGGGCAAGACCTTCGATCCCGCCAAGCCGGAAGAATATCTCGGCAGCTTCAAGATCAAGAAGGCAAGCTGATGTCGTCCTCACTTCCTTTTCGTGCGGCGATTGTCTCACTTCTGATCTTCGTCGCTTTCATCGGCGCGTGGCATCTCGCCACGCGCAGCACGGCAAGCGTTGCCACGATGGACCCGGAATACGCCAAGCTGATGGGCCTCAACGCCACACAGGGCAAATCGGCCATGCCGGGTCCGATCGATGTCGGCGCAAAACTCTGGGACCACATCAAGCGCCCGTTCTATGATAACGGCCCGAATGACAAGGGCCTCGGCATCCAGCTCGCCTACTCCATCGCGCGAGTGATGATCGGATATCTTCTGGCGGTCGCAGTGGCCATCCCGCTCGGGTTTCTGATCGGAATGTCGCCGCTGCTCAGCAGAGCACTCGATCCGTTCATTCAGATACTGAAGCCGATCTCGCCGCTCGCCTGGATGCCGCTGGCGCTCTACACGATCAAGGACTCCGGGCTCTCGGCGATCTTCGTGATCTTCATCTGCTCGGTCTGGCCGATGCTGATGAACACTGCGTTCGGAGTCGCCAGCGTCCGCAAGGAATGGATCAATGTCGCCCGCACGCTTGAAGTCGGCAACATCCGCCGCGCGTTCACGGTAATCCTGCCCGCAGCCGCGCCGACCATCCTCACCGGCATGCGCATTTCCATCGGCATCGCCTGGCTGGTCATCGTCGCCGCTGAAATGCTCGTGGGCGGCACCGGCATTGGCTACTTCGTCTGGAACGAATGGAATAACCTGTCGATCACCAACGTCATCATCGCCATCTTCGTCATCGGCCTTGTCGGCATGATCCTCGATCAGATCCTTGCGCGCTTCACGCGCATGGTCACCTTCCCGGAGTAATGCGATGACCGACAAGTTTATTTCCATCGAAGGCATCGCCAAGCGTTATCCCGCGCAAAACGGCGCCACCACAACCATCTTCGAAGACCTGTGGCTGTCGATGCCGCGCGGCGAATTCGGCTGCGTCATCGGTCATTCCGGTTGCGGCAAGACCACCGTGCTGAACATCCTGGCCGGGCTCGATGAACCGTCCGAAGGCACGGTGATCGTGGACGGTCAGGCCATCGAAGGCACCAGCCTCGATCGGGCCGTAATCTTCCAGAGTCATGCTTTGCTGCCGTGGCGCACGGTGATGGGGAACGTCGCCTATGCGGTCTCTTCGAAATGGCGGAAGTGGGACAAGGCCCGTGTTCGCGCCCACGCGCAGAAATTTATCGACATCGTCGGCCTCACCGGCTCCGAGCACAAGCGCCCGTCTGAATTGTCAGGCGGCATGAAGCAACGCGTCGGCATCGCCCGTGCGCTCTCGATCACGCCGAAGATCATGCTGATGGACGAACCGTTCTCGGCGCTCGATGCGTTGACGCGCGGCACGTTGCAGGATGAGGTTCGCCGCATCTGTCTTGAGACCGGCCAAACCGCCTTCATGATTACGCATGACGTCGATGAAGCGATCTATCTGGCCGACAAGATTTTCCTGATGACCAATGGCCCCGGCGCTGTGCTGGCCGAGGTTCTGGAAAATCCGCTGCCGAAGAACCGCGGCCGCATCGATCTGCATCGGCATCCGCAATACTACGCGTTGCGCAACCACATCATCGACTTCCTTGTGACACGCAGCAAGACGTTCGTGGAAACCAATAAGAATCACGACCCGCGCAATGTCCCGGTGGTCCGGCCCGGCTTCGCGGAACCCGCAATCGTCACCACGAACGCTGTCGACAAGCCATCAGCCGGTCAGAGCAGCGCTGCCTGACAGCTATTTAAAACTGGAGAACCCAAATGAAGCGATCCGATCTCACCGAAAAGCTGCTCGACATCAAGCGCGAGAAAGGCTGGACCTGGAAGCATATCTGCGAACAGATCGGCGGCCACTCCGACGCGCTGATTGTCGGCGCCATTCTCGGCCAGATGAAGTTGACAAAGCCGCAGGCCGCCAACGCCGCCGCGTTGTTCGGTCTGACCAAGTCCGAGACCGCAATGATCAACGAAATTCCGATGCGCGGCGACGGCACGCAGATGCCGCCGACCGATCCTCTCATCTATCGCTTCTATGAAATGGTGATGGTGAATGGGCCGGCGTGGAAGGCGCTGATCGAGGAAGAATTCGGCGACGGCATCATGTCCGCCATCGACTTCGATTTTGCCATGGAGCGCGTGGCCAACCCGAAAGGCGATCGCGTCAAGTTTGTGATGACCGGTAAATTCCTGCCGTTCAAGTATTACGGCGCGACCGGCAACAACATGGAGTACGGCTTCAAGGAAGATTGACTCTTCTTAGGGCATCAGGCGAATGGCGTCATTGAAGAAATCCGGCCCGCCGAAATTGCCGGATTTCAGCGCCATCACCGCGTCACCCTTGCTCCAGCCGACACATCGGAGGACCGGAACGCCAGCGGCGATTTCCGGTCCGACCAAAAACGCCGGGATGCCGAGGCGATCGACCACGGCACCCGACGTTTCGCCGCCCGCGACGACCAGACGCCGCACACCGGCAGCCACAAGACCTTCGCTGATGGCCGCAATCGTCTGCTCGATGGCGTGACCCGCCGCATCGCGGCCATGCCTCGCCTGAAGCGCTGATACCTGATCGGGCGTCGAACTGCTGGCGATTAATACGGGGCCCTTGCCGAGATGGTCGCGTGCCCAACCGAGTGCACGCTCTGCCTCGCCTCCGCCGGTTACGATTCTTTCCGGATCGAGATGCAGCACCGGCATAGATCTCTCCGCCTGCGCGATTTGCGCCAAGGTCGCCTGCGAACAGCTTCCGGCGAGACACGCGACCGGGCCACCAATCGCCTTTTGGTCGACGCTTGATGAGGCCGCCTTCACTCTGCCCGAAGCGACGAGACCGCGCGCCAGCCCAAGGCCCATTCCCGACGCGCCGACCGACAAGCGATGATCCAGCGCAACCTGACCAATGATCTCAAGCTCAGGATCGAACACCGCATCGATGATCGCAGCAGCAATGCCCTGCTTCGAGAGATCGGCAAGATGTAGACGGATCGCGTCGACACCCTTTGCAACCGTTGCCAGATCGACAAGGCCGACTTTCGATTTGCTCTGACGCGCCAGCACACGCACCAGATTGGAATCATGCATCGGATTAATCGGATGATCTTTTAGCGGACTCTCGTTCAGCGGCACGCTTCCGACAAACAGATTGCCCTGATAGACCGTGCGGCCTGTGCCGGGGAACGCAGGGGTTACCAGCACAATGGCATCACTGGAATCCGCACGCAGCGCATCCATCACCGGGCCGATGTTGCCCGCATCGGTTGAGTCAAAGGTCGAGCATATCTTGAACAGCACATGAGACGCTCCGCGCGAGCGCAGCCACTTATCCGCTTCCCGCGATCGCGCCACGGCTTCGGAAGCCTCAATGGAACGGCTTTTCAGCGAAACCACCACCGCGTCCACTTCGGGAAGAGACAGCGCTTCGTCCGGCACGCCGATGGTCTGCACCGTGCGCAAGCCGCAGCGGGTCAACATGTTAGCGAGGTCGGACGCACCGGTATAATCGTCCGCAATACAGCCCAGCGCCAGAGTCACGCGCGCGCTCCCTTGGCAGCATAAGGCGCAAACCAGCCGAGGCCATCAACCGTATTGCCTTTCGGGCGATACTCGCAGCCGACGAATCCGCTGTAACCTAGCCGGTCCAGTTCATCGAACAGGAACGGATAGTTCAATTCCTCGCCTGCGGGCTCGTTGCGCGACGGCACGCTGGCAATCTGGATATGCCCGATCATCGGCATCATCTTGCGCAGCGCCATGGTCACGTCGCCGTGGACGATCTGCCGGTGATAGATGTCAAACTGCAGTTTGAGGTTTGGAATATTGAGGTCGTTAATCACACCCGCGGCGAAGTCGAAGTCATTCAGAAAATAGCCGGGAACGTCGCGTGGATTGATCGGCTCAAGCATCAGGTCGATGTTCTCATCGGCCAGCGCTTGCGCCACCCACACCACCGATCGGCAAAACGCATCGACGGCTTTTGGATCGTGACGGTCCGCAATGCCTGCCATCAGGTGAAGGCGCTTGACGCCCGTGGCCTTGGCATAAGGCAGCGCCTGTTTGACGCTCGTCTGCACATCGGCAAACCGCTCGGGTAACGCCGCGAAGCCGCGCTCACCCTTGTTCCAGTCCCCGGGAAAAAGATTGAACAGCGCCTGCGTCAAGCCGTTGCCATGAAGCCTGCTGCCGACCTCTTCGGGCGAATGCTCATAGGGAAACAGAAACTCCACCGCATCGAAACCCGCTTTCGCTGCTGCCTCGAATCGGTCGAGGAATGGCACTTCATTGAACATCATGCTGAGATTGGCGGCGAAGCGAGGCATCAGGCGTTTCCGTTTCTTGATTATGATAAAATCTATTCACCCGGCAGCTTGGTTCCGGTGACGCGCGCATACATCCGCGCCACCGAGGCATCGTCATCGCGGCCCATTCCGGCGGCCGATGTCATCAGGAACATCTGCAAGGCGGCAGCCGAGACCGGCACCGGGAATTTCGCCGTCCGTGCCATGTCCTGAATGATGCCGAGATCCTTGACGAAAATGTCCACGGCGCTGCGCGGGGCATAATCGCCCTCCAACACATGTGGCATGCGGTTCTCGAACATCCAGGAATTGCCGGCGGATGCCGTGATGACCTCATAGACCTTCTTGATGTCGAGACCCTGCTTCGCAGCGAAAGCCATGGCCTCGCTGGCGGCGGCGATATGCACGCCCGCCAGCAACTGGTTGATCATCTTGAACGCCGCGCCCTGCCCCGGCTGATCGCCGAGCTCGTAGAGCTTGGCCGACATGGCGTCGAGCGCGGGCTTCGCACCGGCGAACGCTGCCGGACTGCCGGATGCAAGGATGGTGAGTTCGCCCTGCGCCGCGCGCTGGGCACCGCCGCTGATCGGTGCATCAAGATAAAGACGGCCGGTTGCTTCAAGCTGTTTCGCCAGACGCCGGGCGATATCCGGGTCCATCGTCGCGGACGAGATAAAGACTGCGCCCTTGGGCAGCGTTTCCGCCACGCCCTGACTGCCGAACAGGATGGTTTCGGTCTGTGCCGCATTCACGACCACGCTGACCACCGCATCGGCCCCGTTCGCCGCTTCGGCTGGCGTTGCTGCACCGCGCCCACCCTCAGCCACAAGGCGGGCCACCGCCTCCGGCGTCACATCGCAGCCGGCGACATCGAATCCGGCACGCTTCAATGACAACGCCATGCCAAGGCCCATCGAACCAAGACCCACGACTCCGACGCGCCATGGCTTTGATGTCATGTTTCCTCATCTTGCTGCTTGCTCGTGCGTTGGTGCCGAGCCGTTGAAGGCTTGGTAGCATGGCACGCCGCATGTCCAAAATGCCATTTGAGCCGTGCTGCAAACCGTGGGAAAACGCATCCCGAAAGGCGGCTCCATGACTGAAACACGACTTCGCGACCAAATCTGCCAGTTCGGCCGCTCCCTGTTCGAACGGGGCCTGACCCCAGGCTCATCGGGAAACATCAGCGTCCGCCTCGAGGATGGCGGCTGGCTGGTCACGCCGACCAATGCGTCGCTGGGTTTTCTCGATCCGGCCCGGCTGTCGCGGCTGAACGGATCTGGGCGCGTCATGTCCGGAGACGCGCCGACCAAGGAAATACCGCTGCATGCGGCGCTTTATGAGACGCGGCGCAGCGCCCGGGCTGTGGTCCACCTTCACTGCGCCCACTGCGTCGCGGTGTCCATGCTGCCGGAGATCGATCCCAAGGCCGCGCTTCCGCCACTGACGCCCTATTACAAGATGCGCTGCGAGGAAACGGCACTCCTGCCCTATTACCGACCCGGCGACGCCGCCGTCGCAGACGCCATCCGCGGCCTCGCCGGACAATATTCATGCGTTCTGCTGTCCAACCACGGGCCTGTGGTCGCCGGTGACACCCTTGAATCCGCAGTCTTCGCGATGGAAGAACTCGAGGAGACAGCAAAGCTCTACCTGATGACGCGCAACATGAACCCGCGCATGCTGACACCGGAACAGGTCAATGACCTTGCTACGGCGTTTGGCAAGCCGACAGCGGACGCACCGTCATGACTGTCACGATCTATCACAATCCCGGCTGTGGAACCTCACGCAACACACTGGCGATGATCCGGAAGAGCGGCGAACAACCGACCATCATCGAGTACCTCGACACGCCACCGTCCCGCGAACGGCTGGTATCGCTCATTCAGGCGATGGACATTCCTGTGCGGGCGCTGCTGCGGGAAAAGGAAGCGCTGTTTGCCGCACTCAATCTGGCTGATCCTTCCGTGAGCGACGATCAGTTGATCGATGCCATCATCGCGCATCCCATTCTCATGAACCGGCCGATTGTCGAAACATCGAAGGGCGTGCGCCTTTGCCGCCCGTCGGAACTCGTGCTCGACCTGCTTGAAAATCCTGTCGCCTCGTTTGTCAAAGAAGACGGCGAGATCGTCAGCGCGCGGAAGCCTTAAGGCATCGCGGCGCAACGCAGCGGCGATATCGCGCATTTGTCGCAAATCACAATCACGCGACTCTCTCGCGGCCAAATGTTGCGCCGCCAGAACGAATTCTGACGCCAACCGTCTTGCGTCATGAAAACGCTGCGATACGCTCGCGCTCCGTAAAACGCTAAAAATGAACCCCACCGGGAGGATAAATCAATGTTTTACGCTTTCAGAAAATATGCTCTTACGTCAGTCGCGGTTGCCGCTTTTCTTGGCGCGCAAGCAATCTCCGTGTCTGCCCAGACGCAGAACAACAATCTGGACAAGCTCGGCAATTTTCAGAAAACCGGTATTACCGAGATTCCGACCGTGCCGCAGACAGGCCGCAAGGTCGATGCGATCAAGGCCAACCTCGCCAAGATCAAGTTACCGCCGGGCTTCAAGATCAGCCTCTATGCGCTGGTGCCTGACGCGCGTCACATTGCCGTCGGCCCGCAAGGTGTTGTGACCTTCGTCGGTACGCGCAAGAGCAAGGTCTATGCCGTGACCGACCGCGGCAAAGCAGGTTTTGCCGAAGAAGTGAAAGAGTTTGCGCCTTCCGTCAATTTCACCATTCCGAATGGCGTCTGCTTCTCCAAGGACGGCTTCCTGTTCGTGGCCGAGCAGAACCGTATTCTCAACTTCCCGGCCGCCGAGTTCTTCTATGAAAGCCCGGATATCGCCGTTGCCGTCGTTGTGCCGCAAGGCGAACTGATTCCGAGGGAGGATGAGAGCTTCAACCACACCGCCCGAGTCTGCCGTGTAGGCGCTGACAACAAGATTTACGTCACGCTCGGCCAACCGTTCAATGTGCCCGCGAAAAACAAGCTCGAAGGCTTCGCAAAATATGGCATCGGCGGCATCATCCGTGTCGATCAGGACGGCAAGAACCGCGAGATCTACGCAACCGGCATCCGCAACTCAGTCGGCATGGACTTCAACCCCAAGAATAACCAGCTCTGGTTCACCGACAATCAGGTTGACGGTATGGGCGATAACATTCCTCCCGGCGAGCTGAATCGCGCCACCCAGATCGGCCAGAACTTCGGCTTCCCCTACTTCGGCGGTGGCAAGGTCCGAACGACCGAATACAAGGCCGACACACCTCCGGCAAACGTGATCTATCCCGAAGTGGAGATGGACGCCCATGCCGCCGATCTCGGCATGATCTTCTACAACGGCAAGTCGTTCCCGGCGAAGTATCGCGGCGGCATCTTCTCAGCCCAGCATGGGTCATGGAACCGCACGGACCCGGTTGGCGCGCGCATCATGTTCACCTCTCTCAAGCCCGACGGCAGCGCGGACAAGACGGAGGTCTTTGCATCCGGCTGGTTGACGGCGGACGGTGAATATACGGGCCGTCCGGTTGACGTCGCGACCCTGCGCGATGGGTCGATGCTGGTCTCCGACGACCTCGCCGGAGCGCTGTATCGCATCACCTACGACGAAAAATAACTACCCCTTCATATTCGTCGCGAACAGGTTATGGCCTGTTCGCGACGAATGATGTTTCCGCGTGACAGGCAAAACGGACAAGAAAATGATCGCGCGTGCACTCGCTGCTGTCTCAATTCTGAGCTTGCTTGTTTCGACGAGTGCTCATGCTGCAGATGCAAAGGCAGGACGCAAGAAGGCGCAAATGTGCGCGGCCTGTCACGGCATTGACGGCCTCTCCAAGATGCCGATGGCACCGAACATTGCCGGTTCGCCCGCCATGTATCTGGAAAAGCAAATTAAAGCCTTCCGTTCGGGGGAGCGCAAGGACGAGACCATGAATGTGGTCGCCAAGCCTCTTTCGGATGCCGACATTGCGGACCTCGCCGCCTGGTACTCCGGGCTGACGGTGGACGTCACTCTTCCGAACTGAACTTTCCGCAACCGCTTCAGCGCATGCGTGCGATGTAGTAAGCGAGCTCGACGATCTGCTGATCTGTCACCGACTGAAGCACGTCGGCCATGGTCGCGTCATAGCCATGGCGGCTGTTGTCCTTGTACTCGCGCATGGTCTTGACCAGATAATCTTCCCGCTGGTTTGCGATGCGCGGAATGTTATCACGGCCTGCCAGATCAGTGTTGTGACAGGTATTGCAGCGGTGCTGCTGGATCAGCGCCAGCGCCTGCTGCATGCGCGCCGGATCACCCGCGTCGTCCGGCGGAGGCGGCTTCTTCAGCGTCCCGATGTAGTCGGAGAACGTGCGCAGATCGTCGTCTGTCAGAGTCTTCGCCATCTCGTTCATGATGTCGAAGGTTCGCAGTTTCTCGCGAAACATGTAGAGCTGGATCAGTGTATAGGCAGGCTGCTGTGCGCCCAGCGACGGCGTATTCTCGGTCTCTGACTTTCCCGTTTCGCCGTGACAGGCGAGACATGGCGCGACGCGCTCCTGAATCGTTTCAGCCCAGGCAGCAGCGGGAGCAAAAGCAAAAACAAGCAGAATGAGCAGACATCGCATGGGCAATCTCGGCATGAGCGCGCCGCCGCTCGCGGCGGCGCGATTTCAAAACAATGAAGCCGGAAGCGCGTACGCTTCCGGCTGTATCTACAACGGCGTTACTTCGCTGCCGCGGTCTTCTGCTTTCCGTATGTGATGCGATAGACCGCACCATTCCAGTCGTCGGAGACCAGTAGCGATCCGTCCTTCATCTGCTGCACGTCAACAGGACGGCCGACATACTTGTTGTCTTCAAGGAAGCCGGTGAGGAACGGCTGCGTTGACTTCACGGTGCCGTCCTTGTTGAGCGTGACAGCCACGACATCACCGCCCTCCTTCTTGCTCTTGTTCCACGATCCGTGGCGCGCCACAAAGATCGTGTTCTTGAAGTTCTTCGGGAACATGTCGCCAGTGTAGAAACGCATACCCAATGCTGCGGTATGCGGACCCATCAGACCCACAGGCGGCGTGAACTCGGAGCAGGCCCGGCCCCATCCAAACTCAGGATCAGTGAAATTGCCCTGATAGCAGTAGGGCGATCCGAAATGCTCACCGACTTTCTTGACGCGGTTCAACTCATCCTGCGGAAGATCCTCTGACAGCCAATCGCGGCCGTTATCGGTAAAGAAAAGTTCCTTGGTCGCGGGATTCCAGTCGAACCCCACAGTGTTGCGCACACCGAGCGCGACAATCTCGACGCCCGTTCCATCGAGATTCATGCGGCGGATCTGCGCATGCTTGTCGCTTGGCATCACGTTATTGCCGGGCTGGCCGATCGGGACATACAGCTTGTTGTCGGGACCGATGCCGATGAACTTCCAGCCGTGGGCTTCATCCTTCGGGAGATCGTCATAGACCAGCGTGGGCTTCGGCGGATTGTCGAGCTTGTCTTCGACATTCTCGATCTTCGAGATCTTTGACAATTCCGCGATGTAAAGCGTGCCCTTGTGGAAAGCGAGCCCATTCGGGCGATAAAGGCCCGAGGCGAGAATCTTGACGCTGCGCTTGCCGTCCTTGTTGGTGATTGCATAGACCTTGTCGACAAGCCGGCTGCCGACAAACACCGTGCCCTTGTCACCTTCCCGGATCGAACGCGCATTCGCCATGCCCGATGCGTAGACCTCGATATTAAATCCAGGCGGCAGTTTCAGCTTCGCGGTCGGCAGCTTGTCCGCGGCTGCGGGAATCGGCGGTGCGGCAACCGGCGCAAGCTTTGCCGCAGCGGCATTGTCCGGGCGTCCGATCAAAGGCGAACCGGGCGGCAGCGCGGGAGCAGCCGGAGCCTGCGCAGTCGCGGGCGCTGCGGGCGCCGGGGTTGGTGCCGCAGCAGCCGGGGCCGGCGCTGGTGCCGCAGCGGCGGGAGCTGGTGGCGGCGCAGGCGTCGCGGCAGGTGGCGGCGTGGCCGAATCCGATGGCGCAGCGGGTTGCTGGCCGTTGGCACCGAGTGCAAACATGCTGACAAAGGCACCCGCAAGCAATGCACTGCGGGATGAGGACGACAGAAACGTCATTTTCTAACCTCCCTGTAACGAGGCCATTATCAAGCACCGGTCTTTGCGCCGGTACACGCTGGCCTCTGGTGAATAGTCTCCAACAAACTCCCGTTCGCTTGCAATCAGAAACAACCTCTCCTCTTCCCGATCAGGGGCGCGAGATGTCTTCAATGGCTGCGATGACGGCATCGCGCACGCCGGGATCGTAAAGCGAATGGCCTGCAGCCTCGACCATTCTCAGCGTTGCGTCGGGCCATACCTTCAACAGCGCTTGCGCCGTTGAAGGCGGGCAAAGAAAGTCGTAACGGCCCTGCACGACAATCCCGCGAACTCCCGACAGTTTCCCGGCATTTGCCAAAAGTTGTCCGGGTGCCATGAAGCAGTCGTTCTGGAAGTAATGAGCTTCCATGAACGGTGTGGACGGAAGACCACGCGCGTCGTTGTTCACTGCAGCAATATCCAGCCGCCTCTTTGACGGTTTGTGCTCGGACAGGATTCGCTCGGTGTCGTGCCAGGCCCGCGACGCGGGGCCATGAATGGCCGGATCAGGATCGAGAATGCGCCGCCAGTAGACATCGAGCGGATGAGCGCGTTCTTCCGGGAGAAGCAGGCCAAGAAAATCTTCGTACAAGTCCGGATAAAAGAGCGGCAGGTTTTGAAGAAACGACCCTTCCAGTTCGGCGCGCGTTCCAAGAAAAGTCGCCCGCAGGACGATGCCGCTCACTCGCTGTGGATGTGCCTGCGCATAAGCCAGTGCCAACGTCGCGCCCCATGATCCGCCCACAATCAGCCATTTGTCGAAGCCAAGGTTCTCGCGGATGACCTCCATATCTGCGATCAGATGCGGGAGCGTGTTGGCTTCACGCAATCCCTTCGGACGGCTTCTGCCCGCGCCGCGCTGATCGAATAACACCGCATGAAACCGCGAGGGATCGAACAACCGGCGATGATCGGGCTGGCAGCCGCTGCCGGGCCCGCCGTGCAGATAGACCGCCGGAATACCGTCTGTCCGCCCTACCGTCTCGACATAAATCTCGTGGCTATCGCCCACCGCCATATGCTGCGCGGAGAGCGGCGCAAAGCGATCCGTCCGCTTGTCCGGGGCTGCGATGTCGGCGGCGTCAGGTCCCATGCACATCCGCCTCGAGCGTCCCGCCGGCAAAATTACGGTAGATGAATCGGCGATTGTCCCCCGCTGCTTCGCTCATGGCCGTCTTGAATATCTGCTCATGCAGCGGCGATCGCGCGCAGGCGGGATCAGTGTTGCCGGCATTTCCTGTCAGGGCAAAGGCCTGACAACGGCAGCCACCGAAATCGATCTCCCTGTATTCGCAGCTTTGACAAGGCTGCGGCATCCAACCCGTGCCGCGATACCGGTTGAACGCTTCCGAATTCTGCCAGATCCATGCGACGGGATGATCGCGCACCGACTCGAACTTAAGACCCGTGATGGTTTCGGCTGCATGGCACGGCAGAATCTTGCCGGACGGCGAAATGTTGAAAAACTGCCGTCCCCACCCGCCCATACATTTCTTCGGGCGAAGCGCGTAATAATCCGGCACGACATAGTCGATGGCAAGAATACCCTTCAGCCGCGCCTCGGCTTCTTCGACGATACGGGAGGTCTCCTCGATCTGCTCTATCGTCGGCATCAGTGCGGCGCGGTTCTTCAGCGCCCATCCGTAATATTGCACATTTGCGACTTCCAGCCGGTCGGCATCGAGGTCGACCGCCATCTGGATGATATCGGCAAGCTGAAAGAGATTCTGGCGATGCATCACCGCGTTGACGGTCAGCGGCAAGCCAAGCTCGCGCGCCCAGCCTGCGGCTTCGATCTTCTTCGCATGCGCGTCTTTCAGCCCGGCGACGCGGTCGGCAACGCCCTGCTCGCTGCCCTGAAAACTGATCTGGATGTGACACAACCCCGCATCGGCCAAAGCAGTCAGCTTATCCTTGGTCAGCAGCACGGCGGACGTGATGAGATTTGTGTACAGGCCGACATCCGTTGCGTGCTGGATCAGTTCAGCCAGATCCTTGCGGGCTGTCGGCTCTCCGCCGGAAAAATGAATCTGGAGAACACCGATCTGAGCAAGTTCGCTCAGCACGCGCTTCCACTCAGCGGTGGTCAGTTCTGCGTTGTTGCGTTCCAACTCTAGCGGATTCGAGCAATACGGACATTGCAGCGGGCAGCGATGCGTCAGTTCCGCCAGAACCGCCAGAGGAATGCCGAATGTTTCCGCCTGCGACTTGCGCGCCTCCAGCACCGCCAGCCCGTCGGCCGGATCGGTGTGAACAGGAGAAGCATCGGTCAGCGTCGGACTCATGGCTTGGTGTCCTGTGCCTCCGCAAGAAAGCCCTTTTCTGCAAGGTCTCGCAACATCGCAATCACATCCGCTCCGATCATAGCACGATCGGCGGTGTATTTGGCCGCGAGGACATCGATGATCTGGTCGACATTCCGGACGCCATCGCAGAGCTGCAGAATCTCCACGGCGATCTCGTCCGGTGCGAGCACCCTCTCCGGCACAAGAATGACCCAGACCTGCCGCGATTCATCGAACTTCAACTTCGCATGCCGCGCCAGCACCGGGCGGCTCTTTTCAGTTATGTCGATCCGGCGGCTTCGCAATGCCATCAACCCCTCTCCGGCACAAAAGCGCCCGGCGGAACATGGCCTTCGACATAGGCATGATACAGCGCATCGAGCTGAACCCAGAGCACGTTGGTCTTGAAGATCAGCGCATTGCAGACAGCTTCCCGTTCCTCCGGAGTCTTCGCGTGCTTCTTGACAAATTCAAGGGCGAAATTGGCGTCGCGCGGAGCCTGTTCCAGGCGGCGCTTGAAGTAGCTCATGATATTCGGATTGATGAAATCGTAATGCGCCAGCATTCCCGAGATGCGCTCTTCATGCAGGTTCGGCGCGAACAACTCCGTCAGCGATGACGCGATGGCTTCAAGCGGCGTCCGGTCGCGGACGAAATGAACGTAGGCGTCAACAGCAAAACGCGTCGCCGGAAGAATTCCCTCGGCAGATTCGACATAGGCGCTGTCGAGTCCAAGCCCCTCGGTCAGTTTCAGCCAGCGCTCGATCCCGCCTTCCGTTCCGATGTTGCCATCGTGATCCTCGATCCGGTGCCGCCATTCGAGGCGGATGTCACGATCGCGAAACCGCGAAATGACCACTGCGTCCTTGATCGGGATCGAACTCTGGTAATAGTAACGATTCAGCGCCCAGGCCTGCACCTGTCCCTTGTTGAGCTTGCCGCCGTGCAGCAGTTTGTGAAACGGATGCAGGTTGTGATAACGCGTCGCCCCAATCTCCCGCAGCGCCGCTTCAAGCTCAGCAGCACTGCCGAGCGGCGTTCCTTTTTTCAGCGAAAAGACACTTGTCGCGATCAAAAAGTGATCTCCATTCCATCGAAGGGGATTTGCCAGCCCGCATGCGTGGCGGCCTGACGTTCGTCGGAGTCCGGAAGAAGAACCGGATTTGAATTGTTGATGTGCAGGAAAATCTTCCGGGCAATGCCGAGATCAGCGAGCGCAGCCATTGCGCCGTCCGGGCCAGACATTGCCATGTGGCCCATCCGCTGTCCTGTCTTCACGCCAAGGCCTGCTGCGATCAATTCATCATCCCGCCACAGCGTCCCGTCAAAGAGAACCAGCGGCGCGCCCTGAAGGCGCTGCCTGATGTCCGGTGTGAATGCCGCGCAGGCCGCGAGAAAATAGAGATGCTCGCCGCTTCGCTTGTCGGCAATCCGCAAACCGAGCGTATCGCCCGACTCTTCGCCGCCTCCGGAATCCGCCTCGTTCTCCAGATACCAAGCCCGTTTCCCGGGAGCCGCGAATGGAAGAACTTCAAGACCCGACGGCGTGCCATCCACGAGCCTGGGTTCGAATGCCCGGCCGAAGTCGATGGACTCGCGCTTGACCCGGTTTTCGTCCAGCACGTTGAAGATGCTGTTGGACTTGAGGATGTCGAGAACGCGCTGATGAGCGTAGATCGTAAACGGCCAGCCCTCGCGCAGCGACAATAACCCGGCCACGGCATCGACCTCGCCATTGGTCAGAATGACCCCTGCAATGGGGCTATGGCGCAAGTGACCTGCCTTGGGATGAAGCTGCGGTGTCGCGATCACCTGCTGGCGCAGGTCGGGCGAAGCATTGATCAGAAACCAGTGTTCGTTGTCGGCGCTGACGGCGATTGACGCCTGTGTCGCGCGCAACTCGGGCCGCTCGTCACGCGCAACCCGGCAAATCTCGCAATTGCAGTTCCACTGAGGAACACCGCCGCCCGCCGCAGCCCCAAGAACGACGACGCGCATGAGACTTCGCTCTCACTCAATCCATGATGGGAAGAAGCATCGAACATCGCAGACGCGAAATAACCGGCTTCGCGCAGGAACACCTCTTCATGCGAGGAATTCCTGACGCAAACCGGATCGCCTTACTGCGAGCCTGATAGCAAGATGCGCGTTATTTCCGCGCCGCGCAGGCGTACATGTTGATTTCCATGCCGACCGGCACTTCAACGATCTTTGGGGTCTTCCAGGCCATTATTGGTCTCCTTGCCCATTGTGGACGGGACTCTCTCGCCCTCGTCAACGCCAAGGCTAACACGGAGTTTTCAAACCGCGCCATGGAATTTGACAGGCAAGCGGCACAACCTTGTGATTGATGGTCGCGAGTGTGCGGCGCAACAAGGACCACAGCCCGGATGGCCTCGCCGCACTGCCGAGACGACCGGACTGCCCTTGGATCGAAAAATCAGTTCTGCTCGGCCTTGGCGAACCGGTCATCGAGCGCGTAACCCGCGCCGCGCACGGTCCGGATCGGATCGGATTCCCGTCCGAGATTCAGCAGCTTTCGCAGCCGGCCGATATGCACGTCCACAGTCCGCTCGTCGATATAGATATCTCGGCCCCAGACGCCGTCGAGCAGTTGCTCGCGGCTGAACACACGGCCCGGATGCTCCAGGAAGAACTCCAGCAAACGGTATTCCGTCGGTCCAAGATCGATCGGACGGCCAGAACGCGCAACACGGCGGCGGTCACGGTCCAGTTCAATGTCACCGAACGCCAGAACGGTGGCGAGCCGCTCGGGGCTCGCACGTCGCAACAGACCCTTCACACGGGCCAGCAACTCGGGAACCGAAAACGGCTTGACGATGTAATCGTCCGCACCGGTCGCAAGTCCCCGCACCCGCTCGCTTTCCTCGCCGCGCGCGGTCAGCATGATGATCGGGATTTGCTTGGTTTCGGGGCGCGCGCGCAGACGGCGGCACAGTTCAATTCCGGACAATCCGGGCAGCATCCAGTCCAGAACGATCAGATCCGGGATGTGTTCCTTGAGCCGGGTATCCGCATCGTCGCCACGGGCGACGGTTTCGACGTCGTAACCCTCGGCATCCAGATTATAGCGAAGAAGCGTGGTCAACGCTTCTTCATCTTCGACAACAAGAATTCGGGCGCTCATGCGCGATCCTTCAGTTGATTCAATTTAGCTTCCCGACGCAGCAGTTGCAAAGTTCGTCATGTCGCCTTTGGGGCGCTGGTCGATCATCTGCTGGCCTTCGATCATGTAGAACACGGTCTCGGCGATGTTCGTCGCATGGTCGCCGATCCGCTCGATGTTCTTGGCGCAGAACATCAGATGGATACAGAATCCGATGTTGCGCGGATCTTCCATCATGTACGTCAGGAGTTCGCGGAACAGCGAGGTGCAGATCGCATCCACCTCCTCATCACCCTTCCAGACCGTCATCGCCGCCGGCAGATCGTGCGCGGCATAGGCGTCGAGCACCGACTTGACCTGCGACTGAACGAGGTCGGTCATGTGCTCCAGGCCGCGGATCAGCTTGAGCGGATGGAAATCGCTGTCGAGCGCCGAGACCCGCTTGCCGATGTTCTTGGACAGGTCGCCGATCCGCTCGAGATCGGTTGCGACGCGCATCGAGCTGACGATCTCGCGCAGGTCGACGGCCATCGGCTGACGGCGCGCGATGGTAAGAACCGCACGCTCCTCGATCAGATGCTGCAATTTGTCGATTTCAATGTCAGCGGCGACGACACGCTTTCCGAGCGCAACGTCGCGGCGGATCAGGGCATCGACGGAATCGACGATCTGCCGTTCGGCAAGGCCGCCCATTTCGGCGACAAGCCGGTTGAGCTCCTGAAGATCGTCATCGAACGCCTTAGCGGTATGTTCTGAACCCATGATATCTCTCTCCCGCGAAATGCGCGTCAGCCGAAGCGGCCGGTGATGTAGTCTTGCGTGCGCCGATCCGTCGGCGACGTGAAGATCTTGTTGGTGTCGTCGAACTCGATCAGCTCGCCGAGATACATGAACGCGGTCTTGTCCGACACACGCGCCGCCTGCTGCATATTATGCGTCACGATGGCGATCGTATAATCTTCCTTCAGTTCCTGGATCAGTTCCTCGACCTTGGCGGTCGAGATCGGATCAAGAGCCGAGCAAGGCTCGTCGAACAGGATGACTTCGGGGCGAACCGCAACGGTGCGTGCGATGCACAGACGCTGCTGCTGACCGCCCGACAGGCTGAGGCCGCTGGCGTTGAGCTTGTCCTTGACCTCGTTCCAGAGTGCCCCGCCCTTCAGCGCGGCTTCGACGCGGCCATCCATCTCGGACTTCGAAATCTTCTCATAAAGCCGGATGCCGAAAGCGATGTTCTCATAGATGGTCATCGGAAACGGCGTCGGTTTCTGGAACACCATGCCGATCCGGGCGCGGAGCAGATTGAGATCGAGCTTCGGATCGAGAATGTTGGTATTGTCCAGCATAAGCTGACCTACCGCGCGCTGGCCGGGATATAGGTCATACATGCGGTTGAAGATGCGCAGCAGCGTGGACTTGCCGCAGCCCGACGGGCCGATAAACGCGGTCACGCGGTTCTCGCCGAGCATCAGGTTGATGTTCTTCAGCGCGTGATGCTCGCCGTAGTAGAAGTTCAGATCGCGGGCAGTCACCTTGGCCCGCGCGTCGGTTTGGCCGATTGCGCCCGGCACATGTCCACGGGGAAGATCGACGCTAACAGAAAGCTGCTCGCTCATTTGGTTTTCCTCTCGGCGCCGAGAACACGTGCGCCAATGTTAAGGGCAAGTACAGTAAAGGTAATCAACAGAGCGCCGGTCCACGCGAGTTGCTTCCAGTACTCGTAGGGGCTCTGGACGAAGTTGTTGATGGTCACCGGCAGGTTGGCCATCGTCTTGGTGAGATCGAGGCTGAAGAACTGGTTGCTCAGCGCGGTGAACAGCAACGGCGCGGTTTCACCCGCAACGCGTGCCGTCGCCAGCAGGACACCGGTGATAAGGCCCGAGCGCGCCGCACGATAAGCGATCCGCTTGATGACGAGCGAGCGCGGCAGGCCGAGCGCGGATGCTGCTTCACGCAGCGGGTTTGGAACCAGACCGAGCATGTCTTCCGTGGTGCGCACCACGACCGGGATCACGATCACGGCCAGCGCCAGCGTACCGGCAAGCGCCGAGAAGCCGCCCATCGGAATAACAATCGCACCATAAACGAACAGGCCGATAATGATCGACGGCGCGCTGAGCAAAATGTCGTTGATGAAGCGGATCACCGAGGTCAGCCGGTCATGCTTGCCGTATTCGGCCAGATAAGTGCCGGCGAACAGTCCTATCGGCGCACCGATGCCGACGCCAAGCACGGTCATGATGATCGACCCGACGATGGCGTTCAGAAGTCCGCCCTCCGATGATCCCGGCGGCGGCGTGTTCTCTGTGAAGATGCTGAGGTGCAGACCTGCCAGACCATTGTAAAGCAGCGTGAACAGGATCAGCGCGAGCCAGGTGACACCAAATATTGCCGCACCGAGGCACAGAAAGCGGATGACGATGTCCCAACGTCGGCGGGAGGCATAAATCGGGTTCATGTTACTTTCCCGCCTTGCTTTCAAGACGCATCAGCATCAGCCGCGCAGCGGCCAGCACGAAGAACGTCAGCACAAACAGCAGCAGGCCAAGCAGAATAAGTCCCGACTGGTGAAGGCCGTCGCTTTCCGCGAACTCGCTGGCGATGGCCGCCGAAATCGTCGTGCCGGGCGCAAAGACCGACGATGATATGCGGAATGAGTTTCCGATGATGAAGGTGACCGCCATCGTCTCGCCCAATGCACGGCCGAGCGCCAGCATGATGCCACCGATCACACCGACCCGCGTGTACGGGATGACGACGTTGCGGACGACTTCCCACGTCGTACAGCCGACGCCATAGGCCGCTTCCTTCAACACCGGCGGCACCGTCTTGAAAACGTCCACTGAAATCGACGTGATGAAAGGCAGCACCATGATCGCAAGGATCAGCGCGGCATTGAACAGACTGAGATAGGATGGCGGACCGGCAAAGATCGCGCCGAGAATGGGCACACCGTCGAAAATTTTGATCATGAAGGGCTGGAACGTATTCGCCAGAAACGGCCCCAGGACGAAGAAGCCCCACATGCCATAGATGATCGACGGAAAGCCTGCGAGCAGCTCAACAGCCATGCCGATGGGGCGGCGCAACCACTGCGGGCACAATTCTGTCAGGAAGATCGCGATGCCGATACCGACGGGAATAGCGATCATCATCGCGATCACCGAAGTGACCAGCGTGCCGTAGATCGGGCCGAGAGCGCCGAGCACCGGAGGGTCCGCAGACGGCGCCCAGCGCTGCGTCCACAGGAATGCAAAGCCGTATTCCTTCATTGCAGGCCATGCGCCCGCAATCAGGGAGAGAATGATGCCGCCGAGAATAAGGAGGACCGCAATGGCACATGCCCGCGTCGTCCAGTAAAAAGTCTTGTCGCCAAACTTGAAAGCGCTCAGGGCCTTTGCACGATCGTAAGGCCCGGCTGCTGCTTCCATCGAGGTGCTCTGAACGGCCATCTCTGCCACGCTCGTCCCCTGTCCCATTCACTCTAGTTGAGGTCTGCCGACCACACACGCCTATTCGGCGCGGAACGTCACTTAAGAAAACGGAGGAGAGGTTTTGCCTCTCCTCCGGATACTCACTTAGCTCTTGATGTCAGCCGACCAGGTCTTTTCGATCAGCTTGACCACCGGCTCAGGCATCGGGATGTAGTCCAGCTCTTCAGCAGCCTTGGCGCCCTTCTCGAACGACCACTTGAAGAACTTGATGGCTTCCGCCGAGGCAGCCTTATCGACCGGGGTCTTGTGCATCAGGATGAAGGTCGCGGCGGTGATCGGCCACGAGGCCTCGCCCGGCTGATCGGTCAGGATCACGTAGTAACCCGGAGCCTTGGCCCAGTCAGCGTTCGACGCAGCAGCCTGGAACGCAGCGATGGTCGGCTGCACGGTCTTGCCGGCCTTGTTGATCAGTCCTGCGTAGGTCAGCTTGTTCTGCTTCGCATAGGCATACTCGACATAACCGATCGAATTCTTGGTCTGACCGACGTTGCCAGCGACGCCTTCGTTGCCCTTGGCGCCAACGCCCGTGGGCCACTCAACAGCGGTGCCCTGACCGACCTTCGCCTTCCACTCGGCGTTGGCCTTGGACAGATAGTCGGTGAAATTGAAGGTCGTTCCCGAACCATCCGAGCGGCGGACCACGGTGATCGCGTCGGTCGGCAGGGTCAGCTTCGGATTCAGCTTTGCGATGGCCGGGTCGTTCCACTTGGTGACCTTGCCGAGGTAGATGTCGCCGAGCAGTTCGCCCGAGAGCACGAGTTCACCCTGCTTGATGCCTTCGAGATTCACCACAGGTACGATCGCGCCCATGACCTGCGGCCACTGGATCAGGCCGTCCTTCTCGAGCTGCTCAGCCTTGAGCGGCGCGTCGGTGGCGCCGAAGGTCACGGTCTTGGCCTGGATCTGCTTGATGCCCGCGCCCGAGCCGATCGACTGGTAGTTCAGACCGTTGCCGGTCTCTTTCTTGTAGGCGTCAGCCCATTTCGAATAGACGGGGAACGGGAACGTCGCACCCGCGCCGGTGATGTC
>Ga0209023_10000998_pt1 | contig 39706 bp, 36 predicted proteins | sample LakOneMetagenome_FD_187468 | JGI IMG/M metagenome (GOLD analysis project Ga0209023, IMG submission 187468) | Freshwater and sediment microbial communities from Lake Erie, Canada (SPAdes) (version 2) | ecosystem: Environmental > Aquatic > Freshwater > Lentic | place: Lake Erie, Canada...
CCGCCTACGGCCAGGTAAGACAACTGGAAGCCCACATCCCATAAATAATAAGGGTTGTAACACAGCATTACAAATGCGGATGCCGCCAGTGAATTATAAATGGAGGCCTGCTTAAAAAAAGTTTTGCCCACACTGATAAACGTAAACATTACCGCAGAGCGCAATACAGAAGCTGCACCCCCGGTTAATAATGAAAACAACCAGAGGCAGGCCAGTACCAGCAGCAACTGCAGCCATTTTGATTTATTTACAACGGGTATCCTGGCAAAAAGCCAAACCAGCAATACATAGATCAATGCCAGGTGCATGCCTGATATGGCAATGATGTGCACCACGCCGGTATTACTGTAGGCCTGCACCAGGTCTTTATCGAGGTCGTTGGTGTAACCTATTAATAAAGCTTCAGCAATACCCAGTTCATCTTTGCCGCTGCTGATGTTTTTTTGCAGGGCGGCGACAATTTTTTGTCTTGCGGTATAAATAAACTGCCAGAAAGGGTTTAGGCTTTTTGCTGGCAGCAATACCCAGTCTTTTTCTTTTAAAAATACATTGTGAAAGGTTTGCTGGAATGCAGCATAGCGTTCATAATTAAAGGCACCGGGGTTACCGGAATTTTTTATTTGCTGCAGGTTTTTATGAATTAAGATCTGATCGCCGTATTGCAGTTGCTGCACAGCGCTGTCTTTTGAAAAATACAGCAACAGCCTGCCCTCACAACTAACTGCACAATCATTACTTATAATACCTTCCACCACACCATCTGCCTTATATGATTTTGCTTTTTCTGTAAGCGGTTCATTTATTGTGGCAATGATAAAAGCAGAATCTTTATAATAGTTGCCATACCAGTTATTATGCTGCCGTATATCTTTTTGCCAGCATATAAATAAACCAAAAGTTAGCAGCAGCAGGTTAATAAGTACTCCCTGCAGGGTCAGCAGTTTAAAACGCAATGATAAAGGCAGTAAATAAAAAAGAAGGTTGGCTCCTGTAAAACTTATAGCAGCAGTTATAATAACCGGTAGCTGTATTTGTAAATACCATTGTGCAATGATGCCTGCAATACATGGCAGGAGTAAACGGATAAAGGGAGCCGTTTTCCAAATAGGGATGCGGTAAGGGCGGGACATGACTGTAAGTTAAAAAACCTGTTGCTATTTTGCAAGGCATTGCATTATTGTGCTGAATAACTAACCGGGTTGCCTTATGCCAAGTTTTTTATAAAACTCCTCCTGCCCAATTTCCTTTACTGCGCCCGGTGGTAAGTCATCCAACATCATATTGCTTATAGACAGCCGTATCAAACGCAAACAACGGTGCCGTACCGCCAACACCATTTTACGCACCTGCCGGAATTTACCTTCGGTGAGGGTGATGAGTAACCAGGTATGAGGGTAGGCTTCCCGATGGTCGGTGGCGTAAGGATATAGTGATACTGGATGCTTGATTATCTCGATCGCATCAGGTTTTGCAGTATAATATTCCTCCGCTTTAATGCGGATGGGTACCCCTTCTTTTAATTGCGCCAGTGTTTGCTGGGTAATTTCATTTTGTACCATTACAAGGTAAGTACGTTTATGTGGTCGTGCTGCCAAAAACAATAACCTTGTTACCCTTTTATCGGTGGTTAAAATTAAAAGCCCTTCTGATTCATTGTCTAACCGGCCAATGGCATGTGTACCTTCGGGAAAATCAAAATCCAGGTCGCCCAGCAGGCCCACTTGATGTGAGCTGATAAACTGCGATACCATATTGTATGGCTTGTTAATGATGAAGTAGCGGTGCAAGAGGCTTGTTTTGGGCAAATATCACCGATTAGTTTTAAGGTTACAAATTGTGTGTTTAAAGAAATTCGCTGGGTTTAAGGGTTGACAATCTTTGAAAGGTTGTTAACCCTTAAAGCCGATCCTGTCCCGCTCCTCCCATTTACGCTGTGCGGCTTTTTCATCCAGCAGGTTTTCCATGGCATCGTAAATCTGGTTGAGTTGCAGATCATGCTCACCAATCCGCTCTTTAATTTCTTTCAGCTGCTCCCTGATATTGTTTTGTTTTAATAATACCTGCCGCACGGCTACAAAAGCCCTCATGATGGAGATGTTCATACTTATCGCCTTTTCAGAGTTTATTACTCCGCTTAGCATGGCTACGCCCTGTTCGGTAAAGGCGTAGGGTAAATACCTGTTGCCACCCCTTCCTTTTGAGGTCACAAATTGTGACCTCAAATCTTCAAATTCTTCGCTTGTAAGTTGAAACATAAAATCTTTGGGAAATCGCCTGATATTTCGCCTTACTGCCTGGTTTAAAACCTTGGTCTCTATTTCATAAAGAATAGCCAGGTCCCTGTCGAGCATGACCCTTTCGCCTCTGATTTCGTGAATGCGGTTTTGGATTTTTTGCATAAGGTATTTTGGGGGTTACCATAGCAATATATTACCCGGGATGTATTTTACAAAGTGAAAAACCTCTCATTATTGTGGTGATTTTCCCGAAAATGTTCAAGGTCACAAATTGTGACCTTGAAGAGGTTTAGCCAGGGTTGACAACTTTTAAAAGGTTGTCAACCCTTTTGCACCATAAACAACGAGCCGGAGTTTTTTTAAAACTCCGGCTCGTTTATACATTATGATCCAGGTCGCATGTAGCGCCGCGGCTCTTATTATTTACTCAGGTGCATACTGCGCTCCCTGTACAACTGGCGGAAATAAGGGTCACGCAGGTCTTTTATAAAGCGGATGGCTTCACCGGTACTTTTCATTTCGGGGCCCAGTTCTTTATTTACACCGGGGAATTTATTAAAAGAGAAAACAGGCTCTTTAATGGCAAATCCCGTCATCTTTTTTTCGAAAGTGAAATCTTTCAATGTATTTACCCCAATCATGATCTTGGTGGCAATATTCAGGTAAGGTATCTGGTAGGCTTTTGCAATGAAAGGTGTGGTACGGCTGGCGCGTGGGTTGGCTTCTATCACGTACACTTTCCCGTCTTTAATGGCAAACTGGATATTTATTAAGCCTTTTATTTTTAATTCCCTCGCAATTTTTTCAGCATACTCTTCCATGGTATGTACAATTAATGGCGATAAATTAAATTGTGGCAATACTGCATTGCTGTCGCCGCTGTGGATTCCTGCCGGTTCAATATGTTCCATCACGCCCATCACATGAAAATCGGTGCCGTCAAAAATGGCATCAATCTCTGCTTCCTGGCAACGGTCTAAAAAGTGGTCGATCAGGATTTTATTACCCGGTAAATGTTTGATCAGGCTTAAAATTCCTTTTTCCAGTTCTTCATCATTTAATACAATCCGCATGCGCTGCCCGCCAATTACATAACTCGGGCGGATCAACACCGGGTATCCTACTTTGTTTGCCACTTCAATGGCTTCATCTGTATTATATGCCGTACCATAATTAGGATAAGGGATGCCCAGTGCCTTTAGTGTGTCGCTGAAACGGCCCCGGTCTTCGGCAATGTCCATGCTGTTGAACGAAGTGCCGATAATATTCACCCCTTTTTCATGTAATTTTTTAGCCAGCTTTAATGCGGTTTGGCCACCCAGCTGCACAATTACACCATAGGGCTTTTCGTATTCAATTATTTCCCACAGGTGCTCCCAAAATACCGGCTCAAAATATAATTTATCGGCAATGTCAAAATCAGTGGATACTGTTTCAGGATTACAGTTTACCATAATAGCTTCAAAGCCTGCTTCTTTTACCGCCAGCAAACCATGCACACAGCAATAATCAAACTCAATACCCTGGCCAATACGGTTGGGGCCGCTGCCCAGTACAATAATTTTTTGTTTTGCTGATACTTTACTTTCATTATGCTGAATGGACTGCATGTAGTGTATTTAAAAGAGTGAATATATAAAGGGTGATAATGCTGAGGATCCGGCAAAAATAATGAGCAGTGAAAAAAGCAGTATAATGATGATGATGGGCGCCAGCCACCACCGCCTGCGTTCCTTTAAAAAAAGCCAAAAGTCTTTAATAAAATCTAACATTACTGCCTGCTCCGCATTTATGCCGCAAAAGTAATTTTTTTTCACGGGTTTTGGTGGTATATCTGCTACCAGGGCTGTAAAAAATCCAAATTTGAATATTGTTTATTTGTAACAACCAAATTAGAGCCCTGGTTAACAGATTTAAATTTAATGCCCGATTTTTTAAATATCCTGCTATACAGGGCGGTGGGCAATACCACCAGTACATATACCAGCAACAGCAGTACAAAACTGCTGATGGCATTGAGCAATTTTGCCAGCAACATCCAGGCATGGTGGCAGGCTGCCGCAAAAGCCGGCCACAACAGGCATAGCAGTATCAGCCCTGCAATTACCGGCAGGCCATATTTTACCGGGAACCGCCACTGTATAAGCAACAACAGTAAAACAATGGCCAGCACCGAGTCTTTATGGTTATTATTTTTCATGTTTTACCCATTAATTTAAACCTTCCTCCGGGAAACGTCTTCGACAAGCTCAGGCTGACAGCTTTCTGTCATGTTGAGTTTGTTGAAACATAGACAGCATGTGATGAGAATAATCTGCACCTATTTATCAAACTACGCCTTCCTTTGTTTAATCTTCTTTAAAAACTATTTTACGCTCCGGCATGGCGATGGTTTGGTTTTCTTTTTCCACAATTATATTCTCCATCACTACAATATCCATCCCGGTATGTAAAAAACAATCAATGGCCTGCTGCGGGGTGCAAACAATGGGTTCTCCCCTTACATTAAAACTGGTGTTTACCAAAACCGGGCTGCCGGTTAATTCATAAAATGCATACAACAGGTTCCAGAATTTTTTATTGGTATTCTTATCAACTGTCTGCACCCGGGCGCTGCCATCAGCGTGCGTAACTGCCGGCAAACTGCTTTTTACAAACTGTAATTTTTCTGTAACAGAAAATTGCGGGTAGTTTTGAGGCAAGGTTACTTTATTTTTTACGGCATGCACCCGCAGCATGTATGGCGATGGTGCATCCATTTCAAAAAGATCAGCTGCTTTTTCTGCCAGCACTGCTGGCGCAAAGGGCCTGAAACCTTCGCGGAATTTAATTTTAAGATTCAGTTTTTGCTGCATGTCAGCAATTCTTGCATCGGCTAAAATACTCCGGTTACCCAATGCCCTGGGTCCAAACTCCATTTTGCCTTTAAACCAGCCCACCACTTTACCATTGGCTAAACCGGCCGCAATTTTTTTATTCAGCAGCTCATCTTCCAGCAATGTAAATACCAGTTTGTTCTTTTTGCAGGCATTGGATATTTCATCGTTGGTAAATTGCGGACCAAGGAATGCGCCCTTCATGGTATCATAATCAATACCGTTTTGCCTGGGCTGACTAAAATAAATATGACAGGCCGCCAGCGCAGCGCCCAATGCACCACCTGCATCACCAGCCGCCGGCTGAATATAAATATTGTCGAAAATTTTTAAATCCTGCAGTTTTCCGTTAGCCACACAGTTTAGGGCCACTCCCCCGGCAAGGCATAAATTTTTACTGCCTGTTAGTGCTTTTGCGGTGGTGGCCAGTTTTATAACAATTTCTTCTGTTACCTGTTGAATGGCCAGGGCCAGGTTACAATGTGATTGTTCAACAGTATCACCCGGTTTTCTTTTATGTATACCAAAAAGCTGCTGCCACTGTGCCTCATTCACCATTGTAAAACCGGTGGCATAACTAAAATATTGCTGGTGCAGCACAATGGAGCCATCATCGTAAATGGTACAGAGTTTTGTAGTGATGATATTTTTAAACTGCTCCGTCTGCGCATCACTGCTGTTACCGTAAGGCGCCAGGCCCATCAGCTTATACTCGCCTGAATTTACTTTAAACCCCAGGAAATAAGTAAATGCAGAATACAACAGCCCCACCGAATGGGGAAAATGCATTTCTCTCAATGATGTAATCGTATTATTTTCTGCTTTGCAGATGGAGCTGGTGGCCCATTCACCCACACCATCTACAGTAAGTATGGCACTTTCGGTAAATGAAGAGGGAAAATAAGCGCTGGCAGCGTGCGCCAGGTGATGATCAGTAAACAACAGCTTCAGTTTCTTTTTATCATAGCTGCCGGTTTTGGCAAGGGCCTCTTTTATTTTTTTCTTCAGGAATAATTTTTCTTTGATCCACAGCGGCATGGCTTTTAAAAAACCTGCCAATCCTTTGGGAGCATATCTTACATAAGTTTCAAGCAGGCGTTCAAATTTTAAAAAGGGTTTATCGTAAAACACCACGGCATCCAGTTCATCAATATCCACCGCAGCTTCCTGCAAACAAAATGCAATGGCATTGGCTGGAAAATTCTCGTCATGTTTAATACGGGTAAAACGCTCTTCCTGCACGGCAGCAACAATAACACCGTCTTTAATTATGGCTGCAGCGGCATCATGGTAATAAGCAGAAATTCCCAGTATGATCATTTAATGGCCGGCTTTTATGTAAGGTATTAATTCTTTAGAAATTATTGTGGCCATTTTGCTGCAGCCCGAATTGGTGTAGTGTATAAAATCGTAATAATAGCCGGAGTTTTTAGGCATTTGCAGGGCAAGGTCTATCACTTTAACCTGGTTGCTGAAAGTACGCACCACATCATTATACAACTCCAGCACTTTGCCGGCCAGCGCTGCATTGGTAAGCGGTTCAGCACCGGGTATGATTTTATTGCCCATAGCTGTCATCGTGGTACTGTCGGTATAATTGCCAAATAAAGAAGGCTGCGTCAATAATACCGGTATTACATTATTAGCTTTGCAGATGGCAATCATTTCTGCAATGCGCCCGCGGTAGGCAGCCAGGTATGGGTCTTGTTTTTTTAAAACTGCTGTTTGCAGTGCTTCAGTTAACGCACTGTCTTTAAGCGATGCAAAATCTACTTCTTTATGTATCAATCCTTTTTTATAAGCCCCCCTTATGGCATACAACTGAAAAAGGGTTGAACCCAGTTCTGTTTTATTTAAAAGTGATTTGAAAAAACTTTTTGCCGATAAGTAATTGATCTTTTTTTCATTCATGGCATCATACAGGCCGGGCTGGTCTGTTTCCACATCATTGGCACCAATAAGAAGCGTAATGTATTTGGGCTTAAGCCTGGTGATGTATTCTTTCAGCACCAGTAAATTTCCAAAAGTGGAATGCCCGTCAATACCTGCATTATTTACCCATACTGCAGGAAAACTGTCTTTTAAAGCAACAGCTAACTGGCTGGGCCATGTTAATGAATCGCTGATGAAGCGGCATTCAGTGGTGCTGCCGCCAATACAAATTACAGAGAGGAGCTTGTTTACACTGTCAGCAGGTTCGGGTCCGCGAAAGCCCAATGCATTCCTGGAATAATAAATAGTACTGTCCAGTTTTTTTATCCAGGTATTTTTATACACCGTTTTTTGATTGGCAGGCAATACCAATTTGCCTTTGGAAATGGCGAAGGGAAAAGGATTGTAAAAATGTAAAAATATCTCGCAGATGATGAGACCAATCAGCAAACCAAACAGTATGGAAAAGAATTTTTTGAGTATTACTTTCATCTATCGGGTTTTATTTGCAGTAATACTCCATACTGTCGCCGTGGGCGGTGTCCTCACCGGCCATTGTAAAGACTGGCATTACTGCTGATTTTCGAAAGTACTGTAGAAGTAAGGTGTTTTGGCTTCAAATTCTGCTGAACAGGTATCCACCATTTTAAACACACGGGTAAGCCCCATGGCTTTTCTTCGTTCATATAATGCATCAGCGTCCTCCTCTTTCATAATCCTTACGATCTGTTCATCACTGAAACCTAAATATTTTGCTTCACGCAGTACATTATCCGGCAGCGTCTCTAAATTGTAATTGGCAATTTCTTTTTCGCAGTCGCATATTTTTTGGATCTGGTAAATAAACCAGCGGTCAATTTTGGTGCTCTCGCAGATCCGCTTGATACTGGCACCGGCCATCAGCGCATCTTTAATACGGAATATCCTGTCCCATTTGGGTATTTTAATATACTCCAGCAGTTCATCCGCATGCATCAAACTCTTGCCATAGTAACCAAGGCCTACAGATTCATTTTCCAAACTCTGACAGGCTTTTTGCACCGCTTCGGCAAAACTTCTGCCAATGCCCATTACTTCACCAACCGATTTCATCTGGAAGCCCAGCGTGTCATCAGCGCCTTTAAATTTATCAAAATTCCAGCGGGGTATTTTTACAATCACATAATCCTGCACCGGTTCAAAATAAGCTGAAGTGGATTGTGTGATCTGGTTTTTTAATTCATCAAGGTTATAACCCACGGCTAATTTAGCTGCAATTTTTGCAATGGGGTAACCGGTGGCTTTACTGGCCAGGGCAGAAGAGCGGCTCACCCTGGGGTTAATTTCCACCACGATGATCTCTTCAGTTTGCGGGTTCATGGCAAACTGCACATTACAGCCGCCGGCAAAATTACCCAGCGCCCTCATCATGCGTATGGCGGTGTTGCGCATCAATTGAAAACCGGTATCACTCAATGTCATGGCAGGTGCCACGGTAATGGAATCACCGGTATGTACACCCATCGGGTCAAAATTTTCAACCGTACAGATGATGGCTACATTGTCTGCTGCATCACGCAGTAATTCCAGTTCAAATTCTTTCCAGCCCAGCACGGCTTTTTCCACCAGCACTTCATGTATTGGGCTTGCACTAAGCGCCCTGTTCAGTGCTTCATCAAGGTCTTCTTTTTTAAACACAATACCGCCGCCGGTACCACCCAGTGTAAACGAGGGACGCAATACCAGCGGAAAACCGATATCCTGTGCAAATTCTTTTCCTTCTAAAAAGGAGTTGGCAATTTTTGCGGGGCAAACGGGTATGCCCATATCAATCATCCAGAGGCGGAATTTTTCACGGTCTTCGGCCTTATCAATAGCTTTTATATCCACGCCCACCAGGCGTACATTGTATTTTTCCCAAATGCCCATCTCATCCACTTCCTTACAAAGGTTAAGGGCGGTTTGGCCACCCATGGTGGGCAGTACGGCATCTATCTCATTTTCTTCCAGTATCTGTTCAATACTCTCCACGGTTAAAGGCAGCAGGTAAACCTTATCGGCCATCATGGGGTCGGTCATAATGGTGGCCGGGTTACTGTTGATGAGGATCACTTTAATCCCTTCTTCCCGCAGGCTGCGGGCCGCTTGTGTACCGCTGTAATCAAATTCGCAGGCCTGGCCAATAATGATGGGGCCGCTGCCTATAATTAATACTGATGTGATGGAATTGTCTTTTGGCATAGTGTGGTTGCCTTGAACAGGCGTGCAAAAGTAATTGTAAATGCCGTAAATAAAAAAACTGTGCAGGCTTCTGCACAGTTTTTAATAAATTTCTAAAAATTAAGAAGGATTGGAGGCCGTTTTGTCTTTATTTCCAAATAAATCACTCATCATTTTCTCTGCATCTGCCAGGTGCTCTTTTAAAGCGTCGCCACCCTTGGTTCTTAATTCCTCAAAATAATCCTTGGCCTTACCGGCAAAATTTTCAGCCTCAGTCTTAAACTTATTGGCCTTATCTTTTATATCGTCTGCCAGTTTTTCTTTTTCTTCGGGTGTCATACTCATGTATTTTGCTGCTGCCAGTGCGGCGGCGGCCCCCAGCAAAAAAGTGGCAATGTGTTTTGAATTTACGCTCATGGTTTATGGGTTTATGGGTTAATTAGTTAATTAGTTAATCCGTTAATTCGTTTATTGGTTAATCCGTATCGGTGGATGCTGATAATAAGTTAAGTTGTCAACCCGTTTCCCGGGTTAACTAATTAACGGATTAACCAATTAACAGTTTACTATCCTGTAAAATAAAGACCTTTTCAATCCCCACAGGGTTGCATGTATTTATTTATTGATCGGCACGGTGATATCCCAGTTGCCAGGTTCAAAAATTTCAATATCAATCATCGCCCCGCCAAAATTATAAGTACCCCTGAAAGGAAAAATAACACCCTTAAATGTATTCACATCTTTATTGGTGAGTGTGTTTTGAGATTTGCTTAAATACTGTCCCCGGGTAATGTCAAAACTGGTCATGGTGGTGGTGGTTTGCGCAGGACTGCTGTATATGCTGCCGCCGCCAACAAGGTTTTCCACTGTAATGGTTACATTGTTTGTCCTGCCGTCTATTTTTGTTATCTGCACCCTGCCGATTTCGCTGGTTACATTACGGATAATATAGGGGCTTTCATATTCTCCCTTGTACACATCTTTTTTCCAGTAGCCAATGGTTACAGTATCCCGGTTGTTTACCCTGAAATGCAGTTCACCTTTTCCTTCTTTCATGCCTTTCTTCCAGGCGCCGGTATAGTAGTTGCCGTTTTTCCAGGTATATTTTCCCTGCCCGTCGGGGAAGCCGCTTTTGAAATCACCTTCGTAACTGTCTGCCCCTTTAGCCTTGCCGGTACCATTGGCTTTGCCGTTGCTGCAGTCGCCTTCATAGCTTCCTTTTAAAGAATCCAACAATACCGTGCAGTCGTTTTTTTGAGCAGTTATACTGTTACAAAAAATAACCAGGGCAAGTGGTAAAATAATGCGTTTCATAAAAAGTTGTTTTGGATTAACAAATGGTTTTACCTGAATAGATGTAATTTTATCCGGCTTTGCATAAAACAAATCTCTACTATTCAAGTACTGTAAATATAATGATTCAAAAAATACTGAGGGCGGGTTGTTTTTGGGTGCTGTTGTTAAATGTTTCTTATAGTTCAGCCCAGGTTTTCAATGCAAAAAATTACCCTAAAGGCTATTTTACCTGGCCAGTGTTGGCCACCAGGGCGCTGGCAGCCAATTTTGGAGAGCTGCGACCCAATCATTACCATATGGGTTTTGACTGCAAGACTGATAAAAAACAAAACCTGCCGGTGCTTGCCGCGGCAGACGGTTATATTGCTAAAATAAAAATTGAGTCCTATGGTTTTGGCCGGGCCATCTATATCAACCATCCCAACGGGCTCACCACTTTATATGCCCACCTGAATGATTTTTTTCCAGAGCTGGAAGCCTATGTAAAAGAGCAGCAGTACCAGTTAAAAAGCTGGGCAGTTTCTTTAGATATCCCCACTGCATTATTCCCTGTAAAAAAAGGGATGTTTATTGCCTACAGTGGTAATACAGGCGGCAGCCAGGGGCCACACCTGCATTTTGAAATAAGGGATACCAAAACAGATAAGGTTTTGAATCCTTCTTTATTCGGTTTTCCTATACCGGATAATGTACCGCCAACAGTGCTGAAGCTTGCCGTGTACGACAGGTGCACCAGTACTTATGAGCAGAATCCAAAATTCTATCCGCTGAAAAAAGTAAATGGCGTGTATGTTACGGTGCCTGCATCTATAATGGTCAATACTGATAAAGTAAGTTTTGCCATTGCTGCTTACGATACCTATACCGGGTCGGGCAACCGCAATGGTATTTATGAGGCCGTGCTGTATGATAATGAAGCCCCTGTAGTGGGTTTTCAGATTGACAGCATTGGATATGATGAAACCCGTTATTTAAACGCCCACATTGATTATAAATTAAGAAGCAGCGGCGGGCCTTTTGTGGAGCATTTATCAAAATTACCGGGTTATTATAACAGTATTTATAAGTCATTCAGCGGGGATGGTGTTATTGCATTGGAGGATACCACCATGCATACCATTAAAATACTGGTCAGGGATGCTTATGGCAATACCAGTACGGTTCAGTTTGGTGTAAAGCGTGCCAATACAGTTACCCCAAAAGATAAAACAATGCCCCCTGCAGCTTACCGGCAAAAAGAATTTCAACCCGGCTTTATCAATGTATTTGAAAACAGCAATATCAGTTTTTACCTTCCGGAAAATGCATTGTATGATTCCATACGTTTCCGTTACAGTGAGCTGGCAGCAGCCGATGGCAGTACCATTTACCAGCTGCACAATGTAAATGTGCCGGTGCATACTTATTTTACAGTTAAAATAAAAGGGGGTGCTGCGGCTAATGGCAAAATGGTAATGCACCGGTTTGCCAATGGCAAAGATGATTATGCCAAAGCAGAATTTGAAAATGGCTGGTATAAAGCCAGCTTCCGTGAATTTGGGAATTTTCAGTTGATGGAAGATGTAATGCCACCTGATATTGCCCCGGTTGGATTTAAAGACGGCATGAACTGCAGCAAACTAAACCGCATTGCCTTTGTTATAAAAGACAATACGGAGGAGATAAAAAATTTTGAGGCAATTTTAGATGGCAACTGGCTGCGGTTTACCAATGATAAAGGCAGGACCTTTGCCTATGTTTTTGATGAAAAATGTGCACCCGGTGAACATGAATTAAAAATAACAGCCACTGACCAGGTGGGGAATGTGACCGAAAAAGTTTTTCATTTCACAAGATGATATTTTTGTTAATTCGTTAACTGGTTAATCCGGAATACAAATGAACGTTTAAACGGATTAACCAATTAACAGATAAACTAATTAACCAATTAACATGATTGTATTAAAAGAAGGCTCCAAAGCCCCTTTATTTAAAGGCAAAGACCAAAACGGGAATACTGTTTCGCTGGCAGATTTTAAGGGGCAGAAAGTGGTACTTTATTTTTACCCGGAAGATGACACGCCCACCTGTACGATACAGGCCTGTAACCTGCGTGATAATTTTGGATTACTTAAAGCAAAAGGATTTGTTGTGCTGGGCATCAGCCCTGATGAAGAAAAAAAACATAAAAAATTTGAAGCCAAATACCAGTTGCCCTTTACATTAATTGCCGACCCTAAACATACCATCATTGACAAATACGGGGTATGGGGCGAAAAGCAGCTGTATGGCCGAAAATACATGGGGTTACACCGCACCACTTTTTTAATTGACGAAAAAGGTATTATAAAAAAAATATTTTTAAAACCCCGCAGTAAACAACATACCGAAGAAATTTTAAAAGCATGGCAACTCATCGCCACATAATTCCGTTTTAAATAAAAAATAGTATTTACCATTTAAAATGTTCTTATGAAAAGGATTTTTTTTGCCGGGCTTGCCATAATCAGTACAGTTATATTTTTTACTTCCTGCAGCAAAGGGGGAAGCGGTGGTGGCGGAACAGGCGGCAGTGGTGGCGGCAGCGGCACCAGGACTTTTGACTGTACAGGTATCAGCCCAAAATTCAGTACAGATGTTACCCCCATTCTCACCTCAATATGCGCCGTTAACAGCTCATGCCATGGGGGCGGCAGCACCAATTCGGGCGGGCCATTTACCAGCTACGCTGAAGTAAATGCAAAAAAATCCAACATAAAGGCAGCGATATTAGCGGGCACCATGCCGCAAACCGGCAGCATCTCACAGGCACAGGTAAATGCTTTTATTTGCTGGATAGACAGCGGTGCCCCTAACAATTAATGGTATTGATTTTGAAAGAACACTCTTTTTATATCAAAGAAAATTCGTTGCTGGCAAAAATTGCCGCCTGGAAACTACAGTCCAGTGGTGTTGCCCTTGTAATGGGCAATACTGTTCACCTGCACAATACCAAAAAAGAAGAATTTCTTCAAAACAGCCGCTGGCTGAAGCACGAGCTTTGCCATATCAGGCAGTTTCAGCAGCATGGTTATTTATTGTTTATTGTAAAATACCTGTGGGAGAGTATAAAAAACGGGTACTATAATAATAAATATGAAGTGGAGGCCCGGGCTGCTGAAAGCTTATAACAACCATTCCACTTCGCCAAAATCAAACGACTCTTCTATGGCGCCTTTTGTAAGCAGCTGGCCATGCAATGACACCCCACTGATGACCGTGGTAAAACTTACGGCGCCTTTTTTCAGTCTTACTGTTTCATTGAATTTATATAAATGACGGTTATATTCCTTTACAATCGTATCCAACGATGCGGTTGAAAGGCTTTCCACCCGTTTCAGCACCGCTGCATACAATTCGTTGGATAATTTTATCACATCATATTCCCTGCCGGTAACCTGGTACAGCGATATTGGGTTGGGCAGCATTTTATTAAAACGCTCCTGGTTTATATTAATGCCTATACCAGCCACGGACCATTTCCACTTAGTGCCATTAAATGCATTTTCTATCAGTATTCCCCCTGCCTTTCTGTCACGCCAGTACAAATCATTAGGCCATTTTATTTTAATATCGGCAGGGGCATATTTTTTTAAAAAATCATATCCCCCCAATGCCACAGCCATACTCAATGCAAATGGAGGTGCCCCTTTCAGCTTATCTGCCCTTATAACCAGGCTTAATGCGATGCTTTTTCCGGGCTGCATGTACCAGCTTTTTCCCCGCTGGCCTTTACCATCAGTTTGTTCTTTGGCGGCAAAGGCCATCCCATGCCGGGCCAATCCCTTTCTAACCAGGGCCATGGCATAATTGTTGGTACTGTCAGTATGGTCTAATATTTTAAGCAAAGCAGCTGCAGGTATCAATAGCCAAATGGCAAAGAATTGTTATTTTTGCCACAATTGCAAGCTACAAGCAAGTTTGTAAATAACAAAAGTTAATTAACACCGTTAATGCATACAGCAAACGTTGTAAAAAAATAAACCAGTTTAGATTTGAACAATTTAACCATTTTAAATACCCGGAAGAAAAACAGTGTAGTAAGGCTTACCAGGAACAGCAAAATTTTCAAGAGCATTATCAGTGCCATCCAGGATAAAAAGGGCGAAAACATCATCAGCCTCGACCTTAGAAAAATACCCGAAGCTGTAGCTGATTTTTTTGTGATCTGCCAGGCCAGCAGCAGTACCCAGTTAAAAGCTATTGCCGATTCGGTAGAATGGGCTTTAAAAGAGAAGTGTGATGAAATTCCTTACAAACACGAAGGCAGGCAGGCACAGCAATGGATACTGATAGATTATGTAAATGTGGTGGTGCATGTAATGCTGCCCGAACCACGAAAGTTTTACCAGTTGGAAGAAATGTGGAGCGATGCCCCTTTACTGGAGCATAACGATTAGTTATCACCACTAAATTTTGGTTTGCTTAAAATAATATTCACCCGCAATCGTCTGTACTAAAAAGTTACAGCAAATAAAACAGAGAAATACAAACATGAACCAGCAAGATAGTAACAGGAAATATGGCCCGGATAATAACATACCGCCAACCGGCGAAGATCCTAAAAAGAAAAGCCGTTTAAATATTTACTGGTTTTACGGGGTTATTTTTATTGCCATACTGGCCTGGACAATGATACGCGGCGGCAGCACAGCAGGTGTTGAAATCGGGCAGGACCGTTTTTATGAAATATTAAAAAACGGCGATATCATTAAGGACGAAAAAAAGGATAAAGACAATACCGGCATTGTGGTGGTACGCAACAAAAAAATTGTACGGATCTTTATTAACCCTGACAGCCTTAAAAACAAATCGGCTTATTATAAAGCCATGCTGGGAGATAAGGTATATGATGCAGTAAAGAAAAACGAGAGCCCCCAGTTTTATTTTACCATTGCCAAAGACGAAACTTTTTCCAAGCAGCTGGATGATTATTACAGTAAAGAGCCCTCCATAACCAATAAATTACTGCCTTCTTATTCTGAGGAAGGAGAGATTTTTGGCCAGATCATCAGCACCCTGCTGCCCATTTTATTAATCGGGCTGCTGTTTGTATTAATGATGCGCAAAGTGGGTGGTCCCGGTGGTGGTGGCGGACCCGGCGGTATTTTCAACATTGGAAAATCCAAAGCCACATTATTTGATAAGGGCACCAGGGTTAACATCACTTTTGCCGATGTGGCCGGTTTGGATGAAGCCAAGGTGGAAGTAATGGAGATTGTTGACTTCTTAAAAAATCCTAAAAAATATACCGCACTCGGTGGTAAAATTCCAAAAGGCGCTTTGCTGGTGGGCCCCCCGGGTACCGGTAAAACCTTATTGGCAAAAGCAGTTGCCGGTGAAGCACAGGTGCCTTTCTTCAGCCTCAGTGGCAGTGATTTTGTAGAAATGTTTGTAGGCGTGGGCGCCAGCCGTGTACGTGATCTGTTTAAACAGGCAAGGGAAAAAGCACCCTGCATTATTTTTATTGACGAGATTGATGCCATAGGAAGGGCAAGGGGTAAAAACGTGATGATGAGCAATGATGAAAGGGAAAACACCCTTAACCAGCTGCTGGTGGAAATGGATGGATTTGGTACCGACCTTGGTATCATCATCCTGGCTGCCACTAACAGGCCCGATGTATTGGATACGGCTTTATTACGCCCCGGAAGGTTTGACCGCCAGATTTCTATTGACCGGCCCGACCTGGTGGGAAGGGAAGCCATCTTTAAAGTACACCTGGAGCCCATAAAGATCTCTCAAACATTAGACATTCATAAACTGGCCGAACAAACACCTGGCTTTGCGGGTGCCGATATTGCGAATGTGTGCAATGAAGCTGCATTGATTGCCGCAAGAAAAAATAAAGATGCGGTGGATATGAGCGATTTCCAGGATGCCATTGACCGTGTGATTGGTGGACTGGAAAAAAAGAACAAACTCATTCTTCCTGAAGAAAAAGAAATCATCGCTTACCACGAAGCCGGCCACGCCATCTGCGGCTGGTACCTGGAGCATGCCTATCCTTTATTAAAAGTTACCATTGTGCCTAGGGGTACAGCAGCATTGGGATATGCACAGTACACACCAAAAGAACAATACCTGTATAATACCGACCAGCTGATGGACCAGATTTGCATGACGCTCGGTGGCAGGGCCAGTGAAGAGATCTTCTTTGGTAAAATAAGTACCGGTGCCAGCAACGACCTGCAGCAGATATCTAAAATTGCCTACAGCATGGTTACCGTTTATGGTATGAATGATAAACTGGGTAATGTAAGTTATTACGACCCCACACAGGAAAATTATTTTACCAAACCCTTCAGTGAAGAAACCGGCAAGTTGATTGATGAAGAAGTTCGTAAGCTGATTGACAAAGCCTATATCAGGACCAAAGAATTACTGAGCACTAAAAAAAGTGATGTAGAAAAACTGGCTAAGGAATTGCTTAAAAAAGAAGTACTGTTTCAAAGTGATGTGGAAGCATTAATTGGCAAAAGGCCCTTTGAAGAAAAGAAAGTGCTGGATATAAAAAAAGAAGAAGAACTGGTGAAAGATGCTGTGAGTGAAGCACCGTCATCAGAGCCAAAGGGTATTGATGCCATAAACAACCCAATATAATAACATGGCAGTATCTCCTGCAAAAGAAAATATTCTAAAACGCATACGGCAGGCGCTGAGTAATCCGGCGCCTTTGCCTTTTCCTCAAAGTGAAGGCAACAACTCCATTTTTTTACCGCCCCCGGATGATTTGGGTGTGGTGTTTGCCGAAGAATTTGTACAGTTGCAGGGCAAGTTTGCATTTTGTACAGATGAAAAGGATATGCTGCAGCAGGTACAGCAGTTAATAGCTGCCAAAGAATGGACAAAAGTGTATTGCAATGAAGACAAATGGAACGGGGCCTTAAGCAATACCATCAGCCTCTCCACCTGCGACGTTTCGGTTACCGGCTGCGAATTACTGGTGGCCCGTACCGGCACCATAGTTATGAGCGCTGCCCAGCAAAGCGGCCGTACCGTAAGTGTGTATGCCCCGGTTCATATCTGTATTGCCTATACCAGCCAGCTGGTATATGATATTAAGGATGCCCTGCAGTTACTTAAAGAAAAATATGCCGGCAATATTCCCTCCCTCATCACTTTTGCCAGCGGCCCCAGCCGTACTGCCGATATTGAAAAGACACTGGTTACCGGTGTGCATGGCCCCAAAGAAGTTTATTGCTTTTTAGTGGAAGCATAATCGGTATTTTACTTTTACCTTTACATTGTATGAGTACCGGTAATTATAATCTTTTTGTTTACGGATCGCTCCGCAGCGGGTTCCAGTATGAAGCCTACCAGTATATGGCCAGGTATTTTGACCTTATTGGCCATGCCACGGTAAAAGGTAAACTGTATGATATGGGCGAATACCCCGTGGCCATGCCCACCACCGAAGAAAAATTTATACAGGGAGAATTATACACCATCAGCGAGCCGGCAGAGTTTTCTTACATTATCGGCCAGCTGGATGATTATGAAGGCCTTTATGTTGAAGAAGGCGAAACCGCTTTATATAAAAGAGAAACCGCAACGGTATACTGCGATGGAAAAGAATATACCGCCTGGATATACTGGTATAACGGGGCCATTAACGGGCAGCCCGAAATTACTTCCGGTGATGCCCTGCAATACCTGAAAGAGAAAGAGAAAAATAAATCATAATGCAAGTGGCTGCCGGTAAAAAAATTTACTTCCTCTCCGATTTTCATTTGGGCGCACCTGATGCCATGGCCAGCCTGGCAAGGGAAAAAAAAATTACCCGGTTTTTAGATGATATAAAAGAAGATGCCGCCGAAATTTTTATCGTGGGCGACCTCTTTGATTTTTGGTATGAATACAAAACCGTGGTGCCAAAAGGCTATGTAAGAATTTTGGGCAAGCTTGCAGAAATCACCGACAGTGGTATCCCGGTTCATTTTTTTGTGGGCAACCACGATATGTGGATGAAAGATTATTTTCAGAAAGAGCTGAACATCCCTGTTTATTTTGAACCCGTTGCTTTTGAATATAACGGCAAAAAATTTTTAATCGGCCATGGCGATGGCCTGGGGCCGGGCGATAAAGGTTACAAATTCATTAAAAAAATTTTCCGCAATAAATTTTGCCAGTGGCTGTTTGGCATACTGCCGCCCTTTGCCGGTATTGGCCTGGCCAATTATTTCAGCCGCAAAAGCAGGGCCCAAACCGGGCAGACCGATGAACAATTTTTAGGCGAAGACAGGGAATGGCTGATCATTTATTGTAAAGAAGTGCTGAAGCAGCAGCACTACGACTATTTTATTTTTGGCCACCGGCACCTGCCCATTAATTTTAACTTAAATGAAAGCAGCCTTTATATTAACCTGGGCGACTGGATAAAGTATGACAGTTACGCTGTTTTTGACGGGGAAAATGTAGCGTTGAAATATTACAAATATCCTGTTATTTAAACAGCAGGAAAATTGAAATTTTTTTACCTGATTGAAAAAAACAAAATCAATATTATTTTTCCTGTGCCTCAGCGCTTCGCTGGCCACCCGTGCACAAAGTGATTCTTCATTCACCTTTATAAAAATCATCAAAGGCAGTTATTCCGCCTTCAGCGTTGATAATCTCGACAACCTCTACCTGATCACCGCAGGCAACCAGTTAAAAAAAACAGACCCTAAGGGAGATTCTGTTGCGGTGTATAATGATGTAAAACGTTACGGCAGTCTTTATGCCATTGATGTTACCAACCCGCTGAAAGTATTGCTGTACTATAAAAATTTTGCCACCGTGGTGGTATTGGACCGTTTTCTCAATACCCGTAACACCATCAACCTGCGCAAACAAAATATTTTTTCTGTAAACAGCATCACCACTTCATACGATAATAATATCTGGCTGTTTGACGAACAGGAATACAAACTGAAAAAAATTGGGGACGATGGCCGGCTGCTGCAGGAAACCACGGATTTCAGGATGCTGTTTGACTCTGTGCCGGCTGCAGTGCAGCTTACCGACAGAAATAATTTTATCTACCTGTACGATACCGCTAAAGGTTTTTATATTTTTGATTATTATGGTTCCTTTAAAAGCAGGCTGCCTTTTACCGGATGGAACAATGTGGCGGTGGCTGATAAAAACATGTATGGTTTTGCCGGCAACACCCTGTACAGCTACCAGTTTAATTCGCTAACCGTAAAAGAATACCCGTTGCCCTCTTTTTTTGGAACCTATAATGCCATAAAAGCCATCAATGGAAAAGTTTACCTGCTTAAAGATGATGGTATTTATATTTACCAGGTACAATAATATGCTGTATACCTAATATTTTTACTGCATGGATTTTTTAGATACGGTTTTCTGGGATAATACGGTAAGAAGTTATTGCATTGTTGGCGGAACAGTGTTATTAATGCTGATAGTAAAGCGTTATGCTTCCCGCTATATTGCCCTGTTGTTATGCCGCCTGCTGAAACGGGTATGGAAAAATTTTGATAAAGAAAGTTTTATCAACCTGGTGGTGGAGCCGCTGGAATGGCTGCTCTTTATTCTTATTGCTGTGTTTGCTGTGGATAAGCTGAACTTCCCCACGGCCTGGCACTATTCCATTTACAGCCATTCCACAGAAGATATAGTGGACCGGGTTGGCATCGGTATCATCATTGTATCCTTTACCTGGTTTTTATTAAGGATCATTGATTTTATAGCCCTGGTGCTGGAACGGAGGGCTGCAGCAACCGCCGACCGCACAGATGACCAGCTCGTGATGTTCTTCCGCGATTTTTTAAAAGTAATTGTAGGCATTATCGGCGTGCTGCTTTTAATCAAAGCCTGCTTTAACCAGCCCATTGGTGGTTTATTGACCAGCCTGAGTATTGTGGGCGCTGCCGTGGCATTAGCGGCCAAAGAAAGTTTAGAAAACCTGATCGCCTCCTTCATCATTTTTTTTGATAAGCCTTTTACCACTGGTGATGTTGTAAAAGTAAATTCGGTTACCGGAACAGTGGAACGTGTGGGTTTACGCAGCACCCGCATCCGCACTATTGATAAAACTTTAGTTACCATGCCCAACAAACAAATGGTGGACAGTATGGTGGACAACTGGAGCCTGCGTACACAGCGGCGCGGGGAATTTAAACTGGAACTGGCTGTGGCCACTACTGCAACACAAACAGAGCAGCTGGTTGATGACATTAAAAAAATGCTGGCGCAAAAGCAGGATGGTATCATGTCTGCCACAGTGCACCTTACCGACATCAGTAAAAACAGTATTACCGTTACCGCAGAATATTTTACACTGCCTATAGCCATAGAAGCTTTTGTGCAGCTGAAAGAAGAACTGGGCTTTGCTGTAAAAAAAATACTGGAAGAACAGGATATAGCACTTGCTGCAGCAGCAGGCAGTATTACCATAATTAATGAAGCAAGGGAAAATTAATTGCTTTGGTTTAAAATGGCAGCCAGTTCCACATCCCATTTGCCCGTTTTGCCATATTCCACCACGCGGCCGGCTTCTTTACCATCTTTCATAATAATTATGGTGGGTACATTTATTATTTTAAATGCATCGGCAATGGCGGAAAGCGATTTTTTAGCCCGGTTTACACCAAAAAAAGTGATGCTGCTGTCGGGCACACCACTCATTTCCTGCAGTTTAAAAAATTTGGGCAATACAAATTCGGTATCCTCACACCAGGTGCCGCCAAATAATACAAACTGCACCTTACCCTTCATTTTTTCAAAAGAAGAAAGTACAGCGGTATCAGGGGTATAATAACTCTGGCTGGTGTAGTATTTTTTGCCATATGCTGTATCATTCTGCACCAGGTATTTATTGATAATACCTTTCAGGTATACCTGTTCGGGGTGCTTTTCGTCTTTTACAATTTCATATTGCGCCTGGCTGTATGAAAATGATGCTGCCAGTACAAAAAAAATAAGGGTTGTAAAATATTTCATAAATAAATGTGCAGGTATTTTCTACGGATAAAGTTCAGCCGAAAACATTTATGGCAAAAAATAATTTTGTTAATGACTGGTTACAGGTTGGCCTTTACTTCGTTTAAAAAGCCCTTTATTTTTTTCAGCGATTCAATCACCGCAAATTTTTCGTCGGCCTTTTTATTGTTTTTTATAAACTCCTTGGCCCCTTCAATGGTATATTTTCTTTCACGCAGTAAATGATATATCAGTTTCAGGTTTTTTACATCTTCGGGCCGGAACAGCCTGTCGCCCTTGCCATTTTTTTTGGGCTTCAGTATGGCAAACTCATTTTCCCAAAAACGTATCAGGCTCTGGTTTACCTTAAACATACCGGCCACCACGCCAATTGGATAATATAATTTCTGAAACAGCACTTCGTCTTCGGGCACTTCAATCAAATCCACCCCTGCATCCATATCTTTTAAGCTCATACGGCCACGGGTAAGCTGTTTGTTATCTACCTTTTTATTTTTTTTGGGAACCGCAGGTATTGCAGCTTCAGTAAGGTCAACCACTTCAACTGCTGTTTCAATAGCCGGCTTTTCGTTTACAACAGCAGCTGCCTTTTCTTCCACTGGCGGTGTGGGAGTGCTGTTTTCAAAATCAAAAGCTATCTGGTTAAGCGGCATCATTAAAGTTAATCAAAACTTTTGGCACTTCCGGTAGCGGCAATTTTAAGCACCCGGTCGTATTGTTCGGCATTCAGGTCATTAAAGAAAAAGTATACGGGGTCAACAGGGGTACCGTTAATGTGTACTTCGTAATGGCAATGCGGCCCCGTACTGGCGCCGGTACTGCCCACCCATCCTATCACTTCGCCACGTTTTACGCGTTGCCCCTCGCGGGCTTTTATACGCACCATATGCATGTACACTGTTTCGTAACCATACCCATGGTTGATGATAACATGGTTACCCGTGCCCGTGCCCACACCCGCCGTGGTTACCGTTCCATCGCCTGTGGCATAAATGGGTGTACCCTGGGGTGCCGTAAAATCAAGGCCGCTATGCATTTTGGCAATACCGTAAATGGGATGGATACGCATACCAAAGCCACTGGCAATCCTGGTCAGTTCCTTGTTGCTTACCGGTTGTATCGCCGGTATGCTCGATAATTTATTCTCCTGGTTATTGATCAACTTTTCAATGGCATCGTAACTGGTAAACTGGTAGGCCATTCTTGCCGTAAGGCTGTTGAGGGTGCCTGCAATTTCAGTGCCCAGTTCATCGGCTCCCTTCAGGTTTACTTTGTCTATTTCTTTTTTCTGCTCAATCTGTTTTTGACGGGCGCTGTCGGTAAGCGGCGTGGCTTCAAAAATGGAGCGGTATACCTGGTTATCCCTTTTTTCCAGCTCGGCCATTTGCTGCTGCAGTGTTTTTACCCGGCTGTTTAATATGGTGTAATTATCCTTAAGGGCATCATATCTCAGCTGCACCTCCTTATCACCTGCCTTGGGAAAAAATTTGGTGTAGAGGTAAATAACGATCAGGCAACTTACTGCAATGGCAGATAAAAACCCAAACAAACGCAGCAATTTCACCCGTAAGGGGGTAACCAGCTTTTCGTAGCGGAGCGTATTGGTGTTATAAAAATATTTGATTTTTTTCATGCTGCTCCAAACCCCTGAAGGGGCTTTTGAAGTTCATTTATAATTATAGTTTTTCACTTATAAAGATGATGGATATAAAGCCCGTTGCCGGGAACGAATTACAGCCAGCAATCCACAAACCGTAAACCCGAATGCTTTACCTTTGCCAAAGTGTACAAATATAGCCTGTTACACAACAAAAATCAACCCAAATAAATAGTTGTAATATGATAACAAGTGCTGAGGTAAGGCAACAGTTTCTGGATTTTTTTAAATCAAAAGGACATACCATTGTGCCATCTGCCCCTATTGTGATAAAAAATGACCCTACCCTGTTGTTTACCAATGCCGGAATGAACCAGTTTAAGGATTATTTCCTTGGCAATAAAAAATCACCCTCGCCCCGGATTGCTGATACTCAAAAGTGCCTGAGGGTAAGCGGTAAACATAATGACCTGGAAGAAGTGGGTGTGGATACCTATCATCATACCATGTTTGAGATGCTGGGCAACTGGAGTTTTGGTGATTATTTTAAAGCCGAAGCCATTGCCTGGAGTTGGGAGCTGTTGACCGGAATATATAAAATACCTAAAGACCGCTTGTATGTAACAGTTTTTGAAGGCGATGCTAAAGAAGGGATTCCTGCCTCAAAAATTGCACTGGCTGAATGGAAAAAACTGGTGCCTGAAGATCATATTGTTTACGGCAATAAAAAAGATAATTTTTGGGAAATGGGTGATACCGGGCCTTGCGGTCCCTGCAGCGAAATTCATGTGGACTGCAGGAGTGAGGCAGAAATACAAACTGTGCCTGGCAGGGAACTCGTTAATAAGGACCACCCGCAGGTAATTGAAATTTGGAACAATGTTTTTATTCAATATAACCGTAAAAAAGATGGTCAGCTCGAACCTTTGCCCGCCACCCACGTGGACACCGGTATGGGTTTTGAACGCCTGGTAAGAGTATTACAGGGCAAGCAAAGCAATTACGATACTGATGTTTTCAGCGGCACAATTCAGGCTACAGAAAAAATTGTGGGCAAACAGTATAAAGCCGGCGATGATAAAGAAAGTATTGCCTTCAGGGTATTGGCAGATCATATCCGTGCCATATCATTCACTATTGCCGACGGACAATTACCTTCCAATACAGGAGCCGGTTATGTAATACGCCGCATACTCCGCCGTGCCGTTAGGTATTATTATTCTTACCTCGATTATAAGCAGCCCCTGCTGTACCAGCTGTTGCCGGTTATTGCAAAACAGTTTGAAACTGTTTTCCCTGAGCTGTACCAGCAACTGGATTTTGTGGGTAAGGTGATCAAAGAAGAAGAGGAAGCATTTTTAAGAACACTGTCAAACGGTTTAAAAACCATTGATGAAGTGATGAAACAATCTCAGCAAACAAAAATCATCAGTGGCGCTGCTGCATTTGAATTGCTGGACACTTTTGGTTTTCCTATCGACCTTACAAGATTAATTGCAGCAGAAAACAACTTATCGGTTGATGAAGCAGGTTTTGAAGCAGAAATGAAACAGCAGAAAGACCGCAGCCGTGCGGCCACAGCTTTAGAAACAGCAGACTGGGTTATCGTAAATGATATTGCCTCCTCTAAATTTGTTGGCTATGACAGCCTGGAAACAAAAAGCAAGGTTGTCAAATACCGTAAAGTAAGTGGCAAGGGAAAAGAATTGTATCAAATAGTTTTAGAAACAACCCCATTTTATGCCGAAAGCGGCGGGCAGGTGGGGGACAGTGGCACACTCACAACTCACAACTCACAACTCACCATTCTTGATACTAAAAAAGAAAACGACCTCATCATTCATTTTGCAGAAAGTATTCCTGCAGATATGAATGGAGAAGTTACAGCAACGGTTGATGCGGCAAGAAGAAAAGCCATTACGGTTCACCACAGCGTTACCCACCTGATGCATGCTGCATTACGCCAGGTGCTGGGCACACATGTGTCACAAAAAGGAAGTTTGAATAATGAAGAACACCTGCGCTTCGACTTCAGTCATTTTGCAAAGATGACCGATGCAGAAATTGCTGCTGTAGAAAAACTGGTGAATGAAAAAATAAGGCAGAACATTCCTGTGGTGATTAAGGAAATGAAAAAAGATGAGGCCGTTGCATTGGGTGCCATGGCTTTGTTTGGTGAAAAATATGGTGATGTGGTGAGGGTGGTGATCATGGATCCGGCATATTCCATCGAGCTATGCGGTGGTACCCATGTAGGCAGTACCGGCGAACTGGGTTTGTTTAAAATAAAAAGCGAGGGCGCTGTAGCGGCAGGCGTAAGAAGAATAGAAGCGGTTTGCGGTGCGGCGGCAGAAGAACTGATCAATGCTGCATTTGTGCAGGTGAGTGTAATCAGCGGCCTCCTTAAAAATCCGAAGGATATAAGCAAAGCCATTGAAAATTTACAAACTGAAAATGCTTCGTTAAAAAAACATATCGAATCACTGGAAGCCAGGCAGCTGGTTATTATAAGAAATGAGTTGCTGCAAAAAGATGAGATCATCAATAATGTAACTTTTATCGGCGAGATCATTGAAGTAGGCAATGCCGATGCCTTGAAAAAACTCTGCTTCGACCTGAAGAATAAACTGAACGACCATGTGGCCGTGCTTTGTGCCAATATAGATGGCAAGCCCTTTGTGGCCGTTGGCATCAGCGATACGGTGGTGGCCGCCAGAAATTTAGACGCCGGGAAGATCATCAAAGAACATATTGCACCGTTGATAAGGGGGGGCGGCGGCGGACAAAAAAACCTGGCTACTGCCGGCGGACAGGACGTAAGTAATTTAAGGGCAGTGATTGAGAAGGTGAAATCGTTGCTGTAAAATAACCCGGGGGATATTTTACAGGATCATCTTATTTGAAAAGATAATTGAATCCTGCAGCCATCATATTCATGTAAAATATATTGCCATGAAAATTTTTCTTATAGCCACGCTTCTGTTTACAAATTTTTTTTGCTTCGCCTGTCTTAACGAACACCATGTAAATAAATTTGGGAAAAAAACAATTGATGAGTTCAATATCTCCAAAGCCAGTTTCTACAAGCAGCAGGACATACCGGCAACAGAAAAACACCTTGCAGAGCTTAATGAAAAAGTGTCCCGTAATGAACAGGAGCTGCTTGAAACACAAAACAGTATAGCAGTATGTTACATTAAACTCAACCGCCTGGATGAAGCTGAAAAAATATTATCCGGGCTTTTAAAAAAATATCCTTCTGATTATAGTGTTGTTGTAAATCTTGGCACACTTTACGAGTTACAGGGTAAAAATGTAAAAGCACTTGAATACATAAAAAAAGCAGTTACATTGAATCCCGGCTCTCATGGCGGAAGTGAATGGTTCCATATAAAAGTGCTGGAGTTTAAGCTAAAAAATACCAGGCCGGAAAATATCAAGGGTGAAGATATTTTAAAACTCCACTCTATAAAAAGAAATCCATATGATGTGGCGGCTGAAATAGAATACCAGTTGCAGGAACGCATTCCATTTACACCCGCCCCCGATTTAATGATGGCAAAAATTTTACAGGAGTATGGTAATTTTTTGGCAGACAGTATTTCACTATCCGGCGCATACATCATGTACGAGATAGCGATGGATTATGACAGGGATAATGTTTTAAACCTGGGCAAGAGCAGGGATGCATTAATACCCTATTTAAAAAAATATGGTGAAACGGTGCCGCAAACAGGTATCTATTATCTTGACAGGATACTCCCGGTGGACAATGCCGGCAAGGTAAATGCAGCTGTAAATATTTTAAAAGTGGGATATGATTATTTTAGTGAGCAGGAACAAAAAAGAAAAGAAGCGGAAAGAAGAAGGCAGTATTTTACCTGGGGTGGAATTAGTGTGGCAGTAATACTTATAGGGTTATTATTTTTCAAAAGAAGAAAGCAGGCTGCGTAAATTTTGAAATATTGTATGGCCAATTTATTTGATACTCCACGCTTATATTTACGCTGTTTTACAATGGCAGATGCACCATTGTTGATACAACTCAACAGCAACCCCGAAGTATTACAATATTTACATGAACCCCTGCTTGTAACTGAAGAACAGGCCCTGCATGTTATTGAAAATATCATCTTTCCCCAATACAAAAATAATTTAGGCCGCTGGGCCATTCATTTAAAAGATACCGGTGCCTTTATTGGCTGGTGTGGTTTAAAATACCTGGCCGACCGGGATGAGATAGATTTAGGTTACCGGCTGATGCAGCCCTACTGGGGTAAAGGTTATGCATATGAAGCCGCCAAACATACACTGGAATACGGTTTTAACCAGCTGCACTTAAAAACCATTGTGGGCAGGGCCCATATTGAAAACACCGCCTCGCTTAAAATCCTGCAAAAAATCGGGATGCAGTATGTAAAGGATGAAGTAGTGGACAACTGTCCGGTAAAAACCTTCGCCGCCCATAACCCCAATTAATACTTTGCCACGAACCCGCCTGCCAGGCGGGCATATTGCACAAATGGACACTAATAAAAACAACATTAACCTGACGACTTTTTAAAAAGGTACTGCGAATAAAACCCATTCGTGTTAATTAGTGTAATTAGTGGCCAATCTTTTGCCGGAGGCAACCCCCAAAAAAATGTTAAAGCCCAAAAAATATCTGCGAAATATTTCGTAATTAAAAAATCTGCTCTATATTTGACCTACTAAACATTTCGTACATAAAATTAAAAGTCATGAAGAAAGTATTATTAACAGCAGCAATTTTAGGATGCAGCACTTTATACTTTACCGCTTCAGCGCAGGAGGATAAAGAAGTGATTATTGCAAAAGACAAGGCTGAAAAGGAAAAAGTAAAAGCTGAAAAAGACAGGAAAGAAACACAGGAGATCGTTATCCGCAAAAAAGGTGATAAAGACACCAAGGTTACAGTAGAAATCAAAGGCGATGTGGTAACCATCAACGGTAAACCCCTCAGCGAATTTAAGGATGGCGATATCACCATCAACAAAAGAAATATCAGGGTGTGGGATGGTAAACAAAATTTTGCATTTGCCCCCGGCCAGGATATGGAATTGCTTTTTGACGGGCCATTTTCAGGCTTTGGAGAAACTAAAGCAGAGCCAAGGGCATTTTTGGGCGTAACCACCAATACCATTACAGATGATTCAAAAGAAAAAATGCCCAATGGAGCCGAAATCACCAATGTGAGCAAGGGCAGTGCAGCAGAGAAAGCCGGTCTTAAAGAAGGTGATATCATTACAAAAATCAATGATAAAAAAATAGAAAGCCCCGGTGCCTTATCTGAAGCAATTGGCGAGTTTAAACCAAAAGACGAAATAACCGTGTATTATAAAAGAGGTGGTAAAGACATGTCGGCAAAAGCCATATTGGGCGAAACCAAATCCCGTACAACCATGGCTTATTCTTTCAATGGTCCGAATGGTAATCTTCGTTCATTCAGTATGCCACGCACACCAATGGCGCCACATATACAGGGTCAAAGTTTACCAGATATGGAATCTTTGTATGGTGATGCCCTTGGAAATTTAGATGCCCCGGGAGTTTTCAATTTTCCCCGTCATCAAAAACTGGGTTTAAAAATACAGGATGTGGAAGAAGGTGATGGTGTAAAAGTGCTTGACGTTGACAAAGATTCTCCGGCAGAAAAAGCAGGCCTGCAAAAAGATGATGTAGTAACTGAAATAGCAGGTAAAAAAATCACCAATACGGATGATGCCCGCGAGCAACTGCAGGATAATGCAGAAAAGTCTGCTTACAACATTAAAGCAAAACGCAACGGTAAGGAAATGAGTTTTGACATTAAGATTCCCAAAAAATTAAAGACTGCCAATTTATAAAGCCACGTTAAACAAAGCAAAAGGCGTCATGACGGATGAAACCGCCTGACGCCTTTTTACTTACCTTTGCCCCGTGAAAAATTTTGATAAATACCAGGTGGTTATTGGCCTGGAAGTACATGCCCAATTGCTAACCAAAAGCAAATTATTTTGTGGCGACAGTGCGGCTTTTGGCGGCGATCCGAATACCCATATCAGCCCCATCACACTGGCCCATCCCGGTACTTTACCCAAAATGAACCGCAAGGCTGTTGAATATGCCATAAAACTGGGACTGGCCCTGCATTGCGAAATTGAACAGCATAATTATTTTGCCCGCAAAAATTATTTTTATCCCGACCTGCCCAAAGGTTACCAGGTAAGCCAGCATACCACCCCCATTTGCAAAAATGGTTATGTAAAAATTAAAACGGATGCAGGCGAAAGAAACGTTTTACTGAACCGGATACATATTGAAGAAGATGCCGGCAAAAGCCTGCATGATGTGGACCCCGATTATACCTGTATTGACCTGAACCGTGCCGGTGTTTGTTTATTGGAAATTGTGAGCGAACCCGACCTGCACAGCAGCGATGAAGCCTTTGCCTACATTACCGAATTAAGAAAACTGGTACGCTGGTTGAATATCTGCGATGGCAATATGGAAGAAGGCAGCATGCGCTGCGATGCCAATATTTCTATCCGGTTAAAAGGCGACACCAAACTGGGCACCCGTGTGGAAGTAAAAAACCTGAACAGCATCCGCAACGTAAAAAAAGCCATCGATATTGAAGTGGCCAGGCTTATAGACATTACCGAAAGCGGCAATACCATACTGCAGGAAACCAGGAGTTTTGATGCAGATAATAATGTCACTTTTTCTTTACGTACAAAGGAAGAGGCTGATGACTACCGCTATTTCCCCGAGCCCGACCTTACTCCTTTTTTTATAGCAGATGAATTTTTGCAACAGGTGAGGGACTCCATTCCGCCGCTGCCGGAAACCCTGGAAAAAAAATACCGGGAAGTATTGCAGTTACCTGCATATGATGCGGCTGTAATCTGCAGCGATAAAGAAACCGTAAATTATTTTGAAGACATTATAAAACACACCAGCAATTATAAAGCTGCGGCCAACTGGCTGCTGGGCCCGGTTAAAAGTAACATTAATCACACTCAAAGCAGTATAAAGGATTTTATTTTACCCCCGGAAAAAATTGCAGCGCTGGTACAACTGGTAGATGAGGGTAAAGTGAATTTCAGCAATGCCAGCACAAAAATTTTTGCTGACCTGCTTGCTGACCCGGGCAGGGAACCACTGGAAGTGGCCACCACCCTTAACCTTTTACAGGAAAGCAACAGCGGCTCGGTGGAAATTTGGGTGGATGAAGTAATAGCAAAAATGCCGGACAAGGTAAAAGAATATAAAAGCGGTAAAAAAGGACTGGCAGGTTTATTTGCCGGCGAAGTAAAAAAACTGAGCAGGGGCAAGGCTGATATGCAGTTGGTAAATAAAATTTTAGAAGAAAAATTAAACGCATAATGCTGATGAAAAAAATAATTTTGGTGTTTGGAGTAATGGCTGTCTTATTATCCTGTAACAATACAGGTGATAAAAACAAGTTTACTGTAAACGGCCAGGTAAAAAATGTACCTGACCAGAAAGTTTACCTGGAAGAAATATTTTTTACCCAGAAAGACCCTGAAGTGATAGATACCGGCATCATTTCAAACGGCAAATTTACTGTTAAAGGTATTGCTGCTGAAGAAGGCTTGTACCGGCTGCGTTTAGAAAAAATGGGTCGGGGGTTCTTATTTATCAATGACGCCGGCAGCATCAATTTCTCTGCCGACTTAAATGATGTTAGCCTAAACGGCCCCTCTTTTTCCACGCCGGCAAACAGCTCCTTAAAAAGTTTTGTAAGCACTAATGACAGCCTGATGAAAAAACTGAGGGAATATGCCGGCACTTTAAAACAACTGCAGCAAACTGGTGCCCAGGCCACCGACAGTATGGTGGTGGCAACAGAAGCCAATTTTAATACTGCAAGGGATGCAGCAGCAAAATTCTGTTTCCAGTATTCCGATACCGTAAAAAGCCCGGTACTGGCTTTATTTACTGCAACGGCTGCCCCGGTGGACCTGGAAAAAATACAAACGCCTTTGCAAAAATTAGCACAGCGTTTTCCCAATCATAATGCCACCATTGCTGTTACCAATTATGCAAAGCAGCAGCTTGCCATGCAACAGCAGCAGGCGCAGGCACAAGCGCAGGAGGGTAAAATTGCAGTAGGAACTATTGCACCGGACATTACCATGACGGATGCTGATGGCAAATCATTTTCATTAAGCCAGTTGAGAGGAAAATATGTACTGGTTGATTTTTGGGCCAGCTGGTGCGGCCCCTGCCGTGCAGAAAATCCAAATGTGGTGGCAGCATACAACCAGTTTAAAGATAAAAATTTTACCGTGCTCAGCGTTTCAATAGATACAGATAAAGCCGCCTGGTTAAAAGCAGTAAAGGATGATGGCCTGGCCTGGAAAAATATTATTGACCTGGATCCTTCCAATGGTTCCGATGCAGATGCTTATGGCTTCAACACCATCCCCTATAATGTATTAATTGACCCGCAGGGAAAAGTAATTGCCACTTTATTGCGTGGCAGCAATTTAATGAATACACTAAGCGAGGTGCTGAAATAAAGTGTTGGGCACGGCTCACAGCTATTCAAACTGAAGTACTGCATGGAATAATTCATTTAGTTTATCCCAAACAAAAACCCCGGAATGATCATTCCGGGGTTTTATTATTTTAAAGCAACAGTATTTACACTGCTTCAGCGCTCATTTGTTTTTGTACTTTTTTACGGTCTTCCTCATTCAGTATCACTTTTCTCATACGGATATTCTTGGGCGTAACTTCAATACACTCGTCCTGCTGAATATATTCCATACATTCTTCCAGCGTCATCAGTGTTTTGGGAGCAATGCGGCTGGCATCATCACTTCCGCTGGCACGGTGGTTGGTCAATTTTTTGGGTTCGGTGGCATTAACCACTAAATCGCCCGGCTTAATGTGCTCGGCTATTACCTGGCCTGCATATACTTCTTCACCCGGGTCTACAAAAAAGGTTCCCCTGTCCTGCAGCTTGTCTATAGAATACCCTGTAGTTTTTTCTGTGTTTTTAGAAAGCAGCACCCCGTTATTTCTTCCGGGTATGGCTCCTTTCCAGGGTTTATATTCTGTAAAGCGGTGAGCCATTACAGCTTCACCTGCGGTATTGGTAAGCATATTACTTCTTAACCCTATCAACCCTCTTGAAGGTATGTCAAACTCCAGGTGCTGCATTTCGCCCTTGCTTTCCATCACCAGCATTTCGCCTTTACGCTGTGTAACCAGGTCAATTACTTTTCCGCTGAATTCCTGTGGTACGTCCACCACCAGGTTTTCATAAGGCTCGCATTTTACCCCGTTAATTTCTTTTACAATAACAGTGGGTTGCCCTACTGTTAATTCATAGCCTTCCCTTCTCATGGTTTCAATAAGGATACCCAGGTGTAAAATACCCCGGCCATATACTAAAAAGCTGTCGGCTGCATCTGTATCTTCCACACGCAGGGCCAGGTTTTTTTCTGTTTCCTTCATCAGCCTGTCACGCAGGTGGCGTGAGGTAACAAATTTACCATCCCTTCCAAAGAAAGGCGAGTTATTGATGCTGAACAGCATGCTCATTGTCGGTTCATCCACGCTGATCACAGGCAAAGCTTCCGGAAATTCTGCATCGCAAACCGTATCACCAATATTAAATTCTTCCAGGCCAACAATGGCACAGATATCTCCTGCACTTACTTCGGTAACTTTTTTCTTACCCAGCGCTTCAAAAACATATAATTCTTTTACCCTCGATTTTTTTATGCCGTCAACCTGCACCAGGGCAATAGGCTGGTTTTCTTTGATCACCCCGCGGGCAACCTTACCCACTGCTATCCTTCCTAAAAAAGAAGAATAATCAAGCGATGTGATCTGCATCTGTAAAGTACCTGCATTCACTTTTGGCTCGGGTACATATTGCAATATGGCATCCAGTAAAGGGAATATATTGTCGGTTTCTGTTAACGAAGTGTTCATCCAGCCCTGCTTGCTGCTGCCGTAAATGGTAGGAAAGTTTAACTGCTCCTCAGTAGCATCCAGGTTAAAAAATAATTCAAATACCGCATCATGTACTTCATCGGGGCGGCAGTTGGGTTTATCCACCTTATTGATCACCACGATAGGGTGCAGGCCTAACTGTAACGCTTTCTGCAGCACAAACCTGGTTTGGGGCATGGGCCCTTCAAAAGCATCCACCAGCAATAACACACCATCAGCCATTTTCAATACCCTTTCCACTTCACCGCCAAAATCACTGTGACCCGGGGTGTCAATCACATTTATTTTTACATCTTTGTAGGTAACAGATACGTTTTTACTGAAGATAGTAATACCCCTTTCCCTTTCCAGGTCATTATTATCCATGATCAGTTCACCGGTTTCCTGGTTTTCCCTGAAAATGTTGGTGCTGTGTAAAATTTTATCTACCAGCGTGGTTTTGCCATGATCTACGTGGGCTATGATGGCTATGTTGCGGATGTTCATAATTATCAGTTACTGCTGTTTTTAAGGGCGCAAAGGTACGGCTTTTCGGCGGGCTTACCGCATTAAAAATCAATGAAGTTGAGTTGCCGGCTAAATTCAGCTGCATCTTGAGCTGCTATGTACTGATTATGAAGTATAAAAGACTGATAAAAGCTGTAATGGCTAAAGTTATATAATTTTACTGCCACACCTCTTAACAGCAGCAACTATGAATAAAGTAAGAACCATTCAACACACCAAACGCATCGCCCTGGTGGCACACGACAATAAAAAGAAAGATCTGATTGAATGGGCGGAGCATAATAAAACGGTTTTATCCGCTCATAAACTTATAGCAACAGGCACCACCGGTAAACTGCTGGAAGAAAAACTGGGCCAGCCGGTTACCCGGTTATTGAGTGGGCCATTGGGTGGCGACCAGCAGATTGGTGCCATGATTGCCGAAGGCAAGATAGACATACTGATATTTTTTTGGGATCCCATGCAGGCGCAACCGCACGACAGTGATGTAAAAGCCTTACTGCGGCTGGGTGTGGCCTGGAATATTTTGCTGGCCTGCGACAGGGCAACAGCGGATTTTATTCTTACCTCGCCATTAATGCAGGGTGAGTATGAAACAAGGCTGCCCGATTATGGCAGTTATTTAAACCGCAAAGTGTAACATCATAACTATACCCGGATATAAATTTTACGTTTATCCAGGACATACCCCACCAGCCAGCACAGCAGCATGAAACTAACAGCAAATAATAAAGAGCCCCAGTATGCCCCGGCATAAGAAAAAATATTGTTATACAACCACTGGTACAAAGAGGTCCGGCTGTCGGCCCTGAAAAAATATAATAAGGTGGCGCCTAATTCAGACAGCAGGTAAATGAATAAAGGATTGCGGCCCATTACCTCAAAAAAATAATTGAACCGGGTTTGCTTTTTAAAATTGATGGCATATATAAGTGCCGCAATAAGTATACAATCAAGCCCCACAGTAAGCAATACAAAAGAACTGGTCCATAGTTTTTTGTTTACCGGGAAATTGAGGTTCCAGCAATACGCCAAAAATAATAAGCCGGCGCCGGCCAGTAATAATTTGGTAAGCCCTTCATAAGTATTACCGCTTTGCTGGATAAATTTCCCCGCAACATACCCGCCAATAACATTGGCAACGGCAGGCAATGTGCTTAACAGCCCTTCGGGGTCAAAAGCCACACCTTCGCCATGGTATAAGTGATTTTCGCCCAGCAACCACCTGTCTAATTGGGAACCGGCATTGGTTTGCATACCCAGGGGGTCTGCAGCATCTCCAAATACATATAACAGTATCCAGTAACACAGCAAAAAAACCACGCTGATGATCACTGCTGTTTTTGGCTTACAATAATAAACTATCAGTGAAGCTATACCATAACAAAGGGCAATACGCTGCAATACCCCAAATACCCTTGTTTCATCAAAGGGAAAAACTGTAAAATTCCCCGCCACATCCCGCTTCATAAACGGAAACCAGTACATGAGGTAACCCAGCAAAAAAATAATGAATGTACGTTTCAGGATCTTCCCCAGTACCTGGCTTTGGGAAAGGCTGTTCCATTTAAGCATTACAAAACTCATGGCATTACCCACGGCAAATAAAAAGGATGGGAATACGAGGTCCGTTGGGGTAAAACCATCCCATTTTGCATGATGCAGTGGCGAAAAAGTGGTGGCGCCGTTACCGGGCGTATTCACAATGATCATAAAGCAAACGGTCATTCCCCGGAAAACATCAAGTGCGGTAAAGCGAGGTGTGGTGGTGGTCATTAGCAGGCGTTAGGTGTACAAAATAATCATTTTTTGCCAGCCCGTAAACATTTGTAACTTTAAGTATCTTCTTTATCAAAAAAAATCTTGCTTATGTCAAAGCACTGGAACCGCCGCGATGCCATCAGGGCATTAGGCTTATCACTCGGGGGCGCTGCACTGCCCTTTTCATCATGGGCAACGGATGAAAACAAGAACCGTATTTTATTACCGCAGCAAAAATTAAATTTAGCCAGGCCGGTTACTGCTATTACCTGTGGTGCCGGCAACAGGGGCAATGTGTACGGCGGGTTTTCTTTACAGTACCCCGACCAGTTAGACATTGTAGGCGTGGCTGAACCTATTGCCATACGCAACGAACGGTATGCCACAAAACATAACATAAAAGCCGAAAACCGCTTTACCACCTGGGAAGATGTGTTTAAGCGGCCCAAGTTTGCCGATGCCATCATCATTACCACGCCCGATAATTTACATTACGGCCCCTGCATGAAGGCACTGGAAATGGGCTATGATGTACTGCTGGAAAAACCCATTTCTCCCAGCGAAAAAGAATGCCGCGATATTTTAGCATTGGCAAAAAAAACAGGGCGCATTGTAGCTGTTTGTCATGTACTGCGTTATGCGCCTTATTTTGTTAAGCTGAAAGAAATAATGCAGAGCGGTGTGCTCGGTGAGATCATCAGCATACAGCACATGGAGCCGATTGAGCATATACATATGAGCCACTCTTATGTACGTGGCAACTGGCATGACAGTAAACAAACCACGCCCATCATACTTGCCAAATCATGCCATGACCTGGATATTTTAAGATGGATGCTGGAAAAAAACTGCACCAACATACAGGCATTTGGTAACCTGAAATGGTTTACTCAAAAAAATGCTCCGGAAGGAAGCACGGCCCGCTGCACGGATGGCTGCAAGGTGGAAGGACAATGTCCATATTCTGCACTGGATATTTATTACCGCAAACGCCAGCGTAATTATGTGTTTGATCTGCCCGATGATAAGGATAAACAGGCAGCTTATGTGCTGGAGCAATTAAAAACCACCAACTATGGCCGCTGCGTTTACCGTATGGATAACGACCAGCCTGATCATTACACCACCAATATTTTATTCGACGGCGGTGTAACGGCAGCATTTTCTATGGAAGCCTTTACTTCTTACGAAGGCCGGCGCACAAGGGTAATGGGCAGTTTGGGCGATGTGGTGGGCGACATGAGTTCCTTTACCATGACCGATTTTTTAACCGGTAAAAAAACAGAATGGAAACAGGATACAGATGGCCATGGCGGCGGCGACTGGCGGCTGGCACAGGACTGGGTAAATGCCGTATCGCAGCATAACCCTGCACTGCTCACATCCACCATTGATGCTTCAATTGAAAGCCATGTGATGGGCTTTATGGCAGAAGAAAGCAGGAAGCATAATAAAGTGATGGAAGTGAAATTATAGCGATACCCTTTATCAATAACCGGCAGCCTGCGGCTGCCGGTTATTTTACGATTAATAATAATTCCGCTATTTTGTACCAGTGAAACCCGTCTACAATTTATTCTACCGCTTACTTCCAATAAGAAAAGTAACCACTGATAACCAGCTTTATTTATTAAGCGAAGCAGAGATAAAAGCCATCCGCTCCAAAGAACTGTTTGCATTATGGGCTGCCGCATTCTTCGGCGCCATGGGTGTCATCCTTTTATATGTACCACAATATGTATTGCCTCAATGGTTTCCTGTGACCCCTATTGCATTATTTGGAAAAACATTTGGTGTACCCGTTGTAATGCTGGTATACATGGTTGTGCTGGTGATCATCGAAATCATGCTGCTTACTTTTTTAAATATCTGGTGCACCCATGAAATAGCCGTGGCCACCGGCTTCTTAAACTACCAGAGCAAAAAAGAAAAAGAAAAACGCAACCTGCTAATCAATATCGGCATCGAAAAAAAGAACAAAGAGATTTTAAAATATGGTATCGACCCGCTGCAGGGTATTAATAAAAAAGCCTTAATGGCCTGGAACTTCTTTTTTATCCTGAAAGCCACACTCAGCAATATGCTTTTTAAGGTATTCATCCAGCGGGTGCTGGGCCGTTATGCGGTAAAAGCTGTACAGGATTTTGCCGGCATCCCCATTTTTGCAGCCTGGAATGCCTATGGCACCAAAGTGATATTAAAAGAAGCCCGGGTCATCATCATGGGCCAAAATTTAATTGAAGTGGTTTGCGGGCGCATCCGTAAAGACCAGGAACCTACCGAAGCCTTTAAAAATTTGCTTTATGATACCCTGCAATACATTGCCGTGAGTAAAAGGGATTTTCACCAGAACCATTTTATTCTGACCAAAAATTTATTTGAAATATATAATATACAGCCTAAAGACAAACACTGGCTGGAAGCAGGGTATTACCAAAAACTGCATGCCGCCGGAAAAGAAGAAAAAGAAGTATGCCAGCTGCTGATTGCCATTGGCTTTTTACTGGATGGTAAACTGTCCCTTACTGAACACCTGCAGCTGAAAGAACTGCAGAAGGAAGGGCTTATTGATTTATCTGTTCATGAAATAAAAAAATTTCAATCAGACTTTTTAAACGGAAGGGGCATTGAAGGATTGATAACAAAATATATTTAGCAATATGAAAGAACAAAAAGTATTCGTACCCCATATTGCCATCTGTATTGGTATGGACCTGGTTGGGATGGCAACCTATCTTATCCCGGCTTTTGGAGAATTTGGTGATATTGTTTGGGCCCCCATCTCCGGTTATATTTTTTATACCTTGTTTGGCGGCAGGTTTGGTGTAATTGGTGGCGTGCTCAATTTCCTGGAAGAGATCATTCCCTATACCGATATCATCCCCTCTTTTACTATTGCCTGGTTTATCAGGAAAAAACAGGCAGAGAAATTATTGCGCTGAGCTTTACGTAAATTGCATGTCCCTTATGCCATTCAAACTCCATTCTTCTTATTCCCCCTCCGGCGACCAGCCGCAGGCCATACAGCAGCTTACCGAAGGTTTGCTGAACGGGGAACGCTACCAAACCTTACTGGGTGTAACCGGCAGTGGTAAAACATTTACTATGGCCAATGTGATCCAGAATGTGCAGCGGCCTGTACTGGTGTTAACACATAACAAAACACTGGTGGCACAATTGTATGGCGAGTTCAAACAGTTTTTCCCGGATAATGCCGTGGGGTATTTTGTAAGTTATTACGATTATTACCAGCCCGAAGCCTATATGCCGGTAAGCAATACTTACATTGAAAAAGATTTAAGTATTAACGAAGAGCTGGATAAATTAAGGTTACAGGCAACAGCACAATTACTCAGTGGCAGAAGGGATATTATTATTGTGGCCAGCGTGAGCTGTATTTATGGCATGGGTAACCCCACTGATTATGAGAACGGCATCATCCGCATTGCGCCCGGTCAAAAAATTTCCAGGCAGGGATTTTTACATGCGCTGGTCAATTCGCTGTACAACCGGAGCGAAGGTGATTTTACAAGAGGTACTTTCAGGGTTAAAGGCGATACCATCGATATCAATTTACCCTACGTGGATTTTGGTTACCGCATCACTTTCTTCGGCGACGAAATTGAAACGATTGAAACGCTGGAGCTCAAAACCGGCAAGCGCATCAGCAGTGTGGACAATGCCGCCATCTTTCCTGCCAATTTATACGTGGCCCCAAAAGATATGCTGCAGCAGGTGATACATGAAATACAGGATGAAATGCTGGCGCAGGAAACCTATTATAAAAATGCAGGAAAATATATTGAGGCGCAACGCATCAGTGAAAGGGTGAACTACGATTTAGAAATGATCCGTGAACTTGGTTACTGCAATGGCATTGAAAACTACTCCCGTTTTTTCGACAGGCGCAAACCGGGCACCAGGCCCTTCTGTTTACTGGATTATTTTCCGAAAGATTTTATTTTAATGGTGGATGAAAGCCACCAGACCATTCCGCAGGTAAGCGGTATGTATGGCGGCGACAGGAGCCGCAAGCTGATACTGGTGGATTATGGTTTCCGTTTGCCTTCTGCTTTGGATAACCGGCCATTGAATTTTCATGAGTTTGAAGCTTTGACAGGACAAACCATTTTTGTATCAGCCACCCCTGCCGATTACGAACTGGAAAAATGTGGCGGCGTGGTGGTGGAACAGGTGGTGCGGCCAACGGGTTTGCTGGATCCGCCAATCGAGATACGCCCTTCAGTAAATCAAATTGATGACCTGCTGGATGAGATTGATAAACGCATTATCAAGGGGGACAGGGTGCTGGTAACCACGCTTACCAAGCGCATGGC
>Ga0209023_10000999_pt1 | contig 39694 bp, 30 predicted proteins | sample LakOneMetagenome_FD_187468 | JGI IMG/M metagenome (GOLD analysis project Ga0209023, IMG submission 187468) | Freshwater and sediment microbial communities from Lake Erie, Canada (SPAdes) (version 2) | ecosystem: Environmental > Aquatic > Freshwater > Lentic | place: Lake Erie, Canada...
AAATACGGCAAGCTCGATTTTATCATCCATTCCATCGCTTACGCCCCAAAAGAAGCTCTCGAGGGCGAATTTGTCACGACCACCCGCGAAGCCTTTCGCACGGCGCTCGAGATCAGCGCGTTTTCGCTGACGCAGGTCGCTCTTGCGGCTTTGCCATTAATGAATGAAGGCGGCAGCATCGTGACGATGTCGTATTACGGTGCCGAAAAGGTCATCTCGCATTACAACGTGATGGGCGTCGCCAAGGCCGCCTTGGAAGCCTCGACGCGTTACCTTGCCGCCGATCTCGGCAAAAACAATATCCGCGTCAACGCTGTTTCGGCGGGCCCGCTCAACACTTTGTCCGCACGCGGCGTGAAAAATATGGGCTCGCTGCTCAGCTACGTCGGCGAAAAATCGCCCATGAAACGCAACGTCACCGTGACCGAGGTCGGCAACACCGCGATGTTCCTCGTCAGCGACCTCTCGTCCGGAATTACGGGCGAAACGATCTACGTGGATTGCGGGTATAACATTATGGGAATCTAGCGAATGCGGAGTGCGAATGCGGAATTTACTTCCGTGAATCCGCCCTCCGAATTCCGCACTCAAAACATGGCAGTTACAAAATCAAAAAAAGCGAAAGCTCCCGCCGTTCGAAAAAAGAAAGTTGTGGTCCCGGCGACCGTTGCTGAGGCAAAGGAACGTGAGCACGAGCCCGGTTATTGGCATCTGACCGACGACGAAGTTTTGCTTCGCTCGCCGGAGATGGAAGACCCGTATCGCACTTCCGATTCGTGGCGGACGTTTCGCATCATGGGCGAATTTGTAAACGGTTTTGACGAGCTGGCGACCATCACGCGCGGTGTTTCGATATTCGGCTCGGCACGCACGCCTAAAGACGACCCGATGTACGCGGCCGCGAAAGACACGGGGCTTTTGCTCGGCGCCGCGGGATTTGAGATCATCACGGGCGGCGGCCCCGGCATAATGCAAGCGGCGAACGAGGGCGCTCACGAGGCAGGTGCAGTCTCGGTCGGGTGCAACATCGAACTTCCCTTCGAACAGCTCGCCAACCCGTATTTGACCAAGACGCTGACGTTCAAATACTTCATGGTGCGCAAGACCATGTTCATCAAATACAGCAACGCGTACGTAATTTTCCCGGGCGGTTTTGGCACGATGGACGAGCTATTTGAAGCGTTGACGTTGATCCAAACCAAGAAGATCCGAAACTTCCCCGTCGTTCTATTCGGCTCGCAATACTGGCAGGGACTTTTGCAGTGGATCACGACGACGATGCTCCACGAAAAATACATTAACCCCGAAGACCTCGGCCTCATCCACCTCACCGATTCGCCCCGCGACGCCGTAGATTTTATTATCAAAACCTGCTACGCGGGCATTGATAACGGAAAGTGAACTGCCGCTAATTCAGAAAAAAAAGGAAAGAATTATGGCCAAAAAGAAGATAGACCAAAACGAAGTAAATGAGATCGCCATCCTGTTGAGAGGAAAGTTAGATGCGAAAGCAAAACAGCGGATCGCGGAATTTTCGTCGCGGACAGGCATTAACCACTACTCGGGAACGATCGTCATGGTCGGTGCATCCAAACCCGGAACGGACCAACACATAACATTCTCGGATGCCGCCTCAGGTCAAAGTACGGGATCGATCTGGCCCGATTGGGCAGCGGACCTTGCTGAGAACGCATTTTTTGGAGATAGAGACGTATTGATATTCGCTAGCGGCGATCCGGTCGGCAAAAATATAGAAACCGTCTACGTTGTGAATTAGTCGTTACGCCAGTACTGTCTCGATCCAAGTCTGGTACGGGCCTGAAACATTTTTCGCATCAATGGCGACGATCTCAGGCACGTCGTAGCCGTGGTTTGCAGTGATGAATGCGGCCAATTCGTCGAACTTTTCTTCGAGAGTTTTTATTAGCAAGAGATGTTCGGATTCTTTCTGTACTTTCCCTTCCCAAACGTAGACAGAGGTCATCGGCGGCAGGATCTGAACGCAGGCGGCGAGTCGAGCCTCGACGATCTTTTCAGCGAGCTCTTCCGCTTGTTTCTGGTTCGAAACTGTAGTTAAGACGATATTCACAAAGATCATGCACCGAATTCAACGGTGCCGCGGCGGGTATTAAGCCGATCGCAAACCATATCTGCGGAGTCGATCTTGTCATTCGGGACGGGGACGTTCCATTTCCAGGTCTCGTGCATCCACGTTTTACCGGTGAAGACCATCGCGTCAGTGTCGAATGCAAGTATTTCAAAATTATATCCGAGATCGCCACGAATGGTTTGCCGTTCGGCATGTTGAAAACGAGTTCCCTCTTTGCCAAAGCCCCAGTCCACTTGAAATCCGTTGTACGCAAAGCCTTCGAGAGCGACAACGACATCACCCGTCGCCTTATTCAGCGCTCCCTCACGCTTGCGTCGGCGGAAACCGACGAGTACTCCTGCAAATACAAAAACGCCGCCCAAGACGAGTGTTCCGGCGACAAGCCCAATACTCGTCTGCCATTTCAGCAATCCGAACATTACCAACGTGGCGATGGCGATCAGGACGAGCGCAATGACGGCGATTGATCCTACCGCAAGATGGTTAGCCGCTCTAAGACTTCCGAAATAGGGCAATATTTCGGACTTGCGAAACGCTTTCCAGAGTGTTTCATCGCAATGCCATTCGGCAAGGCTCACCGGTCCGGCTGATGTTTTCTCTATTTCCTCGAGATCCATTCCGCTGACCTATTTTTTCTTCATCACTTCTTCGTATTCACCGCTATCGACCCATTGGAGGATCTCGGCGACGCGCCAAACGGGGAGAGGGTGGGTGAGGCCGGCGTTTATAATGTTGGCCCAGAATTTGTCGAGTGCCTTTTCGTCGCAGTTCTTTTGAAATTCGCGGCCTTGTTCGAGGAAGAGTTCGTAGTCGATCTTCGATGCGAATGTGCCGCCGGCGAGTTTCATCATCGTGCGGCCGATGGCGTGCGGATCTTGCGTAACAAGCAGGGCGGCACGGTCGCATGAGAGTTCGGCACGCCTCGCCCACGCGAGCAAAGCGCTGTTGATGCCCATTGAAACGATGAGTTTGACGATCTCAGCGCCGGGCAAAAGTGCTGCGATCGAGGCGTTGGCGAGCAATTCCATCAGACGAGCCGCGGTGAGATAAAGTACGTGTTCCGAGTGAATGTGTCCGACCTCATGGGCGATGACAGCGAGTGTTTCGTCTTCGCTGAGGCGTTCGAGCAGGGCCGAGTGGAGCACGATGTACGGTTTTTCGACGCCGTATGTAAAGGCGTTGACGATCGGGTTTTGCTGGATAAATAGGTCTGGCATGTCGACGCCGAGCGTCGTGCAGGCGATCTGCAATTTGGCGTGAATGTCAGGGCACTGTTTGGCCGTGACCTTGACCGAACCAGCCATCAGGGTGACGTGGATCGCCGATTCAAATGTGACAGCGATAAGCTTTTTAAGCATCGAATCGATGCCAGGAATGGCGCGAAGAGCAGCGAGAGCTTTGCTGTCGGCGGGATGGATGTAGTCGTGTTTCGACAGATCCGCAAATTTTTTATGCGGCTCGTTCGAGAGCGGCAGTTTACATTTCCCGCAATTCGCTGAGCCATTGACGTAGCCATCCTTGACCGCATTTTTCTGCCCGCAATAGCGGCAGCGGACGGATAGAGTTTTGGTTGTTGCGGCGGATGGTTCTTCGCTTTCTGGATTCTTTTTTGGCATATATCGAGTTTAGTTTACGCGTTGCGGAATGTTCAAATTGGTCGTCGTAGATATGAACGAATGTGAGACCCAAAAGGTTTGGACAAATCGGATTTCTTCTCTGCGTTCTTTGCGTCTTCCGCAGCGGTCTCGGCGTGGGACGAACCTCTAACGCAGAGACCGCTGAGGCAGTACGCAGAGATCGGAGAGGTCAGACTTTCATCAATCTCACAACTGTCTCGACATGATGAGTCTGTGGGAACAGGTCGATGGCGGTGATGGTGTCGATCCGGTAGCCGCGATCGAGGAGAATTCGCAGGTCGCGGGCAAGGATCGACGGTTCGCATGAGACGTATGAGATCGCTAGCGGGGCCATTTTGGCGACGAGGTCGATGGTGTGGTCTTCAGCTCCGGCCCGGGGCGGATCGATGAGGACGAAATCGGTTTTATCGAGCTGATGGCCTTTTAGGAAATCGCGGACGCCGGTTCGTTTGAAATCTACATTGGAAAAGCCGCCGCGAGCTTTGTTTTGTTTGGCGAATCTGATCGCTTCGGCATTTTCCTCGACCCCGATGACGTTAGTGAACTGCTTTGCCATCGGCAGAGCGAACAGCCCGACGCCGCAATACAGGTCTAGCGCGGTTTCGCCCGTGGCACCACCGATGGCAAGGCGGACGAGTTCGCCGATCAGCGTCTGGTTCCCCTGAAAAAAGCCGCGGGCCGAGAATGCGTACTCGATGCCGTTGTGGTTGTATGTGATCTCGGCGGTGGGCTCGACGAGGTCGGGTGAGTAGATCGAGACGGCATTATTGTCCCCCGTCGCCGCGTCTATGTCGGTGCGGCCGGCCATTACGTCTTTCCATTTTGTGTCTTTTTGGAGAGCGATGAGCGTGTCTTCGAGCTTGGGAACGAGGATCGGACAGGTCGCGACGTTTACGATCTCGTGCGAATCGGCGGCATAATAGCCGATCGCCTGGTCGTCGCGGTCGGCGTGCCAGCGGGCTCGCGAACGGTATTCGAATTCGTTCGGGCTCGGGATTATGCCTAGGTCTTCGAACTCGATCTTGCCGATGCGTTTTAGGCAATCGCGGATGATGTCGAGCTTGGCATGAAGCTGCGTCTCGTAATTCATCTGCTGAAAATCGCAGCCGCCGCAGACACCAAAATGCGGACACGGTGGTGCGATGCGGTTTGGCGAACGTTCGACGATATCGACGATATCGGCAAATGCGGTTCGCTTTTTTATGTGATCGAGACGGACTTTTAATGTGTCACCGGCGACGGCGAGCGGGACGAAAACGGTCAACCCTTCGGCAAATGCGAGACCGAAGCCGCGCGGCACTATTTTTTCTATTTTGAGTTCGAGTATGTCGCCGACGGCGTAAGATGGTTTTTGGGTCACTTATTTTTGACTTTATCTGCTGCGATGTAATGAGAAATTTGCTTCCTCAAGTATACGCCTAAACAACGCGAGATCGTCGGCCTGATGATAAGTAAATGCCAAAATGATCGCGTAACCGTTGCGAACGGTCGCGTAAAGCCGCTTTTTCTCTTTCGCGGTCGAGATGTCGAGGTACGCAAACTGCTGTGCGCCCAATTTTTCAGCCTGAGTGACGGAATATTCGTAATCGGCGGGCAGTTTCATCGTGCCGATCTGAGCCCGCATCAGGTCAAAATAATCGACTCCGTCCTTTATCTTCGGGTTTGTAGAAAGATCTTCGGCGGAGAGCAACAGAACGGCGTTGTCCGGCGTTCCGATCGCCGAGCGATATGCGGTGAGCAATAATGTCACCTGTTTTTCGTAACGGCGGATGTTCGCGGCCTGCTGCGGGTCGTTGCGATTTATCTTTGGGCGAAGCTCGTACCCCTTTTCTTTCCAATACTTTTCGGTGTCGATGCCCGGAATCACCCATGACGACGGAAAGGTGATATCAAAACCGAGGTCCACGTGGGTGTAGATCTGTCCGCTCAGAATGCCGGGGTCGAGTTCGCCTTTAACGGCGGTCGTCGTGACTGGTTTTGTGCCCGGTTTGACCGGAACGCCGGACGGGATGCTCGATGGCGTTGGTTTGGCGGTCTGTGCCTGCAAGGAGATGGCTGAGAGAGCGAAAAATATTGCGAAAATAAACTTCTTCATAAATAAAACAGCCCGAGACGCGGAATGCCGGCTTCTTCGCGGAGACGTTTTAGCAGCATCAGATCGAAAGTGTTTTTGTACGCCTCGGGCTCCATTTCGGCCTTATATGCCTTTAGCTGTGCCGCCGTTTCTTTCTCCAATACTTTTAGATGCGGTTTCGGCCAATTTGTTAGCATCGCCCGCTCGAGCAATTTCTCGATGTCCGAAAGCGTGCCGTCGATCGACTCAAAATTGTCGGTCAGGTTCGCTTTTAACTCCTCCAAACGGGCCACCGAACGCGATATATCCTCTTTCAACTCGTCATTCGCGATCCCGGCGAGGGTCTCCATCGACTTTGTAATATGAGCGGCGATCTCATCGACGGAATACGCCGCTTCTTCGCTGCCGCTGCCATCTGATTTCCCTACCTGCGAACGCGACCAGTCGGCAAACTGCACCTCGATCTCCTCGCGGCAGTAGATCAGGCTCTTTATCGACCGCGTTCCGGGCGGCTGCTTATCATAAATGTCGAATACCGAATTTATCGAGCGAATTACGATATGCATCGGAATCCCGCGGTCCTGCCACGATTCCATCATCGCCCAATCTATCGGCGACAGAAACAGATTCTTGCCGCGACGGCGGATAAATGTGTCTTCGATCTCGGTGAAATAGTTGAAGTAGTTCAAGTAAATAATGCTAGTTTAGCCGCTCTGATCAGTCAAAGCAGCCGAATGCACAAAAGGGCGTTGGCCCGGAGCTGCGGGCAGTTCCCTGACCGCGCGGAGAAGTTTCTGAGCGATCTGGGGCTGTTTCTGAACGACTTGGAGCAGTTTCTGAGCGACTTGGGGCAGTTTCTAAGTGATCTGGGGATTCCCCAGACTAGCTGGAGCACTTTCTGAACGATCTGGGGATTCCCCAGATCAGCTGGAGAGCTTTCCGAACGATCTGGGGATTCCCCAGATTAGCTGGAGGGCTTTCCGAACGATCTGGGGATTCCCCAGATGAGCTGGAGGGCTTTCTGAGCGATCTGGGGATTCCCCAGATTAGCTGGAGCACTTTCTGAGCGATCTGGGGATTCCCCAGATTAGCTGGGGAAGTTTCCGAGCGATCTGGGGAACGCCCCGGGAAGTTCCGGCGACTCCCGGCGATGTCGAATAGGTCCGGCTCGACCTTACGTATTAATGCACGTCGTAGGACGCGATCGGCATGTCGGTGGAATAGCCGAACGGGGTGTAGGTCGTTGCCCCGGTGCCGGTGGTTTTCAGGACGTAGTATGTTCCGTCGGTCTCGCGCCACATGGCGAGGTCGGTTTTGCTGTCGCCGTCGTAGTCGTTCTGGATCGGCGTATCGTATTCGGTGATGCCGAAATTGGTCGCCGCCAGCGTTCCGTTCGCACTGCGAAGAACGTACCACGTCACCGGCCCGCTGGTCGTCGCACTGCGGCGGGCAACGGCGAGATCGGTCTTGCCGTCGCCGTCATAGTCGCCCGGAACGACCCAATCACCGCCGACGCCCCAGTTTTGGATGGTAAAACCGTTGTCCGTGCTGCGGTTGATGTAATACGTCGACTGCGCGGCGTTTGTCGCACCCGCACGATAGACGGCGTAATCAAATTTGCCGTCGCCGTCGTAATCGCCCGGAACCGCAAAATCGGTGCTGATACCGAATTGGTACGCCGTCGTCGTGCCCGTCTGGCTGCCATTTACCCACCAGACCATCGAGCCCGGAGCGGCAACCGTGCCCGTTCGGCGAATGACCGCGATGTCGGTCTTGCCGTCGCCGTCGTAATCGCGCTGAACCAGTTCGTCGCCGATCAGGCCAAATTGTTGTGCGACAAAGGTATTCGTCGAGCTGTTTATCCGGTACCAGACGCGGTCGGTATAACGCCAGACCGCGATATCGCCTTTGCCGTCGCCGTCAAAATCTCCGGGAGTTACGGTGTCGTAGTCCGCGATCCCGAATTGACGGCCCGTGTTCGCACCGCTGCTTCCGGCGACGTAAAAAGTGCTGTCCGCTTGGCGAAACGCGGCGACGTCGGCCTTTTGATCGCCGTCGAAGTCGAGGGCGTTTCGTAATTTCACCTGCGCGTTTGTCGAATGAAAGAATGCGGCGATCGCCATCACGACGGCAAATACTAGCTTTAATATTCGTAATTCTGTCATATTTGCCTCCTTATGCAGCACACGCGGTCGGCGTGGTGCGGATGCCGATGGTTTTCACGGCCTGCAGAAATTTGTTGTTGACGAGACGCGTGCTCATCAAATATGGCACGACGCGCGAGACATTGCCGCCGATGACGTTGTCGGTGGTGTTCGTCGTGTCACGGTTCGGGCGATGCGAATACATCGGGTGGCTGCGGTAGATAAATTCCGAAACGCGGTCGGCAAAGAAAAACTGCGTCGTCGCGATCGCGGTCGTTCCGATGCGTATCGTCGCGTGAATGTGCGTCACGCGACCGGCGTACCAGCCCGGATAAAACGTATCGAAATACGCCCAGCCATTCGCGTCCGTCGCCTGCACTCCGCGGCCAAATCGCTGGGTCTGAACCACCGGATCGGTGCCATTACAAAAAGTGCTGATCGGCGCCGAGTAGATGCCGTTATTATCTGTGTGCCAGATATCGACCGTCGCACCCGAGATCGGCAGACAAGTATCAACATCGACCACGCGAAACGCCAGCCGCGTCGGCAGCCCGATCTTCCCTGCACTAGATTCGGTAATATCACGCCGCGTGAGCACTGTGCTGTAATAACATGGCCCGAGCGTCGCAGTACAGGTCAGAACACACGGTTCGGTCGCCAGAAAATCAAGCGAGCCCTCGGGAATTCCAGCCATAGCCTTTGGCACTATAATGCTCGAATCGCTCAACGCCCCAAACGCCATCGCTCCCAGCCCAAGCGCCGCCCCGGCCTTTAGCCCTTTTGTCAGCCACTCGCGGCGACCAATGTTCACGTCTAAGTCCATATTCTCTTCCCCCCGGAATCGAGCCAACTTGTTCGGATTTGGCCTCAATAATATTTCAAACAAAGGGTTTTGGCAACGAATGAGGGGGTCCGACTCCACCTCATTCGTTGCCGCAAAATGCGCTTAACGGTTAGGTGGAGGAGCAACGCTGCCTTCCGGAGGGAATGGCGGGCGTGCCTCTCGCATCTGTGCGATCTGCGCCTTTTGTTCTGTCGTGAGCAGGCGTTGAATCTCGGCTTCGCCCGAAAGGCGGACAAGCTCGATGCTGCTCATTGCTTCTGATTTTGCCCGCACCAGCGGACGTGCTTTTTCGAGATCGAAATTACCGCCCTCGACCATCATTCGGAGCTGATCTTCGGCACCGCGAAGTTTCGATTCGTATTCTGATGCCGCTTCGCGCCCGTTGAAGCGGATCGCCTCGATCTGTTGACGCTGTTCGGTGGTCAGGTTTAACTGATCAACGGGATCGCGCCTGCCGTGAAAACCACCCGGACCGCCCGGGCCGAAACCCGGCGGCGGAAATTCCGGCCTTACTCTCGGGCTTCCGGCACCTTGTATCGTCACACTCTCTTCTCTTGTCTGCGTATAGATCATCGTCACGCTGCCGGCGACGATGACCGCTATCATTGCGAATATAAATATTAATTCCCGTTTCATCTGTACTTGCTCCTTGCTCTGACCATTCGCGTTGGTCGGATCGCGAAACTTTTCGACTATGGTTACCGAGTTTAACGACGGTTTGTAAAGCATTTATGTTTAAAATGGGAAAATTGTTAAGGGAATGTAAAGTTGGTAGAAACCGTGGAATTATGCGGTAGACTAGGCTTCGGGATGAGAGACGCGGACACGAAAACTTCGATCTTGATGATCGACGACGACGTCAAACTTTGCCGTTTGGTCGGCGAATACCTGACGCCGTTCGGGTTTGACGTATCGGCTAAACATACCGGGAACGAAGGCGTCACCGAGATTCGCGAGCAGCGTTACGACGCTGTAATTCTCAATGTCATGCTGCCGGGAATCGACGGTTTTGAGGTTCTACGGCAAATACGCGCAGTCTCTGACGTACCCGTTCTGATGCTCACCGCACTCGGCGATGAAGCCGACCGCATCGTCGGTTTAGAGATCGGAGCTGACGATTATCTGCCGAAAACATTTTCGACGCGCGAGTTGCTTGCGCGATTACGTGCCGTCACGCGGCGGGCCCAGATGTCTGCGCGGACAGAAGACCCGGACGAATTTTCGTGCGGCGATGTCCATATAAATACCGCGACGCGAAACGCAAAACAAAACGGATCGCTGCTCGACCTGACCGCTCTCGAATTTGACCTGCTCCATTGCCTCATCCGCTCTGCCGGACGCGTGCTCAATCGCGATCAGATCCTCGACGAGATCGCCGGTCGCGAATACGACGTTTTCGACCGCTCTATCGACGTTCACATATCCTCGCTGCGGCGGAAATTGGGCGACGATTTTAAGAGTCCGCGATACATTCGCACGCTGCGCTCTGTCGGGTATATGTTCGTCGCAAACGGCGAGAGCGAGGGCGAATGTTAGGCGTAAGATTCCCACTATTTTCTAAGATCATGGTTTGGTTCTTTCTGAACCTGCTCCTGCTCGCTGCCGTTTTTCTGCTGATCTTTGGACTTAATCTGCGTTTTGAGCCGTGGTCGCCGCTTTCTGGCGGCGGTTCGGGAAAGGTCGATACAGTCGCACGGCTCGTTTCCAGTGAACTCGACGAAAAATCGCGTGCCGAGCGCGACCAGATACTTGATAGATATTCGCAGGCTTATGGCGTAGAGTTTTTTCTATTTGATTCGCAGGGCACGCAGCTTGGCGGCGAGACGATCTCTCTGCCTGAAAATGTTAATAAAGACATCACCGCCGACGAAGGGTTTGGCCCGAACGGACGGCCCCAGATGCCGGCCAACAATCGCGAACCGCGAGGGCTGCCGCCGCCCGGGCCTTCGCGAACGACATCGTTTCGATCGTCTGATCCGACATTTTATTGGGTCGTCATCAGGACGATCATTTTTGATGCTGAGGCCAACGAGCCGATTCGTTCGCGTTTGATCGTGCGTTCGGATTCGTTTTACGGCCACGGTCTATACTACGATCCGCGGCCGTGGGTCGCGGTCGGAGCGGGAATTATTCTGTTTTCAATTCTGTTTTGGCTGCCGTTTGTGCGAAATATTACGCGGTCCATCGGACGGCTGACCGCAGCTACTGAAAAGATCGCCGACGAAGATTTCCCGATCCGCGTTGATGACCGACGCACTGACGAACTCGGCAAACTCGGCACTTCGATAAATGAACTCGCCGGGCGTTTGTCGGGCTTTGTGAACGGCCAGAGGCGTTTTCTCGGCGATATTTCACACGAATTAAACTCACCACTCGCGCGTATGCAATTCGCGCTGTCGATCCTCGAAGAACGTTCACGCCCCGACGATCTAGGCCATATCAACGACGTAAAAGAAGAGGTCGAGCTAATGTCAAAGCTCGTCGCAGAGCTGCTCAGTTACTCAAAATCCGGCATTCAGGGTGCCGCTATAAAACTTGAACCGCTCGAACTGCTGCCAGTCGTCGAACGCCTCGTCAGCCTCGAATCAAAAGACGGTGCGGCAATCAACGTTGCGATCGATGGCGATATTCTAGTCATGGGACAGTCCGAATTGCTCACTCGCGCAATTTCAAACATCATCCGGAACGCCAAAACATATTCCGGTGAAGACGGCGCTATCAATATCGCTGCCGTTAAGAAAGACAGCGAGATCGTACTAACCATCAACGATAACGGCCCCGGCGTGCCTGACGAAATGCTCGAAAAGATATTCGACCCGCTCTTCCGCGTCCAGGACGACCGCTCACGCACCTCCGGGGGAACCGGCCTTGGACTCGCCATCGTAAAAACCTGCATCGACGCCTGCGGCGGCAAGGTTTCGGCGAAAAACGTCGAGCCACATGGGCTTGAGATCGAGATCGACCTTAAATCAGCTTAGGGAAATCGCCAATCGCCGGAATCAAAATGTTCGCTATGCGAGTAACACTGACCCTAGATGTCGATTTTCATATACGCCCAAAGTTAGAAGCCAAGCTGACGGGTGAGAGGTTGGGGCAATACACCTATAGAATCGCTCGATTCCCCGAAGAGACAACTACTTTCGAAGAGTATAAATCGATGAAGAACTGCTCGGCCTTTATCGAAACTCATGGCTTGTACTAAGCCAACCGTTCCTCTTCGTGATAACCTAATCACAAATGCCCGAAAGACGCGATAAATTTGAGACCTCATCAGGCATCGAACTGCCTAACGATTTCAATCCGGAAAACACAACGCAACTAGACTACGACTTAGATCTCGGCGAGCCGGGGAAATTTCCGTATACGCGTGGTGTGCGGCGGAATGTTTATCGCGGGCGGTTTTGGACGATGCGTCAGTACGCGGGGTTTGCGACGGCAGAGGAATCCAACGCACGGTACAAATACCTGTTGTCGCAGGGCACGACCGGACTCAGCGTGGCGTTTGATCTGCCGACGCAGATCGGTTTGGATTCGGACGATCCACTATCGGCGGGCGAGGTTGGAAAGGTTGGTGTCGCGATCGACAGTCTCGACGATATGTTGACGCTGCTTGACGGCATTCCGCTTGATACGGTTTCGACATCGATGACGATAAACTCAACGGCGTCAACGCTTTTGTGTTTGTATCTGGCGGTTGCACGAAAGCAAAACGTTGGTTTTGACAAGGTCACCGGCACCGTTCAAAACGATATCTTAAAGGAATATATCGCTCGCGGAACATACATTTACCCGCCGAAACCGTCGCTTCGCCTTATCACCGATATGTTCGCATATTGTGCTGCCGAGGTGCCCAATTGGAACACGATCTCGATCTCCGGCTATCACATCCGCGAGGCCGGGTCGACGGCCGCACAGGAGATCGCATTTACGCTCGCGGACGGCATTTGTTATGTGCAAGCGGCGATCGATGTCGGACTCCGGGTTGATGATTTCGCACCTCGTTTGTCGTTTTTCTTTAATTCACATAACAACTTGCTTGAAGAGATCGCCAAATTCCGTGCTGCTCGCCGTCTGTGGGCCCGGATAATGCGTGAACGTTTTGGCGCGAAGGATCCGAAGTCGCTTATGCTGCGTTTTCACACGCAGACGGCCGGTTCGACGCTGACGGCGCAACAGCCTGAGGTTAACGTTGTGCGTACGACGATCCAGGCTCTGGCGGCGGTTCTGGGCGGAACGCAGAGTTTGCATACCAATTCGATGGACGAGGCGTTGAGCCTGCCGACGGAATCGGCGGCTCGCGTCGCGCTTCGGACCCAGCAGGTGATCGCTTATGAATCCGGCGTTGCCGACACGGTCGATCCGTTTGCCGGAAGTTATACAATAGAAGAGCTTACAACCAAACTCGAACAGATCGCTGTCGATTACATCGACAAAATTGACGCGATGGGCGGCATGCTGCGGGCGATCGAAACCGGATACGTCCAGAACGAAATTCAGGACGCCGCGTTCGATTATCAAAAGGCCGTTGAGAGAGAAGATGCGGTCGTTGTGGGCGTAAACAAATTTCAGGCGGACGAAGAACTCCCGATCCCGATACTCAAGGTCGACGAAAAGATCGAACGCGAGCAAGTCGAGCGATTACAATCAGTTAGATCCAAACGCAACGCCGCAGAAGCGGACGCAGCCATCAAACGCATTTCTGCCGCTGCGTCGGGCTCTGAAAACCTCATGCCCCACATTCTCACGGCCGTCGAATCGCACGTTACAGTCGGCGAGATCAGCAATGCGCTACGAGCCGTCTGGGGCGAATATCGCGAATCGATAACGGTCTGACCAATTGCAATAAAATACGTGACAAACAGAGTTTAACTATGTTAATCTTTGAGTGAGCGTATTTGCGCTCCTCAATTTCCGCTTCGACCAACCACATAAAAACAAGATCTATCCGACGAAACCGGCATGGAAAAACTCAACGAATATCTACAGACATTGCTCTCATCATGCAGCGACGAACTGCATCTCGAACCCGAACGCAATCCGTATCTCGTCGCGGAGAACCGCACGACCGAACTAGGGAACGTGCCCATGCTGGGGACGCAGATCAGCATGATGGTCTTTCCGCTGATCCCGATGGACGTAAAATCGGCGTTGCCGCACAGCTCTGAGGTCGAATTTATCCATCCGCATAATCTCGGAAATTTCAATTTCGTCGTGCAAAAATCGCCCGCCGGATTTAACGTGACCATCCGTCCGATGCTAGGTGATTCGTCTGAGTCGGTCCGAATCAGTCAACCGCTGCCCGAGCGGCCGCCCGCGTTTCCGTCAGAGCTCGGAACCCCGGTCCTCGCTCCGGAAACTGTCGCAGTGACGGCACCTGTTGGCGGCGAGTACGTGTTTGAAAGCGCCTCGGCGGGGAGGGAACAAAATGTTGCGATCCAGGCCCCCTCGCCGCTGAGTGACCTACTCGTCGATCATAACGAAATGGCGGCGGAATATACGCCGTTCGAGGATTCTTCGGTCGAGGTCGTTTCAGCAAATGACCCTTCGTTCCAGACCGTTTTCTCCGACACATCAACCTATGAGCCTCCGGGACGCCGGGACGACTTTAGCAACGCACCATACGTGCCCCCTGCTACTGCTTTTGTTGACGCACCAGTCGTCGAAACCGCACCGCCGATCTACGTTCAGGAGACTTACGTTCCGCCCGTTCAGGAAACTTACGCTCCGCCGCAGGAAACGTATGTCCCACAACAGCAGGCATTTACTCCGCCACCGCCGCCGTTTGCCATGCCCGCGGAAGCGGCGTTTGTTCCAGCCGCCGCGAACGGCCCGATGCGTGCGAAGATGGATGCTCTTTTCCACCAAATGGCGGATCTTGGTGCGTCAGACCTTCACCTCTCGGTGAGCGTTCCGCCGATGGTCCGCAAAGACGGCAAGATGAAACTGCTGCAAGAGGGCGAAACCGTATTGACCGCCCCGGCGATGCGCGATCTGCTGACGTCCATCATGCCTGCGAAAAATCAAGAGGAATTTTCGGTCCGTAACGATACCGATTTTGCCTACGAAATCCCAAATCTTGCCCGTTTCCGCTGCAACGTCTTTATGGACCGCAAGGGCATGGGCGCCGTTTTCCGCATCATCCCCACCAAGATCCTGACCGCCGAGCAACTCGGTTTATCCAAAGCGATCATGGATCTGACTTGCCTTTCCAAGGGCCTGGTCGTCGTAACCGGGCCGACAGGTTCGGGCAAATCGACCACGCTGTGTGCGATGGTCGATTCGATAAACAAGAACCGCGAGGACCACATAATCACGATCGAGGATCCGATCGAATTTACACACGAAAATCAGCGATGCCTTGTCAATCAGCGTGAGGTACACAACCACACCGATTCGTTCAAAGACGCACTACGCGCCGCTCTTCGCGAAGACCCTGACATTCTGCTGGTCGGCGAAATGCGTGACCTTGAGACGATCTCGATCGCTATCGAAACCGCTGAAACAGGACACTTGGTCTTTGGTACGCTGCATACGACGACCGCCCCTTCGACGATCGACCGAATCATCGACCAATTCCCCGCCGACCGTCAGGAACAGATCCGCGTGATGCTTTCGGAATCGCTCAAGGGGGTGATCGCTCAGACGCTGCTTCCCAAAAAAGGTGGCGGCCGGGTCGCAGCCCTCGAGGTGCTGATAATCACGCCGGCGATCAGCAATCTGATTCGCGAAGGCAAAACATTTCAAATTCCGTCAGCGATGCAGACCGGAAAGAACCACGGGATGGTCATGCTCAACGATGCCCTCTTCGAACACGTAAAAAACGGCCTCGTCGAACCGATGGACGCCTATATCAAGGCGGTCGACAAGGCGGGCTTCGAACAGCTCTTAACCCGCGGCGGCTTTAAGCTGTAAATATAGATCGCTGACAACTGATCGACGGCGCCGGAATATTGTATTTTGGCGCCGTTCTTCCATTTTGCGATTATCAATAGCCTTGCGTCATTGTCGAGAGATTAGCTTTGTTCCATAATCTTAGACCAAGAATGGAGACTGCCGACCTCGCAAAATTACTGGTCGAATGTGCGCCGAGTGATCGGCTATCATTACTGCGCGCAAACGAGGCGATCGATCCGGCCGCATTGGCACAAGAGCTACAGGAAATGTGTTATGCGGTCTGGACCGTTGATCCGCAGCGGGTTTCTGTGATCGTAGATGTGATCAATGAGGTCGCTGATGACATCGGGAATGAGGAAGTGCGAGCCTTTGCGGATTGGATGGAGGCGATAAAATCGTTGGTCGCGGGTGAGCTTGAAAATTGTGTAACTTGGATAGATTCGTCGGACGGACGATTTATTGCGATCGACAGACCGCACTTTGCCGCAAAAACGCAGACAAGCAAACTCTACGCTCTCGCCCTGCTCGGCCGCTATGATGAGGCGATCGAATGCGGGCTGCGGGCTCTTGAAGTTTTCGTCGCTCATTCCGATCTTTATTCCGCCGGGAAGATCGAGCACAACATCGGCAACCTATACTGGCGTCGCGATATGTATCGCGAATCCGAGCCGTATCTCGAATCCGCACATATTCGGTTTACGCAGATCAACGATCAACGGCAGCTCGCGATGGTCGAAAATTGCCAGGCATTTGTCAAGACACTTCAAAACCAGTTTCGCGATGCGGAGACGATCTACAATTCGGCACTGGAGCGTGCGGTGGCAAGCAATCTAACTGTTACTGAAGCCGAGATCGAGACCGGTCTGAGCAATCTGTACCTGTTTGAAGGCCGTTACGATCTGGCGCTTAAATTTATGGAGCGTTCGCGGCAAAAGTACGAACAGCTCGAAATGCCAAACCAATCGGCCATCTGCGAGCTTGAGATCGCCGACATTTATCTCGAACTTAACTTATTGCCCGAAGCGGCGGCATTTTATAAAAAGGCCAAAACTCGATTTGCCGATCTCGGAATGCAGGCCGAACTCGCACGCTGCTCGCTCAATCACGCACGCACGCTTCTCCGACTTGGTGAACCGGTGGCGGCCGCCGTGGAACTCGATCGTGCTGAAATTCTTTACAACAACGAACAAAATCTCGTGGCCTCTGGATCGGTAAACCTCGCGCGGGCTCAAATGCTCCTAGATTCGGGCGATCTTGAGTTGGCTGAAATACAAACAAACGCAGCTATTGCGGCGTTTGAAGCGGGCGGGAATTTACGTTTGCTGCTGTTTGCGAAATGGTTGCGGGCGGAGATCCGGGCAAAGCGTGGACATGAAAATGATGCGATCGGCGAACTCAATTCGGCGTTATCGATCTCGAGCGGAGTTTCGACGCAGGCCGAATATCTATGCCGCGTTTCACTCGGGAAGTTGACGAGCGACGAGACGCATCTGCTCGCGGCGATCGAAACGGTCGAAAATTCCCGTGCAGTTTTGGCATCGACCGAGCTGCGAACATCGTTTTTCGAAGACAAGGTCGCGGCGTACAACGAGTTGATCAAACTCAAATTCATCGAAGGGAAATTCGAAGAGGCGTTTGTATGGCATGAACGTTCGAGGGCGAGAACGCTGAGCGACGAGATATCTCAACCTCAAACACGCTCGGAATCAAGCGAAAAGCTCGAATCCATCCGACTAGAACTCACTTGGTATCAAAACCGGATCAAACGCTCTTTGCTCGCGGACGCCGATGAGCGGCGAAAGGCTGAAGATATGCGTCAGAAGGCGGCCTTACTTGAACAGGAATACGCGGAGCTACGGCGGCGGTTAGCGGCTGAAAATTCGGGAATGCGGGACGGCGGGAAGAGGTTTGATCTCGTAGAATTTCGCTCGATGCTCGGCGATACGGTCTATGTCGAATATGTATGCATCGATGGCCGCGTCTCGGCGTTTGTGGTGGCAGAGGACAATTTTACGGGGTTTCCCGATCTCGCAGATCTCGCCGAAGTTGAGCGTGATATCGCTCAATTCTTATTTCAGATCAAGACCGGGCGATTTATAGAGCGGCTGTCGGAGTCGAATCGCGAGGCAGCGACGGAGCGCCTAAAAATACACAGCCGAAAATTGTTCGACCTTTTGATCCGGCCGCTTACCGACGTTTTGGGAAAAGGCCGGATCGTTTTTTCGCCAGCCGGGCTGTTGAACTATCTGCCGTTTCACGCTTTGCTTGATGGCGACCGATATCTAGCGGAGCGAGCGGAGATCTCGTACGCGCCCGGCGCCTCTGTTTTGATGTCGTGTCTGAAAAAAGGCCGTGTCAAAACACGAAATGCCCTATTTGTCGGAATCACGGATGCGATCACGCCCAATGTCGCGATCGAGATCGAGACGATTCAAAAAAATTTCGTCGACTCCGTTTTTCTACTTGACGCAAAGGCGACGGCGGAGAATTTTCGAAAAGAGTGTGATGACAAAGATATCATCCATCTGGCATGCCACGGAAAATTCCGCCGGGACAACCCCGCTTTCTCTTCGCTCGTCCTACATAACGAGGAACTGACTGCTAACGACGTACGCGACTTAGGATTGAATGACAGTTTGGTCGTACTGAGTGCGTGCGAGAGCGGGCTGAACAAGGTCGTTGGCGGCGAAGAGTTGATCGGCTTGACAAGTGCATTTTTTGCTGCCGGTGCGGGTTCGATATTGATGAGTTTGTGGCGTGTCGACGATGCAGCGACGCTCGATCTAATGACCGGATTTTATAAAAACCTCTGCGCTGATGCGACCATCACGACATCCCTTAGGAGCTTCCAATTAGCATCTATTTCACGCGATATGCACCCTTTTTTCTGGTCTCCATTCATCGTTTCCGGCCGCTGGTAAAAAAATATTTGTTCAGAATGTATTTTTTTGTAAAATCAAAGGACTTCTTTTTAAGGATAGAGTATATTTCCTGTTATGCCGTTTGACGGCGAGGTGGAACCCCCGATGAAAAATACCGCCCTTTTGCTGATCGCAGTAGCGATCCTTTGCTTGTTTTCCGGCGCAAGCAAAACCTTTGGTCAAGACTCTCCGTCGACCTATGTCACAAACGAGATCATCGTAAAACTTAGCCAACCGTCTGACCTTGCGGCGATTGCCGCGCAATACGGACTCGACGCGACCCCCCTGTCGCAGATAGGAAATAGGCCCGTCTATCGTCTCCGCATCTCGAATGGAGTTCCGGTCGAACAGATCGCCGCCTTACTGCGAAGCGACTCGCTCGGACGCGTTCTGCTGGCCGAGCCAAATTGCACTCTTGGCTCGCCGACAGCTAGCGAGATGCCGTGGACGCTTGGTGGTTCGTGGAGCATTGGCGGTTCGTGGAGCATCGGTGGAAGTGTCAAGGGCTCAGCCGTCCAATGGATGCGCAAACAGATCAATCTTGACGCGGCCCTCGCCGTCACTCGCGGACAAGGCATCAAGATCGCAGTCCTCGACACCGGCATCGACACTCAGCATCTGATATTTGCCGGCAAGTTGTTGCCGGGCTATGATTTCGTGGACAACGACGGTGATCCGTCCGAGGTTGGAACTAATCATGTCGGAGCATTTGGGCACGGCACACACGTCGCCGGACTCGTCGCAATGGTTGCTCCCGATGCCAAGATAATGCCGGTGCGTGTTCTTGATCAGAACGGGATGGGCGACGCGTGGCGGCTCGCGAAAGCTCTGATCTACGCTGTCAATCCCGATGGCGATGTAAACACTCACGACGGCGTCGATATCATCAACCTCAGCCTCGGCTCCACTCAGCGCACCGATCTGCTAAAAAAGGTTATCGAAGCGATAACAAATGACGGTTCGCGACCGGACGATCCGGACTTCCCGCAGATCGGCCATCCGGGCGTGATCGTTGTCGCATCGGCCGGAAACACAGGCAATACTACACCTATTTACCCGGCCGCATCCGGTGAGATCTCAGGATTGATCGCTGTCGGTGCGAGCACCCCGGCTGACGTCGTTGCGGACTTCTCGACACGCGGTTCGTGGGTAGAATTGATGGCTCCCGGACAACGGATCGTCAGTTCGATCCCGGGCGGTCGTTATGGAGTTTGGCAGGGAACATCGATGTCAGCGCCGATCGTTTCGGGTATCGCGGCGTTGGTTCGCTCACGTTTTCCTCAACTTGGCCCGAAGGCGGTCTATGAGCATATCGAGGCGACCGCAACTCAGTGTACGGGTGCGATCAATAAACGTGTCGATGCCGACCGGGCAGTACGGACAAATCCGTAGACCGGGCTAGAATTGCGTCTTATCTTTTCCAGATTCTGCCTATTTCGCGGCCGCAAAACACTCTAATCGATACCGAATGCAACGAACCGATGAGCAACTCGTCAAGGCCTGTCGCGAAGGCGACGAATCCGCGTGGGAAGCCGTCACGTACAAATACAAGAATCTGCTCTATTCGATCCCGCGCCGAGCAGGTTTAAGCACAGACTTGGCTTCGGACGTTCTGCAGGACGTTTTTACAACTCTCTATCTAAAGCTCGACGCACTCGAAAAGCCCGAGTTCCTTCGTGCCTGGCTGATCACAACGACAAAGCACAAAACGATGCATCTCATTTCGCGTGAGACGCGCGGGCGTCCGCGCTCGATAGACGATGATGAAAATGATCCCGCATTTGAGATCGCCGACAAAGCGCCGCTCGCCGATGATGTTTTGATCCGCCTCGAACGCCAGAGCCAGATCGAGAGTGCCTTAACCGAGATCGATACCCGCTGCCGCACTCTTTTGCAGATGCTTTATCTCGACCCCGACACGCGGCCGTATTCAGAAATTGCCGAAGAATTGGGCATTCCGCTCGGCAGTATCGGCCCAACGCGGGCGAGATGCTTGCAAAAACTGCTCAAATTTATACCGGAATAACTTTTACGATGTATTTATTCGCCGGTCAAATTGACTTAACTATTGAGAACGGAAATTTGTTCCGGAGTAAACGATGAAACATATAGAGTTTGCACAACTAGTAGATAGGTTCGAGAGCGGTCTTGCGATTCCCGATCCGATCTTGAGCCATTTGGCCGAGTGCCGGCCGTGCGAGGCGGAATATCGAAAGCTAGAGGAATTTTTTGGCTACGTCCGCCAAAACGCTCTCGAAGAAGTTCCGCAGGTTGCAACTGCGAACATTCTGAATATCTATCAACGCCGTCCGGAAGTTGCAAAGACCAAGACGAGCGTGCTGTCAAAACTTGGTGTACTGATCTTTGATGATTGGACAACCGCCCTAAATCAGAGATACGCGGGGCTGGACAGCCGTCAGTTGCTTTATCAGGCGGACGGTTTTGACATCGACCTGCGGGTAGAACTCTCAGGTGACAGGTGTCGCGTGGCCGGACAGATATTTCCAGATTGCATTGGCGCCGCGATAACCCTGTCGAAGGACGGCGTTGCAGCTACCATCGCTCTCAATCACACGTGCGAATTCGCGTTCGATGCAGTCGAGACCGGCGATTATTCGCTCCGGATACAAAGCTCCGAGATCGACATTACGATCGAAAATATTCCACTCCACATTTAAGTGCCAAACGGCCGCGATTTAACCTGGGTCGCAGCCGTGCCTCGCCGAACCGTTCTATCTTTATAACATCTGCAATTAGTTCCTGCCGCTTTCACGGCCCTATGGCCGTGCGCCGATGCTAACGAGTTACACACGAAAAAGATTTTTAGATTGATGTATTTTCCTGCGGGCAAGGAGGACTTCTATGGTACACGGTTATATGGTACACGGCGTTAAAAACTCCCCTCGGCCGGAACACGATGCGTTACTAAGCATCCAACTAGACCGGCCTTTGAAAATCAGGATCACACAGATGGTTCGCTTGCGGCTATGTCGGCTTTGGGAGTGTCGGCATATGTTATCGGCGACCTGATCGCTCCAGCCGCTGTTCAACAGAGGTAGTGTCGGATTACTTCGAACAGCGGCTGGCGCGATATTAGATCGGATACGGATAGATCAAAAAATCGCCGCCTGCAACGCTCAATGCAAGACCGATTACATTCAAAAACAAAAATGGAGAAAAAATTACTATGCGATCGAACAAAAACCCCTTACTTAAATTGATCGGAGCCGCAGCGCCACTCGTATTTGTTGCCATTGTCGCCTTTGCCGGCTCGCCAAAGACCGGAATGACACCGGTGAAATTTGATTCGCCTGAAAACGCGATGCACGACGGCGGTTCTGACTACGCGACCTATTGCGCCAAATGCCACGGCGGCGACGGCCGTGCCCAAACTGCGAAAGGCAAACGAACGAATGCAACCGACCTGACAAAAAGCAGTATCAGCGATGCAAAAGGCATCCGCATAATCACCAACGGCAGAGGTGAGATGCCGGAATTCAAATCAAACATGAGCGCCGCTCAGATAAACGGCGTGATGAATTATATTAAGCGATTTAGATAGCACGCTTGCGCGGCGCTAACTGAAACAGATAGGAGACGTCATGAAGATGGATGTATACAAAATAAAAGTAGCGCTTTTACTGGTATTTGGCGGATTTGCGATTCTCGCGTTTACGTTCGGCCACGGGGTCGTCGGCACCACCGAAGCATCTATTTCAGGCCCTCCGTCCGCCCACTCCGGCGCCCCGGGGGAGCAAAACTGTACTGATTGCCACAATTCGGCGACCGGCGTCGGCCAGTTCACGATCACCGCACCGGCAAATTACACGCCCGGGCAAACGTATTCGATACAGGTCCGTCATCAAACATCGGACACGACGAGGAAACGCTGGGGTTTTGAGATGTCGTCACTCGCGAACAATGCCAACGCCGGGACATTTGCAAATGCTAACGCCAACACCCGTATCATAACCGGTAGCGGTCGCAATTATATCGAACACACTACCGCCGGAACGTTTCAAAATCAGGCCGGCGGTGCGACTTGGACGTTCAACTGGACCGCACCCGCGTCAAACGTTGGAAACGTCACGTTCTATGCCGCCGGTGTGCAGGCTAACAGTAACGGAAGCGAGAGTGGCGATCAGGAATACGTGACAAACGTCGTTATCCCGCCGGCGCCGGTCGTTGTGATCAGGCATCACGTATTCTCCGATTTTGACGGCGACGGCAAATCCGACACCGGGGTTTTCCGGCCTTCCGACGGTGTTTGGTACGTCAATGCAAGTGCGACTTCGCAATTTCAGGCGACGCAGTTTGGTGTCGCGACCGATCGCTTGACGCCGGCAGATTTTGACGGCGACGACAAGACCGACATCGCCGTGTGGCGACCTGACGTTTCGCCGCTCGCAGGTTTTTACATACTTCAGAGCACGACAAATACGGTTCGCTACGAACAATTCGGCCAGAACGGCGACGATCCGACATCGGTCGGAGATTGGGACGGTGACGGCAAGGCCGATGTTGCGGTCTATCGAGACTCACCGACCGGCGGACAGAGCTATTTCTACTTCCGCGGCTCGCTTAACAACCCGTCAGGCAATACGACTTATGTTCCATGGGGAACCAGCGGGGACAAACCGATGCGTGGCGATTTTGACGGCGACGGCAAGGCCGACGCGGCGGTTTTTCGTCCGTCGAGCCAGCTTTGGATGATCTTCCAGAGTTCGAACGGCGTCGTTCGATACGATAACTGGGGGCTCGCGACCGACAAGTTCGTACCCGGCGATTTTGACGGCGATGGCAAAAACGATCTTGCTGTATTTCGTAACGGAGTGTGGTATATTCGCCGCAGTTCGGATTCGACGGTCGCATACATAAACTGGGGAACGAGCACCGACACGCCGATCACCGGTGATTTTGACAGCGATGGCAAATCGGACGCCGGCGTCTATCGCGGCGGCGTATGGTACATTCTGCAAAGTGCGACCAATTCGCTCAGCGCACGTCAATTCGGCTCGACGACCGATACCGCGCTGGCAGGAGCTTTCAATCAATAAATTTGTTCGACAAAAAACGGAGAATATTATGCAAAACCGACATTACTTCCAGACATTTGCTTTGATGCTGGCGATAACAGCCTTGGCATCGATCGGCATCCGTGCTCAGAACACGGTCGAGCCGAATACGACTACGGCAAACGAAACCGCCGGAACAAAAAAAGGCGACGATATCAAGGTCACATTCGACGACAAAGATCCGTCGATAATGTATATCGAATCGAACGGTGAGAAGGTCCGCGTCAACACCGTGACAAAGGCGATCGAACATCTTACAGCCGCTACGACCACCGCAACGGAACTTGTAAATGCACCGGCGACGGCCGCAAAAGTCGCTGCAAAAGACGATGAAAAAGAGGACTTCTATGCCTACGATTCTGGTGAAGAACCATTTGTTTACCGGCTCATCAATGTCCCAACCGCGAAAAAAGTACCTAAGGGCACGTGGAACCTCAATTTCAGTCACCGCTTTTCGCAGCCGATTCACCCGCTCAGCGAGAGCGGCAAGGCCTTGCTCGGGTTTGACAGTTTTTCAGCTTCGTCTTTCAACGTAACATACGGTATCACCGACAAATTCTATGTGAGTGCGGGACGATCGCCCCTCTGTCAAAAAGGATTGTGCCGTACGGTCGAGGTAGGTTTTGGTTATCATTTTACCGACCAGACGAAGAAGATCCCCGTCGCGGTTTCGGCATACGCCAGCGTCGAAGGCAACGAGAATTTTACCCAAGAATACACATATAATCTACAGGCAATGCTCACGAGCCGGATCGGCAAACGGGTGTTCCTGTTCTTTTCACCGGCGATCCATTTGAATACGAACGGCCAGCGAAGATTTAATCCGCGTCCGGACGATTATTTTCCTGCGGCGACGGTTGCGAATACATTCAAACTGCCCGCACATGGAGCGTCGTTTGGATTTGGCACTCAGATCCGGATAACCCCCAGCGTTTCAGCTATGTTTGAATTTACACCGAGGATCGGATTCAAAATGGGCCGCGTCAACCCGATCTTTGACAATAATTTCAACGTCACGGGATTTCAGAATGAATCAAAACCGGAGATCGGGATCGGCGCAATGTATACCATCGGTAAACACTCGTTCGCACTGACGCTTTCCAATACGCAAACGACCACAACTAGCAAATACAATTCGAGCAACCTGGTGCTTGGCCCCAAGCATTTGATCATCGGCTTTAACCTGTTCCGGCGTTGGTAGGTTGAGACTCCATTTTTTCCAACGCAGAAGGCACCGGAACTCAAATTCCGGTGCCTTCTCATTTTTGAGCATAGTATTTGTATCCCATGTATGGGGAAGCCGGCGGGTCATGGTTCAACTGAACCGTGACCAAGCCGGCGAATATTCTTGACATCAGATCAAACGTAGAGTTAAATACATTCGATAAAGCAAAATTCATTTGAGGGGGCATTTCGATGATCTTTCGACGTTTTTCGATTTCTTTGCCGATCGCTTTTGCGATCTGTTTGGGTTCGGCCATTCAACTATTTGGCTGGAACGGAACGGAGACATTTGAGGAACACACTGATCTGACGTCAATTTCAATCGTCAAAACCCCGACGGACGGCGGCATTCGCGAGGACGTTCCGGACAAATACCGCACGCGGTTTGAACGGTGGAAGACCGAGTTGCTCTCGACCGAATTCGGCCGCCAGCAATGGGAAGCCTACGCCAATAATAAAAATTTTATCCTGACGATCAAGGTCGTCGGCAGCCGCCGCAACGATGCCGGAACGGACAAATTCCAGTGGGATGACGACGGCAATTTTGTCGGTGCGACCATCACCATCGGCTCGGAGATCGACAACGGATTTCCGCCACCGATCTATTATCCGGTGCTCAATTCCCTTTCGTCGGATGCGTCCGCTTACTCGATAAACGGCAACATCCTCGCCGCCACCAAGCTCTCGCACGAGATCGGCCACGTCAATCAAACGGCCGCAGCAAATGTAAAATTTCTGCAGTTACAGAACAAACTCGTTCCAACCTATATTTCGATATTTCTAAAGAATGGTCTCAACACTCACGACAAAAAGCTTGTCGAGCTCGCCGATCAAATGGGCGGAACGCCGACCGAGATATGGGAAAGCCGCGAATATTGGAGTGAGGTCAACGCGATGCAATTCCTCAACGACCGCCTTAGCAAAGAGGAGATCTACTGTCGCGTTTTCGAAAAAATAAAGCGAAACGTCCGCGAATACGCCGGCGGATACGAAGAACGTTTCGACAAATTCCCCGAATTCGCAGACACCCGCTGCGGGAAATAGAGTTTTAAACCAAAAATACCAATTGATCGGCGATCACCCCATTATCGTCCCAATCTCTCGCGCTCATAACTTTTTCATTTCGTCGCGTTACGTTTTCCCGCAAGTAACCACAACCTAGTGAAGCACGAAATTCGTGGCTTAAAAATATGACTATTAGGAGACAGAAAATGAAAAGTAAAGTAAACTGGGCCGCGGCAATATTGATCGCAACGGTTTTATCCAATGCCGTTTTTGCGATTCAGACAGTCAGACTGAATACCGGGTACAATCATGCATTGAGTGTCGACGCCCCGTATTCTCCGACCACACAAGATAATTATTGGATAAGGATCGGTTCCGGATTTCCGGCACTTTCTCCGGCCGTTGCACCGGCCTGGGCTATAAATCGTCCGGCCGGAAGCGTTTGGCTCCCGCCGTTTCCAAACTCAACATGGATCAATGCAGCCAATAGTTCAGCCAGCCTCGCCGGCGTAAATCAGAATAATCCCGGCTATCAGGTTTATCGAAAATGTTTCTGCCTTCAAAAGGGATTCAATAAAGCAAACATGCGGTTCCAAGTTCGCGCGGATGATAGCGTAGCGATTTTCTTTAACAATTACGGGAATCAAATTTTGCCAACGTCCGCTGGCAATTGGGGAAGCGGAAATCCTTATTTTGTGAACGTAGACCAAGGGTTTAAAGTAGGCAGAAACTGCATCTACGTTCTAGTCGGAGATGTCGGATCATACGCGGGGTTCAACTTAGAAGGAACCGTGAGCGCAAATGGATTACTACCCACTCCGTCTTTTGGGATATCGGGAAATCAAAATCAAGGGACATTTGAGCCGTGTGGGTGCGAAAGTGGTCCGGCAGGGTTAATGAAAAATTCGGAAGAAAATGATTCTGAAATTGCCGAGAAGATTTTAGAATCCGCACGCAAAGGCAAAATTAAAGAAATATTGCGATAAGCCAGAAAATCCGGAATGCATAGGTACCCAGGCCGTCTCCACAGGCTTGGGTTTTTCTTTTTCTCTCACTTTCTTGTCTAAATCCCAAATTTACGCTACATTAGCGTAGTTTTTCAAACTTCATATTTCGGGAAATATCTTTGGCGAAAACGCAAGAGTCAAAAGAACTTACGGCGGAGAGGTTTGCTTGTTTTTTGGCGTGGCTTGATCCGAACGTGGATCGGGCGGCGGCGGAATACGAGCGATTGCGGTTTCGCCTTACGGCGTATTTTTCGGCCCGGAGGTGTTTGTTTTCGGACGATCTGGCGGACGAGGTGATCAATCGCGTTGCCCTCAAGATCGGCGCAGAAGAGATCGAGAACAAGCCGGCATATTTCTTCGGCGTTGCCCGAAATGTGCTGCTCGAATATCTTCGCAGGGAAAAAAATCACGTAAATATCGACGACATCACGGTCGCCGCAAGGCCCGAGATCGAGGAAACGGACGAAACGATCGAGATGCTCGACAAATGTCTCGCGGAGCTTTCTGATGAGAATCGCGCGCTAATTCTCGATTATATGTCCGAAAACAAACGTGCAAAGATCGATCTGCACAAACGAATTTCCGAGAGTTTACGGACAACACAGACCGCTCTGCGAATGCGCATCTCGCGCATCAAGCGCTCGCTGCGAATCTGTCTGGACGAGTGCATGGCTTAATTTTTGGCGTCGCGGCGTTACGATTTTTGTCCGCACGGCACTATTTATTGACAGGTTTATTAAACGATGGACCGATCTCTCATAACTGAAAACGACATTCGCGATTACCTTCTTGGTCGGGTATCTGACGAAGAGCGCCTAGCGGCCTTCGAAGAATTGCTGTTTTCGGACGAAGAGTTTTGCGCAATGGCCGAGGCAGCCGAAGACACTCTTATCGACGAGCACATATCAGGCCGGCTAAATGACGCGGACCGCGAAGACTTTCTAAATTCGCTGACAAACAACCGCCGCCGCCGTGAAAAGACCGCGATCTCTTCAATGCTCAAGGCAAAGGCGACTGCGAAAATGGCCGTGCCGGAGAGAGTTTCCGTGTTTGATTCGATAAAGGCCGCGTTTCAACGACCGGCGTTCGCGGCCGGTTTTGCTTTGCTTTTGGTCGCGATCATCGCTGTTTCGTATTTTGTCCTGCGGCCAAAGAACGGTGAGTTGGCCGACCTCAAATCGATCTATAACAAACAACGCCCGACCGAATCGCGCATTTCTGAATTTGATTATGCACCGCTCGTGACGACGCGTGGAGCGGCCGAGGAACGCGAGGCGACACGGCTCCGGCGGATCGAACTGACCCTGATCGAGGCAACCGAACGTACGCCCGATGGCCGTTCCTTTCACGCTCTCGGCATTTTTTATCTGACCCAGCAAAAATTCCCGCTGGCGATCGACGCGTTCAACAGATCGCTAAAACTTGACCAAAATAACGCCCGTACGCTCAATGATCTCGGTTCCGCTTATTTCGAAAGTGCCCGAGCGGACTCGAGCGAAAACCGGTTCAAAACACTCGCGATGGCGCTTGAGAATTTTAGCAAAGCAGTGTCGATCGACGCCAAATTCGCCGCCGCTTTGTTTAACAGATCGCTGTGCTTGCAGGAATTGCGGCTCACCAACGAGGCCCGCGAATCGTGGCAGCAATATCTAAAACTGGACGCGACATCCGGCTGGGCCGACGAGGCCCGTAAGAACCTGGAAAAGCTGGAGCAAACTAGCGGCAGTGCGAAAACAAAGGAAGAGGCACTAGCAGACGCAATTGATGCCTATAAAAACAAAGACGAGGCCGCTGCGTGGCAGATCGCGTCGCAAACCCGCGAGATGATCACCGGAGTTTGGATACCCGGCCAATTGACGCGTAAATTTCTTGAAGCAAAGATCCGTGGCGACGATGCGGCAGCAAACGATGCGATCGGCGCACTCAGATATATCGGCGAACTTGAGCGATCAAAGAACGCCGATTTTTTTGTATCCGAAATGGCCGATTTCTACGCACGGACCACCAAGCCTGACAAACTCCTCGCCGCCAGCGACGACCTTTTCGGCGGTTTCATGCAGATAAATACACGAGATATTGGCAAAGCGAAAGAGAGTTTCACGACGAGCCGCAACGCCTTTCTCAACGCCGGTGACAAATGGAATGCGATGATCGCCGACCTGTGGCTAGCTCACGGTCTGTCCGATCATTCCGGGATCACCGAGGGCGATGAAATTCTCAAACGCCTCATTGCCGTGTGCGAAAAAGGAAAATACAAATGGCTCTCGTTAGCGGCGTCTGATTGGATCGCAAATAATCAGCTTCTGCGAAACGAGATTGGACGCTCCACGGCGCAAAACGTCAGGAATTTGCAGCTTGCCGATCAATTATCCGACACGGCGATGCGAACAAAGGTCTTGCTCGTGCTCGCGTATAATTACGGAGAGGTCGGCGAGGTCAACCGCTCGATCGAACTTATCGGACGGATGAAAACGATCGAGAATTCATACCTCCACAACGATGTCCGGTCGTGGCAGCAAAATTTCTTTCCGGCGTCGATCGTCGGAAAGCTTGGGCTGGTTCACGCCGCTGATCATTTTGCCCAGGAGGCACTATTTGATGCCCGAAATAGCTCACTAAAAGGCTCGCAGGCGGTTGATGACACGCTCCGGCTTTTGATCGAACTCAACCGCCGCAACGGCGACCTGACTGCGGCCCTGGCGTATGCCGCCGAGTCGCAAAAACTTGCGAACGAAACCATAGATCCGGTGTTTCGTGCCAAACTTTCCCGCTACGCTCTCGAACAGACCGCCGATCTCCGCCGCGAAACGGGCGATCACGAATTGGCGATCGCGGCCTATGACGAGGCGTCGAAACTCCGTTCCGCCGACTCAGAGGTAGAGATCGATGCCTACCAGATCGAGAAAGGAAAGTTGCTGTCGCTGATCGCCCTCGGCCGGCAAAACGAGGCGGATCAACAGTTCGCACGAACGCTCGAAATGTCTGAATCGTTCCGCTCAAAGATCCTCGACGAAACTTCGCGACTTGCGTTTTATGAAACGGAACAGGAAGTTTACGAGGCCGCCGTGACAAATGCGTTGGCAAAAAGCGATCCGCGTGCCGCGTTTGACCTGACCGAGATATCGCGGGCCCGCAATTTGCTCGATTTTGTCGAAGGCGAAAGGTCCCTCGCGCAGTTGCAGAACGAATTCCCAACCGTCGCTCAACCGTCAAGATTGTCCGAAATTCAAAGCTCGATCCCGGCAAATGTTCAGATCGTCGAATATCTGCTGCTTCGCGATAGATTGGTGGTTTGGTACGTCACCAATGAGAAATTCGAATTTGTCGAGACGGCCGTTGAGGGTTCGGATGTCGATGCAAAAGTCGGGCAATTTTTGGACACCGCCATAAATGAAAAGGATCGCCCGGAGAATCTGACGCCAATCTCCACCTCCCTCTACACGACGTTGATCGAACCCGTTTTGCCGCATCTCGACAAAAATAAACAGCTCGTCATAATTCCCGACAGATCGCTAAATAAACTTCCGTTCGCTGCACTGCTGTCGCCCTCGACGAATCATTATCTGATCGAAGAGCTCGCGTTGTCGTATTCGCCGAGCACGAATATTCTTGTTCGTTTGTCGGAACTTGCAGCGAAGCGATCCGACAAGTTGGACAAGATAGCGGTCGTCGGCAATCCAAAATTCGACCGCATGGCAAATCCCGGTATCGAAGACCTGCCCGCCGCAGGGGACGAGGCCGTTCGGGTCGCGGGCCTTTACAGTTCGAACGATCTGCTTGTAGGAGATAAAGCCGTCAAGAAAGAGGTTTTGGCCAAACTGACTAGTTCGCCGATCTTTCATTTTGCCGGACATTATGTCGCGAACACGCTTTCACAGCCAAATTCGCGGCTAATACTCGCTCCGTCCAGCGAGGACGGCGATCTGCGTTTAGCCGAACTCGCAAAAACAAGGCTGAATATGACAAAATTTGTCGTGCTCTCGGCCTGCGATACGAATGCCGAGCGTGTTTTCTCGGGCGAAGGTGCGACCGGGATCGCGCAAAAATTCCTCGCCATCGGTTCGCCTTTGGTTGTCGCGGGAAACTGGAAGGTCGATTCGGACCTCACGCGGGATCTGATGATAGCGTTTCACCAAAACCGGACAAAGCTCGGTCTAAATGTTGCCGACGCTCTGCGTCAGGCCCAACTCGGGCTGATGCACTCCGCTGACGGTAATGTCAGGCCGCCGTATTTTTGGGCAGCATTTTCTGCCGTCGGCGGAGCGACCTCGTACTGAGACGTTACAAATTTGCCGCTTTTTACACATTTATATCGAAGACCTTATTCAAAGACGCACAATAGGAGAATAAATTAATGCCGGTAACTAGACAACAATCAACAGCTTTTGTAAACGTTCGGGGCCTCGGAATCGTTTGCTTTAATTCGAACTTGCAGCGGTGCGAGACGGCGATCATTCGCAGTGGAAATCATCAACTTTCGGTCGATGTGTCGCGGCCAGGACTCGTCGATATTGCGGGAAGCGACGCGACGGGATTTGTCTCGCTGCTGAGCCAGACGATCAAGGATCGCGAGGATGTAACTATCGAGATCACGGCCATCGGCGATTCGAACTATCAGGGGTACGAGATATTTCAGGGCGAGAGTTTTGAACGCCTCGGGGCGGACAATGACGACAATGACATTCGCTGGATCATCGATCTCGAAAGCGAAGAAATGCATGGCCCGGGACTTGTTCGAAACGATGCCGTGTCGGCGGCCGCAAAACCACCGGTAACGCGGCTCTACATTAGCGATGCATTATTTTACGCCGTCATGCCGTCCGACGCAGCGAGAGCAAAGACGCCGTTTTTTAATAAGACCGACCCGCGTAAGAACGAGACCACGCCGTTTGGCTACCTCGCCGAAACCATGGGTGCAAACATCCAGGCAAACGGCGTCCAGATCAAGATCACAACGCCAAAAGGCGAAACGATCGAGACATTTGATCACGTAAAAGGCTCGCCGCTGCGGATCGAGATCACAAATGTCGATCCCGACCCGGACGCGATGGCCAGCGATCTGCCAGTGTGTTATCAATTTTTGCAGGACGCGACGGGTTTCGAATTCAACCTCACGCCGGACGAGGACGATTCGGATTCCGGCGACAGCACGGTCGGTAAGAATTATTGCCACATCACCCGGACCGCAAAAGAGACGATCGAGTTTTTTGTTTAATCGCGTAGATCGAACAGCGAAAAGACGTGGAAGCAACTTTAATGTCTCCACGTCTTCGCCGATCAAGGCGAAATAAATGCCTCAGGAAAGCACCCCATTGCGAGTCAACAGAAGTTCGCCACCGGAACTTCCTACTCCGACGCGCACAAAAACAGCAACGCCTTCGACATCTACACGAGTCAAGAAATCCACTAAAAGCGAACCCGTAGCGGCGGACGCTCCGTCCGTCTCCTTTCCTTATCTGCCAGTTGCCGCCGTGATTTTGGTCGCCGCCGTATCGGCGCTTCTTATCAAAAGAGTCGCTGACCGGATGAAATACGGCAAAAACGCGGCAAAGAATTTACGGTCGTTAAAAAGGGCCAAGAGTGTTAAGAACGAGCTTGTAAAGAAATGGCTCAAGAAGAGACGTTCGACAAATATTCACGCTATCGGGGTCGGAAAGATAGACGGGACGGACGCGTATTGCATACAGGTCTTTGTCGAGGACGCAAATGGCGAGATGCTCGAAGATCCGCCGACGCAGCTCTTGCCCGCCGAGTTTCGCAAACTGCCCATAGTAATTTTCGAGATGCCGCGTGCAGATTTTCTCTCAAGCGAAGCAGACGAAGCGAGACGCGATCACGAGGTTTTGAAGGGCGGCATTAGCGGTGCCAATTCGAATCTGTCGGGCGAGGTTGGCACGATCGGTTATTTCTTTCGCCCGAATTTCGTCGATAGCGCAGTGCATATCTTTCTCAAAAATCACGTATATTTGCTCTCTAATGCCCACGTTTTTGCCGACCTGACCCGCGACGAGATCGCCGGACACGATCTGATAATGCAGCCAAGCCCCGGCGACGCTGGCGCAAAACGGCACGTTGCCGCACTTTATAAAAAAGCCGCGATCCGCTTTGACGGCGATGTCGAAGATCCGAATTTCATCGACGCCGCCATCGCCAGGATCAATCGCGGCGTCACGCACATCCTCGAAATCCCGGGCATCGGCAAGATCGCGGGCTACTTAAAGAAGGACCAAGTCGAGCTTCGCAGCGAGTGTCACAAGTTCGGTCGTACGACCCGTTACACGCGCGGGATGGTCTTCTCGATGCATCTGAGCATTTGGGTCAAATACTCCGCACGCGGTAAAGAAGCTCTTTTTAGCGATCAGTTTCTCATCGTCCCGACCGATGGCAGCAGCTTTGTAAAAGGCGGCGACAGCGGTTCGCTCGTGGCCGACAACGAAAACCGCGCGATCGGGCTCATCTTCGCCGGTGCGGGCGAAAAAACGCTGCTTAATTTCGCCGACGCCGCCCAATCCGCCGACCTCCAATCCCTCGCCGCAGTCAACACACCCAGGATCGAACACTACGGTGTCACCAATTCGATAAGTGATGTCATGTCGCATTTCAAAATAAAACTCGACACCTAAAAAATCCGCGTTACGTTTTGCCCAACATTTGCACACCTGTATAGAAAGCGATTTCTATATCAAATTGAGTGAGGACAAAACTATGCTAAATCGAATCCTTTTGCGTTTTATGACGCTTTTACTCGCGGCCACATCCCTTTCAACCGCAACCCGCGCGACTGAACTTCTGAATAATGGCGGGTTTGAAACAAATCTGGTCGGTTGGGCGGTCGCTAGCGACAATCCGAATCCAAACCAGAACTATGCCTTTGGTGTCGGCGCGGGAAACAACATTTACGTTACCTCCAATAATGCTCAAACTAACAGCACATATAGCACTCCCTATCTACACGTTTCATTCCCGCAAGAAGGCAGCCGAAGTTGTTTGATAATTCTTTCGACCCTTGTACAACAAAGTCTTAACCATCGGCTTTATCAAGACATCACTGTTCCGGCGAATACAACCTTGACGATTAGTTGGAAGCAACGAATCTCGCTAAACAACTTCGGTGCGATAACCGATTCTAACAACGACCTTAAGGTTTACGTCAAAAACCCGACTTCCGGGGCGATCCTGCAAACATTACAATCCTACATTCTTCCGGAACGGACGAACGAGGTGCGAGCTTGGGAAACTAAAGTTGCAAGTCTAGGTAATACATACGCCGGACAAACTATTCGCTTGGAATTCAATTCGACCGTTTATGACGAAAACGCTCCGAACTACTTCACCAATAAAGGGCTTTGGGAACTGGATGCGGTCAGTGCAAATGCAATCCCACCAAGTGCGGCGTCCGTGACCCTGAGCGGCCGAGTCACCGATTCGAGCGGAAAAGGAATGGGACACGTCAGAATGCGGATCATGGATATGGATGGCGATGTACAGACCGTTTTGACAAACAAATTCGGCGATTACCAATTCACAAATGTCGAAGCCGGACAGACCTACGCCCTCGACGCTACGCAGAAAGGCGTTAAGTTTATCAATAATCCGAGAATATTAATTCTAAGCGACGATCTGAATGGAGAGAATTTCGCTGCCGAGGATCAAACAACTTCAAGATAGCTTGCCGCTCGTCTCTCACCCTGCGATGGCCTGTCGGCTAGCGTGATGACAAAGCGAATCCCGGCGATCGAGATTGTCGGCTCCCACGGTTCAATTGTTACACAACACCGGCAGGCTTTGGCGGCGGAGAGGTTCTCTCACACTCTTCGCCGCATTTTCTCGTTTATTTTGTAACGGTGACGTTATTGGATGAGAGTGTTGCGCCGATCGAGCGTTGGAATTCGGAGATGGCGATGTTGAGGTCGGTCTGTGCCTGGAGTTCGCGTCCCTTGGCGGCGAGGAGGTCGGTCTGGCGTTGAGCGACGAGGTAGAATGTGGTGGTTCCCGCGCGAAATTGACGCTGCTCGCTGGCAAATAGCTCCTCGGCGGCGTTGCGGGCAACAGTCGCGGACGTAAGGCGTGATTCGGCTGAGCGAAGTCCCTGTAAGGCATTTCTAACCTCGGCTTCGATCAATTGCTCGGTCTGAGCGCGGGTGTTTGCCAACTTGTCCGCCTGAACGAGCGAACGCCCGAAGTTCGCCTTCGCCACCCGGTTTCCCCATGGCAGCGATATCTGGACGCCGACACGATAGGTCGGATAATCCTGCTGAAACAGATTTCCCAGCGAATTACCATAACCGCCGATCAGATTCGGCGGCAGATTGGCGGCTCCCGACGAGAGCGGATTCGGCGAACCGGCGAGGCCGGCGGCGGTATATGATCCGACGAGGTCGATCTGCGGCTTTGTCTGATTTTTATAAAACTTCTGATCGATCTTATTGATGTCTTCGGTTATCTGGAGTTGGTCGATCTCAGGACGATTCTTCATCGCCTCGGTGACTGCAATTTCGAGGCCGATCTTTGGAATAACAAGCGATACCGGCGAGACAGGCGTCAGCGGACGCGACCATTCTGCCACGGTTCGGTCGGGCAATAGCAGCGTTTTCAGCGTATTTTCGGCCCGCGTGACGGTTTCCTGAGCTAGATAAACGGATTGCTCAAAATTGGCGATCTGAGCGTCGGCGGCGACGATCTCGATCGGGGCGAGTACGCCTTTCTCAACCAGGCGTTTATTACTCTCCATCTGTTCCCGGGATTGTTTGAGCGTATCAACCTGAACCTGCAGATTTCGAAGCGCAAATGCAAGGTTCCAGTACGCCTGCTCGACGCTCGAAACGACATCGATCGCTTTCAGCTTGAGCGAAGTGTCCGACAAAGTCTGATTCTTCTTAGCGATCTCGATCTGGCGGCGATTGTTGTCAAATGCCAGGCCGCGCCATAGCGGTTGGATGTAGGTTGCTACGATCGATGTCGGGTATTGAGGGTTGAGCGTCGTGTTGCGGTTTGTGGTGGTCGTCCGCGAATTATTGAATATAACATCATACGAACCGCCAAATTTTGGCGTAAAGCCGGACAGTCCGATATTCGACAAAAACTGCCGCTGAGTGACCGCACCGTTCACCGCACCGCCGATGGTCGAAGCCGTCGGCGTCGTTCGGCTTTCGTAATAAGATTCGGAATTGATCAGCGGATCGTAAACGCCCTTGGCACCAGTCACGCCGTAACCCGCGATCTTTACATCATTGCGCGAGGCGTCAATGTCATTGTTATTTTTGAGCGCCATCTCGATCGCATCTTCGAGAGTCAGAGAAAGCTGATCACCCGTTTGCACGCCAATACGCGAAGCGTCCGGCATCGGGCGAACCGGTGTATCTACCTGCGGTGCGACCGGCATCGAGTCATCAGGCGGAGTCGGCGTCGGCGTTTGGCTGAATGCCGCAGCCGTGAAGACAAGAGTTGCCGCGACGCCGATCATTACGCGTCGAAAACAAAAAAGATCAGAATTTGACTGGATAAAAAACATCAAGATTCAGGCAGTTTCTTCGGGTTCAGGCGGCAGTTCGGGCTCTTCTTTACGCTTAAATTTCGCGAAAATACCGCGAACAGCACCCGACAGCGAACGCCAGATATTTGTCTCCTTGGCGTCGTCAAACAGCGAATAAAACACGGGAACAGCAAGTAGCGTCAAAAGCAAACACATCGATTGCCCGCCGACCACGAGTATGCCGATCGAACGATTGGTCGCCGCACCGGCACCGCTGCCGAGGATCAGCGGGATCATACCCGCGACTAGCGCGATCGTCGTCATCAGGATCGGCCGCAAACGGTCACGGTTTGCCTGGATGATCGCGTCGTAACGACCGTAACCTTTCGACCGGAGGGTGTTTGTATGGTCGATCTGCAGAATAGCGTTCTTTTTGACGATACCAAACAGCAGCAAGATACCTAGAGCGGAAAATATGTTGAGCGTCTGCCCGGCGATCGCGGTCGACAGAAGTGCGAATGGCACGGCCAGCGGGAGCGTCAGGAGGATCGTGATCGGGTGAATAAATGATTCGAACTGAGCCGCCAGGATCAGATACATAAACACAAACGAAAGCAAAAACGCGAGCAAGAACGATTGATACGCACGCTGCAATTCCTTCGATTGTCCAGTGACGCCGGTCGTGTATTCCGGCGGCAGATTTAGAGCTTTGACGTAATTTTCGAGTTTAGCGAGGGCATCTGCCTCAGATGCATTTGGCGGCAAACTCGACGAGATAGTCACGACACGCTGCCGATTTAGCCGCGAGATCGACGACGGACTGAGGCCTTCTTCGATGTTGACAAGTTTTTCGAGACCGACGGTACCGCCTTTTGACGATTGGACCGTAAAATACTCAAGATTTTTTCGCGTCCGGCGAAACGGTTCATCGGCCTGAACAACGACGTCGTATTGTTTCGTTCCCTCACTAAACGTCGAAACACGCTGGCCCGCCGCTGCGATATTCAACGCCCGCGAGATATCCGACGCCTGAACGCCGAGATCGGCGGCCTTGGCACGGTCGATGACAAAACGGACCTCGGGCGTTCCGGCATCGATCGAAGTATCTGGATCGCGAAAGCTCGGATCTTGTTTTAATTTTTCGAGTACCTGATTGGCGTAGGTATTCAGTTTGTCCATGTCAGGCCCGGAAATAAAATAACCGATGCCCGAGCCGCCGCGTCCCAATCCGATACTTCCGGCGATCGACGACGAAGCCGAAACGGTCACGCGATAGTCCTTATTTGAGTATTGCTTAGTGATATTTCGGGCCTGCGCGATCAACTCCGCCTGCGAATTCTTTCGTTCGCCAAGTGACAAAAGGCTGACGTTGATCGTCCCAGAATTGCCCGATCCGCCGCCTCCGAAACCACCGGCGATAACCACCGTGTTCTTTAATCCCGGCAGTTGCTCACGCAGATCGCGCGCGATCCGGTCGAGGATAGACTGCGTTGCGGAAAGCGAAGTGCCCTGCGGCCCGCGCAGATTGACCTGAAACAGCGATTCGTCCTCGTCCGGCAAAAACGCCATACCGACGTATTTATACAACGGCACGATCGACGCCACCGTAAGGACGCAGACCAAAACCACAACCCACCGAAAGCGCATCGCGAGATGCAGCAGCCAAGTATAAGTACCATCAACCTTTGAATAGAACCAACCCGCTTTGGAATCATGGTCGACTTCTTCCTCTTGGATCGCCTGATTTTCGCCGTCGATGTTTGGATCAAAGGTCTTAGCTTCTCCCTCTCTCCCCGTCTCACTTTCTTTCCTTTTGATCCACCTAGCCGCGAGCATCGGAGTAAGCGTGAACGAGACGATCAGCGAAACCGCGATCGCGGCCGCGGATGTCAGGCCGAACGACGACATGAAACGTCCGACAATTCCGGTCATAAATCCGACTGGGATGAAAACGGCAAGCAGCGAAAGCGTGGTCGCGAGAACGGCAAGGCCGATCTCTTTGGTGCCCTCGACCGCCGCAAGCATCGGATCCATGCCCTTTTCCTCGACAAAGCGATAGATATTTTCGAGCACAACTATGGCGTCATCGATCACAATACCGACCATCAGGGTCAGCGCGAGCATCGTCATCTGGTTGAGCGTGTAACCTAGAGCCGCGATCAGAGCGAACGCCGCAACGATGGAAACCGGGATCGCGAGGGCCGCGATGATCGTCGTGCGAAAATTCCACAGGAAGAAAAACACGATCACCGCAGCGCAGATGCCGCCGAGGACAAGGTGTTCCTCGATGGCGTGAAGCGAATTCTCAATAAATTCTGATTGGTCGCGGATAATCGCGACCTTGATGTCCGCCGGCAACGTCGGAATGATCGCCGCCATACGAGTCTTTACGTTGTTGATAACCGCGACCGTATTCGAGCCCGACTGTTTTCGCACACCGACCGAGACCGATTGAATACCGTCGAGCGAAAGCGCGGTGCTCGCGTCAACCCCGCCTTCTTCGACGCGGCCGATGTCTTTGATCTTTACCGGAAATCCGTTTGGCGTCGCGACGACTATCTCTTCGAAGCCCTTGACCTCGGTGATCTTGGACATCGTCCGCAAACCGACCGTCTTCGCGCCCTCGACCAAAGTGCCGCCGGGCAGTTCCTGATTCTGCGCGGTAACTGCGCTCGTTACCTGTGTAACTGAAAGATTGTGAGCACGGAGCCGGTCGGGGTCGATAAAGATCTTGACCTGCTTTTCCCGGCCGCCAAAAACCACGACCTCGCCAACGCCGTCGGCCGATTCGATGCGGTCCTGGATCAGCGTCTGGACCATGTCGGTCAGTTCGATGACGTTTCGCGGAGCACTGATAACGTATTGCAAAACCGGCTGCGAATCGGGATCGGATTTGCGCGCGGTCGGAGGATCGGCGTTTTCGGGCAGGCGGTTTACGACGCCGCTGAGCTTTTGCTGGATCTCCTGATACGCCTGATCGGGGTCTTTTTCGAGATTGAATGTGAGCGTGATGTTCGAACCGCCGCGTGACGACGACGAACGCATCTCGTCCACGCCGGGGACGGTATTAAGTGCACCTTCGATAACGTCGGTGACCTCGTTTTCCATTTCCTCCGGAGCCGCTCCGGTATTGTTAGTGGAAACAGAGATCGTTGGGAGATCGATCTTCGGAAAGCGGTCCACCCCCAGCGTAAAAAAGCTGAAGCCGCCGACGACCGTTAAAAAAATAACGATCACCGACGCAAACACCGGTCGATGAACACAAATTTCAGCTAACCACTGCATAA
>Ga0209023_10001000_pt1 | contig 39686 bp, 37 predicted proteins | sample LakOneMetagenome_FD_187468 | JGI IMG/M metagenome (GOLD analysis project Ga0209023, IMG submission 187468) | Freshwater and sediment microbial communities from Lake Erie, Canada (SPAdes) (version 2) | ecosystem: Environmental > Aquatic > Freshwater > Lentic | place: Lake Erie, Canada...
AGGCCAAGGATCGCATCATCGAGTACCTCGCCGTGCGGAAGCTGAACCCCGACGTGAAGGGACCGATTCTCTGCTTTGTCGGCCCTCCCGGCGTCGGCAAGACCTCGCTCGCGCGTTCGATTGCCGAGTCGCTCGGGCGCAAGTTCGTACGCGTCTCACTCGGAGGCATGCGCGACGAAGCCGAAATTCGTGGTCACCGTCGGACCTATATCGGTGCGCTCCCTGGCCAGATCATCCAGGGGCTGCGCCGTGCAGAGTCGAAGAATCCGGTCTTCATCCTCGATGAGATCGACAAGCTCGGCTCCGACTTCCGCGGCGACCCATCGTCGGCGCTGCTCGAGGTGCTCGATCCGGAACAGAACAACACGTTCCGCGATCACTACCTCGATGTGCCGTTCGATCTGTCGGAGGTGCTGTTCATCACGACAGCCAACGTCCTCGATCCCATTCCGCCCGCTCTTCGCGACCGCATGGAGGTGCTCGAGATTGCGGGGTACACCGAGGAAGAAAAGCTGAAGATCGCGCAGGAACACCTCGTGGCCAAGCAGGTGAAGAACCACGGGCTCACACCGGCCGGCATGCAGTTCACGGCCGATGCCCTGCGGCAGGTCATTCGCGGCTACACGCGCGAAGCCGGCGTTCGCAACCTCGAACGCGAGATCGGGGCACTGTGCCGCAAGGCCGCCCGGCGCCGGGCCGAGGGTGACGAGTCGAACCTGCAGGTCACTCCAGACGTTGTCGTGGAGATGCTCGGTGCGCCGAAGTTCCTCGACGAGGAGATGGAAGAACGCACCAAGGAGCCGGGCGTGGCCATCGGGCTCGCGTGGACTCCGGTTGGCGGCGACGTGCTCTTCATCGAGGCGTCACGCATGGCCGGCACCGGTACCCTGACGCTCACCGGTCAGCTCGGCGACGTGATGAAGGAGTCTGCTCGCGCCGCACTCTCGTGGCTGCGCACGCACGCCCGCGAACACGGCATCGATCCTGACTTCTTCAAGACCGCCGAACTGCACGTGCACGTGCCGGCTGGCGCCATTCCGAAAGATGGACCATCGGCCGGTGTCACCATGGCGGCTGCCATGGCGTCTGAACTGACAGGCAGACCGGTTCGCGGTGATATCGCAATGACTGGCGAGATCACGCTCTCGGGACGCGTGCTTCCGGTTGGCGGCATCAAGGAAAAGGTGCTCGCCGCCAGACGGCTCGGTGTGAACGAGGTGATTCTGCCGCGTCAGAACCAGAAGAACGTGAACGAAGACCTGACGCCGGAACTTCGCAAGGGGTTGGTCGTCCACCTGGTGTCGACCATCGACGAAGTGCTGGCCCTCGCACTGCAGCCGGTGTCTACCGATGTTGTGCGCCCGACGCGGAAGGTTCCGCGCTCGAGCGGACAGGTGGCCCCGCCGGCCTAGAACCGCCACGGGCAGATCACCCGACGAGGACGACCGTATGTGTCGCTCGTCCGATCTGCCCGCGTTGCGGAGCGTGAAAATCGCGCCCTCTGTGCCAGCGGACAACCCGCTGGCGTCTACTCTGCAGTCACCCATCCCACCGGCACAAAGCCACGCGAATTCGGTGCGCCTCTCCGCTAAATCAGCGTGAGGCCGTAGGCCGTTTTCAGATCCTGAATGTCGCCGCGTTCGACCATGCGCCGCGCTTCCTCCACGCTCACCGCCTTCACCTCGATATCTTCATCATCGTCGGCGTGGTACGGAGAGTCGGCGGGCGGCGGGGCGAGTTGCGACACCTTGTAAAAGATGAGTTCCTCGTCGCAAAACCCAGGCGCCGGAAACAACCCACGGATGCGCTCCACACGTCCGGGGCGAAGACCTGTTTCCTCTTCGCACTCGCGTGCGGCCGCGTGGTCTGGCGATTCGCCTTCGTTGCAACTGCCGGCGGGAATCTCCCAGAGTTCGCGTCTGACACTGGCGCGGTACTGACGAATCAACAGCACCTGTCCGTCATCGCGCATCGGCACCAGCACGACGGATGGCGGATGCCGAACCACGGTGATCTCGTGACGTTGGCCGTTTGGAAACTGGTGCTGCTCGACCTCGACCGCGAACACGCGACCCTTGAAGACGATAGCCATATCAGTGCTCCCGCTCAGTCCGCTTCCGCCTCGGTGAATTCGCTGTCCGGGTGCGACTTCGCGATGAGCGCATCCATCACCGACTGGAGATCCGGTGGCAGATGGCTCTCGAAGGCCATGCGCCGTCCATCTGTCGGGTGCTTGAACGCCAGCTTCGCTGCGTGGAGGAACGGCCGTTCGAGCTTATGCACGGCCTTGATGTCTGCCTGGACACGTCGGTGGACGCCGCCGTAGAGCGCGTCGCCGACGATCGGATGACCGATGCCACTGAGGTGCACGCGAATCTGATGCGTGCGTCCCGTATGAATGGCGATTTGCGCAAGCGTCAACGCCGGGTTCACGTGAAACACGCGGACGATGCGTGTGACCGCTTCGCGGCTGCGCCGCGCGCGGTTCGACATCCGCTTCCGATTGGATGGGTCGCGTCCGATCGGCTCTTCGATGCGCCGGCCCGCCTGCACGACACCCCAGACGAGCGCGACGTATTCCTTCTCGACCTCGCGGTCGTGAAACTGTCGTGCGAGTTCCTGATGCGCGGCGTCGTGCTTGGCCACCACCATGAGGCCAGACGTGCCGCGGTCCAGTCGATGCACGATACCAGGGCGCTTCTCGCCACCGATTCCGCTGAGGTCATCGACGTGATGGAGCAGGGCGTTGACCAGCGTGCCTGACGCATGACCAGCCGCCGGATGCACCACCATGCCGGCGGGCTTGTCGACCACGAGGATGTCGGCGTCCTGATAGAGGATCGGGACGGGCAGGTCCTCAGGAACGGGCGTCGCCTCGGCAAGTTCCGGCAACTCGAGCGAGACCGTGCTGCCAGCTTTGACGCGCAGGTTGGCTTTGGCCGTGCGGCCATTCACCTGCACCAGATCATCTTCGATGATGCGTTGCAGCTGTGAACGCGAATGGCCGGCGAGTTCAGAGACGAGGAAGCGATCGAGGCGTGAGCCGTCGTGTTCCTCTGAGACAGACAGAGTCAGGGGGGCGATGTCAAGCAGCCTTTCGCGCGCGTTCGGGGGCTGGCGCCGTCGACCGGCGAAGCACCACAAGCATCACGATCGCGAGCGGCGCGAGCACCATCGAGATGAACTGCGAGGTGGACAGCATGAGTACCGTTCCACGCGGGTCGTTGCGGTAGAACTCGATGATGAACCGGGAGATCGCGTAGAGCAGCATGTAGAGCCAGAACGTGCGTCCGGCGAAGTTGCGCCCGCGTCGCTCGGCAAGGATCAGGATGCCGAGAATCAGCGCCTCAGCGCCGGCTTCGTACAGCTGCGTCGGATGCAGCGGAATGTTGAGCGGCGTCCCGACATTCGCGGCGGCATACGGGTTGGTGAAGGTGATGGCCCACGGCACAGAAGTGGGCTTGCCCCAGCAACAGCCGGCGAAAAAGCAGCCGAAGCGTCCAACCACGTGACCGAGCGCAATGCCTGGCGCGAACGCATCGCACGTGGGCCAGAGCGGCAGACCCACCTTGAGGATGTACCAGATGGCGACGACCACCGCGAGGATGAGTCCGCCGTAGAACACGCCGGCGGAGCGCACCAGGTTCATCAACTCGGCCGGGTCGTTGATGTAGGTCTTGAACTCGGTGACGATCAGCAGCGCCTTGGCACCGACAAGCGCGCTGATGATGATGTAGATGCCAAGGTCCATCACGCGCGTCTGGTCCAGGCCGCGGGCGTCCGCGCGCACCATCGCGAGCTTCAGTCCGAGCATGTACGCAGCGGCGAGCAGGACGCCGTAGGTGTAGATGGTCGCCGGGCCGAGCTCAAACAGGATTGGATGCATGCGTGCCTGTCCTGATCATATCGAGGATCATCAGCGCCACGCCGACGCTGATGGCTGAGTCAGCGACGTTGAAGGCCCAGAAGTGGAAGCTACCCCAGTACGCATCGACGAAGTCGACAACGGAGCCGACGGCGAGCCGATCGATGAGATTGCCGGCGGCGCCGCCGATGATCAGCGCCATGCCGATCCGCGCCACGATCTGCTGTGTCGCTACGGAGCCCGCGTACGACGCCACCGCGATGAGCGCACAGATGGCGACCAGGCCGATGACCAGCGTCTTACCCGGGAAGACCACGTTATCGAGAAACCCGAAGGCGGTGCCCGTATTCCGCACGTGCGTGAAATCGAGGAAATTCGGGATGATCTGCACGCTGCTGTAGAGCGGCACCTTCACGCGCACCAGCCACTTGGTGAGCTGGTCCAGCACGATGACGACAAGCGGCACCCAGATTTCCAGGCGCCGCGCGCGGTCCAGCAGGCTTGTCGGCTCAGCCATGAATCGGCTCGGCAAGCGCATCGTGGCAACGGTCGCACAGACCGGTCCACTCGGGCTCCGACGACACATGCGGGACGTAGCGCCAGCATCGTTCGCACTTCACGCCGCCGGCACGCTCGATGGTGATCGCAGGCGCCGACTCTGTGGCGCTCTCCGACTCGGTCAGCGCCACTTCCGACACGATGAACAGCATCGGCAGGTGCGCCGCATACGCATCGAGGAACGCGAAGTCGCGCGGGTGCGCCGAGAGCACGACGCGCGCCTGTAACGAGCTGCCGATCTGCTTGTCCTTGCGCAGCGGCTCAATATCGGCGAGCACACGCACGCGCAGGGCCGACAGCCGTTCCCACTGCTGCAGCAGCGTCTGATCGGCCATCGACTCGAGGTCCGCCTGATCGGGGAACAGCGCGATGTGCACCGAGTCGAAGGTTCGCGCCGGCAGGTAGCGCCATACCTCGTCCGCCGTGAACGAGAGAATCGGCGCCATCAGGCGTGCGAGACCATCCGCGATGATGTACATCGCCGTCTGTGCCGAACGGCGTTCGCGTGAGCCAGCGGCGAAGGTGTAGAGCCGGTCCTTCGAGACGTCTGCGTAGAAGGCGCTGAGGTCGACGGTGGCAAACGCATTCACCGCCTGGAAGATGACGCCGTACTCGTAGTTGCTGTACGCGCGTCGCACCTTCAGCCCGACTTCGGCATACCGCGCGAGGATGTATCGGTCCACGTCCTCGAGCTTCGTCCGATCAACGGAGTCCGTTTCCGGGTTGAAGTCGTACAGGTTCGCGACCAGGTACCGCATCGTGTTGCGAATCTTGCGATACGCCTCCACGGCCCGCGCCAGCACTTCCTTGCCGATGCGGATCTCCTGCGTGTAGTCGCTCATCGACACCCACAGTCGCAGGATGTCGGCGCCGCTCTGCTTGATGATGTCCTGCGGCTCGATCGAATTGCCGAGCGACTTCGACATCTTGCGGCCGTCTTCGGCGACGATGAAGCCGTGCGTCAGCACTTCGCCAAACGGGGCGCGGCCACGCGTGCCGAGACCGACGAGCAGCGAACTCTGGAACCAGCCGCGATGCTGATCGCTGCCTTCGAGGTAGATGTCAGCCGGCCAGGTCAGTTCCGGACGCACCGACAGCACGGCCTCATGGCTCGACCCCGAGTCGAACCACACGTCGAGGATGTTCATCTCACGTTCGAAGTTCGTACCGCCGCACGACGGGCAGGCCAGCCCCGCGGGCACGAACTCTTCGGTGGGCCGCTCGTACCAGGCGTCAGCACCGTACTGCTCGAACACGCGCGCTGCCTGATCGACGATGGCTGCCGAGATGACGGCTTCGCCGCACTTCGTGCAGTCGAGCGCCGGAATCGGCACACCCCATGCGCGCTGTCGCGACACGCACCAATCGGGGCGGTTCGCGAGCATGTTGTAGATGCGGTCGTGGCCCCAGCCCGGGATCCACTTCACCTTGTTGTCGACCTGATCGAGCGCGGCCTGGCGAAGCGTGCGCGGCTCGGCGGCGTCCTGCGCCAGCTTCGGATCGTCCATCCCGATGAACCACTGCGAGGTGGCCAGGAAGATCACCGGGTTGTGGCACCGCCAGCAGTGCGGATAGGTGTGCGCAAACGACTTGCGATGCCAGAGACGCCCGCGCGATTTGAGCGCCTCTTCCACCTTCGGGTTCGCATCGAACACACGCAGTCCGCCGAACAATTCCACGGTGTCGAGGAAGTGCCCGGCAGGACCGATGGGTGCGTACACCTCGAGCCCATAACGCTGGCCAGTGCGGAAGTCGTCGGCACCATGGCCCGGTGCCGTGTGCACGACGCCTGTGCCGGCATCGAGCGTGACGTAATCGGCGAGGACACCAAGCGAGTCGCGTTCGTACAGCGGATGCTGGAAACGCACACGCTCGAAGACGTCGCCCTTCATCTTCGCGACCGGCTTGTCGAGCGCAACACCGGTCTCACCGGCCACGGTCGCCGCCAGTCCTTCCGCCAGGATGACGACGCGACCATCGACGTCGAACGCGACGTAGTCGAATTCAGGATGGAAGGCGACCGCGAGATTCGACGGAATCGTCCACGGTGTGGTCGTCCAGATGAGCACCGACACCTGGCGTCCAGCCAGCTCCGGCACGCGTTCCACGAGCGCGCTCGCGTTTGCGGCTGGCAGCGGAAACTCGACGTAGATGGACGGCGAAGTGTGGTCTTCGTACTCCACTTCCGCTTCGGCGAGGGCCGTACGGCAGTGGATGCACCAGTGCACCGGTTTCTTGCCTTTGTAGACCAGTCCCTGCTCGACGAAGCGACCGAAGGCGCGCGCAATTGCCGCCTGATACCGGAAATCCATCGTCAGGTAGGGCTCGTCCCAGGTGCCGAGGACGCCCAGCCGCTGAAACTGCGCGGTCATCGTGCCGATAAAGCGTTCGGCAAATGCACGGCACGCGCGGCAGAAGTCGGCGGTCGACATCTCGCGCTTTTTCGGGCCAAGCTCACGGTCGACCTTCAGCTCGATGGGCAGACCGTGGCAATCGAAGCCGACGACGAAGGGGGCGTCGAAGCCATCCATCGAACGCGACTTGACGACGAAGTCCTTCAGAATCTTGTTCAGCGCCGTGCCGATGTGAATGTTGCCGCTCGTATAGGGCGGACCGTCGTGCAGGATGAACTTGGGGGCGCCGCGGCGCTGTTCACGGATCTTCCCGTAGAGATCCATGCCAGCCCAGCGAGCGAGCGCGTCGGGTTCGCTCGTCGGAAGGTTGGCCTTCATCGGGAAGTCGGTGCGCGGCAGGTTGACGGTGTCTTTCCACTCAGGCATGGGTATCGTGCGATTTTATAATGAACGGATGATCATCCTCCGGGGAGCCGGCCCTGCGCCAGCGGTTTCGCTCACAGGCGGTCCCCGCCCTTCGCTTCGGGCGTGCGAGATCGGCTGCGCATGACGAAGGCGGTCCTCTTCGACGTCGACTTCACCCTCATCTACCCGGGACCCATGTTTCAGGGCGAGGGATACCAGGCCTTCTGCGCGCGCTACGGCATTGAGGTCGATGCTGCGCTGTTCGACCAGGCCCGTGCGGCGGCGTCCTCACTGCTTGATGCGACCGCTTCCACGTCGGTCTACGACAACGACGTGTATGTGGACTTCACGCGCCGCATCATCGAGGGCATGGGAGGGCGTGGCGACGCGATGACCGACTGCGCCCGCGAGATCTACGCCGAGTGGGCCGCGTGTCACCACTTTGTGCTCTATGACGAGGTGCCCGGCGCGCTCGGCGCACTGGTGGCTGACGGCGTGCGTGTCGGCCTGGTCTCGAACTCGCACCGTTGCCTCTCCACCTTCCAGACGCATTTCGGCCTTGAAGGGCTGATCGACGCCACCATCTCATCGTCGGAGTACGGCCTGATGAAACCGCACCCCGGCATCTTCGCCGAGGCGCTGCGCAGGCTGGGCGTGGTGCCGTCTGACGCCGTCATGGTTGGCGACAGCGTGTCACACGATGTCGAAGGTGGGCTTCGCGCAGGGATGGGCGCTGTGCTGCTGCACCGCGACGAGACGCCGCATCCGCTCGAGTCGTCACTGCGTGACCGCGGTGTGCCGACGATCCGCACGCTGCACGAACTCTCGACCGCGCTTCGTGCCTTGCAGCCGGAACTCTCCGCGCGCTAAGCGCAACCCGCAGAGCAACAGACGCGGGCGTCAGCCCGGCGGCCAGCCCAGGCTTCGTCCACCGAGCAGGTGGAGATGAATGTGGAAGACCGTCTGACCGGCGTCGCGATTCGTGTTGAACACCGTGCGGTAACCCGCCGCGTCGATGCCGCGCACTTTCGCGATGGACGCCGCGGTGTGCACCAGGCGACCCACCAGCTCCATATCCTCAGCCGTCACATCGTTCAACGACGGGACGTGCTTCTTCGGCACGACGAGCACGTGCGTCGGCGCCTGCGGGCCGATGTCGTTGAAGGCCAGCACGTGGTCGTCCTCGTAGACGATCGACGCGGGAATCTCTCGGTTGATGATCTTGCAGAACAGGCACGACATGACCGACACGATAGCGCAATCGAGGGTCTGGCAGGGCACGCGTGGCTGGCAGGGCAGGAGTGACTGGCAAGGCAGATTTGCCAGAGGTCCTGCGCAGCGATCGAGCAGCCTGCCTGCCCCGCCCTGCGGGGTCACCTGCCCGGCCCGGCAACCGCCTCTGTTGCCCAGCCTGCGCAGCGCGCCGGCCCGCCTGCCAGCACCGCGCGGAGCGCGGAAGCAATCAGGTGCGCTGAACGACAGCCGTCCGCGGAATGTCCTGCAGGTCGTGTTTGACGTCGATCAGCGTGAGGGAGGGCGTGCGTGAGACGACGCCTTCGACAGCGTGGAGTTGCCCCTGGCCGAATTCGAAGATGAGCAGGCCGCCCTTTCGCAGGGCTGCCGGCGCCTGTGCGATGAGCCGCGTGACGATCTGCATACCGTCGGCGCCGCCAAACAGGGCGCGTGGTGGTTCAAACTGCCGCACTTCCGGTGCGAGATCTGGCGAGTCCGCAAGTGGCACGTACGGCGGATTGGCGACGATGAGATCGAACGGCGCGGGCAGGCCTTCGAGCAGATCCGTCTTCACGCACAGCACGCGTGAGTCGAGTTCATAGCGACTGATGTTGCGGCGAGCCACCGCGAGTGCGGAGGCTGAGATGTCGGCGGCAACGAGCGAGGCGCGCGGAAACTCGCGGCCCAGTCCTATCACCACGCAGCCACTGCCCGTGCAGACGTCCACGATCCGCAGCGGCTGATCGTGTTCGAAGTGCTCGAGAGCCGCCTCGATGAGCAGCTCCGTCTCTGGCCGCGGGATGAGCACCGCCGGCGTCACTTCGATATCGATGTTCCAGAATTCGCGGACGCCCGTGATGTAGGCCAGGGGTTCGCGCGTGGCGCGGCGGCGAACGAGCGTGTCGAACTCGGCGCGGAACGTATCGGACGCCGGCTCGTCGCCGTGCGTCAACAGGCGCGCCTGCGTCCAGCCGAGCGCGTGCTGGGCCAGCAGGCGTGCGTCGAGGGCCGCTTCCTCCTGGGGAATCCCTGCCGCGCGGAAGCGGCGGCGGGCGTCGGCGACGAGGGCGTTGATGGCGATAGGCATCGGGCTGCGGACGCGCTGCCCGGCAGTGTCAGCCTGCCGTCGCTTCGTTCAGCTTCTCCGCCTGGTAGTGCGTGAACACCGTGTCGAGCAACTCTTCGAGGTTGCCGTTCAGCACGTTCTGCAGCTGCCGACTCTCGAAATTGACACGGTGATCGGTGACACGGCTCTGCGGGAAGTTGTAGGTGCGAATCTTCTCCGAGCGTTCGCCAGTGCCGACCTGACTGCGGCGATCACTGGCGATGGCTTCCTGCTGTTTGCGCAGCTCCATCTCGTAGAGGCGCGCACGCAGCACCTTCATGGCTTTTGCGCGATTCTTGATCTGCGATTTCTCGTCCTGCTGTGACACGACGACGCCGGTTGGAATGTGCGTGATGCGCACGGCCGAATAGGTCGTGTTCACGCTCTGGCCGCCAGGACCGCTCGAGCAGAACGTGTCGACGCGCAGGTCTTTCTCGTTCACCTGAATGTCGACATCCTCGGCTTCCGGCAGCACGGCAACCGTCGCCGTGGACGTGTGAATGCGGCCGCTTGCTTCGGTGGCGGGCACGCGCTGCACGCGGTGCACACCGCTCTCGTATTTCAGCTTGCTGTAGACGCCGCGCCCTTCGATGGTCGCAATGACTTCCTTGAGGCCGCCGACGCCGGTATCGCTGCTCGACATCACATCGAGCTTCCAGCCCTGGCGCTCGGCATACTTCGAGTACATGCGGAACAGGTCGCCGGCAAAGAGCGCCGCTTCATCACCGCCCGTGCCGGCGCGGATTTCGAGCACGACGTTTTTCTCGTCGTTCTTGTCCTTGGGGACGAGCAGAATCTTCAGGTCTGCAACGATTGCGTCCCGGCGCGCCGCCAGACCCTTGAGCTCTTCCTGCGCCAGCTCCCGCATGTCGGGGTCGCCTGCGTTGGCCAGCTCCTGGGTCTGCGCCAGGTCGAGATCGACCACCTTGTACTCGCGATAGCGCTGCACCGTCGGCTCGATGTCCGACAGTGTCTTGGCCTGCTTGCGGTACTCGGTCGGGTCGCTCTGCAGTTCGGCCGTTCCCAGCCGGTGAAGCAACTGGTCGTATTGCTGCTCGAGCGCAGCGAGTTTGTCGAACATAACGTGTGGGCTCTCGGGCCCGTCTTTCATCAACCGCCGGAGACAGGCGGGAGGAATGCCACCTCGTCGCCGTCGGCCAGCACCTGGTCCATCCGCGCGTAGTCTGCGTTGACGGCACTCGAAATCGAGCGCTCGTAGGACGCGAACTCCGGAAACTGCTCAGCGAGACTCCGCCACACCGTTCGTACCGAGGCGCCGCTTTCGACCTCGCGCACCAGCTCGGACGCGCCTGCCACGTCGCGCAGCCGGGCGAACAGCTTTACCGTCACCCGCACGACACTCGCTCCGCTGCAGCCAGTGCCGCCTGGTCTTCCGGATCGGCAGTGGCGCCTTCAATCCAGACGTCGCCACCCTCGAAGTACTCACGCTTCCAGATCGGCGCAATCTGTTTGACGCGCTCGATGGCATAGCGACAGGCGGAGAACGCATGTCCACGGTGGGGAGAGGCCGCGGCAATCGCGACGCTGACTCCGCCAATCTCGATGCGTCCGGTGCGGTGGTGCAACGCCAGCCGCGTGTCTGGCCACCTGGTCGCGATTTCCGAGGCAATCCGCTCGAACGCCCGCAGCGCCAGCGGTTCATAGGCTTCGTAATCAAGGTAGTGCACACGGCGTCCGACGTTGTGATTGCGAACCACGCCAAGAAACGTCGTGACCGCGCCGTCCGTCCCGTTCGCGTCGCCGCGATCCGTGACGGCCGCGATCAACGGATCGAGCACCAGAGGCGCCGAGCCGATCGCCAGCAGCGGAATTTGCACATCTTCAGTATAAGCGACGGTCCAACCGCACTCGAACGGGTCGGGCTAGGACTGAACGGCGGTCCGCCAGAAGTGGTCGAGTGGACCGTGCCCGTGGCCGATGCTGAGGCCATGCCTGATTGCCCCGGCGACGTAGGCCTGTGCATGCGTGACCGCATCGAGCAGGGAGTCGCCGAGCGCCAGACGTGCGGCTGCCGCCGCCGCAAAGGTGCAGCCGGTTCCGTGGGTGTTGCGAGTGTGGATGCGCGGCGTGTGCAGTTCGACGAACGTCCGTCCGTCGAAGAGCAGGTCCACGAGGTCTTCACCCTCCGCATGCCCACCCTTGACGACGACCGCTGATGCGCCCAGTTCCACGATCTTCCTCGCCGCCGCCTTCGCATCATCCAGGGATGAGATGCGGAGTCCACTGAGCACTTCGGCCTCGGGAATGTTTGGCGTGACGAGATACGCACGAGGAAGGAGTTCCCTCACCACGGCTGTTACGGCGTCATCGTCCAGCAGACGGTCGCCGCTCTTGGCGAGCATGACCGGATCGACGACGACGAGCGGCAACTCGAGTTCCGAGATAGCCGCTGCGACCGCTTCCACGATGGCGGCTGTCGCGAGCATGCCGGTTTTGGTGGCGTGCACGTGAATGTCGGACGCGACCGCTTCGATTTGCGCGGTAACGAGGTCAGCCGAGAGTGCCTGCGCCGCGGTGACGCCAACCGTGTTCTGTGCGGTGATGGCGGTGATGGCCGACGTCCCGTACACCCCAAGTGCAGCGAAGGTCTTGAGGTCGGCCTGAATGCCCGCGCCGCCGCCCGAGTCGCTGCCAGCGATGGTCAGCGCGGTTCTGATTGGTCGCGTCATGGTTTACGTCGGCTCTGAACCTGAATGGGAGGAGGCGTCGCCTTCTCGAATACCAGCAGGAACTGGAACGGCGGAATGGTTTCGCGCGACTGCAGGCGAAGACCCGACCCCGCTGCGGTCGCAATGATGGCATCGGGGTTCACCCGGTCTTCAGCCGCGGGCCCTGGTCCGCCGCCTCCCGGGAGGAAGTCGACGATGCCAATGCGTCCTTGCGGCTTGAGCGAACGCGTGATGTCACGCAGCAGACTCTGAATGGCGTCGGGCCTGGCCGGATCGTCCATTTCCCGGTAGGCGTCGACAATCAGCACGGCGTCCAGTCCACCCGGAAGCCGCGGTTCGTCGGGCGAGCCGAGCACCGTCCGGACGTTCGACAGTCCCTCCTGCTGGACGCGCCGGTTGATCGCTTCGATCATCTGCGGCTGAATGTCCTGCGCGTAGACGATGCCGTTGGGACCGACACGACGGGCCAGCCTGATGCTGAACCAGCCGCCGCCAGCTCCGAGGTCGGCCACCACGGCGCCGTCGGCAATGGCCAGAGCGTCCATGATCACGTCCGGCTTGCTCCAGTCGTCGCGATCGGGGGCCGACAAGAGACCCAGGTCCTGCGGTGGGAAGAGACGCCGGCGTCCGTTTGGCGATGTTTGCTGGGCGCGCTGTTGCGCCGCGGCTGGCGCCAGCACCGGAGGTGGCGCGGGGATGAAAACAGCTCCAGGCGCGGGCTGGCCGTCGCGCGGTGCCCGCAGGCTGCCCGTGCCGAGCAGAATGGCGACGACCGTGGAGATCAGTGCGCGAGGCATGTGCGTGCTGGTGACGCCAGGCGAGCCGCCGGGAAATTGACGCGCGGACCCGACATCGCCAGGCTGCATCCGACGACGCGTGCGCGACGGTCGATCCCAGGCCTCATCGCCCAATTATACTGAGGGGTCGAGTCGACCCTCGGCTTCCTCATTTCAAGGATTCAGTCCTATGCTGCCGTCATTTTTCGAGAGCGTGCTCCAGCTGATCGTGCGGACGTCAACCGACCTTCCTCCAGACGTGCGCGCGGCGATGAAACACGCGGTCAACGCCGAACCTGACGGCACACGAGCGGCGCAGGCGCTCAACATCATCGCGCAGAACATCGACCTCGCTGTCGACCAGGAAGGCGCCATTTGCCAGGACACAGGCATGCCGACCTTCGAGGTGCATGTGCCGGTTGGCGCGAACCAGATCTGGATGCGCCAGCAGATTCGCGAGGCGGTGGCCGAAGCGACGCGCCGCGGCAAGTTGCGGCCGAACTCGGTCGACTCCATCACCGGCACCAACTCCGGCAACAACCTCGGGCCGGGCACGCCGATCATCCACTTCGATCAGTGGGAGCACGACGAGGTCGAGATCAAGCTGATTCTCAAGGGCGGCGGGTGTGAGAACACCAACGCGCAGTACGCGCTGCCGATGGAACTGCCGCATCTGGGGCGCGCCGATCGCTCGCTCGACGGCGTCCGCAAGTGCATCCTGCATGCAGTCTGGAACGCCCAGGGCAAGGGGTGCAGCCCGGGCGCCGTGGGCGTCTGCGTGGGCGGCGATCGCACGTCGGGTTACACCCACGCGAAAGAGCAGCTGTTCCGCACTCTGGACGATGTGAATCCTGATGCGAGGCTGGCCGAACTCGAAGCCAACATCATGGGCACGGTCAACAATCTCGACATCGGTCCGATGGGATTCGGCGGACGCATCACGCTCATCGGCTGCAAGATCGGCGCGTTGAACCGCCTGCCGGCCAGCTTCTTCGTGTCGGTTGCGTATGACTGCTGGGCCTACCGTCGACTGGGCGTTCGGCTCAACGCTGAGACCGGCGCGATCACCAGCTGGATCTATCGCGATCCATCGCATCCCATCATTCCAATGCTCGATCAGTCAGGTTTCGTGCGCACCGGCCGCGAGGTGGCGCTCGATGCGCCGCTGAGCGAAGCGGACGTGCGCGGCCTGAAGGTGGGCGACGTGGTGCTGATCTCTGGCCGCATGTTCACGGGACGCGACGCAGTGCACTCGCATCTGATGAAGCACGAACCACCTGTGGATCTGAACGGCTCGGTGCTCTATCACTGTGGTCCGGTGGTCGTGAAAGAAGGCGAGACGTGGCGCGTCACGGCTGCAGGCCCGACCACCAGCATCCGCGAGGAACCCTACCAGGGCGAGATCATCAAGCGCTACGGTGTCCGTGCCGTCATCGGCAAGGGTGGCATGGGCGCGAAGACACTCGCAGCGTTGAAGGAACACGGCGCGGTGTATCTCAACGCGATCGGCGGCGCGGCGCAGTTCTACGCGCGGTCGATCAAGAAGGTGGACGGCGTGTCACTGCTCGAGTTCGGCACTCCGGAAGCGATGTGGCACCTCGAAGTGGACAGCTTCCCGGCCATTGTCACGATGGATGCGCACGGCAACAGCCTGCACAAAGATGTCGAAACGGAGTCGGGACAGCAGCTGGAACAGCTCGCCAGGATCTAGGCGAGCCGCGTCAGCGTCGTTGACCGAACTGCTTGAGAGCGGGCCGGGCAAGTCCGGCCCGCATGGCAGCCATGTCGAGATCCATCGAGTCGAGATCGGCGAGCGCCACCAGCGGGAAGGGCAGCGACGTCTCGGTCTCGAGCGTCTTCGCGTAGCCCTTGCAGCTGCGGCATGTGTCGAGCGAACGGCCGTTGGTCGGATCGGGTGTGACCACGGCAAATGCCTCTCCGTGTTCGCCGCAGTACAGGCAGGACCCGTCAGGCACTTCCCAGGCAGCGGCGCAGAGCGAACACCGCAGGCGTCGCGCACCGCTCGCGCGCTCGACCAGCGTCGGCCAGGAACCGCACAGTGCGCAGTAGCCGCGCGACCATCCGTTCAGGGCCGTGTGCAGCGGCTCCGGCGCGCTATCGAACAGCGCTCGACGCAGTGCGTCCGCGTACGCACTTACGCAGAGGTCTGCGACGAGCCAGAGCAGGTCGTGGCCGAGTCCGCCTTTCGTCGCCGCCACGCGCAGCGCGCCCTGTTCTCGTCGAAGGGCCAGCGTGAGCACTGCTCGGACGTCCAGCTGTCCGTTCTCTGCAACTGTATGGATCTTCGCCGTGGCTTCGCCTCCGCCGCCCTCCGCGAGGGTCCTGCAGAGGTCCACGAACGTCGGTCCGAGCAGTTCGACCGGCATTCTGATGGGTTCGGAGGCCAAAGCCGGGATCCCCGCACCCAGTTTCGTCGTCAGGTAGCGAGGGGGAAGTGTCAGTTTGGGTGCGCCGAGCTGCTCGAAGCGGCCTGCAAGGCCGTCGACCAGGCCGATGAGCTTTCGCTGCAAGGCAACGGCGGCGCTGAGGTCTGGCTTGGCCGCCGCCATGCGGCTCCAGCGGCGGTCGCCGAGCGCCTGCCGGGTTGCCTGATCTGCATGCGGCAGCGCGACGTAAGGCATGAACCGTGAATGGTATACTGGGAAAGTTATCTAGGAGAAATGGCAGATGATCAACGTCACTGAAATCGCGGCGGGCAAAATCAACGAGCTTCTGGCCGAAGAGAACAAGCCGGGAAGCGCTTTGCGGGTCTTCGTCCAGGGTGGCGGTTGCTCGGGCTTTCAGTATGGCCTGATGATCGAAGAGTCCGGCGAAGGGGCTGGCGACCAGGTCTACGAGTCGAACGGCGTCAAGCTGCTCATCGACCCGATCAGCGTCCGGTATCTTGGTGGTGCGGAAGTCGACTTCGTCGACACCGTTACCGGTGGCGGATTCACGATCAAGAACCCGAACGCAAAGTCGACCTGCGGTTGCGGTTCGTCGTTCTCCGTCGAATAGATCACCGTTGGACCTCTCGGGCCTTCGCCCGGCCGGCGGAAAGCGGTCCACTAAACGCGACCGCATCCTCAATATCTTCCTGCGTCAGAGGGGTCACCTCACCGCGGACGAGTTGTACGACCTCGTTCGCCGTGAGGATCCCGGCATTGGCCGCGCCACTGTCTACCGCACGCTGCAGTGGATGGTGTCGTCGAACCTTGCCCACAAGGTCGACTTCGGTGAAGGCCGCTCGCGGTTCGAACCGTCGCTTCGGCACCCGCGTCACTTTCATCTCATCTGCAATACCTGTCATCGCTCGTCCGAGTTCCTGAGTTCGGACATCGAGGCGATGCTCGAAGAGGTGACCGACTCGCGCAACTTCGAAGTGGCGCAGAGTGTCATTCAGGTCTTCGGCACCTGTGAGGACTGTCGCACGGGCGCACGCACGGCAACGCTCGACGGCGTGGACACCGAGGCGGTGTTTGCGCGCGACGCGCTGCGCATTGCGGTTGCGACCGAGCGCAGCGGCCTCGAGTTCTACTCGCGCGCCGCCGCCATTGCCGTGGACCCGCGTGGTCGCGAGATCTTCCAGCGTCTTGCCGAAGACGAAAAGGAACACCTGGGCACGCTCGAGCGACGCTACGCGGCGCTGATTGCCGCGGATCCGACGCTCGAATCACGACCGACGTTCCTCTTCTTCAAGGGTGCCGCACAGGGCATCTTTGCGGACGGTGCGGCGAAGCTGCGTGACGGTGTCGATGACCTGCAGGCCCTGATCATCGGCATCCGCTGCGAGCGCGACTCGCACAAGTTCTTCAAGAAGTACGGAGACCGCTTCGAAGACTCCGAAGGCAAGCAGGTGTTTCTCGAGTTCGCGGAAGAAGAGCGCGAACATCGCGACATGCTGATTCGCGAGTATCGCGCCTTGCAGACACGTCTTGGCCTGCGCTCCGCCGACGCTCGCCGAATTCCCGCGCCGAAGTCTTGATCGACCTGCACACCCATTCGACGGCGTCCGACGGCATGTTCGCGCCGGACGCCCTGGTGGCTCGCGCCGCCGGCGCCGGCGTGAAGACGCTCGGCCTGACCGATCACGACACGATCGCGGGCTGTGCCGCGGCCGCCGCCGCCTGCGAGCGCCATCGCCTGTCCTTCGTACCGGGCATCGAAATCACGGCGGTGACCGGCGAGCGCGACGTGCATGTGCTCGCTTACTTCTTCGACGTCGAGTCGGCGGCGCTGCGCGCGTTCCTGACGGCACAGCGCGAGATTCGCGTGAACCGCGTGCGCGCCATGCTCGAGCGTCTCGCGGAACTCGGCATGGCACTCGACACCGAGTCCATTCTCAGACCCGGCATCGAAGATCCGTCGGTGTCGGTTGGTCGCCCGTGGATTGCCCGCGCGCTGCTCGCCGGCGGTTACGTGTCGTCTGTCAACGAGGCGTTCGAGCGCTGGCTTGGTCGCGGGTGCCCGGCGTTCGTTCCCCGCGGCGGCGCGTCGCCAGCCGACGTGTTCGCCGTCGTTCACGACGCTGGCGGTCTCGTGTCACTGGCGCATCCGGTACTGGTCAAGCGCGACGACTGGATTCCCGCGTTTGCGAAGCAGGGACTCGACGCTGTTGAAGCGTTTCACTCGGCACAGTCATCGGACGACACGCGGCGCTATCGACTCATCGCGCGCGACCTCAACCTGCTGGTGACCGGCGGTTCCGACTTCCACGGCAACGAGCACGGTGGCGGTGGTCCTGGCAGCGTGACCCTGCCACGTGCGGAGTTCGACCGCCTGCTCGAGTGGCGCGCCGCACGACGGTAAGGCCGACTTCGCCTCCCACTCAGCGTCGGCGCGCTGCGATGCGTGCCACGGCGTCTGGCGCGACGCATTCCTCATCGAACAGCACGTCCATCCCTCTGACGCGCGTGCGCAGTTCGCCTGGTTCGAGCAGATGCGCGCGCGAGGTTGGTCCGCGCCCGTGTTCCCGCTGTCGCGTCGTGAATGTCTCGTAGAGCAGCACACCACCGGGCACCAGTGAATGCTCGAGCGCGGGGAATGCCGTTCGGTCCAGATATCGTGTGACGACGATGACGTGGAAGCGAGCGTGCGGGAGCGGGAAACACGTGAGGTCGGCGCACACCCCGTCAAGGCTGAGGCCGCGCTGACGCGCCTCGTGCATTGCCTGCGCCACGGCCGCGAACTGAATGTCGACACCTGTGACGTGGAACCCGTGCTCGGCGAGCAACAGCGCATGGCGACCTCGTCCCATGGCGTAGTCGAGCGCACGTGATCTACGCGGAAACTCGTGCGCCAGACGCCGTATCCAACCCGCGATGAAGGGTGATGATGGATTGGGCGGTGCGGAGTCGGTCATACTCAGCAGTCTGTCTCACATGATGCGCGATTCAACGGGCTCCTGTCTGCACACATGACGACCGCAGTACTCGAACTTACCGGTATCACCAAGCAGTACGGCGCACTACGGCCGCTCCGCATCGAACATCTGGTCGTCGACGCGGGCGAGCAGGTAGCCTTGCTTGGCTTCGATCAGCCGGCCGCCGAAGTCCTCGTGAACCTCGTGACCGGCGCGAGTCTGCCTGACACAGGACACGTGCGTGTGTTTGGTCGTGCGACCGCCGATGTCACCGACAGCACCGACTGGCTCACCATGCTCGATCGCTTCGGCATCGTGTCCGACCGGGTCGCGTTGCTCGAGTCGTTCACGGCGCTGCAGAACCTGTCCATTCCGTTCGGGCTGGAGATTGAACCGCCGCCGCCGCCGACCGTGCAACTGGCGACTGCGCTGGCGATTGAAGTCGGCATCGCGGAAGCGGCGTTGCAGCAGCGCGTCGGCGATCTGGATCCCACCACACGCATGCGGATTCGGCTGGCGCGTGCACTGGCGCTCGATCCGGGGGTGTTGCTCGCGGAGCATCCGTCGGCGTCGCTGCCCATGCAGGATGTCGCCACCTTCGGACGCCGTCTGCGCGCCGTCGCGCACGCGCGTGGCGCAGCGGTCCTCAGCATCACAGCCGATCCGACGTATGCGGCGTCCTCGTCGTCGCGTGCGCTGCATCTCGAACCGGCGACTGGCCGCTTGCGAGTCCGCTGAGCCGCGAGTGTTCGGCTGCGGATTTCGAGCGCGCTAGAATCGCTCCTCGTGACTCGTCTCCTTCTGTTCGATATCGACGGCACGCTCGTGCTGAGCGGCGGCGCTGGCGGGCGCGCCATGCGCCGGGCGTTCAAGGACATCTTCGGATTCGACAACGGCCTGCGGTCCATCTCGATGGCTGGCCGAACCGATGCGTGGATCGTCAGTCAGATGCTGCTCGAGCACGGCCTGCCCGACACGCATCCAGATCGGCAGCGCTTCCACGATGTCTACATCGAGTATCTGCGCACCGAGATTGCCGCGCCGCATCCCGAGAAGCGTGTGCTGCCGGGCATGCGTGACCTGCTCGATGTGCTGGTCGAGCGAGACGATGTGTATCTCGCCTTGCTGACGGGCAACTACCGGCGCGGTGCGGAAATCAAACTCGAACACTTCGATCTCTGGCGCTACTTCCCGGCAGGCGCGTACGGAGACGACTCGCACGATCGCAACGGTCTGTTGTGGACCGCGATGGCCAACGTCGAAGCAGCCGGCGGACCTCGCGTCCGACCGTCCGACACCGTCGTCATTGGTGATACGCCGCTCGATGTCGCGGTGGCGGTTGCCGGCGGTGCGCGCTCGCTTGGTGTGGGCACCGGCGGATACGACGTCGATACCCTGCTCGAAAGCGGTGCGGACGCGGCGGTGCAGGACGCGTCCGATCTGGGTGAGGTGTTGCGGATGCTGCAGCTCGAGCCGTGAGCGTTGCCTTCGCGGGCAACATTCAGGGCGAGGCGTTGACGGAAGGTGCGAGATGTCGGGAGAGCGTCGAGCGGAGGACGCCGCCGGCGTAAGGTGTGCGGAGTCGGCGGGCGATTGCAGTGAAGGGGTTCCGGCCCGACGCGCGGTTCGGGCCGGTTGTCAGATCAGCCTTCGATTAGCCGAACGTCACCCGCGCGTGGACCCTTGCCTGAATCCTCAGGCGTGAATTCCACTCGCTGCCCCTCGCGAAGTAGTTCGAACACCGCGCCTCTCACCGAACTGCGGTGGAAGAAATGTTCGATGCCGCTCTCATCGCGAATGAAGCCGAAGCCCTTGTCGATGAGGAGTCGTGCGATGGTCCCGCTCGGCATACCCGAAGCCCTCCGTTAGATCCCCAGGTGAATCCCAGGATTGCTCGGCCGGCATCGGATCACGAGGGAACGACGACAACGTCATGCAAGCGTCCCGACGGCCGGCTGTGTCTCAGCGCCCAAGTCGAGCTGAAAACGCGCCAGTCTATGCAGGTTGTTTCCGCGAAGTCAAGGCGAGGAAGTCCGTCGAATTGTCGGCAATGGCCGAGAACCCGGCGAAGTTGCTCGTTCGCGTACGACAAGTGTTGCTGATTCAGAGGGCGGTCAACGTGCTCTTTGTGACGGATTGATGAACGATGGTCCGTCGACGCTCGTTGCGACGTGACGAATGGCACTGAGGAGTGACGGAGTCAAAGGACGACGTCAGAGGATTCGAGCTCACCGCGTGACCGTCACCTCCCGCGATACAGTAGCGACATGCTTCGCGCTGCTGTTCTGGCCGCTGGCCTCTCGACTCGCATGGGTGGACGTCCGAAAGGGCTGCTGCCAGTCGACGACGTCGACGTCTTCGTTACGCGCATCGTCCGCACGTTCAACGCTGCCGGACTGAACGATGTGGTGGTCATCGTCGGACATGACGCGGACGCCGTCCGCGCACGCGTCAGCGCGAGCGGCTTGTCGGCGCAGTCAGTGCTGAACCCGAACTACGAGCGCGGACAGCTCTCGTCCCTGTTGACGGCGATCGATGCCGTTGACCAGCCTGGTGTCCATGGTCTGGTTCTCGCGCTGGTTGACGCGCCGCTCTTCTCGTCGTCTACGGTTCGACAACTCGTCGAGCGTTTCGAGCACACGCACGCACCGGTCGTACGCGCGGTTCGTGGTGACGAGCATGGGCATCCCGTCATTCTCGGGCGCGAGCTGTTCGAGCTGATTCGTGGTGCTGATCCAGCGGTAGGGGCCAAGCCGATCGTGCGAAGCCACGCGTCGATACTCGGTGATGTGGACGTGAACGATGCCGGTGCCTTTCAGGACATCGACACCCCGGACGACTACGCGCGCATCATCGGCTCTCGGCCTGAGCCGGCGTGAGGCTGGCTCGCGGTGCCTTTGCAACTTCGGAGACGAAGTGGGTGAGGAAACGCGCCATCCGTTCGAGACCCGGCGTCGAGATCACATCGAGCACTTCACCCGTCGTGTGATACAGCGGCGGCGCCTGCATGACGGTGATGAGTGCCGCCTCTCGCAGCTCTGAGAATCCACCGGTCTCTCCGCTTCCCATGTTCGACGACTGCGAGATGAAGTTGACGCCGTAGTCCACGACGCCTCGCTCGAACAGGGCATCGAGGAACGGCGCCTTGTTCATGACACCCGCATAGGTGGGCGCTTCACCCGAATCAGCCACGGCCTGTCGATAGCCGTCGGCCGCGGTGGTGCGGGCCACGGAGAAGTTGCGCTGCGCCACGTGCTCCACATTCAGCATCAGCACGGCGGCACTGGCCAGGTCGGGATTGGCGCTGATGAAGCCGCGCGGTCCGTTGATGCCCGGCGTGTGGTGGCCGGCGCTGGCGACGAAGACCAGCGTGCGCTCAGGACGCTGCGAAGGTTGTGCAAAGTAGCGCGCCATGCCCAGCATCACCGCAAGGCCATCGGCGTTGTCTCCTGCGCCGTCGAACCACGCATCAGCGTGCGCGTCGATGATGACGACCTCGCGGCTTCGGCTGCCCGGAATGACGGCCACGGCATTCTTCGCCGAGAGGTTGCGGAAGGTCTGCGTCTTCAGCGTGATCTGCGCACGCACCTTGTCGCTCGCCCCCGTCTCCGCGGCGCGGTCGAGCACCGTCTCGAGGAAGAACCCGTCGCGTCCGCCGATGTTGACGCACGGTCCGCCGCAGTTGCTGAAGTCGCGTCCAAGTTCGTTGCCCGGCAGGCGAATCAGGTTGAACACGGCGACAGCCCCGCGTTTCATCAAGGCCTGCGCGCGAGTGGTAACCGAGCCGCGCTCGAACAGCATGTGACCCTGCGGCACGGTCAACTGCACGGCAATCTTTCCCTTCACATCGAGGTGCTCGATGATCGACGGGCTCGCCGTGCCGACGTAGATGAGCGGTGCCGTCAAGGTGCCGCCGGGAATGTCCGACGGCGGCACGGGAATCGCTGACCGAAGAACCACATCAGCGGTGCCGGCGCCGAACGACGGATCGCCGAGCAGCGTCACTTCCCACGAGAGCGGCAGCCAGAAGCCGGCGCGCGGGTCCTGCGTGACCGTCTGCACGCGCACGTCCTGAATACCGGCCTTGCGGAACTGGTCGGCTGCCCATTCGACGGTGCGCTCGCCTGAGGGGAAGCCCGAGATGCGGCCCCACTGCTGGCCGCTGCCCACTTCGCGCGAGGCGCGGCTCTCTTTCGAGAAACCGACGATGGTGGTGAGATCGGCGCGAAGGCGCTGGGCGGAGAGTTCCAAACCGGAGGGAGCGGTCGCGGGCACATTCACTGGCCGCGGCATCCGCTGACCAACGATGACCGCGGGTTCGGCGCCAGGTGCCGGCGGCAGCGTCAGGCCGAACCAGGGTCCCGCCTTGCGCGTCTGGCGTGCGGCCCCGTCGGGTTCGTCCTGTGCGCTGCATGCCAGGCTGACGCCGAGTGCCAGCACGCAGAAGACGCTGATGCGGGCAACCATGGCGACAGGTCGTGCGGAGTGAAACATCAGAGCCTCTTACTGCTGATGCCGATATGCGGCGGTGAAGGTGCGTGGTGCGCAGCCGAATTCCAGTCGGAACGCGCGCGTGAAGCTGGATGCCTCGTCGAAACCGGCGTCCAACGCGACGTCGATGATGCGTGTCTGCCCGAGGAGCAGCTGCGTCGCTGCCCGTCGCAGCCGCGTCCGGCGAACATACTGATGCGGCGTCACACCGGTGACCGACTCGAATGTTCGAAGGAAGTGAAAGGTGCTCAAGCCAGCCTCTCTGGCGAGCCGCACAAGCGGCCACCGATCGGCGGGCGCGTCTCCGATGTGGTGCACGGCGTCGAGCACGCGTGCCTGGTCAGCCGGCGAGGGCACTCGTGCGAAGGGGTTCACGGTGTGATGAGCGCTCGCGAGCGAACGCGCTGCGACGACAAGGGCGAGTTCTTCCCAACACACGGCGCCCGGCGCCAGCGCCGCGGCGCTGATGCGCGCGGCGAGATCGGCGGTCTCGCGATGGGGAGGCAGACCCGGCTGCGGAAACCGCACCGGCCCTGAGAGGCCGGCGTCACCGGCGACCTCCTCGAGAAGACCAGGGTCGAACCAGAACGACACGCATCGATCGCCGTGGCCATGGTCGTGGCTGCATTCGAAGGCGTCGCCGGCATTGCCGAACATGAATGCGCCAGGTGTCAGCGAACAGGAACCCGCCCGGGTCCGATGCTGGAACGTGCCGGCAACGACCAGGGCGACGGCGTGCTCGGCGTGCTGCTCCTCGAACGGCCGGTCACCTGGACCGCACGTGCAGACCACATCCGCCACGGACCACTCGTTGCCGACGGCAAATGTGTGCGGCGTGGTGCGTCCCGGCGCGCCTGTGGCCCGCCGCTCGGCCAGTGCCGAGCGAACGATTGCAGCAATTTCAGGCAAGACGCTCGGCCTCCACGCGCCCTACAGTGTGCCACTGGAGGCAATGGAATGGCGTCGATTCGAAGGATCCTCGAGCTTCGTGCAGACCCGGCGGCAGTCTGGGACGCGCTATGCGCAGTGGGCGAGGTGCACATACGGCTCGCGTGCGGCTTTGTGACCATGACAGAGATGGACGGCGAAGAGCGTGTCGTCCGCTTCGCGAATGGAGTCGTGGCGCGGGAACGAATCATCGCGATTGATACGCAGGCCAGGCGGCTGGCCTACACGGTGGTTGGCGGTAGAGCGTCACACCACAACGCAGCGTTCGAGGTATTCGAGAACGCGTCTGGCGGGACACGGCTGGTGTGGACCACCGACGTCTTGCCCGACGCCGTGGCATCGGCGGTCGCGGGCATGATGGATCACGGGCTGGTCGCTATTCGGAATACGCTGGACGGGACGGAATGACAACGGACGTGGTAAACTGAAGGTTCGTTCGTCCCGCACGTGGGCCTGTAGCGCAGCTGGGAGCGCGCATGAATGGCATTCATGAGGTCACCGGTTCGATCCCGGTCAGGTCCACCATCTTTCCCCCTGCCGCTCTCTCTTCCTGAACCGCTTTTCCGTTCCTGATTCGCTCGACACACGCACCTGGTCGCGCGAAAGTGTGCGCGCCGCGCTTCCGCTGACACCGTGAAGGCGCTCGGAACGATCCGATTCACGTCGGGCTATCGAATCCAGAAATGACAGTTGACGGCTGTTCAGGGAAGTCCGCGAGCAGCGTCAGGCGTCCACCAAGCGCTTCCACGTAGGCGCGCAGCGTCGAGATCCGCAAGTCGCGCCGTTGTTCGAGGCGCGAGATTCCGTCCTGCCCGATTCCGAGCGCGTCAGCCAGTTGCTGTTGCGTCATCGGTCGAGTGCGTCGGAGCTCACGCAGTGAGAGCGTCGATGCGCCGTGCGCCGACGCGGGGCGCCCCGGTGTGCGCCGCCGTCGCTGTGCGACTGGCGACACAACTGGCCTTCGTGTCATGCCCTCGATTATGTCTTTGAATGCATATGTTTCAAAGAGCATATTTCGTGGACGCGTTTTCTGCTGATCTGCGCTTTTCTCAAGGCCATCTTCAAAGAGGCAGACTTCTCAGGGTCAAGGGCCTGACGCAAAGTCTTCCTCAGCCTCAAATGCTGTATGACGAACCGCGCAAATCGCCTGTGTACCTCGCAGGCGCTGATCGCCTGTCTTTTTGGCCTCTATAATCCTTATAACTGTTGCAATAATTCAGCTTATGTTCATGGTTTAGATGAGTTGGTGAACTACTAGCTCATCATTGAAGTGTGGTCAGCCTCATCCATCCATAGTCATAGACTATTGGATACAAAGGCCTTCAAAATGGTGACTTATTTGGAGTATAGCTCAGCCTAAAAACGTCAAATATTCGTCGAAATCGAGGAAAAGACTCCGCATTTTGAAAGCACGACAGTTGGCACCGTACATGGTTATCCCCCTCCAAGAAGTGCCTGTAACTGCGCAGCAATTGGCTGAGCCGGATCGGGACAACGGACCTAAGGAAGGGAACGTCAAATGGCTATTCGGTCTGCGGTGCGCAAAGCGGTTTTGCAGGGCGCATTCGTGCTCGGCGCCGCGAGCGTCGCATCGACGGTGAGCGCTGCCCCCATCACGCTGGGATCGAACCTGATCACCAACGGCGATTTCGAGGCTGGCAATACGCAGTTCACGTCGCCGTACAAGTACACGCCCAACGGGAACAACGACGACCAGTACTTCGTGGGCACCAACGCCAACGACTGGTACAAGCAGTTCACCACCGTCGGCGATCGCAACTCCGCGACCGGCAACATCTTCATGGGTAACGGCTCGGTGCTTGGCGGTCTCGCCTACAGCTCGAACCTGTTCGACCTGACGGCTGGCGACTCGCTGACCATCTCCACGTGGTTCACCTCGCTCGGCTGCATCCAGGTGCCCATCAGCGGTCCCGCAGGCGCGCCCTGCATCGCCGACCGCATCGGCAACTCGGTGCTCGACTTCGCGATTTCGATCAACAACGTGATCTACGAACTTGGCACCGGCGCCACGAACAACAACACGCCCGGCACCTGGATCGAGTTCTCGCTGACCGACTGGATCGCTCCGGCAACCGGCCAGGCGACGCTGCTTGTCTCGACCAAGGGTCTTCGCGACGTTCGTCCCGACGTCGTCGAATCGATCGACTGGTCAGGCAACGACTTCGGCATGGACGACGTGGTGATCAAGAAGGTCATTCCGGGAACGCCCGACGTTCCACCGGTCACCCCGAACCCGGTTCCCGAACCCGCGTCGATGGTGCTGCTCGGCACCGGCCTGCTCGGTGCAGTCGCCGCTCGTCGCCGCGCCGCGAAGAAGCAGTAGTCGACTCCGGCGGTCATCACGACCACCGCTGGACCTCGCCGCAAAACAGGAACGCCCCGGATCGCTCTCGCGACCGGGGCGTTGCTCTTCCACCCGGCTCTCGCCGGTCTTAGCGTCGTTCAGCCCTGCAGCGCACGGAAAGTTTCGCCGCTCACGTTGAACGCCCGCGCAAACCCCTCCACATACCGCCCTCGCCCGAGCACCAGTTCGAACAGCCGGAAGTCACCGAGCGCCAGTGTCGTGGACGCGTGCGCGAAGCGATGGATGAAGCGCGCCGCGGCATCGTCAAACGCCTGATCGTCGCGATCGAGCAGGTGAACAGTGGCCTGCACTGTGAGGCGGGGGACCTGCATCGCATCGAGATCGGGCGTGACCGCACGGTGCACGACCACGCCGATGGTCGTGCCGTGCACGAGGCCGCGCGTGTGACGCGCGAGCCCGGACGCCTGCACGAGCAGTGACCCGTGCGTGGCTCCGAGCGCGAACGGAAGAAGGGCGGCGACGGGCTCACCGTCAACCATCACCGCCGCCGTCAATACCCGTTCGGTATCCAGAAGATGCCGTATTGCTGCCAGCGTAGTCGGGTCCATGTGGTGATGCTAAGTCGAGTGCGGCTGCTTCGTACACCTCCTTTGTGAGTCGAAATCAGGTCAGGTCGGCCGGAGGCAGACGACCGACGACGATGACGTTCCCGGAATGGCCGGGCCCCGGGAGAACGGGGCCACCCGGCCTGATACCATGTCCATTCCGATGCTGCCGACTCCGCGTGCCACCGTCGCCAACATGGCCGGATACACCCCAGGCGAACAGCCAAAGCCTGGTGAACAGGTCATCAAGCTCAATACGAATGAGAATCCGTATCCGCCCAGCCCACGGGTTCTAGACGCGATACGGCATGTGGACCCGAACTCGTTGCGGCGCTATCCACAGCCGATGGCCGACGACTTCCGGACGACGGCGGCGCGCGTGCACGGTGTGCGACCGGAATGTGTCCTGGCCGGCAACGGCAGCGACGACATCCTGCAGATCGCGCTCCGCACGTACTGCGCGGCAGGCGATGTGCTCGCCAGTCCCGATCCCACGTACTCGCTGTATCCCGTCCTGTGCGAACTGGCCGATGTCCGCTTCGTCACCGTGCCGTGGAGCGAGGGTTGGCGTCTCCCCATCGATGCATTGCTCGCCACGAAACCACGCGCGGTCTTCTTTGCCAACCCCAATGCGCCGTCAGGTACCGTCGTCAGCATCGAGACCATCAGTGAATTGGCGACGCGCACAGACGCCTTGGTGCTCGTCGATGAAGCCTACGTGGACTTTGCCGACGACAACGCGCTCAGTCTCGTAGCCAGGCACGACAACGTGCTGGTGAGTCGAACGCTCAGCAAGGGATACGGACTCGCAGGACTTCGATTCGGCTACGCTGTCGCGCACCCGTCAGTCATCGAGCAGATGGCAAAGGTAAAGGACAGCTACAACTGCGACGCCATCTCGATTGCGGCGGCCGTTGCCGCCCTCGACGACCAGGCCTATGCGCGCGACTGTTGGGCCCGCGTTCGCGAGCAGCGAGGACGGCTGACCAGCGAACTCTCTGCTCGAGGATGGTCTGTGCTGCCAAGCCAGGGCAACTTCGTCCTCGCGACCGCTCCACGCGACGGCAACGCGGGCGCGTGGTATCGCTCGCTCAAGTCGCACGGAGTGCTCGTTCGGTACTTCGACAAGCCTGGACTGCGCGACAAGTTGCGCATGACGGTGGGTACTCCGGACGAGAACGATGCGCTGCTTGCTGCGCTCGACGAGTCGCACAAAGAACTGCTCGCCTAATCCGTCACGTCGTCCGCGTCATCGTTTCGTCGCTGCGTCGCAACCCATTGTTCGCTGTGCCGATGTTTGTCGTTAACCCTTGAGTGGCGAGCGGACTCGACGCTCGTCCCTATTCAGGAGGCTTCATGACGCCGTCAACACCGGGCTCGCCAACGCCGGCAACACCAAAACCGGCCGCACCCGTACAGAATCCACTCACCCTCGTGATGAGCATCAAGTCGGCGGCTGACAGCCAGGCCCTGGCCGCGCTGCTGGCGAAGATTCAGGCGGCACCGCCGGAACAGAATCCCATCATGGTCGCGCTGACGAAACTGAACATCGTCCACTTCGCGCGGTTTGTCTTCCTCGAGAACAACACCAAGCTGGCCGTCATCACGACGTACGACGGCACGTTCGAGGACTACATCAACGACTTCATCGACGAGATAGGCGATGTGTTCAACGCGCTGCTCTCGCACATGTCCGATGCGCCGCCGCTGCCGGTGCAGCAGCATCGCGCGGAATTCCTCGCCTATGTGCGCACCAACGATCTGCGCTGCATCGAGCCGTTCTACAGCGCGTATCCCAAGGCGACGGTGCTCGACGTGAAGACTGCGCTCAGCAACTGACGCGACAGTCGGGGAACACCGAGTATGCCGGACCTGCCGCTCGAACTCATTCAGGGTTTCGTGTTGCGAACCTACGCAATGCCCGCCCTGCGTGTGTTCGTGCTGGCGGTTGATGATCGGCAGGCGGCCGGCCAGGCGTTAACCACGCTCACGACGGGATCGGCAGCGATTCCTCCCATCACCACGGCGACGACGTGGACCATCAAGCCCGACGTCTGCGTGAACATCGGCTTCACCCATGCGGGTCTTGCGGCGCTTGGTTCCTCTGCTGAAACGCTGGGATCGTTTCCACAGGAATTCGTGGAAGGGCCGGTTCCGCGTGCAGCACGCGTCGGCGACGTGGACGAGAGCGCACCGGAGCACTGGACCGGCGGGCTCGCGGGCCCACGCGTCCACGCGCTGGTGTTTCTGTTCGCGCAATCAGAAGACGCGCTGAACGCTGCGAGCGCCGCCCTGCGCATGCTGTTCACCGACAACCGTGCCTTCAGCATCGTCTCTGAGCATGATGCGCGAGGGCTTCCCGGCAATGTCGCGCACTTCGGATATCGCGACGGGTTCTCGCAACCGTCGATTCAGGGCGGTCTTCCTCCGCCCTTGCCTGACGTGTTGCCGCACGCGCCGCCGGGAGCGTTCCTGCTTGGATATCCCAGTCAATGGGACAGCTTCACGTATCCCGTTCCGCAGCCGGACGTGGTTGGCCGCAACGGAAGCTTTGTGGCGTTCCGGATTCTCGCGCAGGACTGTGGGGCGTTCGAGCAGTTTCTGACTGACGCGTCTGCGGCCACAGGTCTCGACCGCGAACTCATTGCCGCCAAGTTGTGCGGTCGCTGGCGCAACGGTGTGCCGCTGGCGCTGTCGCCGGAATCGTCGGAGACGGCAATCCCGCTCGAGCAGTACAACGCGTTCGACTACGCCGCCAATCCCACGGTGCCCGAGACCGTGTCGGATCCTCGAGGCGACCGGTGCCCGATTGGTTCGCACGTGCGTCGGATGAACCCGCGCAACTCGGTCGTCGCCGGCAACGGCGGTCTCAAGCGTCGCATCGTCCGTCGCGGTCTGCCGTATGGTCCGCCGTTCGATCCGTCACATCCCGACGATGGCATCGAGCGCGGGTTGCTCGGACTGTTCATCGGCGTGAGCCTGAAGGATCAGTTCGAGTTCCTGATGGGAGACTGGGCGAACAAGGGTCTGTTTGCTCCGGGTCTGCACGGCTCGAAAGACCCGGTGCTCGGCGACAACTCGTCAGCTGATGCGACGTTTCCGCTGCGCATCAACGGAAAGACCGTGGAATTGACCGGCCTCTCGCGGTTCGTCACCTGCCGCGGCGCCGCGTACGCGTTCCTTCCCAGCATCGACGCGCTGAAACATCTCGCCGACACCGCAGTTGGGCACTGACCTCGCCGCCTGATCGTTCAGGTCCTGGCGTGCACCCGCGTCTCCGCAAAGACAGGCGCCTGCAGGCCGGCGGACGAGCGACCACCAGGGTCCTGCCGCGAGCGAACCGCATTCACCATCTCGAGGGCGCTCTGTGTGAGTGGCGGAAAGTCGAGGCTCGACGTGCCGAGCGGCGTCACGCGGTCGCCCCAGCGCACGAGCAGCGCGCCGAAGGTGAGCCCGCCGCCGAAGCCTGGCATCAGCAGCAGGGAACCCGGCTTCACGCGTCCGTCCTTCAGCGCTTCAACCAGGCTCACCGGCACCGTTGCCGCGCTCATGTTGCCGTATTTCTGCACCGTGACCATCACGCGGTCCATCGGCACGCCGGCGTACTTCGCCACGGCTTCGATGATGCGCAGGTTGGCCTGGTGCGGGATGACGAGATCGACCTGATCGCCCGATACCTGCGCGTGCCGCATCACGCGCTCGCACGCGTCACTCATGCCTTTCACCGCGCGCTTGAAGATGGACTGACCGTCGAAGTCCCACACCGTGTCACCGAGCGTGACGCCAATGCCGGCATAGCTGCAGCCCATTCCGCGCACTCGCAGCACCTGCCGTGCCTCTGCGTCGCAGCCAAGCACCGACGCAATCACGCCTTCCTCGCGCTCAGAGCGCTGCATGACGACGGCAGCGGCGCCGTCGCCGAAGAGCACGGCGACATTGCGGTTGCTCCAGTCCATGTAGCGCGTGATGAGTTCGACGCCGATGACCACGGCGGTCCGAATCGTGCCGTTCTGGATGAGGGCGGTTGCCGTAGACAGCCCGTACAGGAAGCTGGTGCACGCCGTGTTGAGGTCCATGGCGCCGGCATGCACGGCGCCGAGTGCCACCTGCACACCAGACGCGCTATTGGGCACCACTTCGTCGTTCGAACAGCCGCCGTAGATGATCAGGTCGAGGTCGGTGGCTTCGATGCCCGCGCACGCAAGGGCGCGCGACGAGGCAATCGTCGCCATCTCGATTGCCGACACGTGCGAGACGCGGCGTTCTTTCATGCCGGTTCTCGTCGTGATCCACTCGTCGGAGGTCTCGAGAAACGTGGAGAGATCGGCGTTGGTCAGCACAGCGGGCGGCAGCGCCTCGCCCCATCCGGTAATTGCCGCATTCGGCATTCGATGTCTACCTCGCTCCTGCAGGAGAGACGCGGCACGACACACGCCGCAAACCGGCGGGTGACGTGCGCGTGCTGCAGGGGTGTCAACGGTTGTAATGGTCGGCTGCCCCGAGTGTCAAGGCAGGCGCGCCGGTACGGTGGACACGTCAGGCTTCGCGTATCATCGGGCTCTCTCTGGTCAGCTTCTCGAGGAGACAGGCGATGTACAGACTGCGTGCGTGGTGGAGTGCGGGGCTGCTCGCCGGCGCGCTCGCCGGTGTCCTGATTGCGTCAGCCGGCATCGCTGCGTCTGGCACGCAGCAGCCGGAGGTGTCGAAGCCGCTCGACGTCATCTACGTGCCCACGCCCGAGAGTGTGGTGACCTCGATGCTGCAGACGGCACGAGTCGGACCTGGGGATGTGGTTTTCGATCTCGGCTCTGGCGATGGCCGCATTCCCATTGCGGCGGTCAAGAACTTCGGCGCGGCGCGCGGCGTCGGTATCGAACTCGATCCGCAGCGCGTGCAGGAAGCGCGCGCCAATGCGCTTGCTGCCGGTGTGGCCGACCGCGTCGAGTTCGTGCAGCAGGATCTGTTCGAGGCCGATCTGTCTCAGGCGACTGTCATCGCCATGTATCTACTGCCGGCGATCAACGCGCGTCTCGTGCCGACGTTCCGGGCGCTTCGCGCGGGCACGCGAATCGTCTCGCACAACTACGACATGGGGCCGGCGTGGAAACCGGCGCGGACCTACGTGGTCGACAACAACGTCGTGCATTTCTGGACGGTGCCGAAGCGCTGAGGCCTGGAGACTCGGGAAGGGCTGGGCGGTCCGGAAAGCCTGGAAGGAAGCCGCGCGACGAAGCGGTGCTTTTCGGGCGACGAGAGCGCGTTGGTTCTGATTGGGCTGGTGCGTCGGGCAGGGCTGGTAGGGCGTCAGTCAGTCGGGGAAGAGCGCGTATCCAGCGCCGACGGCCAGCGCTGGATACGGTCAAGCGTGAGACGAAATCAGCCCTTCATCGCGCGCTCGTGAATGGACTTCACGGTCTGCCATCCAGCGGCAACAGCGCCTTCCTGCCAATCGGGCTCCGAGTACGGGCAGACGGCTGCCGAGCCGATAACGAGGCGATTCTCCATCTTCGAGAGCTGTGCGCGGCGAGCCGACGCCGAACCCGTGGCGTAGCCACCCTCGCTGTACTTCACCTTCTTCCACCACACGCCGAAGGACGATTCGAGCTCCGTGCGCACCTGCGGATGCACCTTCGCGGCATTCGACAGGACGTGCTCGAGACGCTGCGCGTGTGTCTGGTCGAGCAGTGTGCCGACCGGACCGTTGGCATACAGACCGAGCACAACGCCCTTTTTCGTGAAGTAGCCGGTGGACGGATAGGAGAACTCGCCGAGCGGCAGGTTGGAGTAGAGGTGACCGCCGAAGATCTGCTCGTCTTCCTCCCACCACCGACGCTTCATCTGCAGGCCCATCTTCGCGCTGTTGCTGGTGGCCACGGCCTTGGCCGCCGTCATCGTGTCGGGCGACAGGTTGATGTCCAGCTTCGCGATGATGGGCATCGGGAGACAGAGCGCCACGTAGTCAGCCGTGAGCTCGCTCTTCTTGCCCGACTTGACGTCGTGGATGGCCACCTTGACGCCGTTCTCATCCTGACGAACAGAGATGACTTCGGTGCCGAGGGTGATCTTCTGTGCGCCAATCGCACGCGCCAGGCCCTTCGGGAACTGGTCCATGCCGCCAATCGGCTGGAAGATTGGCGCGGCGGTGGTGCCGTCGGTCAGCGGAACCGCGCGAAGGCGATTGCCGATGCCGGCCTTGAGAAGCTGGTTCGTGTCGTAGGGCTGACGTCCACTCTCGCCGATGGCCTTGTACATCTTGGTCGTCGGATCGAGATAGCCTTCGCTGACCATGAACCGGATGAACCGGTCCTTGTCTTCCGTGGTCATCGGCTGATCGAGCTTGTTCTGGTCGACCGCCTTCACGAGGAGTTCGTTGATGTGGCCGAGCATGTCGGCTTTCACCTCGCGCAGACGCAGCTTCTTGCCAGAGAACGAGCCGTACTGCTCGCCTTCGTAGAAGAAGTAGGAGTTCTCGGCCTCGTTGATGAACATCTCGACCGGCACACCCACTTCGCGGCAGTAGCCGAGCACGCCAGTGTGCGTGAACGGCAGACGCCACGGGCCGCAGTTCACATACAGACCTTCGTCGAAGTTGCAGACCTGCTTGTCGCCGCTCTCGAGCTCGACGTGCTCGGTGCCCTTGCGCGCGGTCCAGTTCAGGCCGCCGACGCGCTCGCGCGCTTCGATGACGCGAACGTCGTATCCGAGCTTGCCGAGTTCGTAGGCCGTGACCAGACCCGACACACCGGCGCCAAGCACGATCACCTTGTTCTTGGTCGGCTTGCCGGACAGCTGCGGACGGCCCTGTGCCTGGCCGGCCATCAGGTCCCATGAACTCATCGCGGTCATGACGAGCGAGGTTCCACCAACCATCCCGAGCTGTTCGAGGAAGCGGCGGCGCGTCAACGCGACGTTAGTGGTCGATCCGCTAGCGGCCATTGAAGAAACTCCTGCGCAGAAAGAAGTGCTCGCGCAGACAAAGCCCGTGAATCAGGCCCGAGCGCGCATGACGCCAATTGTAGATGGCAACTCTTGACAGCAGCAACGAACGGCTTGTGGCACCTTGTGGCGAGCTGTGGCGCCCGTCACGCGGCGCAGACACTATTGTCGGAATCGTGCCGGCGTCGCGGCCATGCCCCTGCGAACTCCGTGAAAACGAGCGGCGGGGCGCACCGTGAGGATGCCAGAGCGGAGGGCATTACCTCGACGGTTCGTCGGGCTGCAGACTGCTGTCGAACAGTTTCCAGACCCGCGTCCAGGAATCCACCTGCTCGGGTGTGTTGTCCGGGACACGCGTGACCGGTGAGACGCGTCTATCAAAGAGGTGTCCGCCAGCGGGGTTGTGATAGACCTTCACGTCCGACAGCTGCGGCTTTCGCGCGCGGAGGGCGTCCGCCAGCGGCATCGCCTCGTCAATGCTCACATCATCGTCGTTGTCCGCCAGGCTGACCACGACCGGTACGCGCAAGTCGTCGACATGGAACAAGGGCGATCTGTAGCGATAGACGTCTGGCCGCTCGCTCGGTGAGCCACCAAAGCGGTTCTGCGGATCAATGGCGCGACGCTGCGCCTCGACACCTTTGAGCGCGAGCCTGTGAAAGAGATTGGTGACCGGAACGATCGCCGCTGCCGCGCGAAAGAGACTCGGATTGCGAAAGGTACTCAGGAGCGCAATCAGTCCGCCGTGACTCCAGCCGATGATGCCAATGCGATCGGGATCGATGCCGTACCGTGCTCGCAGCACCGTCACCGCCGTCGTCACATCGTCGACCTCGGCCCCGCCGTAGTCGATGGCGTCGTAATGCGTCTGGCCGTAGCCGATGCTGCCGCGGTACTCGGGTGCGATGACCACGTAACCGCGAGAGACCGCCTCACGGATGTACGGGATGTAGTGCTCATAGAGATGGCCGCGAATGTCTTCGTGCACCCAGACCAGCGCCTGACGGGGACCAGGTGATCGCGTCAGCGGCTGAAATACGAAGGCTGGCACGTCGAGATCCCGACGCGAGCTTCGATAGGTGATCTTCTCCATGCGCATGACGCCCTCGCTTGCCAGGCGCCAGGTGCGATCGGTCTCCGCCTGCTCACGGAGCATGCGTGCGAAATCAGCAGGAGAAGGGGAGACTTCCTGTCGAAACGACCGCGCAGCCCTGGTCTGTGCAAAGGAGACATCGGCGCCGTGGTGAAGAAAGGCGTCGATGCCCGCGCCGACCGACCGTTGTTCGTCGGTCGTTCGATCGGCGCGCGGATCAGCAGAATGAACTCGGCTCGCCGGCGTAGCCGCGAACGCAAAGAAATTCAGCCAGACGGCCAGTGCACTGATGACTGCTCGCAACAGCATCGACAGCCGATCTTACGGCACTGCTGGCGTCGGTTCAGATGAGGATACGCGTCGGAGTGCGCGCGTGCCTCTTCAGGCGGGAGTCGTTGGCTTGTTGCCAGCCGCGCGAAGGTGCGCGCGTGTCAGCCAATCACGCAGGTTGCCGGCTGCTTCGTCAGGAGTCACGCCGTAAAAGGGCATCAGTGCCGTCGGGACACCGGGAACCCGGACGATGTACGCGCGCCAGCGGTCTCGCTCGATCGGCGCGACCTCAATCTGGTACGCGCGACCACCAATAGTTTCTTCGAAACGATGAACGACCGTGTGCACTATGAAGGGCCCGCCGAATGTGTTGTGTGAAGGAACGGAGGGCATTGTTACGCGCTTGTTGCACCCACACAAGCGAAGCGCCGTACGAAACGACATGCACAATGCACGTACGGTGCGATCGCGTGCGATCTGACCACGAAGTTTTTCAGATCGCGCCGATGTTCCACAGGATATGCACGGGTCGTCCACAGGTTTTCCACAGCTTGACGGGTCCACACCCGCACCGTACGCTGAGACCTTGATGAGGATGCAGGCAACAGTGCGCAGATGGATCGTCTGCCTGCTCATGAGTGTGCTCGTCGTGACGGCGGCTGGGCGGCGCTCCGGACGTGTCGCGGCCGAGGAGCTGCCGGCTGATACAGCGCCGCTTTTTCGTGTCTTTTTGACCGATGGACGCGTGCTGGTCAGCTTCGGTGAGTTTGCGCGTGTCGACGATCGCGTGGTCTTTTCGACGCCGACCTCTCCTTCCAGCGTGAATCCGCAGCTGCAACTCGTAAACATTCCATCAAGAAGTGTGGACTGGGCGAGAACTGCGGCGTACGCGGAGACGCTGCGTGCGACGCGCTATCGTGCGACGCGTGCCGAATCCGATTACGCCGAGCTGTCGGGGCGCGTGGCGCAGACCCTGAACGCTGTCGGGCTGACGGCGGACGCGGCTGAGCGCTTGCGTCTGGTTGAGAACGCGCGGAAGAGGCTCGCGGAGTGGCCGGCGGCCCACTACAACTACCGGCGCACCGAGATCATGGAAATGTTGGGCGTGCTGGACGAAGCCATCGCGCATCTTCGTGCGGCGGGCGGCTCGAATGCGTTCGACCTGTCGCTCGTTGCCGTGGGCGAAGCCCCATCGTCGTCCGAGCCGCTCTTGCCGGAGCCCACCGCTCGCGACACCATCGAGTCGACGCTCGCCGCGGCGGACACCACCGCGACCCCGGCCGAGCGCATGTCACTCCTCACGCTGGCCATCGGCACGCTGGACGCGGAGCGGCGCAGTCTTCCCGACGACTGGGCGGCGTCCACGCGCACCGAGACGATGGCGGTGCTCGCACGTGAGCAGGAGATCGATCGGAAGTATCAATCGCTGGCGACGCGGCTGCTGCCGCTCGCTGAAACACGTGCCGCCGCTGCCGACGTGCGTGGCGTGCAGCGCGTGCTCACGCAGATTCACGATGCCGACGTGGCGTTGGGGGCCGCGCGTCCTGATACCGTGGCGTCGCTGGTCGCGGCTGTCGAAGTGCAGCTCGACACTGCGCGCCGCGTGCGACTGGAACGAGACAAGTGGGCGCTGCGCTCGACAGAGTTTCGCGCCTATCAGGCTGCGATGGCCGCGCCACTCGCCCGGCTGCAGCGCGCCCGTCAACCGCTCACTGACATCAAGGCGCTCGCGGGTTCGAGTCCTGCGGCACTTGGGCTGCTCATCAACGCGGCTCGCATCGTCGAGCGGGAGCTGGCGTCCATAGACCCGCCGTCCGACCTGCGTGATGCCCACAATATGTTCGTGAGCGCGGCGCAATTGACAGAGAACGCCGGCCGCATTCGGCGCGAAGCGGCCATTGCCAACAATCTGGCTCGCGCGTGGGACGCATCATCGGCCGCCGCGGGTGCGTTGATGTTGACCGATCGCGCACGTGCGGACATGCAGGCGGCGCTGCGCGCACCGCAGTTGCAACCGTGATCACACCGAGAGAGACCCGGCTGATTCGCGTGCCGGACCTTCGCCACTTCAGGCGCGTCATCGCTGCGTTGTGCGCCACGCCCTCGATGGCCGTGTCACGAGACGCAGGCGTCCTCCCAGCGGACTCAGCCGCGTCCACCGCACCAACCGCAGTCACTGCACCAGAACTGCCGGCGAGGCTCGTGGTCGTGCCGTCCCGCGGTGCGGCATCGGCGCTGGCAGACACGCTGCGCGTCGCCGGCGTGCAGGACGCAGGGACGGCGCTCGTCACACGCGACGAGTTGTACGACGCACTGCATCAGCGCCTGGCCACTGCGCCGCGACGTCTCTCGCCGCTCGAACGCGACGCCATGTTTCAGGCGGCAGCCACTGAGGCTGCAGCCGGCTTTGCGGAATTGCCGTTCAGGATCCGCCCGGGTCTCGTCGCGGAGGTCGTGCGCTTCTACGATCAGCTCCGTCGACAGTCGCAGTCGGTGAAGCGTTTCGAAGAGTTGATTTCAGAAGCCCTCGGCGGCGGTGACCTCGACGACGACCGGGGAGCCGAACGCCTGGTGCGTCAAACGCGCTTTCTCGTCCACACGTTTCGTGGATACGAATCGCGATCAGCCAGGCTCGATGCCGTCGATGAACACGGCTTGCGCGAGCGCCTTCTCACCGACGACACAGCGGTTCCTGTCGCACATGTGATCGTGACGACGTCGGACTGGATTGCGGACCCGGCTGGCTTGTTCGTGGCCGACTTCGACTTGTTCAATCGGCTACCGAATCTCGCGCGCATCGACATCCTGTCGACGGATGCCGCGCTCGAGTCCGGCTTTCACGAACGTCTCGACCGCTGGTGGCCCGGGATCGATCAGCTGCCTGGTCGCGATCTCGTCGAGCCGCAGGTGCAGATCAGGCCCATGCTTGCGTGTCCGCCGCCAGACGCGGAGGCTGCGCCTCTCTGGTTCACGCGCCGCGACCGCGAAGAGGAGCTGATTGCAACCGCACGACGATTGGTCGCCGTGCCTCCCGCATCGCTCGACCGCGTCGCCATCGTCTACAAGCAGCCGCTGCCGTATCTTTACCTCGCAGACGACACGCTCGGAGCTGTGGACCTGCCGGTAGTGGCGACCGACGCATTGCCCCTGGCCGCTGAGCCCGCCGTTGCGCCGCTCGACCTCGTGCTCGACGCACTGGAGGGCGACTTCGCGAGGGAGCCGCTGGTGGCCGTGATGGCATCGCCACACTTCGCCTGGCCCATCGTCATCAGCCGCGTGGCGTTCTCGGCGCTGGACCGCTTTCTGAGCGACGTCCGCTTTCTCGGTGGCTCCGAACGACTGCTCTCGCTGACAGCGGAACCGGAGCAGGATGTGGATTCGCGCTCGCGCCGCAAGCGCCTGCAACGAGACGAGTCGGCGGCGCTGACGGCAGCGCAGGAGGTGGTGCGAGAGCTGTCGGCGTTTCAATCCGCGCGACCGGCGTCCACGCAGCTGAGCGCGCTCGTCGAGTTTCTCGAGTCTCACCTGGCGCCGCTCGACGAGGCGCATCCGCTCCTCGACAGAGAGCGTCGCGCGCGGGGTGCCCTGTTGCAGTTGTTGCGCGACCTAGCGGTGGCACACGCCACACATCACGATCCACCGTGGTCCATTGCGGACCTTGCCACCAGTGTGCGCCGATGGGTCGGTGAGCACACCTTTGCGCCGTCACGCCCCGCCACCGGTGTGCATCTGCTCGATGACCAGGCTGCGCGGTACGGCGAGTTCGACGACATGACGATCGTCGGGCTCATCGAGAGCGAGTGGCCCGATCGTCCACGCCGCAACATCTTCTATCCGCCCAACCTGCTGAAGGCGCTGAACTGGCCGTCCGAGAGCGAGCGACGAGCGGCGGCTGACGCGCGCTTTCTCGATCTGCTGGCCTCGCCCGCGTCCCGCATCGAACTCTCGACGTTCCTCCTGGACGACGAGGCGATTGTGTCGCGCTCGATCCTGCTCGATGAAGTGCCGCGTGCACGGCTCTCAACGGTGCCGCATCCCGACAGCGACGAACCGCGGCGTCGTGAAGAGCGACTTGCCGCTGGCGAACGCGACATCGAGGGACTCTCGCCTGCGGCGCAATCGTGGCTGGCGCTCCGGTCCGATCGGACACCGGTCGCTGACCCGCAGTTCCACGGGACGACAGGGCCGCGTCCTGCGAGAACGTGGTCGGTCAGCGCGCTCGAGACCTACATCGGATGTCCCTTCAAGTTCTACGCGCAGCACATCCTGCGACTCGACGAAGAACCAGACGACGAAGAGGTGATGGACCCGCGTCGGCAGGGACAGTTCGTGCACGAGGTCTTCGAGCAGTTCTTTCGCGAATGGCAGGACGCCGGTCACCGCGAGATCACCGCGGGGAACCTCGACGTGGCGCGTGCCCGCTTCGTCGCGGTTGTCGACGCGGCGCTCTCGCGAGTCTCCGAAGGTGAAGCGCCGCTCGAGCGGACGCGCCTGCTTGGCTCACCGGCCGCGGCCGGACTCGGTGAAGCCGTGCTCCGTATGGAAGCCGAGCGCCCGGTCGCAGTCGTGGCGCGCATGCTCGAGCATCAGCTTGAAGGCACGTTCACCATCCAGACCGAAGCAGGGCCACGCGAGGTGCGCCTGCGCGGCAAGGCCGACCGCATCGACC